>OCZT010000199.1_pt1 | contig 57603 bp, 56 predicted proteins | sample 1539031 | NCBI WGS metagenome assembly OCZT01 (sample SAMEA3539308, study PRJEB22396) | soil metagenome | biome: tundra; feature: field; material: soil | place: USA | collected 2010-05 | depth 0.15 m
ACGGCCCTTGGCGCGGCGCGCCCTGATAACCGCGCGACCCCCGCGTGTCTTCATGCGCACCAAAAAGCCATGGGTGCGTTTTCTTTTGATTACTGATGGTTGGTAGGTGCGTTTCATGTTTTCTTCCTTGGTAAATCGTAAAACGCGCTATTACAAAGCCTTAACACATACGTGTCAAGTCTATTTTACTTTTTTGCCTGTGGATAAGTTTGAGCTTGCCATGTAGAATACAGAAACGTTTACTCTCGCTGAACCTCTCTCAAACCAACGCAACCATGCAGGACATTTCTTTTTGGGATTCATGCCTCAGCTCGTTTGAAAAGAGCCTGCCGCCGCAACAATATAATTCATGGATAAAGCCACTGCTTCTGAAGAGCGAGAATGGAACACTGGTTCTTACAGCTCCCAACAGTTTTACTTTAAAACTGGTTCAGGAGCGATTTTTACCTGAGATCAGCCGACAAGCAGGGCTAGCCTATCTGCACGTTCCGCAGTTTGAGTTTCGTATTCTCGATTCAGCGGCAGTAAACAAATCACCTGGGTTGCTCCCCCCAAAAAAAACAATTACCCCGATTGAAAACAAACCCAAGATCGAAACCTCTTTTAGAGGTTATGGGAAACTAAATCCCAGCCTCACGTTCGAAAATTTTGTTATTGGAAAAGCCAATCAATTGGCTTTCGCCGCTGCGACACAGGTGGCTGAATTACCAGGGGTTTCTTACAACCCTCTGTTTGTATATGGCGGGGTTGGGCTTGGTAAAACACACTTATTACAAGCAATAGGCAATCAAATTCGGCTTAGCAATCCTCAAACAAAAATATGCTACATGCATGCCGAAAGATACGTTGCGGACGTTGTTCGTGCCTATCAAACGAATAAATTTGAAGAGTTCAAGCAATTTTACCATTCACTTGATGTCTTGCTTATTGATGATATTCAATTCTTTGCAGGCAAAGCTAAAACTCAGGAAGAATTTTTTTACGCATTCAACACGTTGGTTGACTCGCATAAACAGGTCATTCTGACCAGCGACACATTCCCCAAAGAGATAACAGGTTTAGAAAGCCGCTTAGTATCGCGCTTTGGTTGGGGATTGACCGTTGCAATTGAGCCGCCCGAATTGGAAATGCGCGTGGCTATTCTTTTGAAAAAGGCTGCTCTAAGTGGCTACTCGCTTAATGATGAAGTCGCTTTTTTTGTAGCAAAGCATGTCAGTTCCAATGTTCGCGAACTCGAGGGCGCATTAAAGCGTGTAGAGGCCTATGCTAAATTTCACAAGCGCAATATTTCCGTAGAAACCGCGAGAGAAGCATTAAAAGATATTCTGGTTGCGCAGAGTCGACTAGTTTCTATAGATAATATCCAAAAAACAGTGGCTGATTATTACAAAATTAAAATGGCCGAATTGCTTTCAAAAAAACGTACTAGAAACCTAACGCGCCCACGACAAATAGCCATGTCCTTGGCTAGAGAGCTAACTACAATGAGCTTGCCGGAGATTGGAAATTCGTTTGGTGGCAAAGATCATTCGACAGTAATTCATGCTTGTAAAACGATATCGAGTTTACGACTTGCCGATACAACAATTGATGCCGACTATAAAATTTTGTTGCAAACATTAAGAGGATAACCCTGTGGCAGGCCTGTGAATAAAATGTATATAAACATCATAATAAAATAATGAGCAAGGTTATAAACATTTATCCACGCCCTAATCAACAACAAATTCGCAAGATTTTTTATCCTTATGTTCTTGTTTTAAATATGATTATTTAGATCATTAACACAAATAAAAATCATTATTAGTCTTATTAGGAATTTATATTATGTTTATTGATAAAACAGAAAAAGAAACCATACTCAAACCACTGCAGGTTGTCATTGGTATTGTTGAGCGCAAGCAAACATTACCAATTTTGTCTAACGTGTTAATTGAAAAAGAGGCCGGCAAAATACGTTTTACGGCTACTGATCTAGAAATTCAAATTACAACCACAATAGAAACAAAAGCCGGTGGTAGTGAAATATCTAGCATCACGGTAGGTGGGAAAAAACTTCAGGAAATTCTTCGTATTCTTCCTGACCAAAGCAAAATCTCCATTGAGACCAAAGAGAATAAAGCACTGATAAAAGCCAACAAGAGTCGGTTCAGCCTACAAACTCTTCCAGCACAAGATTTCCCAAAGCTAAATAATCAATTAACGGACGCAAAAAAAATTGTTTTGCATCAATCCATGTTAAAAACATTATTACTTTCAGTACAGTATGCAATGGCGCAACAAGATGTACGCTACTACCTAAACGGTGTTTTGTTGATTATTGAAGGAAATAAACTAAAAGTAGTGGCTACAGATGGTCATCGATTAGCCTTCAATGCTGGAGTCATAGATGGAAACCATGAAAAACAGGAAATTATTATGCCTCGTAAAGCGGTAACAGAACTATGTAAACTACTCGGGGATACAAATGAAAGTGTCGAAGTTGAGTTTTCGACACAACAAGTGAAAGTGATTTTTTCTGGTATCAATTTAATCACCAAAGTTATTGATGGAAAATTTCCAGACTATGAGCGGGTCATTCCAAAATATAGCAACCACCTCAGTATGGATCGCGTGCTAGTTCAGCAGGCTCTACAACGCGCAGCAATATTATCCAATGAAAAATTTAGAGGTGTACGTTTCGTATTAACCGAGAAAAATCTCAGCATCATCAGTAGTAATAGCGAACATGAGGAAGCCCAAGAAGAAATTGAAACCGACTACCATGGAGAAGCTATCGACATCGGCTTCAACGTGAACTACCTAATGGATGGATTAAATAACATTAGCAGTGAAGCAGCGGTATTTTCCTTTGGTGATCCGAATAGCAGCATTTTGATAACGACACCGGAAAACCAGGAATTCCGTTACGTAGTTATGCCAATGCGCATTTAACAACCCTTTTTAATGTTTCACGTGAAACAAGATAAATTTTCAGAAAGAACCGAATGAGTGAATATACCTCCAGCAGCATTAAAGTCCTAAAAGGTTTGGAAGCGGTTCGTAAGCGTCCTGGTATGTATATTGGCGATACTAACGATGGCAGTGGTTTGCATCACATGGTATTCGAGGCCGTGGACAACGCCGTGGACGAAGCCTTGGCCGGACACTGTAATGAAATTAACGTTATCATTCATGCTGATAATTCAATCAGTGTCAGTGATAATGGGCGCGGCATTCCGACGGATATCCATAAAGAAGAAAACCGCTCTGCCGCTGAGGTTATTATGACTATCCTTCATGCAGGCGGAAAGTTTGACAGCAACTCTTATAAAGTATCAGGTGGTCTGCATGGTGTGGGCGTGTCGGTCGTGAATGCCTTATCAGAATGGTTAAAACTAACCATTTATCGTGATGGCAAAGAGCACTTCATGGAATTCCGCCACGGTGATCCGGTGGCTCCGCTAAAAATAGTGGGCGAATCGAATAAGAGAGGTACCGTCGTCCATTTTTTGGCCGCCAAAGAAACTTTTGGTCTGGTTGAATTCCACTTCGATATTCTGGCAAAACGTCTTCGTGAATTGTCTTTTCTGAATAACGGCGTAAAAATTGCTCTGATAGACCATCGTAATGGAAAAGAAGAAAACTTCGCGTTCAGCGGTGGCATCAAAGGTTTTGTTGAATACATGAACCGCAACAAATCGGCACTACACCCTACCGTATTCTATGCAATCGGTGAAAAAGACGGCATCACGGCCGAGATCGCCATGCAGTGGAATGACTCTTACCAAGAAAGTGTGCAATGTTTTACCAATAATATTCCGCAACGCGACGGGGGTACGCATTTAACTGCTCTGCGCACCGCAATGACGCGTACGCTGAATCAATATATTGAAACTGAACAATTGGCGAAAAAAGCCAAGGTGGATACAACTGGCGATGATATGCGCGAAGGTTTGACCGCAGTGCTGTCCGTGAAATTGCCCGATCCGAAATTCTCATCGCAGACCAAAGACAAACTGGTTTCCTCCGAGGTTCGCCCGGTCATCGAAGATCTGATCGCCCAACAAATGAGTTCGTTCCTGCTGGAGAAACCCAATGACGCGAAAATTATCGTCAACAAAATTATCGATGCTGCCCGTGCACGTGAAGCGGCGCGCAAAGCACGCGATTTGACTCGCCGTAAAGGTATATTGGACGGCATGGGCCTGCCTGGCAAACTGGCTGATTGTCAGGAAAAAGACCCGGCCATGTCAGAACTGTACTTAGTGGAGGGAGATTCTGCAGGAGGCTCGGCCAAGCAGGGTCGTGATCGTAAGTTCCAAGCGATCTTGCCGCTTAAGGGCAAGATTTTGAATGTAGAAAAAGCCCGCTTCGAAAAGCTGATCGCCTCGCAAGAAATTGCCACCCTGATTACCGTGTTGGGTACAGGCATCGGCAAGGACGAATACAACCCCGACAAACTGCGTTACCATCGCATTATCATCATGACCGACGCGGACGTGGACGGTTCGCACATCCGCACCCTGTTGCTGACTTTTTTCTACCGGCAAATGCCCGAACTGGTCGAGCGCGGTCATATTTATATTGCGCAACCACCGCTTTACAAGATCAAGCAGGGCAAGGAAGAGCGTTATCTCAAGGATGATCAAGAGATGAAAATCTACATGCTCAAGTCAGCGCTCAACAACGCAGTGTTATACCCAGCTGCCGACGCGTTACCGATTCAATCCGATGCACTAGAGCTGCTAGCCAAACAATATTTCCTTGCCGAAGCTGTGATTGATCGCTTATCGCGCTTTACTGCGCCGGAAGCTAGCCATGCTCTACTGATTCTGCCAACACTATCGCTGGATGATTTAAAGCAAGCGCAAAGCAGCGCAAAGCAGCTTGAAGCCGCGTGCGGCGGCAGCATTAAAGTACTGGTAGAAACCGACGAGGCTGGCGAACATCGAATGCGTCTGGAAAAACTGTATCACGGCAACTACTCCGTCAGCTACATGGATAGGGACTTTCTGAAAGGCAGCGATTATGTACAAATCCGGCAGGCTGCGGACGTATTGAATGGCCTCATTACCTCAAGTGCATATATTGCTCGCGGTGAACAAAAACGTGCCGTTTCCAGCTTCAAACAAGCCATAGAATGGCTACTGGAAGAAGCCAAGCGCGGCGTAAATATACAGCGATACAAGGGGTTGGGAGAGATGAACCCCTCGCAACTGTGGGAAACTACCATGGACGTGAAGAACAGAATTCTTCTTAGAGTGCGCATCGAAGACGCGATTTCTGCCGACGAGATTTTCACCACCCTGATGGGTGATGTGGTCGAACCACGCCGAGCATTCATCGAAAAAAATGCATTGGGTGCAAAGAATCTGGATGTGTAAGTGACTTAGCTGATATCTAAAAAATAGTAGTTAGAAGTTCCCAAATCAAGGGATCAGCAGGTCATGCCCCTACCGGCGCCGTGTTGTTTGCGTGATAAGAGTAAACAACAAAGTAATTTGGGATTACTCATCTGGTTTGTTTGGAAGTAAGCCTATGATGATCTGCAAAGATATATCTGTCGCACCGCGATTAATTTCCACAAACTTCGTGCATTGCTGACGCATTTCGGATAAAGCCCTCGGGTCGTCCAACAGGTGCTGCAATATTGCAATCATTCCCCTTGCGTCTTGTACCAACTCTGCGGCTCCTGCACTAATTGCTAGCCGCGTTGCTTCGGCAAAATTGTGGGTATACGGACCGACTAATACCGGTGTGCCGACCAAGCAGGCTTCAATCAAATTCTGTCCGCCGTAAGGTAGCAGGCTGCCGCCGATGAAAGCGATGTCAGCGGCGGCGTAGTAAGCAAACATTTCCCCCATGCTATCGCCAAGCACCACTTGAATCTCTGCCGACACAGCGTGGTTTTTACTTCTGCGCTGAAACATGATACCGCGCTGCCCGAGTAAGTTTGCAATGTCGGCGAAACGTTGCGGATGGCGCGGGACGATCACCAGCAGTAAGTCTGGGATAGGAATATTCTTCAGGGCATCGAGCAGCAATACCTCTTCACCCTCCCGGGTGCTGGCGGCAAGAAATACTTTGCGTGCTATGCCAAACTGTTTCCGCAGTTGTTTACCCAGTTCCAGCATGGCGCGTGGCGGTTCGATGTCGAACTTGAGGTTACCCATTATCAATACATTTTGCGCACCAAGACTGGTCAGACGCGCGGCATCGTCAGCGGTTTGCGCGGCTATGGCGGTGAGTTCGCCCAACGCGTTGTGGGCTAGTTGTGTAAAACGCGCATAACCTCGCGCAGATTTTTCAGACATGCGCGCATTCAGCAGCAAAAGTGGTGTGCCGAATTTGTGGCAGATGTGAATCAAATTAAACCAAATTTCCGTTTCCATCAGAATGCCAAGTTGCGGGCGGAAATGGCGCAAAAATTTGCTCACAGCAAACGGATAATCATAGGGTAGGTACACGCGTAACACACCGTCGCCATACAATTGTTTGCTGGTGGTGCGACCGGTGGGGGTGGTGTGGGTGATCAGGATTTGATGGTGAGGGTAGGTTGCGCGCAGTCTGGTAACAAGGCTTTGTGTGGCGCGGGTTTCACCCACTGAGACGGCGTGCAGCCAGATAATTGGTTTGTCACCTTTGATGGAATAAAAGCCGAAACGCTCACCGATATGGCGCAAATATTCCGGCTGTTTTCGCGCACGCCAGATCAGGCGAAGAAAAATGTACGGCAGCAGCAGCCACAGCGTGAGGGTATAAAAAAGGATCATTCGATGCAGTTCACGTGTATTCACAATATTGTGAATAGTAGTGGCGTTGCGCGCACTACTCAAGAAAAACATTTGTTGTAATTTGTCGCGCCCACTAGAATGACCGAAGTTCCTTGGTTGCCATCCGGCAGAGAGTGCTTGGTAATTACATAGATTTGCATAATGAAAATTCTCATTGTAAAGTTATCCTCGTTAGGTGACATTCTTCACATGTTTCCTGCCGTTAGTGATTTGCGCCGCCATTTTCCTGATGCGGAGATTCACTGGTTGGTGGAGCCTGCCTTTGCTGAGGCGGTGGGTTGGCAACCGGCGATTAACAAAGTGATTACTATACCGCTGCGTGCCCATAAAAAAATCTGGTGGAAGATTCCAGCTCTGCTAAGCAAATTGCGGCGACAACTGCAAGCGGAAAATTACGATGTCATCCTGGATGCGCAGGGGTTGCTCAAAAGCGCGTTGTTGTCGCGACTCGCGGGGGTTGCAGTATTGGGTTTTGATGCCGATACTGCCCGGGAATCGCTGGCGGCGCGGCTTTACCAAAAGACCGCCAATGTGCCAGATGGGTTGCATGTCATAGAAAAAAATCGGCAACTGGTCGCGAAACTTTTCGGTGCCGATATAACGCAACCCGCCGATTTCGGCTTGGATAAATTTCGCCACGAGAGAATGCAAGCCGGATTTTCAGGTGCGCTCAGAGAAATAACCGATCAGCCCTATATAGTGCTGCTGCATGGTACAACCTGGAATAGCAAATACTGGCCCGAAGCCTCTTGGGTGGAGCTGATTCATTTGCTGGCGCAGCAGGGCTGGCGCTGTTTGTTGCCGTGGGGCAACGAGGTTGAACGCCAACGCGCCCATCGTTTGCAGGCAGCCGGGGGTAAACATGCGCAAATGTTACCAAGGTTATCGCTGACCGAACTGATGGATGTGCTGCTGCATGCTCGCGCATTTGTCAGCGTGGAAAGCGGGATCGGGCACCTGGCAGCGGTACTCGACGTCCCGGGAATTATGCTGCATGGACCTACTTCGCCAAACTATAGCGGCATTCTTGGCAACGCCTGTCTACACCTCACCAGCGGTATAGCGTGTTCACCTTGCTTTAAGCGTGATTGCCCAATTTTAAATGATGCTGGCATTCCACCCTGTCAACAGTTGATTACCGCGCAGCGGGTGTATCAACAGTGCCTGAAGTTAATACCCGAAAACGTTGAAGATGCTACCGCGCAAACTGATAAAATACCCCGTGCTTGAATAACGGTATTAACCTATTTCCGGCAGTCGACACACTAAAATCAGCCGCTAGAGTGTGTAGCTATTCGAGTTGATGCTAACAGGGAGGCTCACTACATGGGTGATGCTAAAAAGCATGTAATGATGGCCGTAGAACCGATGATCTTGGCGCCTGCTACTAACACCGCATGCCCGATTGTTATAACCGCGCGCCCATCGATAAACCTACTTTACTGACAACAATGCAGAAAAGATTTGGACTGCAGTATGAAATAACTGAATCTACCGCCAGAGTAAATGCAACGGGAGGTAAGCCCTAATTAATTGTCCCTAAATATTAGAGCGGCAGATTTCGTATACCAGTCTGCATTGATATCCCTTGACGATATATTGCAGGAATCAGTGAAAATTCTGAACCCCGAAAGTAGTGAAATATAGAATCAAGAACGTTATTATCGTCGACGAAATCAATAACTTGAACTGGAAGACATTAAGGCACTGGGCATCGAGTACCGAAGGCTTCGAGTGCGATGACGGTTCAGTGCCCAATAAGGAATTGTAAATGTCACATACACTAATTATCGAAGCAGGACGCACCGAACGCCATTATTGGCGCGACCTGTGGCGCTATCGCCAGTTGTTTTACTTCCTGGCTTGGCGGGATATTCTGGTTCGCTATAAGCAAACTGTCATTGGCTTCGCATGGGTACTGATCAGGCCGTTCCTGACTATGGTCGTATTTGTGTTCGTGTTTAGTAAACTAGCCAAACTGCCTTCTGAAGGTGTTCCTTATCCGATTCTGGTTTTCGCCGCGCTCCTGCCTTGGCAATTTTTCTCCAATGCGTTTACCGAAGCGGGCAATAGCTTGATCAGCAATGCTAACATGATTTCGAAGGTGTACTTCCCGCGTTTGATTATCCCTGCCAGTGCCGTGATCGTGAGTTTTGTGGACTTTCTGATTTCGGGAATCATTTTAGTTGGATTGATGCTTTGGTATGGGTTTGCGCCTGATTGGCAAATTTTTACTCTGCCACTGTTTATTTTTATTGCCTTTGCCGCTGCAATGGGGGCAGGACTGTGGATTGCGGCGCTAAATGTCAAATACCGGGATTTTCGCTACATCATTCCTTTTGTGGTGCAGTTCGGACTTTATATTTCACCGGTCGGGTTCAGCAGCACTATCGTCCCAGAACAATGGCGACTACTTTATTCCTTAAACCCGATGGTGGGCGTGATCGACGGGTTTCGCTGGGCCATCCTGGGGGGCAATACTCAGCTTTACTGGCCCGGCTTTTTGCTCTCCCTTTTTCTGGTTATGGTGATGCTGGTCACCGGAATAGTTTATTTCCGTAAAACGGAAAAAACCTTTGCGGATGTAATCTGATGTCATCTGTCATTACTGTCGAGAATCTCTCAAAGAAATACATCATCGGCCACCAAAAGCAGGAGCGCTATACCGCATTGCGTGATGTTTGGGCAAATGGTACCAAGCGTTTCACCCGTAAGCTGATCCATCCTTTTGCTGCACCAGAAAATGATCCCACTCACGAAGAATTTTGGGCTCTCAGGGATGTCAGCTTCGACATACAACAAGGCGATCGGGTGGGAATCATCGGGCGCAATGGTGCGGGCAAGTCCACGCTGTTGAAGATACTCTCGCGTATCACCGAACCCACCTCAGGACGCGTCAAAATCAATGGGCGGGTGGCGAGTTTGCTGGAAGTCGGCACCGGCTTTCATCCCGAGCTGACTGGGCGCGAGAACATCTATCTCAATGGCGCGATCTTGGGCATGAGCAAGGCCGAGATTAAAAGTAAATTTGATGAAATTGTCACCTTTGCCGAAGTGGAAAGATTTCTCGACACCCCGGTCAAGCGCTATTCCAGCGGTATGTATGTTCGCCTTGCTTTTGCGGTGGCTGCGCATCTGGAGCCGGAGATACTTATCGTGGATGAAGTGCTGGCGGTGGGGGATGCGCAGTTCCAGAAGAAATGTCTGGGAAAGATGGAGAGCGCGGGTAGAGAGGGAAGAACAGTATTGTTTGTAAGCCATAATATGGTCGCATTAAAAAGTTTGTGTAAAAAGGCCATTTGGCTTAATGCAGGCAGCGTGGTTAAAAATGGGCGGGCGGAAGACGTGGTTTCAAACTACCTTCAGAATGGTGCGCCGGTGAATATGCACCAAGTCTGGGACGACACGAAAAGTGCGCCGGGCAACAAAAACGTGCGCTTGCATTCCGTAAAAATATCGTATGACGGCGAAGCGTCCGGAGAAAGTCTCACGGTGGCTACACCATTAGATTGGGAGTTTCAATTCTGGAACTTTGAACACAATGCGCTGTTGAATTTTAGCGTTGTCCTTTACGACAGTCAGGACGTCTGTATTTTTAATATTGCATCGTCTGCGAAAGTATATCCGGAGGGAATGGTAAAAGGTACCTGTCATATCCCTGAGAATTTTTTGAACGATGGGGTTTACCGGGTTCGGTTGCTTATTGTCAAAGATATGAGCGTGGCGCTTATTGATATTGATAATGTGGCAACATTTGAAGTGTATGACAAACGAGAGGAAGCGTGGTACGGTAAATGGCAAGGAGCTGTGCGCCCAAAATTTAAGTGGGAAACAATGGCAATATCGGACAAAACGTTAAATGAATTGTCAGGTTCAGTATGAGCGATAAAAAAATCTATGTAACGCAACCGTCACTGCCGCCGCTTGAAGAATTTATTCCCTACCTGCAGCAAATATGGGATAGCAAAATTCTAACCAACGGTGGCCCTTTCCATCAGCAACTAGAGCAGGTTCTATGCGATTATCTCGGCGTCAAACACATTGCTCTGTTCACCAATGGCACTATAGCCTTGGTCACAGCTTTGCAAGTGCTACGCATTACGGGCGAAGTTATCACCACGCCGTATTCCTTTGTGGCCACCTCCCATTCGTTGCTGTGGAACGGTATCGAGCCTGTGTTTGTGGACATTGATCCACTTACACTCAACCTTGATCCAGACAAAATCGAAGCGGCTATAACGCCGCAAACCACTGCCATCATGCCGGTACATTGCTATGGTCACCCTTGCGATGTGGTTCGTATCAGGAAGATTGCTGACACCTATGGGCTGAAAGTTATCTACGATGCAGCCCACGCCTTTGGTGTGCAGTTACATTCCGGCAGTGTGCTCGACCACGGAGATCTGTCGGTGCTGAGTTTTCATGCCACCAAAGTTTTCAATACCTTTGAGGGTGGAGCTATCGTGTGCCCTGACGCCAAGACGAAACAGCGCATAGATCACCTGAAAAACTTTGGTTTTGTGGACGAGGTGACAGTAGTCGCCCCCGGCATCAACGGCAAAATGAGCGAATTCAACGCAGCTTTGGGTCTGCTGCAACTTAAAAGCATTGATGAAGCGCTTGCAAAGCGCAAAGCGATTGATGCACGCTACCGTGAAGCATTGGCCGCGGTAAGAGGTATTCACTGCCTGCAAGATGCTGGCGAACAGGTCGCCAACTACGCCTACTTCCCGATCTTGGTACAGCCTGAGTACCCGCTGAGTCGTGAAGCCCTGTACCAAAAGCTGCGGGATAACGGCATCTATGCGCGCCGATACTTCTATCCGCTGATAAGTGATTTTCCAATGTATCGAGGCTTGCCATCGGCGGTGCAATCTAATTTGCCAGTGGCGAGCAAGGCGGCGAGTGAAGTGATTTGTTTGCCGATTTATCCCGGCCTATCCAATGAGCAGGTTGATTTCATTCTTGAACTAATCGTGGGCTAGACTGGTTAATGAAAAGCCTCGCTATCATGCAACCCTATTTTTTTCCATACATCGGTTACTGGCAATTGATCCATGCCGTAGATCGTTTCGTCATTTATGATGACGTGAACTACATCAAGGGAGGATGGATCAACCGTAATCGCATCCTGATCAATGGCGAGCCAGCCTATATCACAATACCATTGCATCAATCGTCACCATACAAACGTATATGTGAGATAGCTTTGCAGCCTTCGTCTCCCTGGCGCAACAAGCTGGTTAAAATGGTTGAAATGACCTATCGAAAATCCCCCTATTTTATTGAGGTGTTTCCAATAGTTGAAAGGATAATTCGCTATGAATCTGACAACTTATCGAATTATCTGATGCACCAATTGCAAACGTTGGCCATATTTATGGGAATTAACACAGAGTTTGTGGCGACAAGTCGCACTTATAGGAACAGCGAATTGTCTAATCAAGAACGTGTATTAGATATATGCAAACGCGAAGGGGCTATAACCTATATCAATCCGCAAGGCGGGCAAACTATTTACGATTCCGAAACCTTTCATGGCGTGGGTATAGATCTGCGCTTCATCGTTATGCGCCCCTTGTCTTACAAACAACGTGCCACAGGTTTTGTTCCATTTCTTTCAATTATTGATGCACTGATGGAGGTGGGGTCGATTGAAATCAAGCATTATCTGGATGCATTTGACTTGATGAGCAACATAAAGCGCGATATTGGCGTAATTATTGAATAGCCAGATGAGCAAGCATCTTCCAAAAGCAATCGGGGGTTATTTCGAGCTTGAACTCCCGCTACAACGAAAACGACTATATCCCGATGCAATACGCTTTCAATCTGGGCGTGCGTCATTTTATGCATTGCTCATGGAAGGAAGGCCAAACCGCGTGTGGATGCCGACATATATCTGCGACTCAATGTTGGCTCCGCTAAAAGCCACCGAGACGGAGATTGTCTTTTACGGTATTGATTCAGACCTTGGCGTGTCCAACGATGTACAAATTTATGACGGCGACTGGCTCCTGTATGTCAACTACTTTGGTGTATGCACTACTCAGGAGGATAGATTACTGAAACGATTCAATTCGTCGCAACTTATCTTCGATCACTCACAAGCATTTTTCTCACCGCCTAGAGATTGCTTGGCAACAATTTATTCGCCCAGAAAGTATTTCGGGGTTCCAGACGGCGGATTATTGCTCACATCACTACCCGTCATTGAGCCAGAGGAAATAGACACTGATTCGTTGACGCGTTGCGCTCATTTGCTAAAGCGGCTAGATAGTACGCCTGAAGCAGGTTACCAAGACTTTAAAGATGCGGAAGAAACCTTCTGTGATATGCATCCACGCAGGATGTCGTCACTGACTGATCACTTGCTGATGAGTATTGACTATGACGCATGTAAAAAACAACGAAACACCAACTTCAATTTTCTCCACAACCAACTCGGCCAGCTGAATAATTTGAATTTTGATATGTCACATATAGATGGCCCCATGTGCTATCCATTGCTGACTGATGACACAACCATCCTGGAACGCCTACAGGCTAATCGTGTGTTTGTTCCGACCTATTGGCCTGAATTGCGAAACTCATCCTCCCTTAATCAGGTCGAGCAGAGCGTTGTAAAAAACATTGTCTGCTTACCTATCGATCAAAGGTATGGCATGGCGGAAATGGCTTACATTATCGACTGTTTGAGAGATCTATAACAAAAGCAGTACTATGGCGCACAATATTATGACCTCAATTAAATCGGAAAATAATTACTGGGCACATTATTGGACAACCAAACAAATGTCCGTAAATGATGACCCGCAAAAGCAAGTAGAACGGACTGTAAATAAAATGCCCATTGATCAACAGAAATGGGCATTTACCCTGAAAGAAATAGAGCGGGTTTTAAACTTGACCGCCAGTGATACTTTTCTTGATCTGTGTGCCGGCAATGGAATGATTGCAAGACCATTTGCATTAAAATGTCGAGAGCTCACCGCTGTTGATATTTCAGACGTACTGCTCAAAAATATTGATGAAGACATATATCCTACTGTAACGGTGATTGTAGGAGATGCAAGAAATGTTAGCCTTCCTGCAGAAGCCTTCTCCAAGGGTGTGATGTATGCTGCATTACAGTATTTCAACGAGCGTGAGGCAATCGGGATATTCAACACGATTTACAAGTCAATGAAACCTGGAGGATTGTTTCTGATCGGCGATATTCCGGATATCGATCGCCTATTTGCTTTTTACAACAAACCGGAGTGGGTAACTGCCTATTTTGATTCGGTAAGAAATGGTATTCCGGCGGTTGGCACTTGGTTTAAAAAAGAAATATTGGTCAAAATGGCCAAGTATATCGGCTTTGGCAATGCTGAAATCATCAGTCAGCAACCCGAGCTGATTAATAGCCATTGCCGATTTGATTTGTTGCTGACAAAGTAACGTGCATTTGCAGAAGCAATAATCAATGGAAACAGTTACGAACGAAGCTGCCGTGGACTGTGGTGGTGCATACGCCTCAATAAATATTCTCCATCTGATAATTGATCATCAATTTTTTGATTTTATTTACAAGGATTTTCAGGAAGTTGAAGGCGTCGAAAATCGATATGTTGCATTAGTTGGGACACGCGTACAACATTTCAATCATATAGGCCATATTCCTTTATGGCGGATAGCCGGAGCCGAGTATGTTAACTCCCCTCAAGTGACGGAAGATCTGGAATGGTGCGATGTCTTGCTTGTTCACTGGTGGCATTCTGCAGCGGCTAGTGTGGTAGCAAAGGCTCCCGATTCAGTAATTGTTGTCTGGAGTGGATGGGGAGGCGATTATTACGACTTGTTATCTGGGGAGGAGGCTAGTCTTTATGGGGATAAAACAAAACAATTGTTGCAACAAATGCAGTTGCAACAAACGGTTGCTGCCCACAAGAAATGGATCCACAACAGCCTTCACCGAATAAAAAAAATAGTTAAGTGTACTCTGGGGAGAGCAAAAGACAGAGACTCAGTAGATAAAAATTTACTTATCAACCGCTTTGATTATTTTTCAGCACCGATTCCTGATGATTATCGATTGTTGAAAAGGGCACTCGGAACAAAATTTCGAGCAAAGTACATTCAGCTAAATTATGGGAGCGTTGAAGAAGAATTTATGCCTGGCCAATGCGATATTTCCGGGAACGATATTTTGCTGGGAAATTCTGCAACCGGAACCAACAATCATCTGGAAATTATCAACCTGTTGTCATCAATTGATATTGAGGATAGAAAGGTCATTGTTCCCCTAAGTTATGGTTCGCAAAGTTATGGTGACGAAATTGAAAAATGTGGACGTAAATTGCTAGGCAATCATTTTGTCCCAATCAGAAATCTTATGTCCTTGGAGCAATATAACGCGCTTATTTCTAGCTGCTCCATTGCGATAATGAATCACCGCAGACAGCAAGCGCTCGGCAATATTGGAACCATGCTCTATCGTGGAGCAAAGGTCTTTTTAGATGAGAAAGGCGTCGTTTATAAGTTTTTTAAACGAAAAGGGGCTTGCGTGTTTTCAGTGCACGAAATCGCTGAACGTGGGTCAGCAGCGTTCACCCCTCTCAGCAAGTCAGAAAAAGAACGGAATATCGAAGTCCTTAATCAGATATGGGGACATGACACAGTGATCGATAACGTTCATAAATTTGCCGATCGCATGAGAAAGTGCTTGGCTACACATGCATAAATACTCTTATTTCAGCGGTAATTGGCTTGCGATAAAAATGAACAACAGCGATGTCCATAAACGTCTGCCATTGATGACAGGAATAGTCTACGATCTCGGCTGTGGTGTCCGTCCATACGAGCATGACATTAAGAGGTACGCTAATAGTTATGTGGGTGTGGATTGGTCAAATACGCTGCATGGTCTGCGTGCGGAAATTGTTGCGGATTTGAATCAGCCATTACCAATTGAGAGCTCCGTAGCAAACACGGTGGTTTCATTTCAAGTGCTTGAACACCTGAGAGAGCCGCAAACTATGGTCAATGAGGCATTTCGCATATTGCGGGATAACGGAAGGATATTTATTTCAGTGCCATTTCAATGGTGGGTTCATGAAGCACCTTACGATTATTTCCGTTATACCTGTTATGGCCTTGAGCACATACTTTCCAAGGCCGGTTTCGTCGATATTCAAGTGGAAGCAATTAATGGTTTCTGGGTGATGTGGGCATTGAAGTTCAATTATCATACCTCACGCTATATTCGGGGTCATCGGCCAACTCGCATGTTGATGCGAGTACTTCTGACCCCACTGTGGTTCTTGGGCCAAGCCATCGCCCCGCTACTGGACAAGATCGACTTCAATGGAACCGAAACCACAGGATACTTTGCAACTGCGCGAAAGCCTTGAGTTAAAATATGAAAAAATTCGCATGGCTTCCCAATACCATTCGTGATCCGCTGGTTTTGCTGAAAAACAATTATCATCAGCGCATGCGGCGGCGAGAATTGAGAAAAGTATTGCGGAACAGGTCGGACAAAAAGATCATTCTGGGTGCTGCACAAACTCATTTTCCGGGATGGATCAGCACAGACTATCCCACAGTGGATATTACCCGCCGCGAATCCATGTCTCGCCATTTTAAGGCTGGGGCAGTGAGCGCGTTTCTGGCAGAGCATATATGGGGGCATCTCACGCCGGAACAGGCGGCAACCGCCTTCCGAAACTGTTACGAGGCATTGGTTTCAGGGGGATATTTGCGCATGGCCGTTCCCGATGGCTTGCATCCCGATCCGGTCTACATAGAACGGGTAAAACCGGGAGGTTCTGGTCTTGGGTCGGCTGACCACAGGATGTTATATACCTATGAAACCTTGTCCAGTCTTTTGGAAGCCGCCGGGTTCAAAATCAAGCTGCTAGAATATTTTGATGAAAACGGGAAATTTCATTATTCAGAGTGGTCGTCTGACGTTGGCATGATAACCAGATCGAACAGGTTTGATAAAAGCAACACCATCAAGCCTAACGCGTATACCTCGTTAATTGTGGATGCATTGAAGTCATCATGTCAGAACCCCGGCTAACCCCGATTGCCTTGTTCGTATATAAACGCGCCATGCACACGCAAAAGGCGCTTGAATCGCTATCGCGTTGCGTCAGCGCGTCGGAAAGCGAGCTTTTCATATTCTGCGATGGCACAAAAGAGGAGGGCGATGCCGCTGGAGTTCAGGAGGTGCGGCGGCTGGTAAGGCAAAAACAGTGGTGCGGAAAGGTGAATATCATTGAGCGCGAAACGAATACCGGCCTTGCCAATTCCATCATTGATGGAGTTACTCGCTTATGCAATGAATACGGGCGGGTGATTGTGCTAGAGGATGACTTAGTTGTTTCCAGCGGTTTCCTGCGTTATATGAATGAGGCTTTGGAGCGATATCAGAGTGAACCGCAGGTCATGCAAATTTCCGGCTATATGTTCCCGGTGGAAGTTGAGTCCGATTATACGACTTTCTTTTTGCCCTTTACCACTTCTTGGGGGTGGGCGACATGGCAGCGTGCATGGGTATATTTCGATCCGTCTGCGGCGAATTATAAAGTGCTCAAGAAAGACAGGGCGATGAGAAAGGCATTTGATCTGGAGGGAGGGTATCCCTATTATAAAATGCTTAAATCGCAATTGCGCGGGGAAATAGACTCCTGGGCAATTAGATGGTACCTATGCGTATTCATGCGGCAGGGACTTGTTCTTTATCCGCCACGAACGCTTATTGAAAACATTGGGTTTGATGGAAGCGGGACGCACTGCGGTAAGCATGATATTGCGCAACACGGCATTGCAGGAGGGGAAGCAGAAGTCAGAGAGAGCAAGTTTCCCAAGCAGCTTGAGGTAGCAATGTTCAACTATGAGGGTGTCGTCGGCTTTATGAAAATGTCCAACCCACGGGGCGTTGTAAACAAAATAAAGGGCATGTTTCGATGAAATGGTTAAGGGATATTTATCACGCGGTTAAGGATGGAACTTTCCGCTTGACGGGAATGAAGCCTTGGAGCCGTGGATATGCGGAATATAAAAACAAGCAAATAAAAAAAGCACTCGCGACTAACCCCTTTCATGCGGACAAGTTGCCGTCCGATTATGGATTTCGTCTTGACGAAAGAATAGTCGAGTACCCATGGTTTTTTTCTCGCTTACCTGGGAATGTGACCGGCAAATTGCTGGACGCGGGTTCCGTGTTGAACTTTGACTTTATTTTGAGGCATGAGGCGTTGAAGACAAAGAAGGTGTTCATCTCAACGCTTGCACCGGAATCCCTTTGTTACTGGCGCTATGGGATTTCGTATGTATACGAGGACTTGAGGGATTCTTGTTTTAAAGACGAATATTTCGACTGGATTGCGAGCCTATCAACGATTGAGCATATTGGATTGGATAACACCATACTTTACACCACCGATGTTTCGAAAAAGGAGAATTACTCATCGTCTTATATGGCAGCCGTCATAGAATACCATCGCATGTTGAAGTCTGACGGTGTTCTTTACCTTAGTTTCCCCTTTGGCAGGCGTGAGAACAGAGGCTGGTTCCAAGTCTTTGATTGTGACATGGTTGATGAACTAATCGCGGCATTTCGCCCAAGTAAACTGGAAGTGTTTTATTACAAGTATGAACCGGCAGGATGGCGAGCCTCGACGCGGGAAGAATCAAAAGATGCAACCTACTTTGATATCCATACTCAGCCGACATATGACGCAGATTATGCGGCTGCGTCGCGCGCCATTGTTTGTCTGGAGTTGGTAAAGTGAAAAGTTTAGCTGGATTGATGCGATTGTTTCGTAAAAAAAACTACAAACTTGCGGATACGGCGGTATTGTATGCCATGGCTCGGATTGTTAATAACTTGACTGATTTCTCTGCTATCACTATTGGGGCGTACACCCACATTAAGGGAGAATTGCTAACCTTCGGACACGGTGGGCAAATAGCCATAGGTGAGTATTGTTATGTTGGTGAGCAAAGCCATATTTGGTCGGCAAAAAATATTTCGATAGGCAATAGGGTGTTAATTGCACATAACGTTAATATTTTTGACAACTCCACTCATCCGTTAGGTGCGTCCGAGCGACATCAGCAATTCAAAAGCATTATTACCAATGGGCACCCTCAGAATCTGGATTTGTCGGAAGAACCAATAAAAATTGAGGATGATGTATGGGTGGGCTGCATGTCCATCATTCTCAAGGGCGTAACCATTGGGCAGGGGGCGGTAATTGGAGCTGGTAGTGTAGTTACTAAAGATGTCCCACCACATACCGTTGTTGCCGGGAATCCGGCCCGTATCATTCGCGAAATTCCACCGGATGAGCGATAACAAACTTACTTCTTGGGAAGATGCCGTAGCATGGCTCAAGGCCCAACCTGATCAGGCTGACTTGGTTCGGGCATGTTTTTATGATGACCCGCTACGCGATGCAGCGAAACGTTATTACACCAGTACGGAGTGGCAGGCGGTCCGCGCATTGCTTCCTGCCGGGCGAGGATTAGCACTTGATCTGGGAGCGGGGCGTGGGATTTCCTCAGATGCCCTCGCACGCGATGGTTGGCGAGTAAGTGCCCTGGAGCCGGATCCGAGTGATCTGGTTGGTGCAGGTGCAATTCGTGCGCTAGCCCAAGAGGCAAAACTGGATATTCAGGTTGAACAAAATTGGGGGGAGTCGCTCCCCTACCCCAATGCAACTTTTGATCTCGTGTATGGGCGACAGGTGTTACATCATGCGCATGACCTCAAACGGCTTTGCAGTGAAGCAGCGCGGGTACTCAAGCCGGGTGGAATATTCATTGCAACGCGGGAGCATGTCATTTCCCGGGTAGAGGATTTACCAGTATTTTTAGTGGCGCATCCTTTACACAAGATGTATGGGGGTGAACACGCTTATTTGCTGGATGAATATCTGGAGGCCATAAGTAGCGGAGGCCTTGTTCTGACCAAAGTGTTGAACCCTTACCAATCCGATATCAATTTGTTTCCAGGAACAATAAAAGACTTGAAAAAAAGTCTAGCTGGCAGGTTTCGTTGTCCTGCAATCCCGATCCCAGATGTTCTACTCACCATGCTTGGCGCAAGAAGTAATGCGCCAGGACGGCTTTACTCTTTTGTAGCATGCAAAAATGGCTAAGACTGCCTTAGTGACCGGCGCATATGGTTTTATTGGCCGTTATGTTGCGCGACAGCTGGCGCGTGATGGTTGGCGCGTGATCGGCTTGGGGCATGGCTCTTGGGCACGCGAAGAGTGGCAGACGTGGGGCATCGCCGAATGGCACAGCGCGGACATCACGCTGGAGACATTGATTACCTGCGCTGGTGAGCCGGACGTTATCGTGCATTGTGCCGGAAGCGGCTCGGTCGGATTTTCGATGACGCATCCCTACCAGGATTTTCAGCGAACGGTTGTGACGACGCTTGCTGTTCTGGAATTCGCGCGGTTATATGCACCGCAGGCCCGAGTCGCTTATCCATCCAGTGCCGGCGTATATGGCACGGTGCAAACACTACCCATTGTAGAAACGGATCCACTCTCTCCAGCTTCTCCTTATGGCGTGCATAAATGCCTTGCCGAGGGCTTATGCGAAAGTTATGCCAGATATTTCGCTATCTCTGTCTCTGTGGTTCGCTTGTTCTCCGTATATGGCGCGGGACTACGCAAACAATTGTTGTGGGATGCGTCTCAAAAAATTATGAACGGGGAAAATAGTTTTTTTGGGACGGGTGAAGAAATACGAGACTGGCTGCACGTTGAAGATGCCGCCAGCTTGCTTATAACTGCGGCAGGTCAGGCATCGACAGAGTGCCCGATGGTAAACGGCGGTTCGGGCGTGGGTGTCACGGTGCGGGAAGTATTGTCGGAATTATTCGCGTGCTTTGAACGTGCTGATGCTCCAAATTTCTCCGGCGCAGCGCGCAGCGGGGACCCCGCTGGTTATGTTGCAGACATTTCTTTCGCCAGGCAATGGGGGTGGCAACCAAAAATGGAACGTCATGAAGGTTTGCGCGAGTATGCCGAATGGTTTAAGAGTAGCGCGCTGTGATACGGGTTGGATTTGTATTTTCCTTTGATGACGGCTGGTTAGGCGGGATCAATTATTTCCGTAATCTGCTTTCAGCCCTTTATGCATTGCCGGAGCGAAAAATCGAAGCGGTGATTTTTGCCGGTCTTCGATCACCAGTAAAACACTTAGACGGATTCCCGGCAGTAAAAATTGTGCGTAGCCGCATATTTGATCCCGGTTCGATTCTCTGGCGGATACGCCGTCTCTGGCAGCGTATATTTTTATATGATCCGATATTACAGCGGTTACTCAAAAAACATGATATCGCGGTAATGTCGCATTCCGGTTGGATTGGTAAAGGCGCGGCAATTCCTGCCGTCGGATGGATCCCGGATTTTCAGCATGTCCGTTTGCCGGAGTTTTTTAGTATGGACGAAATAGCGGCGCGCAATAAAAACTTTAACGATATTTGTCAATATTGCTCAACCATCATCGTGAGCAGTTTTGACGCGCAGTCAGACCTGAATCGATTTGATCCGAGATGTGCATCGAGATCTGAAGTTTTGCAATTTGTTGTGACCGCTGCCAACGAAAAAACAACTTTGCCCAGTCGAGGAGAGTTGGAAGAGAGATATAAATTCTCGGGAAATTATTTTCTGCTCCCCAATCAATTCTGGAAGCATAAAAATCACCGCGTGGTTATTGAGGCATTAGGGCTGCTTAGAGGTAAAGGTAAAAGGGTGTTGGTACTTGCCACGGGTAGTACGGCAGATTACCGGCACCCGGATTATTTCAAATCACTGATGGAACGCGCAAAAGAACTTGATGTGCTGGATAACTTTTATCACCTTGGGCTTGTTCCGGCATCTGATCTTGCAGGGTTAATGCGCGATGCCTCAGCAATAATCAACCCTTCCTTTTTTGAGGGTTGGAGTACCTCGGTAGAAGAAGCAAAATCATTGGGGAAGCGAGTTTTATTGTCTGATATAGCGGTGCATCGTGAGCAAAACCCGGCGCTGGGAAGTTATTTTCTGCCTGACGATGTCAATGCACTTGCAGATATGCTTTGGGCTGTTTGGAATGAGCCAGCCCCGGATGAGATGCAAATAATTGTAAGCGCGCGCCGCGCAACAGATGAACGTCGGGTTAAGTTTGCTCAAAAATATCAAAAAATCGTGTTAAACGCTTTAAAACATCGTTCATGATGAGCCATGAATCGTTCCCTTTAATTTCCATCATCGTCGCGGTTTTCAACGGCAAGGGGGCGTTGCTGCAATCCAATGCGGGAGGATCCCATGCAGGATGCTTACCCACGCTGCGCACTGGGGGATCATAACGGCGAAGTTGAAATAAATATCGCAGGCAATTCTGAAATCAGTTCCATTCTGCCCATGCTGGAATCACATCGAAGTGCCGCGCCTGAATCGGCATATCAAGGGAAGGAAATCGTCCTTATCCAAACTCTGGACGCTGTTGCCGGAGAGTATCTGAAGGATGCGCGCGCTCACTTCCAGACGATCGATACGCAGGGTTTTGAATGGCAGGTGTTGGATGGTGCGACAGGACGGCGTAACCGGGCAGTCCGAAGATGAAATCGGCATTGCCATCGGCAACGATCAACTGCATCAACTCGGGGTTGGAGAAGTGACCGTCACCTGTCATGTTCCCCCGGAATAAGTTCGACCTCGGACTGGCATAATGTGTAATTATTTATTGGAACGAACTGCTAGGTGCAGAAGACAGATGAGCCATAGTAAAGATAGACTTCCCATGATTTCAATCATTATTGCCGTTTTTAACGGTGCGAAAACCATCCAGCAATGCGTTGATAGTATCGTGAATCAAACTTATCCGTATAAAGAGTTGATCATTATGGACGGGGCATCTAAGGATGCAACAGTGTCTATTTTGGAAAGGAATACTTCGCAAATTGCGTATTGGGAATCCAAAGATGACAGGGGTATCGCGCACGCGTGGAACAAGGCACTAGAGCACGCCACTGGTGACTGGGTTATTTTTCTCGGCGCGGATGATCGCTTGCATGACATCAATGTGTTGTCAGATATGGCTGAGATTCTAAGTAAAGATGTCGACAGTGACATAATATACGGTCAAATTATTTTCGAGGGAGGCAAGAGGCACGGTCAGGTTTATGGGTATCATTGCGATATACATGATCTCAAAAGAAAGATGGTTATTCCGCACACAGCAGCTTTTCATCGCCGAACTTTTTTTGACGAAGTCGGGCAATTTGATGAAACGTTCGAGATGGCGATGGACTATGAAATTTTGTTGAGAAAAGAACAGTTGTCTGCACGTCATATAAATCGGCGTATTGCAGCAATGGGTGGAGAGGGCGTCAGCTCAATACTTGTTAAGAAAGGTCTGTGGGAGTGGCGCATGGCGCAATTAAAAAACAAGGTGGACTGGCGCGTCGAAATTGAAATTTGGCACGCTTTTTATCAATTGCGTCATCAGTTCAATCTTTGGCGAAAAAAATGGGTTGGCGCATGAACCAATATCAGGATGGTGGCTATCTCGCGAAAAATCCTACCTGGGATGTGGAAGATTCTCCATGGAAGGCAGCGAATGTTCTAAAGATGCTGCAACGCAATCATCTTGCTCCATCTCGCATTGCCGAAGTGGGCTGTGGGGTTGGCGAAATATTGCATCAGATTTATCAGGCCTTGCCGGTGGATTGTTCGTTTGCTGGTTACGAAATTTCGTCTCAGGCGATTGAGTTGTGCAGTCAGCGAAAAAATGAACGTTTGCAGTTCTATTTGGGGGATATTCTGGAAGAGAACACGACCACTCCTTTTGATTTGATTATGGCTCTCGATGTGTTTGAGCACGTGGAAGATTATGTTGGTTTCCTGAAGCGGTTGCATGTCAAAGCAGAATACAAGATTTTTCATATTCCCCTTGATATGTCGGTGATGTCTGTCATGCGCATGACGCCGATATTAAATGCCCGAGATAAGGTTGGTCACTTGCATTATTTCTGCAAGGAAACGGCCCTCGCGACATTGACTGATACTGGGTATCAGATCATCGACTGGTTTTACACAAACGGTCCGGGTAATCGTCCACCTCGCTTAATGTTGGGGCGGTCAGGTTTCGCGGATTTCATCAAGGGTCGGGTATATAGGAAAAATCAAGACAGGTGGGTCAGAATGTTTGGTGGCTCCATGATGGTGCTGGCAAAGTAGTTGATTACCTGAATATGTGATCTTATGAAAATTAATGTTGCGTGTGGGTCATCATTTTCCCGAGGATGGATAAACATCGATTTTTCACCGAGTTCAAGTGAGGTGCGGCAAGTTAACATGCTCCATGGCCTTCCATTTGCAGACAATTCATGTGATGTGATTTACGCATCGCATTTTCTTGAGCATCTTACCCCAGACATGGCAGAGTACTTTTTGCGTGAAAGTTTTCGCGTTCTACGTGTTGGAGGACGCATTCGCATCGTAGTGCCAGATCTTGAGGAGATATGCGCCGCCTACCTGAAATACAGGCAATCAAACCTTCACAAATTTGCCGACTTTGTTGCTGTTGAATTAATTGATCAGTGCGTTCGAATGAAATCGGGCGGCAGATTAGGGCAAACCTACCAGAAAATACAAGGCTCCGGTGATGTTGAAATGATTGATTTCGTATATCAGCGAACAGGATATAACCTTGGTGAGGTTTGTCTAAAACGAACTTCGTTACGCGAAAAATTAATGAGTCTTTCATGGGGGAAGCTGAAAAGTATCTTGCTGCAAATGTATTTCAGAACTGTCTCTTTGCTGCTCCCGAAATCTATACGAGATCAAATGGTAAGCACGACCATGATTGGCGAGAAACACCTTTGGGTGTACGACTTTAAGATGTTAAGTGATTTGTTGACGTCTGTGGGCTTTACAGACATTCAAAAAATGAAATTCAATCAATCTGGCATTGAGGATTTTCATAATGACGGCCTGGATCAAGATGCTCACGGGAATCCGAGAAAAGGAAATGAATCAATGTATGTAGAAGCGATAAAAAAGTAGTAAGCAACCATCCAATAATGAGGATTCTTCATGTTAATGTGCGCCTGCAGGAAGGCGGGGCGGCAAGGATTGCAAACGATTTGCACCGGCAATTATTGAACGCGGGAATTGAGAGTCGATTTGCTTATGGTTGGGGCGAAAAAGGTGGAATATCCTCAGCAGAAGCTAGTGTTCCGTGTAGCTTTCAAGTCGGGCAACAGATTCAGGTAGCGAGCAATATGCTGCTCCATAAGGTGGCTGGTATTGATTGCGTGCCGCCTATTGGTGTGGGTCGAAAAAGTCTAATTGAAGCCATCCACTGGGCTGACGTTGTTCACCTGCATGTGATTCATAGTTATTTCCTGCCGTTTGGTTGGCTGGTGAAGGAGTTGGTCCGTGCAGGCAAACCCGTGGTTTGGACGGCGCATGATTATTGGATATTGACTGGGCGGTGTGCTTTTACCGAGGGGTGTGAGGGTTGGCGCGATGGCTGCGGTTTATGTCCAACCCAGAAAAACTATCCGCCATCGCTTATAGATTTTTCGGCTTCACAATTCAAGATCAAGCGACGACTGCTTGCAGGTCTTGGTTCTTTGCTTCATGTTGTGGCCCCCTCTGAATTTTTGGCCAAGGCGATCAGGGAAGGATTGCCAAATGTCAATGTTGGTGTGATTCCAAATTGGATCGATAACGAGTTTGAAGCGGCATTGCACAATATGCCGTTGAGCACCGCACCGATTACTCTCCCTGCAGAGAAGATCAAGGTAATTGTAATTGCGAATGACCTATCAGATCCAACCAAAGTGGATCGTGAATTGGTCAATCGGTTGCTGGGGATGCCACATATTGAGCTTCACACTGCTGGCCAGAATTCTCCCTTTAGGGGTGCAGGCATTGTGAATCACGGAAGAATCGCACAAAGACTGCGCATGGTTGAAACGATTGCATTAGCAGATGTGGCGTTATTTACATCGGAGAAGGACACCTTTGGTTTGGTAATGATCGAGGCGCTTGCCTGTGGGGTGCCGGTACTCGCTGTTGAGAGCTTGGCTGCTAGGGAAGTGCTTTCTATGCTTAGTCTTATTCCTGTTGCAACAAAGCATGAGTTAGTCAGAATATTACAAAATTTGGAACTCCCGAATTGTTATAAACAGTTCACGCGAGGCATGCTCCAAGAAAATGTGCTTAGGAATTATGGAGGGAAAGTTGCATATAAAAAATACGAGCAATTCTATGTGGGCGCCCTGTCATGTAGAAAAAACTAGGCCAATGCAAATGCCTATTCTTGGGATCAGAAATTCTGTAGGAAGCATTTTGGATCGCTGGTTTCCATTACTAAGATCCGCATACGGGGATAATACAGCGCGCAGATTACTACCCCACAACACGCAATGACTAGCAAGCAACCACAGTTCACCATAATTACCGTTGTTTACAACGACGTTGCCGGGTTGGTCTCGACCAAATCCAGCATTGCTTCACAGACATTTTCGGATTTTGAGTGGATAGTGATCGATGGTGGTTCCAGCGACGGCACTGTTAATTTTTTGAAACAATGCGACCAAATCGGCCTGTGTTGGGTTAGCGAAAAAGATGATGGCATCTATGATGCTATGAATAAAGGGATTAATAAAAGCAGAGGGGAGTATTTGGTTTTTTTAAATTCTGGGGATACCTTCCCAAGTTCCGACACGCTTTTTTCTGTTTATAAGGCGTTGCTGTCTGCTACAAAACCTGATGTGTTGTTTGGCGGAGCGGAGTATGTTTTTCCTGACGGAAAGTCTTTATTCAGACCTCCTAAAGTCATTTCCAAATGTATATGGCATGGACTGCCAGCGAACCACCAGGCGACTTACTATAACCGTAATATTCTGAACGGCTTGTTGTATGACCCTAAGTACAAAATTTGTGGTGATTATTATCTGATTGCCAAGCTGTATAAAAAAGGGGTTGAGGCTGCCTACTTGGAAACATCATTGGTTAAGTTCGGCGTGGGGGGGACATCCTATGTAAATCGTATACCGCTCTTTTTTGAACCATATGTAATACAGCGAGACGTGTTGCTACAGCCGCTGTTTTGGCGCGTAGTCAGTTTTCTGAAGAGGGGCACTTCAACATTAGGAATGATCGCATTACAAAATATTCATCGAGCCAAGCGTTCAACGCAACATGGAGGTTAGTGCTGTGAGGTGCATTAGTTGCGGTGAGCCATCAGTAGACACCGTCCAAAACTCAGTATGGGATACGCGCTTTGGAATTGGACAGGAATACCAAATCCGTAGCTGTGCCAATTGTGGTCTTGAGCAAACCACACCGCTTCCGAAGCAAGACGAATTAAATGGTTTATATGAGAGACATTACAATTTTGGAGGCGAGCAAAACACTCCCTATACACAGCTAAGAGCAAGGTTTATCAATTCATTTTTGTATCGTGTCTGGATGGCAATCGATGGCGATATATCTTTCCATCGGATGACTGGCTCGGGCAATTTGCTGGATGTGGGTTGTAACGAAGGCCGAGGGTTGGAGTTTTATCAAAGCCACGGATTTTTCGCCGAGGGGTTGGAGCTCAACAGCAAGGCCGCTGAGGTTGCGCGCAGCAAGGGCTTTACTGTGCACGGCAGTACGCTGGAAAGTTTTGCAACGGGGAAGAAATACGATGTCGTAGTGCTATCTAATGTGTTGGAACATTCGTTAAACCCCGGCGCCATGCTTCAGCATATTCATCAGTTGCTCAATCCGAATGGGCAGGTATGGATCAGTTGTCCAAACAGTCGGAGTTGGTTGCGTTCTGCATTCGGTCGCTACTGGATCAATTGGCATGTTCCTTTTCATGTTGTGCATTTTTCTCCGGAGACGCTGAGAGAAGTGTTAAAAAAGTCTCAATTTGAGATCGTCAAAATTTGGCAGGAGACTCCGGCGTTATGGGTTGCTCATTCAATTATCGCCAAGTTGTTTGCTAAACCTGGCCAGCCAACAAGGCAGCTTCGATCAGCAGCATTGGTGGCGCTGCTGATTTTGCTGATCCGCGGGTTGTTCTTCCCCTTACTATGGTTAGGCAATCTGAGCAAACGGGGTGACTGCCTGGTTGTGGTTGCTCGTAAGAATTAGCATGCGCATCCTGATCGTTGGCATTAATTACGCACCAGAACTTACCGGCATTGGAAAATATACCAGCGAAATGGCCGAATGGCTGGCTGCTGCCGGCCATGCGGTGCGTATTGTGACGGCGCCCCCTTATTATCCGGAATGGCGGGTTGCCGATGGCTATGCGGCATGGCGTTATAGCAAGGAGGTGCGAAAAGGAGTTCCGATCTGGCGTTGCCCGGTCTGGGTTCCAGCTCGACCGTCAGGATTGAAGCGTTTATTGCACTTGGCTAGTTTTGCTTTGTCCAGTTTGCCCGTAATGGTTCGCCAAATATTCTGGCGCCCCAATGTGATTCTCGTCATCGAACCCCCCTTGTTTTGTGCACCTCTGGTTTGGTTGTGTGCGAAATTGTCGGGAGCCAAAGCCTGGTTACATGTTCAAGATTTCGAGGTTGATGCTGCCTTTGAATTGGGGATTTTGCGTGCGCAGTGGATGCACAGTGTCGTCGGTAAAACAGAGTCTTGGCTGATGCGTCGTTTCAACAGGGTTTCGACGATCACGGACAATATGCTCGAACGACTTTCGATCAAGGGGGTCGCTCAAGAGAAAAGTGTATTGCTGCCTAATTGGGTGGATGTACAAGATATTTTCCCGCTGCCTCAAGCGAGTATCTATCGAGCCGAACTAGGTATTGAAGACGATGAATGTGTAGCCCTTTATTCGGGGAATATGGGCGAAAAACAAGGGCTGGAAATCCTGCTGGCAGCAGCAAGGTCTTTGCAGGCTGAATCCAGATTGTTGTTCGTGCTATGCGGAGCAGGAGCAGCGCGGGAGCGATTGATGCAGATGGGAGGGGATTTGCACAATGTGCGCTGGCTTCCGTTGCAGCCAACGGAGAAACTGAACGAATTGCTGAATCTGGCGGATGTGCATTTATTACCGCAACGTGCTGATGCGGCCGATTTGGGCATGCCTTCAAAATTGATTGGGATGTTGGCGAGCGGGAGGCCGGTGCTGGCGACAGCGCATCCCGGAACGCAGCTGGCCAAGATGGTATCATCCTGCGGCAGGGTGGTTGAGCCGGGCAATGCCCAGGAATTTGCGCAAGGATTGCTGGAACTCCTGCATGCTCCGCAGGAACGAGAGCGGCTTGGAGTGGAGGCGCGTAAGGCTGCGCAGGACTGGGATAAATCAAGCGTGCTGCGTAGCTTTGAGAACCAATTGCTGGTCATGTGCAACCAATAAACAGGACTGCTTGTTTCCCGCTGATTCCATTGCCAGAGTAGAAACTTAAAGGTTGATATCTAATGCCCAACGGATCGTTACGACCCTACCAATCAGAAAGTTTTTTATTCCAACGTTTGATTGACGCGAGTTTGATTTGTGTTGTCCTGTGGGCTGCGCACAGGTTATACGGAGTGGATATCAAGGATCCCAACGTGGTATCGGCCATTTTGGCGGTAGTTTGCTTTTACTTTTTTGCTGAGGTGAAGGGGTTATACGCTTCGTGGCGGATGGGCCGTATTGTTGTCGAGATTACTGATCTTGTTATAGCTTGGGGAATGGTGGTCATGGTGTTGGTGATGCTTGCCTTCATGAGTAAAACCTCGGCCGATTTTTCACGGCTGGTTGTTATGACATGGTTTGTTGCCTCCCCATTTTGTTTGGTCTTGGCGCGGGTGTTTGTCAGGGTATTTCTTCGGGAGATACACCGGGCGGGAAAGCATTCGAGAACGCTGGCTATCGTTGGGGCAAATGCACAGGGGGTGCGCCTGATCGAAAAATCACGGGATGCACCGTGGATGGGCATGCTGCCTTTCGGTATTTACGACGACGTGGTTAATGAGTCTGTTCCAGACGAGGTTCGACCTTACTTAAAAGGGGCAGTGGCGGACCTGATACGAGAGGCGCGTGAGGGGAAGGTTGACTATGTTTATATCGCATTGTCGATGCAGGATGGGCGTCGTATAGAAAAGTTGGTCAGCGCGCTCGCGGATACAACGGTTTCGGTATATGTTGTTCCCGATATGTTTGTATCTGATTTGCTGCATGCAAGATGGACAAATTTCCATGGAATACCGGCAATCATGGTGTATGAAACACCTTTTACGGGGGCGGACGGCTGGATCAAACGGCTGGAAGATTTTTTCCTGGGAGCGCTATTTCTGGCGATCGCGCTTGTTCCGATGGCTGTAATCGGCGTGGCCGTCAAGCTGACTTCTCCGGGGCCTGCAATTTTTAAACAGCGGCGTTATGGTTTGAACGGCGAGGTTGTCGATGTATGGAAATTCCGGACGATGTCAGTTTGTGAAGATGGTGAAGATGTTCTCCAGGCGAAGCATAGTGATCCCCGCATAACCCCGCTTGGAAAATTCTTGAGAAAAACTTCTCTTGATGAATTGCCGCAATTAATAAATGTATTGCAAGGACGAATGTCTTTGGTTGGACCTCGCCCTCATGCGGTGATCCACAATGAAGAGTATCGGAAGCTGATTCATGGTTACATGTTGCGACATAAAGTAAAGCCGGGAATTACTGGTTGGGCTCAGGTTAATGGCTGGCGGGGCGAAACGAATACGCTGGACAAGATGGAGAAAAGGATTGAATACGACTTGGAATACATTCGGAATTGGTCTTTGTGGTTAGATTTAAAAATAATATGGCTCACTGTTTTCCGAGGATTTTTTGGAAAAAATGCTTATTGAATTGCAACGATGTAACGTAAGATGCGCCATTAAAATTAGAGTTCGTTGAGAAAAATAATGGGGCATGAAAAATCCTTATTTGATATTTCTACTGCGTCAGATTCTCAGCTCCACACACTTGCGAAATAAGTGTGGCGGGTTAACCTAAAGTAGGCACAAGCTACCAAGCATACCAAAGGCCGGTACTAGAGCCGACATGACGAGTTTTAAAACCCCATAATCGCGTTGACTTCATATGAGCCATTACGCCCCGATAATCTCCGCTTTCGTCACGCTCATACTGGGCGTGATGCTGACCTTGAGCAAGATCGGCACGATTCAGGATATTCCCAACGATCGTTCGCTGCACGCCGAGCCGATTCCGCGCACCGGGGGTATTGCGTTGATGGCCGGAATATTGTCGGGCTGGATGATGCTGATCCAGTTCTGGGCATGGTGGATCGTGTTGCCTGCGCTGGGATTGTTCGTGTTGTCGCTGGTGGATGATATACGTAACTTATCGCCCAGGACGCGGTTGCTTGGCCACTTTGTTGCCGCTTTGATAGTGGTTGGATGGTCAGGTGTGTCCTGGCTATGGTGTTTGCCGGTGTTGCTGTTCATCGTGTGGATGACCAACCTGTATAACTTCATGGACGGCTCGGACGGGCTGGCGGGTGGTATGGCGCTGTTCGGCTTCAGCTTCTACGGAATCGCCGGTCTGATTAACGGGAATGAACCCTTTGCCATGCTGAATTTTTCCATCGGCGCTGCGGCATTAGGTTTTCTTTACCATAATTTTTATCCGGCAAAAGTTTTCTTGGGGGATGCGGGGTCTATTCCGCTCGGTTTTCTCGCAGCGGCATTCGGCGTATGGGGTTGGCAACAAGGTTATTGGCCATTCTGGTTTCCAATTCTGGTGTTTTCGCCGTTCGTGGTTGATGCAACCATGACGCTGCTTAAACGCGCGTTGAGCAGAGAAAATCTTGCACAAGCACATCGCAGTCACTATTACCAGCGCTTGGTGCAGATGGGCTGGGGACATCGCAATACCGCGATAGTTGAATATGTGTTGATGCTACTGGCGGGAGTGTCCGCGCTGTGGGGCACGGGTTTGGATGTTCAGGGGCAAGGAAACCTGCTGGCGTGGTGGGGAGCGATTTATCTGGGGCTGACGATCTGGGTTGATCGCCGTTGGCGGCAGTATGAGGCGATGAAGGAAAATATTACCGATGTTTAACTCCAATACTCGCACCGCTTTGGCGTTGCTGCATGATGCGATTGCCGCTGCACTGGCATGGAGTCTCGCCTATTTGTTGCGCTTCAATTTTGAATTGCCACCGAATTTTGCTGCGGAACTGTACGGTTTCAAGGTAGAACAGAATCATGGCTAAACTCTCCGTCATCATCATCACCAAAAACGAAGCGGACAACATCCGCGCTTGTCTGGAATCGGTAGTATGGGCGGACGAAATCGTCGTGGTAGATTCCGGCAGCAGCGATGACACTGTGAATATTTGTAAAGCGTTGGGCGCTCAGGTGCATACGACTACGGACTGGCCTGGATTTGGCGTACAAAAAAATCGTGCCTTGTCGCATGCAACGGGTGAATGGGTATTATCACTGGATGCAGATGAGCGGGTAACGTCCGAGCTTCGTTCTGAAATTGAAGCAGCGCTAAACGATCCGCATGGTCATGCCGCTTTTCGTATGCCAAGACTATCAAGTTTTTGCGGCCGATTTATGCGCCATTCCGGCTGGCATCCAGATTATGTCACGCGCCTTTTTCATCGCGGCGCGGCAAGATTTTCTGATGATCTGGTGCATGAACGCTTGATCGTGAACGGATCGGTTGGGAAACTGCGCCAGTCCCTGTTGCATGAAACTTTTTATGATTTGGAAGAGCTGTTGGCGAAAATCAACCAGTATTCGACTGCGGGCGCACTCATGCTGAGTGAAAAAAATAAAACAGCATCACTGAAAAAAGCCGTTGGGCATGCTCTTTGGGCATTTTTTCGTACCTATATTATACGTGCGGGTTTCCTTGACGGCCGGGAAGGTTTCATGTTGGCGGTTGCTACTGCGGAAAGTACCTATTATCGGTATGCAAAGCTAATGCTGCTAAATAAACGTTGATCATCGCATGCCCGATACTATCCATATCATTGAGCCGACATTGATGACCGAAACCGGCCATTGTTACAGCTTCCTAACCAGCCTCTGCAAAGTTAGCAAGGAGATGCCCTTGTGCTTGTGGGTCAACCGCAACGCCGACGTTGCATTTACAGAAAAAAACGTACAGGTCAAGAGATACTTCTACAGCAAAATTCGTCGGTTTCAATGCTATGGATTATATAAAAAGTTGCTGGCAGCCCAAGGAAAATTATTTATTTCAACAGCCGGCATCACCGACCTGGTTCTCTTGAACTGGGCATCAAGAGGAAAGATATCGCGAGGGAAGGTATATCTCTATTTCCATTGGCTCAACACTAGCGACAAAAAATTTTCCTACTTAAAAAAAATTGCACGAAAGCAGCCGAACCTCATGATTCTTGGGCCGACACCCTCGGTCGTTAATACATTTCAGGAAGCTGGCTTCGAAAATGCCCGCATCGTGCCTTACCCTATTTCCGGGCAACCTCAGCATAGCAAAGTGGAGCATAGGGACTTTACCGGGTTGTTGTATGCGGGTGCGGCACGGCAGGATAAGGGGATTTCGGATGTTGTCGATTTGGTTGAATATATGAGCAAGCTGGGGCTGCAGATTCCTTTCCGGCTGCAAAATTCTCCTGATTATCGTGGAAAATATGATGCGATCACCAAAGCGGAGATTCAACGCCTGGAGAAAATCCCCTATCCATATCTTCGCCTCTTCCCTGAAACGCTCAAGCCGGACGAATACGCCAACCTTTTTGTTGGCGCGATTTGTATTCAGTTATACAGTGCGGCTTTATTTTCCGACCGAATCAGCGGCGTGACATTGGACGCCCTTTCTGCCGGTAGTCCAATTGTAACCACAGCAGGAACATGGATTGCGCGGATGGTACAAAGATTTAATGCCGGGATAATAATCGATAGCCACGAGCCCGAAAAAACACTGTCCGCGATACAAGAAATTATTGCCGAATATCCGCGATACAGCAATAACGCTTACACCGCCGGTCTGATCTTGCAACAGGAAAATAGCGCGGAATTCCTGTTTAACACCTTGGTGGAATAGTCAGGATATTAACTTCACACCGTGTCACCATAATATAATCCTGTTGCACATGGATATGAAATGAAGCGCATCAAACAGATTGAAACCCCATCAAGCATCCTGGTAGTTATTACTCGGCGGATCGGCGACGTGTTACTTACCACGCCGATGATCCGTTCGTTGCGCCTTACCTGGCCCGAAGCCAGGATAGACGCGCTGGTATTCGCTGGCACCGAAGGCGTGCTCGCGGCTAATCCCGACCTTGACCAGATTATCACCGTCTCTGAGCGGCCAACACTGCGCCAGCATCTGCGGCTTTTGCTGCGCTTGTGGCGCAGCTACGATCTGGCACTATCGATGATGCCAAGTGACCGCCCGACGTTTTATGCCTTCATTGCCGGTAAATACCGTGTCGGAATGATCACCGCAGGCGGCAAGCACCTATGGAAAAAATGGCTGCTGTCGCAGTCAGCAGAGTTTGACAACATCAATACACATACCGTGTTGATGAATCTCAAACTCGCTGATTTGCTCGGCGTGCCGCGCTGCCATGAAGTCGTGGCGGCATGGAATGCGGAAGACGAGGCAGCAGTGCGCAAAGTGCTGCCTTTCGATCCCGAGGCGCAGGTTTATGCGGTGCTGCACGTTTATCCGATGTACGCCTACAAAGCCTGGCGGCGTGAAGCGTGGGCGGAGTTGGCCGACTGGCTGAATGGCCAGGGCATGCGCGTGGTATTAACCGGAGGCAACAGCGCGGACGAAGCTGCCTATGTGCGCGGCTTGATGGGCGTGTTGCCGCGCGATACAGTTGATGCTGCCGGTAAGTTAAACCTTGGCGGCGTGGCGTACTTGCTGAGTAAAGCGCGTGCCTACGTCGGCCCGGATACCGTGGTCACCCACCTAGCTGCGGCGTCGGCTACACCTACCGTCGCATTGTTCGGGCCGTCCAACCCGGTGAAATGGGGGCCGTGGCCCAAGGGTTACGACGAAGACCGCAACCCCTACAAGATGCGTGGCACGCAGCGAGTTAACAACGTAGTTTTGCTGCAAGGCGGCGGAGACTGCGTGCCGTGCATGGAGGAAGGATGCGAACGCCGTATCGCCAGCTTGAGTGCCTGTCTGCAGAACCTTCCGGCTGCAAGAGTGATTGATGCATTGCGCGAATTGATGAATTCGCCGCAATAGCGATGTTGCTTTTGCAGCACATGTGCGGTGAAACAAGGGCCGTAATGATGTCTCCGTTTTTTTAAATACCTCTATAAACCAAGGATTGAGATTTTGAGCCATATCAGTGGCAATGGAATTGGTGATTGTTGTTGCGAAGTTTTCAATATTGAATAAATTGGCCTTCTCACCCTACAAACAATCTGAAATATTTCTTTGAAAACACCATTAACCGGTAGCGTAAACATGCGCAATTAAACTACCTGTCACCTGCCACAAACTTGTTGGATTCAGCTATCGCCGATTGGCCGATCAAGCCACCGTAAGTTTATCGACAACCCCTAGCATTAAAATCCGAAAACATTAGCGAGCCCGTCGCGTAAACTGATAAAATAGTTGTGTCGAAATGAAGGAAGATAGTGCATAGGTGTGACGCCTCCCGATTAGTGAATTGGTCAAGCTTGTTTTGCCTAAAAAAGAGCGGTTTAGAGGTGCATAGCTTTTTGGGTATAAATTTTGGGAGTATGAATGAAAGCTATTATTCTGGCCGGAGGATTAGGAACGCGAATAAGTGAGGAAACCTCCGTGCGGCCCAAGCCGATGGTTGAGGTTGGCGGAAAGCCTGTTTTGTGGCACATCATGAAAACCTACTCTGCCCACGGCATCCATGATTTTGTTATTTGCTGCGGCTATAAGGGTTATATGATCAAAGAGTATTTCGCTAACTACTTTTTGCATATGTCGGACATAACATTTGACATGCAGAACAACAAAATGGAGGTGCATCAACGCAATGCCGAGCCATGGCGCGTCACGTTGGTAGACACGGGCGAAGACACTATGACGGGCGGTCGTATCAAACGAGTTGCGCAATACGTGGGAGAAGAAGATTTCTGCTGTACATATGGCGATGGTATAAGCGATGTGAATATTACCGCCCTGATTGAATTTCACAAACAACATGGCAAGCTTGCCACGTTGACCGCAACGCAACCACCTGGACGCTTTGGAGCGCTGAAATTGTCAGGCAATAATATTTTAAGTTTCCAGGAAAAGCCTCAGGGTGACGGTAGCTGGATCAATGGCGGCTTTTTCGTTTTGTCTCCCAAGGTGCTCGATTACATTAAGGGAGACCATACAATTTGGGAACGCGAACCCATGGATAGGTTAGCGCATGAAGGACAAATCGCCGCGTTTTTCCATTCCGGATTTTGGCAGCCGATGGATACGCTACGCGACAAAAACCATCTGGAAGAATTGTGGGCAAGCGGAAAAGCACCGTGGAAAACATGGTAGAACCATCGTTTTGGGCAGGTAAGATTGTGTTATTAACCGGTCATACCGGCTTCAAAGGAAGCTGGCTTTCTCTATGGTTACAATCCATGGGGGGTAACGTGATCGGTTATGCGCTGGCACCACCCACCAATCCAAGTTTATTTGTCGCTGCGAATGTGGCTGATGGCATGACCAGTCTCGAAGGGGACATACGGGACATTTCTGCACTTTCAAAAGTGTTTAAAAAATATCAGCCCGAAATCGTCATTCATATGGCTGCGCAATCTTTGGTGCGCCATTCCTATGCCAACCCAATCGAAACTTATTCCACCAACGTGATGGGTACGGTTCATTTATTGGAGGCGGCAAGGCTGGCTGGTAGTGTACGAGCAATCGTCAATGTGACCAGCGACAAATGCTATGAAAATCGCGAATGGGTGTGGGGCTATCGGGAAAATGAGCCGATGGGCGGCTACGATCCTTACAGCAACAGCAAAGGCTGTGCCGAGCTAGTCACATCGGCCTATCGAAACTCATATTTCAATCCGAAAAATTTTGCCGATCACCAAGTTACATTAGCCTCGGTAAGGGCTGGTAACGTGATTGGTGGCGGCGACTGGGCGGAAGATAGGCTCATTCCCGACATCATGCGCGCCATCATGCGAGGCGAGCCGGTGCGCATTCGCAACCCGCACGCCATTCGCCCCTGGCAATATGTTTTGGAGCCGCTGTCCGGCTATCTGATGCTGGCGGAAAAGCTCTGGGAAGATGGCGCGGCTTATGGCGAAGCCTGGAACTTCGGTCCAAATGACGAAGATGCCAAGCCAGTATCGTGGATCGTGGATTGTCTGACCAACACTTGGGGCGAAGGCGCGAGCTGGGTATTGGATGATGGCGACCATCCACACGAAGCACATTATTTAAAACTTGATTGTTCGAAAGCGAAATCACGTTTGAATTGGCAGCCGCGCTGGCATCTCGAAGATACATTGAGTGCAATTGTTGACTGGTATCATGGACGCCAGACTGGGGAAGACATGCGCGCGGTAACGCTCCGGCAAATTGTCGCGTATAAAGCCTATCAGGATCGTCCGGTATTGAATTGAGTAGAGGTTTGTGTGAACAAAGAAGCGATAAAACAACAAATATTTGATCTGGTTGAGCAGTACAGCGCACTGCATTTTGCAGAAAAGTCATTTCAGCCCGGGGCAAGCGTCATACCGCCTTCCGGCAAAGTGATCGGCGCGAGTGAACTGAAAAACATGGTGGATGCTTCCCTGGACGGCTGGCTTACCACCGGACGCTTTAATGAGGCGTTTGAAAAACGTTTTGCCGATTTTGTCGGCGTGCCTCACGCATTGACCACCACCTCCGGATCTTCCGCCAATTTGTTGGCGTTTACCGCGCTGACTTCACACAAGCTGGGAGATCGTGCCCTGAAGCCGGGCGATGAAGTCATCACCGTGGCAGCAGGTTTTCCAACCACCGTGAATCCCATGTTGCAAAACGGTATGGTGCCGGTGTTTGTGGATGTGGACATCCCCACCTACAACATCGACCCAAAAAAAATCGAAGCGGCCGTAACCGAACGCACCCGCGCCATCATGGTGGCACATACACTGGGCAACCCGTTCGATCTGGATGCAGTCATGGTGGTAGCCCGCAAGCATAACCTCTGGGTCATCGAAGATTGCTGCGATGCTCTGGGTTCGCGCTACAAGGGAAGGCATGTGGGCACCTTTGGCCATATTGCCACTTGCAGCTTCTACCCTGCTCACCATATCACCATGGGCGAAGGAGGCATGGTATTTACCGGCGACCATGAGCTAAAAAAGATCATCGAGTCGTTCCGCGATTGGGGCCGCGATTGTTACTGTGCTCCCGGCAAGGACAATACCTGCGGCAAGCGTTTCGGCTGGCAACTCGGCTCGTTGCCGTTCGGTTACGACCATAAATACACCTACTCACACCTTGGCTATAACCTCAAGATCACCGACATGCAGGCGGCATGTGCATTGGCACAGATGGATCGACTGCCGGAATTCATCGCGGCACGCAAACGCAATTTTGCTTACCTTAAAGAGCGGCTGAAATCTTGCGAGGAATTTTTGATTCTTCCCGAAGCGACCGAGGGTGGCGAGCCGTCATGGTTCGGTTTCCCGATCACCTTGCGGGAATCTGCAGGCATCGCTCGCGTAGAACTTATCAAGTATCTGGATCAATACAAAATCGGTACGCGTTTGCTGTTTGCAGGAAATTTGACGCGTCAACCATATTTCGAGGGCAGGCAATATCGTGTAAGCGGCAAACTCACCAGCACCGACAACATTATGAATAATACCTTCTGGATTGGTGTTTATCCAGGACTGACCGAGGCAATGCTTGACTATGTGGCGGGTCAGATAGAATCCTTTTTTGGCGTGAACTTTTGATTGCACATGAAAGCTTCTGCCGCTATAGCCAAAATTCTCGAGCAGCACCGAGTTCAATATTGTTTTGAACTGGTGGGGGGAATGATTACCCACTTGCTTGACAGCCTTGCCGAGAATGGGCGCTGCACCATTATTTCCATGCACCACGAACAGGCCGCCGCCTTTGCCGCTGAGGGAGTCGCGCGACAAGCCAGCGGGACAAGTATCGCCGTGGCTATGGGAACCAGCGGCCCCGGCGCAACCAATTTACTCACCGGGATCGGCAGTTGCTGGTTCGATTCTATCCCTTGCTTGTTCATTACCGGTCAGGTCAATGTAAATGAACTAAAAGGCGACCGGACTATTCGACAACAGGGATTTCAGGAGCTCGATATCGTCAGCATGTCCCGCTCGATTACAAAATACTCCGGCCAAGTGACCGAGGTCGAACAACTACTCCCGGAATTGCACCGCGCTTTGTCGCTGGCGCAATCGGGCAGGAAAGGCCCCGTGTTGCTCGACATTCCCAATAACATTCAGCGCATGGATATTCCCGATGAAGTCGTGAAAAAATGGCTAGCACAACCACTTGATACTGACCTAAACACACCACCCTCACTCTCAAACAAAGACGCTGCTTCTGTAGCAGCACTTTGCCGTTACGCCAAACGACCACTGGTTTGTTTTGGTGGCGGTGCCCGCTGGGCGGCATCCATGGGTTCGTGGGTCGATTCGCTGGAAAAGCAGGGTATTCCCTACGTTTCCACCTTGATGGGCCAGGAGAGAATCTGCGGCAGCAAGCATTACTTCAGCATGATCGGTTCCTACGGTAACAGGGAGGCAAACTGGGCGGTGCAAAACTGCGACTTACTGCTGGTTCTGGGGGCGCGTCTGGACGTGCGCCAAACCGGTTCGGATACTGCTGATTTTGCGCGACATGCCAAAATCATCCAGGTGGATATCGATCCGGCGCAGCTCGATAACCGCGTAAAGGCCGATCTTATAATTTGTGCGGACATCGAGGATTTTTTTAAACAATTCAAAATCGCCGCCGATACTTTTCCATATGCTGATGCCAGCTGGGCAGGTGAATTGATGACGCGGCGTGCGCTCCATGATGTCGATGAATATCCCGATTGGCGCATCAGCCCACACCAAATCTTTAAACGCCTGAACGAAACCATGCGCGGTCAGGCGGTTAATTATGTGTGCGATGTAGGCAACCACCAAATGTGGGCTGCGCAGGGAATCCGACTCAGTGCCAGTCAGGCGGTGCATTACAGCGGCGGAATGGGGGCAATGGGCTTCGCGCTCCCCGCCGCCATCGGCATCGGATTAAGCTCACCGAAAAAAACTATCGTGATTACTGGGGATGGCAGCCTTCAGGTAAACAGCCAAGAACTGGACACGCTGAACCGGTTGGGACTTAACATGATCGTAATCGTGATGAACAATTTTTCCTTGGGCATGGTCAAGAATTTTCAGGACATGTATTTTGATGGGCGCAACCAATCAACACGAAAGGGATACAGTTGCCCGTCGTTCGCCAAACTTGCCGAAGCCTACGGCATGCAAACAATTCAGGTAAGTGACATGGAATCTTTGCGACCTGCATTCGAAAAAATACTCGAAATTACCACACCGCTGCTGATTGAAATAATGATGGAAGGAGCAACAGAGTGCCGCCCTCGACTTGCCTTCGGCGGCAGACTCGATGATCAATATCCAAAATTGCCATGAGCGTAACGCAAAACAAACGCATCGCCATCTTAGGTGCGACCAGCCAAATTGCCACAGACTTGATTGTCTCTCTTGCAGCTGGGGGAGAAAAAAATCTATATCTATTTGCCCGTCGTCCTGATGATGTGAGAAAGTGGTTAGTCTCGGTTAGGCTGGCGGAGCGGTACCCAGTGGATGATTTCTCTGTGTTTGGGGAACGCGAATTCGATGCCATCATTAACTTTGTGGGTGCCGGCAATCCTGCACAAATTACGGCAATGGGGAATTCGATCTTCGACATAACCTTGCAGTTTGATGAGATGGTGCTTGATTACTTGCGGACGCACCCCGCCTGCCGCTATTTGTTCTTGAGTAGCGGGGCAGCATACGGATCAAGTTTCGATGAACCGGCAGCTCGCGATACTCCGGCTATTGTGCCAATTAACGATCTTTCTCTGCAAGAATGGTACGGCGTAGCCAAGTTGCACGCAGAGTGCAGGCATCGGTCGCACCCAGATTTGGCTATTGTTGATATTCGTGTTTTTAATTATTTCAGCCATACACAAGATATCTCCGCTCGCTTTTTGATTACCGACATTCTGCGCGCCATTCGCGATAAGGTGATACTGAAAACATCACCAGAATATATAGTGCGCGACTTCTTGCACCCTTCAGATTTCCATAAATTAGTACGTGCGCTGCTATCGTCACCAGCCACAAATGCTGTTGTTGATGCTTATAGTCGAGCGCCCATAGACAAGCCTCATTTGCTATTGGCAATGCAAGAAAGGCTAGGTTTACGTTATGAAATTACAGCAGCATCGGTGGAAGTAAACGCAACCGGGAGAAAGACCCGTTATTACTCGTTAAATACCAGAGCCGCTAATTTTGGGTACCAGCCCAGCTTGACTTCTCTCGAAGGAATACTGCAGGAGTCCGAGAAAATTCTGAATCTTCAACCGTGATGGTGAACACTTACTTGAAAATTTCTCAATAAACTAGTAAACGCGATTTTGAAATATATCACTGGCAATGGTATTGGCAATGGTTGTTGCAAAATTTTCCGCACTGAATAAATAGGCTTTCTCACTCCGCAGAAAATCAGAAATATTTTGTTGATATTGCGCATATTGTTCCGGCGTGATGCTCACCAAGTATTGATGCACATCAGCAGTATCCTTAAAATTCCTTCGATCGATGAAACAATTTGCTGGAATATATACGAGCACATTATTTGCTCCCCAATAAATAGGTACGCAACCCGATAAAAAACTATCAAATATCTTTTCTGTAATGTAGCCTGGCAAATCCTTCACATTTTCATAACAGTAAGAAAATTTAGCGTTGGATAAAATTTCTGATTTAAATTTAACTTCGCCATGCCAGCTCGGGAAAGGTTTGTATCCGAATAATTGCGTCCTTAATCTGCTGATTCTCCTGAAAAGCTTTTCCTTGCGTAAAAATACATGACTTGGTTTCCCCCAACCTCTTCCATACAAGTGGAACAAAGAAAGCGCGTTCTTCTCATACCAGCGGATCACATTAATTCTTTCGGCATAAAGATCATTGGGACCGATCCATGGTGCAACTTTATTGCTGCTTATTAAACAGGCAAAAATATTTCTATCTGCGAAGAGGCGGGATTTAAACATGGAAATATCATTTGGGGTAAATATTCGAACGGCCCCTGGATAAATCAAGGATGCATCATTCCAGGAAAAAATCCGATGGAAATTCTTTAAGCGCTCTGTGTCAGCGTTGAGCAGATTAATCAGGGGATTTTCAACAGCGATCAAGTACTTGTTAATATTGCTTTTGACTAAAGGTCTGCTATCCATATGTATTTCAAATGACACAGCCCTGCCCGCATTAACATCGGGTGTGTTTACCCCAATACCCAACTGTAAAAACTTTTCTCTGAGTGCAATATAGGGCGTAAAAAGCCCATCGCTATTTCTTGGATTTGAATAGTCGAATAGCTTATTTTCGGAAAAATTTTCGCAATAAATGTTTCCGTATATCATGCGGGTTCTTCTATGTGATTAAACATTGAAACTGAGTTAAGTGAAGTGAAATTTCACACTGTTCAATTAGGAAAAACTAAGCTGCGTAAAGCTATCACAATAGTAAACTTGAAAAATTTTGCTAAAGCGCATCTGCGGTAATTAACCCTCTCTAGCTGAATAGCTTTCCTAATTTATAGTAGAGGTAGGCATAAGTTTCAGATTTGAAAAAACGCTTTAATCTGTACATCAGCAAATAACGATTAAAGATTTTTGCATATTTGACTGGAAATTTACGATCAATTAACCAGGTTTTGCAAAGTTTTTTATATAAAAAGAAGCGGTAGTCACTGATGATAGCCTGTCCCACAAATGAACTATTCATCTTCAAATATCCGAGCAGCCTTAGCCTGTCTCTTGTTGACTCAAAGCCACCATCATTTGTTGCATGTATACGATAGCGAATCAATTTTTTGGAATTCCAAACGACGGGCCCGATTTTTGAGATTTCCAACAACCAAGTGACATCGGAATATTTTCCCCCGGTTTGTGGATTTAGGGGTATATTTTTAACAACGGAAGAACGATAGATATAAGCTGGGAATGGTGCAATTCCATTAGGGAATCTTGAAAAATACCTGCCTGCCAGAGCGCGTGGATTTTCAATGATTACATAAGGGTCTCTAGATTCAAAAGAACCCCCTTTAAGTACGACTTCTTCATTAATAATTTTGGCATTACATGAATAGGCCATAGCGTATGGATGGAGTTCTATCGTTTCGAGCATTGCATCAACATAGCCGGGTTCCATCAAGTCATCGTCGTGAAACAAACAAAGAAAATCCGTGTCGGCTTCTGAGATGCTGGTATTGAAATGATCTATCGCCGGCAACGTGGGCGCTCTTCTGCGGTAGTCAAGGCCGGGAAATTCAGCGTGCACCAAACAACACAGTTCATCGTTGCTCGAGTTATCTGAAATGACCAGCCGAAAGTCTTGATTCGTTTGGCGCAAAGCAGATTCAATCGCACACCTGGCATAAGCGGGCCGATTGTGGCATTGAATAAAGATCGTTAATTTTGTCAAAAAGCTTCCCGTACGGGCTGTGATTTTGATTTTCGTAGCGTGCCCGGACTATTCAACTTGCGCATCACCAGCCGCTGCAAACTGAATCCGATGCAACTGCGCATACACGCCGCCTTTTGCCAGTAATTCACGGTGTGTGCCAATCTCGACTATCTCGCCCTTTTGTAGCACAACAATCTGATCCGCCTTTTCAATAGTAGATAGACGGTGTGCGATGACCAACGAGGTGCGTCCTTGCATCAAGGTTTCAAGTGCGGCTTGGACATGGCGTTCTGATTCGCTGTCCAGTGCCGAGGTGGCTTCGTCGAGGATGAGGATGGGAGCGTTTTTGAGAATCGCGCGTGCGATGGCGATGCGTTGGCGCTGGCCGCCGGAAAGTTTCACGCCCCGTTCACCGACCAGCGTGTTCAATCCCTGCGGCATCTCGCGTATGAATTCCATCGCATGTGCGGCTTGTGCCGCGGCGATGATTTCCGCCTCCGGCACCTCGCGCATCTGGCCGTAAGCAATGTTGGCGGCAACCGTGTCGTTGAACAACACGACTTCCTGACTCACCAGCGCGATGTTGGCGCGCAAGCTGGCCAGCGTAAGATCGACGAGATCATGGCCGTCCAGCGTGATGCGTCCGCTACTGGGCAGATAGAAGCGCGGAACCAGATTTGCCAACGTACTCTTGCCGCTGCCGGATGCGCCCACCAGAGCGACGGCTTGTCCCGCTGGGATTTCCAGGCTAATGTCGCGCAATGCCAACCTGTCATCCTGCTGGTAGGACAGGCTCACGTGCTCGAATCCTATCCTCCCGTCGGCGCGTCCTATAGTCACTTTTCCTGCATTAATTTCACCGGGTGTATCGAGCAATCCAAATACACTTTCCGATGCCGCCAGTCCGCGTTGCAAAAACTCACTCACACCCGTCATGCGCTTAATCGGAGCGGTCAGCATCAGCATAGCTGCGATAAACGAAAGGAATCCGCCAACGGTGGTTTCATCGCTGCGTGACTGCAAAGTAGCGAGATAGACGATAACGGACAACGCCACGGCGGCAATCATTTGTACGATGGGCACATTGGCCGCTGCTGCCATCGCCAGTTTCATGGTGTGGCGGCGCACCCAGTTGGCTTGGTCATTAAAACGGTCGCTCTCATATTGCTGTCCGCCGAACAGTTTGACCACTTTGTGCGCGGCAACGCTCTCCTCGATCACTTGAGTGATGTCGCCCATTGCACGTTGCGAATCGCGGCTGGCATTACGCAAGCGAGCGTTGATGACTCTCAGAATGATTGCAATGATGGGAAACATCACCAAACTGAGCAGGGTGAGCTTCCAGTTCAGGTAGAACAGCCAGCCGAGCAACCCGACGACAATGATGGAGTCGCGAATAGAAACTGTCACCACGCTGGTGGCAGCAGCAGTTACCTGTGTCACGTCGAAGGTCAGCTTGGAGATAAGATTGCCAGTAGCGTGATCGTCATAATAGCGAGTCGGCAAGGTGAGTAACTTGTGAAACATCTCGTCGCGCAAATCCATCACAACTTTGTTGCCGACCCAACCGATGGCATAAGTACCAACGAATGAGGCAACACCGCGCACGAAGAAAATCAACAGAATGATCAGCGGTGCAAGTTTGATGACGGTGTCATCCTTGTGAATAAAAGTGCCATCCAGCATAGGCTTCAGCAAAGCCGGCAGCAACGGCTCGGTTGCAGCGGTCACCGCCATGCCAAGGATGGATATTGCAAAGGTGCGCCAATAAGGTTTGACGTAACCGAGAAGACGGAGATAAAGCTGGGTGCTGGTAAGATTCATGGCGCGCACTTTAGCAGAAAAAGACTACCCCAGCTCCCTTGCACTGGTCTACTTTGTCACGGATTGCTCAACTAGTTTTCTTGCCTCTAAAAGCCGAATTTGATACGGTTGGATAGTTGTAGATGATGCACCGTGCATTTCTAGTAACCCAACAGCCAATTCGAACTTTAAAGCAGCTTCAGCATAACTTTTTCGCTCAATATCTCGTTCCCCAGAAATAGTTAGCGCAACTGGGTTCTGAATAAAACTAAGTACAAGCGCCTGATTCTCTCTCTTGGATAAAAATTCCTTCCAGTCTTCGCGAATATTTTTAATATTCGGTAGGAGCATCGTAACTACTGAAAAGAATATAATGGCTACGATGATCGACTTTACAAAAAATACACTAATCCCTGAAAGTTCTTTCAAGTTAATCTCCTTAAATGAAACCCATGGTTATTTTATGGCTGCTATTTTTTCTTTTACGGATTCGTAATATCTAACAATCTCGTCACTTGCTCCAGATTGCCTAAGCAAAGCAATCGCTTCTGAGAGAAGGCGTGCCGCTGCCTCGTGATTGCCTTTTGCAGACTCCTCTTGGGCCATAATTAACAACGCCCTCGGATTTTTAACGAACGATTCTAACGCACTATTTCTAATATCGGTAAGTGCAGACTGCCTTGGAAGGGTAATTGTTTCATTATTGAAAATTAAAACTGTTTTATCGTAACACCGGTATTCAAACGGCTTTTTTGCAAGATGCTGTTCTATAGCCGTCCTAGATATTTTATAAATGCCAGCGGCATTATTATCTATTACTGCAAATGAAAATTCGCCTGAAAATTCACTAGTATTATATGCAAATCTCATGGGAGATCCATCGTCTATAACCGGAACTACATGAAGCCCAACATTACTAAACACGTGAAGTGGAATTGCGTCCCAATACTGTGCTATTCCTCTCGATACATCATGTTTTTGCGCGAGTGCATCGACACACCGCACGAATTCTGGATAGGACAGATAGAACGGAGCCGGGGGTTTTCCCTTCTCATGGTCAACAGATATGACTAAACAAGAAGAACAGAAAAGAATAAAGACCAACATCTTAGACTTCTTCTCACTTAAAAGGATGAATAGAAAAACAGTGGGAAGGAATAACAGTGGCAGCAAGTATCTGGGAGTGAAATCACGATTGCTTAGCCCTGTAACAAACAGCGTTAGGACTACTGAAACTAAAATTAGAAAAGCAAACAAACGCTTTTGTGCAACGCGTTGGTCGATATCATTTCCATTCTGATGCAAGAATAATATTGCGATGTAGAAGGCAATGGGCAATGAGATGAGGGAAAGCTGAATTAGCCAAGGCTTACTAATCGCCCAATTGGCAAGTACCATTGATTTATTAGATATTGATCCTAAACCAATGCCATAATCAAGGCTTCCCGTTTCAGGCAGGAAGATTTTTCCAATTAAGAGCGCGCACAGATAGCCAATAATTAGAAGTATTCCGAACTTCAGAATCTCCCTGCTTTTTGAGCCATTGTAAGAATAATATATTCCAATCAATAAAATTGGCGCAATGAATTGGATCAAAATAAGTCGATCCGATAGGACTGAGCATGCTGCTAGAAGTACAGTTAAAGCCCCTACGTAATATTTTCCCTTGATTGAAGTGGCGAAACGAAATTTTAGCAATAGAATTGATAATATTAAAAAGGAGAGCAGACTACCAAAATGATAGACGTCTATGAATGAAAGTCCAAAAGGATCAGCAGAGTAGAGGCCTAATAAAATTATATTGGAAGAAATGAGCGCTGAGTATGAGATCGCATCAGAACGACGTATAAAAAAACTCAGTAACGCACTAATGAGGGAAAAAAATAAAACGGACTGCAAGATTGCAAAGGTAAGAATTTGAGTAAAAACATTTTTATTTAGAATATAAGCGGCCGCATAGAGTAATGCGTCAGGAAATAGATACGATGAAGGAGGAAGCACCCAGTCTGCAAAATGCTTACCCTCTAAAAAAATATTCTTGAATAATGAGGGGAAAAAAAGAGCATCAGAGTTAAAAAAAAGTTCGCGATCTATCGCGCCATTTTGGTATGCATATGCAAACCAGCAAAGAATCAGTACATAAAATGAGCACGAAATAGAAACAAACAGGGATTGATGTTTAGTTTCCATGAATTGTTGGACGCTGCTGTAAAGTAACAATTTGCAAGCTGTTAAATAAAAACTTCACCGATAAGTCCAATAATTATGTAGCAGAAATGTTAATGGCGGAACGACACAAACAACGAGGCCAATACCATATAAGTAATGCAGCCCGTAATATTGTGCAGTGCCAGAAATAGTCATGGCTAGAAAAAGGCCAATACATGAAACAATGCAAAAGCGGAACAGATTTTTTCCATGCAAAGTGTTTGAGAAACTCCACATCGTATTTATCAGGTATGAAAATATAGTCGCTGCCAGAAAAGCCACTCCATTAGCAAGTGTTGGTGCTAGCAATACAATTTGAATTAAAGCGGTCGCGATGAATACGTGCAGACCTGTTACCAAAAACCCCGAGAGGGCAAAGCGTAAGGCTTGTTTTGTGAGCACAGGAGGCAATGTCTTAACACTCATCAGCGGTTTTAAGAACACAAAGTAATGAGGTGCCAAAAGGAAGGTTGAAACGCTCTAGCAAATACCGCTCAGCGCCAAATAAAGTTCTGAAAAATCTGTTGATGGGTGATGGGGGGACACTAGTTCCGGTTGCGGAGGAATTGCCAAGCAATTTATCCTTGATTCGTACAACGACTGCGAGTGGAAACAGAAAAGTATTAAAGTAAGATATTTTCGCAGGCTGAAGTCCCGCGACTGCAATTATTTGTCGCAACTGCTCCGCTGAATACCGCCTTTTATGGTGAAGAAACTCATCATGTGCTCCGTATAGCCACTGATATGCGGGGACTGTAATTAATACGCGACCATTTTTCTTCAGCAATTGCTTTATCGCGATTAGTGTTTCGGTGTCTTGTTCAATATGCTCCAAAACATCGAACATACATATCAAGTCGAAACGCTGATCATGAAAAGGGATTTCGTCCGGGCAATGGCCAGCCCTGATGTTGTAAAGGTTGCTTGTTTTTTTTGAGGCAATTGTCCGTGCGGTTGCATCCATCTCAAGAGCGCTTACATTCCCAAACTTACCCAGCATCTCGAGGTTTCCGCCTGTTCCGCAACCAATTTCAAGAATTTTGGGATTCTGTGGAAGCTTCAAACTAGCTATCATTGACGAAAGAATGGCTCTTCGACCAGAGAACCACCAATGTCTGGACTCGGTTTCTGCCATTTCGAGATAAGCTGCCGGATTCATTGTTTCGCTCCATAGCGCTTTCTAATCAGGTATAGCGGTCTGTTTTTTGTTTCCATGTAAATACGGCCGATATATTCGCCAAGCATGCCTACACTAATTAGCTGTAGGCTGCCAAAGAACAGAATTGCCACAAGCAATGATGCATAGCCAGGAATATCGATGCCGCGTATCAATGTTCTTGATATGATGAATATCGCGTAAATAAATGTGACTAACGCACCTAACCCTCCGATGTAGGTCCAAAACTTAAGAGGAGTGGCGCTAAAGCTAGTTATACCTTCAAGCGCAAAATTCCATAGCTTCCACCCCGAAAATTTCGTAGTCCCGGCAATCCGAGGGTTTCGTACATAATCTAACGTGACCGTCTTGAACCCCACCCATGCGAACAACCCCTTCATAAATCTTTGGTGTTCAGGAAGCCTTTTGAGAGCATCTATGACAATCCGGTCCATCAAACGGAAGTCTCCAACGTTTTCTGGAATCTGAATAGTCGAAAGGTGATTGTGAAAGCGATAAAATATTTCGGCTGATTTACGCTTAAGGAATGAATCTGAGCTTCGATCTGCTCTCCGCGCCAATACGACCTCAGCGCCGTTAAACCATTCCTTAATCATCCTAAGTATTAGCTCTGGTGGGTCTTGCAAATCGGCATCGATAGGGATAACAGCATCACCAGTTGCTGCATCAATGCCAGCTGTCAATGCCGCTTCTTTTCCGAAGTTACGGGATAGTTCTATAACGTGGAAGCGCGAGTCGTTCTCTGCGATAGAAATCAAATGTTTTAATGTGTCGTCACTACTTCCATCATCGATACAAACAACCTCAAAATCTATTTCTGGAACTTGGCAAAATATGGCGCAGAGAGCTTCATAAAAATAAGTAATGCCATCACTCTCATTATAAATCGGAGCAATTATTGATATTCGTCTTCGCTGTGTTCTCATGGTTGTTTAGTTCAAAATTACTATATTTATCATTGTAATCAACATTCCACTAAAAATTGGGCCAATTCCGGCTTTATAAAAACCCAATATTGGCGAAGAAGTGCGCAATACGAACATAAGATGAGCAGGGAATGCAAATAAATAATACTGAACGATTAGTTTTCATGTTTTGTTGTGAAATCGTCTGCTAGTAGTGTGTACAAATCTTGATAACAGGCTATTCTTGTTCAACCCATAGTCCAGTTACTTTTCCCAGACAACTATAGAACGCACAAGAACGCACACCGAGGTAGAGTTGGCGATATTCTTGATCCCAAATGACTTTACACAGATAACCAACGTATGAATTTTTTGATTTTTTTATTGAATCTTGATGCGAGGGACTTCTTTTGAGTACCAAAATGCTTTCCGTCCCAATTTGATTGTCGAACAATGCCAAGATAATTTTTTGACAGCATATAGATACTTATACCACGCTTTTTATCATAGAAATATTGGCTTTGATATAAGTAATTCTTAAATATGTCTTCACAAGGCCATAATGGAATAGGGCGATATTTTAATAAGGCCTCCCCGTATATACGCAATTCATGGGGGCACTGAATTATCAAGTCAGCAAATGATTGATTGCGTGGGATGAGCATGCCCTCTTCTAAAGACACCCAAACTTTATTTGACCAAACCAGAGGGGGGATGCCGAATGAATAGACCCTTCCGCTTCTTCCAAATAATTCCTGAACCTGTCTGGAGTCTTTTTGAAAATTAACCGGTACTTTAGGTAGGTGATATCTGGCACTGAACTCAAGAAATTCTTTTCCTTCTGTAATCACAGTATATGGATGTCCATCTGGCGCGAGGAAATCGGTTTTATAAAATTTTCGAATAAACTCATTATCCGAATCTAGACAAACATAATTTTCACTCAAACCTAACCGCCAAAACTCTGACTTAACAACTTGCTGGCTAAGGGTGCCTGGCATCAAGCGGATATGCTCTAAGTTATGATTTGGATTAGCCGAGATTATTTCTTCATCACAAATGAAAGTGACTTTCAGTCCTGCCAAATGCTCTCGGAACAACGGCATGTCTGCTTCTGGAACGGATACATAGAATGGTATTTCGTCATCATTAAATTTCTGAATTGATAGGGCAAGCCTCTGAGCACGCAAGACATCACCCCGATAGCTCTTACAGTAAAGAACTATAGGCTCCATGCTTTCTCCTAATCTTGAAATGTTTAGTCATTATGAATTTGGTCTTCCAAATGGTTTATCGTGTTCAAAAAAGTGCGTTCATTCTATCAACCTTCGCTGCCAAGGATGTTCCTGAATAATGGCAAATCAGCAGACGGGCAGGAAAGATAGAACGGCAAGTTGCCAGAATTAAAGCGGCGAACACTTTCGGCAAGGCGCTTGGTTCGCTGCACGTCGCGATGATATGACTTGCAGTAAAGAACGATGTCTTTCATTTAGTGTGGGAGGAGGAGTGCATGTCAGGAGTGCAATGGACCGGGCCTAATAGCTTCACTTGCCAAAGCGATAATCTGGCGTGTAGCAGCTTCGGAAGTATAAGGAGAGGGAACTCCCGAATCGGCCAGATCGTCCTGCATCCAGCGGGCGTGCAACTCTTCAAGGGCCGATGCTACCGAATCTGCGTCATCTGCTTTTACCGCCCAATGCCCCAGTTCGCGCAGCATGCGCTCCATTTGCTGGTTACGCCAAACCAGCGCCAGGATCGGGCGCTGCGTCCAGAGGTATTCGTACATTTTCGAGGGAATGTATTCTTCGCAGACAGGAATGGTGCCGTGCAATAACAACAGGCAATCGACGGCGTTCATGCGCTTGATGACTTGATCCCTGCCGCTCTTCCCGGTTTTCGGGTCGGTCTCGAGACGGCCAAACTGCTCGATCATCGAAGGGCGGGCAAAGTCACGCAGGGCGCGTGCAGAAATGGCATCGATGCCGCCGCCGTAAAGATGCAGGCGGATATGTTCTGCCCATTGAGGATTTTTTTCCAAGACCCGGCGCAGGCCCAGCAAAAAGATTTCCAGATTGCGCGTATCCGCCAACGATCCGAAATGCCCGATTACCAGATGCTTGCCACGCCGGTAAGGCGCACGCACAAATTCCGGGGGATTCGAGCCAGGGATGATGCAATGCCCGCGTTCGGCAAGTTCCGGATGCCGTGCTCGTGCACGCGCCAGGGCTTCTTCGGTAAACCACCAGACCAGATCGGCATGCTTGCAAATTATTCCTTCCAGCCAGCCGGCAAAGCGCACGCGTGCATTTTTCGGTTGAACATCGAGAATCATGGGGTCATGAATTTCAGCTATCCACGGCAGGCCAAACCTGCGTGCCAACCAATAGCCCGCCAAGTGAGCCGAATAAGCTCCGCCAGTCGAGTAAATAAGTGCCGGCTTGCGCGTCCGGACGATGCGCGCGCCGGTGAAATAAGCCGTGATTGCCCACGACCATTGGGTTTCAAGACGTATGAAAATTTTTTCAATCAGAATGAAAGGCAACAGCACCAGGGAAATTACCGTCATTGCAATCCGGTAAAGATACCGCGAAGAGATGCGTTGTTTCAGGTAGTGGCGTAAATCAAAGCGTAAAGCGACCGGCAAGGCAGGCAGGACTTGATGATGCTCGACCACCGTATCTTTTTTTCCTGTGATGGCGCTCACAACGATGGGTTCTATACCTTGCTTGAGCAGGTGCGGGATTTTGTCTGTGATGGTCTGGCTTGCTGCGCGCCCATCCATATTGAAGCCGTGAGAAAGCACCAGCCAAACCTGTTTATTGCCGTCGTTCATGTTTGTACCTTATCAGCGTTAGGCAGAAAAATAGCAACATGCAGGAGATCGATAGAATTCATCGAATCAATACAAAAATCTGTTACGCTATTTTACAGATAAACACGGCGGGGAGGTGCGATGGCGATTTATGCTGTAGGTGATGTGCAGGGCTGTCACGCCGAGTTGGTGCAGTTACTTGATCAAATTACTTTTGATCAGGTGGCGGATAAGCTCTGGCTGGTTGGCGACCTGGTGAATCGCGGGCCGGATTCCCTGCAAGTGCTACGCCTCGTCAAATCGCTGGGCGATAGCGCGATCACCGTGCTGGGCAACCACGACCTGCACCTGCTCGCTGTGGCGGAAGGCGTGGTGGAACTGAACCGCAACGACACACTGGATGAGATTCTCAACGCGCCGGATCGCGACGAACTGATGCATTGGCTGCGCAATCGGCGCCTTCTGTATGCGCAAGGCGGCTACGTGCTCGTTCACGCCGGGCTGCTGCCGCAATGGAGCGTGGCGCAGGCCGAGAGCTTGGCGCGCGAAGTCGAAGCGGCACTGCGCGGCGACGACTACGCCGTCTTCCTCGCGCGCATGTACGGCAATGCCCCGCATAACTGGGACGACGAACACACCGGCTACAAACGCCTGCGCGTCATCGTCAACGCCTTCACCCGCATGCGTATCTGCACGATGGAGGGCGAGATGGAATTCAAATTCAAGGGCGAAGTGCAGAATATCCCGGCCGGCTACCTGCCGTGGTTCGACGTGCCCAAGCGTGCCAGCCGCGATGCCACCGTCATCTTCGGCCACTGGTCGGCGCTCGGTCTGCTGCTCAGAAAAAACGTCATCGCGCTCGACACCGGTTGCCTGTGGGGCGGCCCGATGAGCGCGATCCGGCTCGAAGACCGGCAACTCTTTCAGGTGAGCTGCAAGAATCCGGTGGCGAAGCATTGGTGATTAGATACACCGAAATTGACCGACCCACTCAATACGTATAGACTGGCGTTTATACATTTTCGCAAGGGGTGATGTTATGGTCGAAGCCATTTTGGATATTAAACAGTGGGGTAACAATCTGGGTGTCCGCTTGCCGGCAGCGGTGGCGCGGGAAGCGCACCTGCATGTTGATCAGCGCGTGCGCGTATCGGTTGAAGGCGATCAGGTCGTCATCACGCCGGTTGGTGATTCGCGGCTTACCCTGGAACATCGCTTGGCTGCCTATGATCCAAAGCGCCACGGCGGCGAGCAGATGGGCACGACGCAAACGTTGGGAGCCGAGCGTTGGTAGTTGCCAGACAAGCGGCGGTGGGCAAACGCAAACCTTGGGTGCCGGACCGGCAGGACATCATCTGGATCGATTGCAATCCACAGGTGGGACGCGAAATGCGCGACGTTCACCCGTTTCTGGTGCTCTCGCCGCGCATCTTCAACGAGAAGACCTCGCTGGTCATCGGCTTGCCCATGACGACAGCGGAATACAACGCGGACAATCCGTTTGCTGTAGCGGTAGGGAAAGCATCAGGGAGCAAGACCGGACAAACCAGCCACGTGCTTTGTCACCAACCCAAGTCTTTCGATTGGCGTTTGCGCAAGGCCAAAGCGCACCCGCTCGGAACTTTGGCCAACGCTTTATTTGCGCAAGTATGCGAACGGCTGAACCAGATCATCCAGGAGGGTTAAGTCCATCGTTGTTCACTTAAGAAAAATTTCGTTAGCCCTGAGCTTGTCGAAGGGCTCTAGGTGAGTGGCTGGTGGTTCGACAAGCTCACCACGAACGGTTAAGTGAACAGCATTGGGGTAAGTCCGCTGCACACCGGCTGCCTGTGGGGGGCCCAATGAGCGCGATCCGGATGGAAGAGCCAGCTATTCCAGGCGGCCTGAAACAACACGGTGGCGAAGCATTGGTGAGGTCTGTTAGAGTTCTCGAAAAAGAAGTGAGGGATGCCGTTATTAAGGAGGTTACCCCACAATCTCCGCCAGCAATCTCTGCATCATCTGCTGCGCTTGCCGTGCATATCCGCCACCAAACAAGTTGGCGTGGTTGAGGATGTGGTAGAGGTTGTATAGGTCGCGGCGGGTGGTGTAGCCCTCATTCAGCGGAAAGGTGGCGCGATAGGCGGCATAGAAATCTGCGGGGTAGCCGCCGAACAATTCCGTCATTGCCAAGTCGCATTCGCGGTCGCCGTAATAGGTCGCGGGATCGAAGATCGTCGGCGTGCCATCTGAAAGGAATGCGTGGTTGCCACTCCACAGGTCGCCGTGCAGCAGCGCAGACGGCGGTGTGTAGCCGCCGAAGAAGGCGGGCAGCACGTCCAGCAATTTTTCGCCCAGGATCTGCAACTGGCCGCCGTAGCCGTTCTGCGCCGCGAGGCGCAATTGGAAACCCAAGCGCCGCTCGTGCCAGAACGTCACCCAATCATCCGTCCATGTGTTTGGCTGCGGCGTGGTGCCGATGAAGTTGTCTTGTGCTAAGCCGAATTGTTTTGCCGAACAACGATGCAATGCGGCAAGTTGTTCGCCAAGTAGTTTTGCATCGCCGCGCGAACTCAACTCCAGATGTTCCAGCACCAGATAGCTTTGTCCATTTACGATGCCGTGCGAGATGGGTCGCGGTACGCGGATGGTGTTCGTCACGGCGATTGTGTTGAGTCCTTCCGCTTCGGCGACGAACATCGCGTGCTTGTCCGCTGCATTCAGTTTGATGAAGAATTGCTGATGGTCCAAGCCACGAATGCGATAGGTCTGGTTGATGCAACCGCCGCTTGCTGCAGCATAGTCTCCGAGTTGAAAGGGTTGCTGTGTCGCCGAACTGATCGCGGCTGCGATGGCGTCCCAGTCGATCACAACCTATTCCATTTTGATACGAAAAAATGATTCCCTTGTAGGAGCGGACCATGCCCGCGACCCGAGCATGACCTCTGTCGCGGGCATGGCCCGCTCCTACAACGACACTGCATACCCGAAGTGTTGCTGGAATTGCGCCTTCAATTCATCCCGAGTCGGCGCATGGTTCTGTCCGCCGCGACTGGCGATCTTCAGTGTGCCGAGCAGTGATGCCAGCCGTCCGGTGGTCTCCCAATCCCAGCCTTGCTGGATGCCGTGCAGCAGGCCGGCGCGATAGGCGTCGCCGCAACCGGTGGGGTCGAGTAATGTAGTGGGCTTGGCGCAGGGGATGATGATTTCTTTGTCATCGGCGTAAATGGTCGAACCTTCGCCGCCGCGCGTGATGATGAACGCACGCTTGCCATTGGCGAGTTCTTCAACTTTCCTGCCGGTCTTGTCTTGCAACAGTTGCGCCTCGTAGTCGTTCACTGTCACATAGTCGGCCTGCGCGACAAAGCGCAACAATTCATCACCGTTGAACATCGGCATGCCTTGGCCCGGATCAAATATCCATGGAATACCTGCTTCGTGAAATTCCCACGCGTGTTGCAGCATGCCGTCGCGGCCATCCGGCGAAACGATACCGAGGCTGATATCCTTTGCATCGCCGACGTGATTCTGTTCGGAGAAACTCATCGCGCCGGGATGGAACGCGGTGATCTGGTTATCGTCCAGATCGGTGGTGATGAACGCTTGCCCGGTATAGCTGCCGGAGATGTGGCGGATGTGCGCCTGTGTCAAACCGAGCTTTTCCAGACGCACGGCATAAGTGGAAAAGTCATCACCGACCGTGGCCATGATCCGGGGCTGCTCGCCGAGCAACTTCAGGTTGTAAGCGATGTTGCCCGCACAACCGCCGAACTCGCGGCGCATCTCCGGCACCAGGAACGCCACATTCAGCATGTGAATTTTTTCCGGCAGGATGTGTTTTTTGAATTGATCCTGAAACACCATGATGGTGTCGTAAGCCATCGAACCGCAAATCAGAGTGTGCATCGACTAACCTTGCCTGAATGGAAAGGCGCGAATTGTAGCACTTGGCCAGTATCTGTTTGTTATGCGAAGCGACCGGTTTGTCAAATATGATTGCCGGTTGCTTAGCAGTTTGAAATCCCCGATAATTTGCCCGTTGTGGACGCAGTACGCTTCGCAAAATCCTTTCCAAGCTCAACTCCGAGTTATTGGCATAATCACCGGCGACACGATCCAGATGAATATTAATTTCCAGCGCGCGGTTGACCGATATGTGGGTGTGCCAATTTGCGCATTGCTTTCACTGGTGAATCGTGTCCTGTCTAATGACCCTGACGGTACGCCCCCCAAAAAGATTCTGATCATCTTGCTATCCGAAATGGGCAGTCTGGTGCTGGCGCACCCCATGTTCACGCGCCTGAAGCAGCAGTACCCGGAGGCCGAAATCCACGTTCTGATGTTCGCCAAAAATCGCGAAGTGCTCGATTTGCTCGGAGTGGTTCCCCGTGAGAACGTGTTGACGCTGGATGATAGTTCCCTGAAAGGATTGATGGGGGACAGCCTCAAAGCGATTCGCGCGATGCACAAGCTCAAAATCGATGCGGTGATCGACTGCGAATTGTTCGCCCGCATCAGCAGCATCTTTTCTTACTTGTCGGGCGCATCACTGCGAGTGGGATTTCATCGCCATACCCAGGAAGGTTTGTATCGCGGTTCATTCATCAACCGTCCGGTGCTGTACAACCCGTATCGGCATTTGACGCAGCAATTCCTGACGCTGGCCTCGGCACTCGAATCCACTACCGATCCGGTTGCCAAGTTGTTCCCTGCGCCCTATACCGGCAAGACGCCCGTGCTGGAATTCCCCCGTGAGGAATTGGAGCAGATCCATAGGGAGCTGCACAATTTCTTTCCGTCGATCAAAGACAAAAAGCTGGTGTTGATCTACCCGAGCGGCGGCATCCTGCCGATACGCGCCTGGCCGCTCAAGAGCTATTTCCAGCTGAGCAAGACTTTGCTGGACGAAGGCTATGCGGTGGGTGTCATCGGCATGAAGGGCGACAGGGAAATTGCGCAGGCCGTGGTGGATCACTGCAAGAGTCCGGGCTGTGTCAATCTGGCTGGCTATACCAAGTCGGTACGTCATCTCCTGGCGGTGTTTCATCGCGCCGCGCTGCTGGTCACCAACGATGGCGGGCCGGGACAATTCGCCGCGCTCACGCCGCAGCTTCCCGCGATCATCTTCTTCGGCCCGGAAACGCCGGTGCTATACAAATCACTGGGCGACAATGCCTATTGTTTCTACCGTCAACTGCCCTGTTCGCCGTGCCTGACCGCCTATAATCACCGCACCTCACCCTGCGATGGCGATAACCAATGTCTGAAGCAGATCACGGTCGAACAGGTATTG
>OCZT010000200.1_pt1 | contig 57328 bp, 53 predicted proteins | sample 1539031 | NCBI WGS metagenome assembly OCZT01 (sample SAMEA3539308, study PRJEB22396) | soil metagenome | biome: tundra; feature: field; material: soil | place: USA | collected 2010-05 | depth 0.15 m
CACTGAGTGCACATTAACCATCGACTACTCGACAGGCGAAAACTACTTTGTGGTGTAGCCCGTAGGTGCCGCCGCTGACGGGTTCGGGTGTCGATTCCACACCGGTGGCACAACAAACGCTGCTCGCCACCCAGTGCAAGGATTGAACATTCGTCAAAAGAGAGGAACGTCATGAGCACGAGCAGCGCAATCCCATCGGTCGTCCACTACGAGATGGATCACGAGGGCGATCCCAGTCGCCTCGTCTACACCTTTGGTGGCGTCGACGCGCGCGAATCGTTGCGACCAGGAACAGTTCTCGACACCAGTACTCTGGACTGCTTCGCCGGGAAAATCCGCACAATCGATGATCACGCTAGTGAAGTATGCGACCCGAGGTACCTCAATCCCCAAACCGGTCCCTTCCACGTTGAAGGTGCCGAGCCCGGCGACACGCTGGCGGTCCACTTCGCCAGTATTGAACCGCGCAACACCTTTGGCGTGAGTACGACCGTGCCACTCTTTGGCGCACTCACCGCCACAGGTTTCACCGCGATGCTGCACAATCCGCTCCCCGAGATGACGTGGATCTACGGAATTGATGCCGAGGCGCGCACCGTTCGATACGAAGCGCGCGACAGTGAGGCGATCTATCAACTACCGCTCGACCCGATGCACGGCACGGTGGGCGTCGCGCCGGCACTCAGCGAAGCACGCTCGGCGCTCACACCCGGTGACTGGGGCGGCAACATGGACACCCCCGAGATGCGCGCGGGCGTCACGTGCTATCTCCGCGTCAACGTGGAGGGTGCGCTCTTCAGTTTCGGGGATGGTCACGCCCGTCAGGGCGAGGGTGAGACCTGTGGTGTTGCCGTCGAGACGGCCATGGACACGGTGGTCGTCGTGGATCTCATCAAGGGTTCCGGCCCCGTGGCGTGGCCCCGCATAGAGAGTGACACCGAGATCATGACCACGGGATCCACGCGACCCCTCGAAGACGCGTTTCGCATCAGCCACGCGCAACTGGTTCACTGGGTCGCTGAACTGACGGGCCTGTCGATCATGGACGCCTACCAGTTTGTTGCGCAGACCGCCCAGACACCTATCGCCAACGTGGTGGACACGAACTACACCGTCGTCGCCAAACTGAAGAAGAGCTACCTCCCCGGTATCGATCCCATGAGTGGCGTGCACCGACGATTGAAGGAAGTCGGCCGGGCCTACCTGGCTTCACGTTGACGTCGACACCCGCACAGTCACTGACCCCGGCGGACATATCTGGGAAATCGCTCGGTAACTGACTGAGCCGAAGTTCTTTCCTTGTTTCACGGGTTCGTAATGCGTCCATGGCGCACTCATCGAAAGAGGAAGTGACGTAATCCGTCGTTACTACTTAGTGTGCCAAGTGAGTAATTCGCCACGTTGATGTGTCGCACTCGAAGAAACGTGAAAACGGCAACGTGGTCATCGAAAGTAGAGTTGCACCTGTGTCTCTTCTAGAACCCCTCGACTTTGACGAGGGTCCCACCAGAAGAGTGAGGTCTCGATCCCGATCGTTGCTCGAATGGAGCGTCGTGGTGGCGTTTGCGGTCCTCGTGTCACTCTTGATACGTACCTACGTTTTTCAAACTTTTTACATTCCGTCGGGATCAATGGAACCGACCCTCCAGATCGGGGATCGCATCGTGGTCTCGAAGCTCAGCGTTGAACTCGGAACCATCCATCGCGGTGACATTCTGGTTTTCAAGGCACCGCCCGCCGTGCTGAATGACTGCGGCGACAACGTGACCGACCTCGTCAAGCGGGTGATTGGTCTCCCGGGCGAACACCTCTCCTCGAAAGGCAACACCATCTACGTGAATAGAAAACCGCTCGCGCAGCCCTGGGCGCATAACGAGCCCCTAGAGCGACACATTGGCAACGTCACGGTCCCGGCGAACCACTACTTCATGATGGGTGACAATCAGCCGGCCTCGTGTGACAGTCGTTTCTGGGGCAGCATCCCTCGCTCCAGCATCATTGGAAAGGCGTTCTTTCGTCTCTGGCCCCTCGATCGAATCGGTTTCCTCTAGACATCCAGCGCCAGTGACGAGGTCCCTTTCAACTTCTAAGAGCCTCGAGTGATTATCTAAGTGCCGAATCTGTGTTCGTTCACGCGTGAACACGAGAAGTGCGCGTCATCACGAAAGTGGGTGCGCCACGAAGATCGATCCAGATCATTTGGAGAGCACGCGTTTCGTTCTCACGTTCGTAAAGGACAACTTCGGGCTCTAGCGTGGAGTCGTCAATCGAAGGGAGTCGTCGTGAGGATACTGATTGTTGGCGGCACGTCCTTCGTCGGACGAGCGATCTCGTGGTCCGCCTGGCACCTCGGTCACGACGTCACCGTTTTGAATCGCGGCGTGACTCCTAACGACTTGCCCGAAACGATTGAACGGATCGTCGGCGATCGCCAAGGCGATCTCTCGTCGTTGGAGAGTCGGACCTTTGACGTCACGATCGACGCCATCGCCTATCGCCCGAGCGACGTTGAACGCTTGGCGAACGCGCTCGGGGACCGCGGCGGCCACTACATTCAGATCTCTTCGATCTCGGCCTACGACGACCCCGGGATCGAAGGGGCCAACGAGACAACGGCTTCGTTATGGGGTGATGACGAAGCCAATCCGAACGGCCCCGTGACCGGAACGACGTACGGACCGTTAAAGGCCGCGAGTGAACGGGCGGGTCTACGGTTCTTCGGCGACGGCGCCACCATGGTGCGGCCCACGTTCGTCATAGGTTCGTTCGACGCGACGCTTCGCTTTCCCTACTGGGTCGAACGTGCTCGCCGGGGCGGCGTGATCGCGGTGCCAGGGCCTCGCACCAACAACATGCAGTACGTCGACGCGCGTGACCTCGCCAACTTTGTCGTTCGCGTCGCTGACGAGCATCTCCGGGGAGCTTTTCACGTGGCCGGACCTCAACCGGGCGATCACTTTTTCAACATGGTGGATCAAATCGCCTCGCACGTCGCTCCGGCGGGCACGACGTTGCGCGAGGTCCGCGCCGAAGAGGTCCTGGCAGCGAGACTCGAGGGCAAGTTCCCGCTGTGGAGCGGAGCGCAGAGCGAGAACATTCTCGCGTTAGACAGCACGCTCGCTCTTTCAAACGGACTCGACCTTCGCCCGCTCAGTGACAGCGTCGACGACGTGGCGTCGTGGTGGGGTGAGCGGGCGTGGCCCGAGCGGTGGCTCACGAGCGCCGACGAGGCTGGACTGCTCGAAAAATAGTCTCCCGAAGACGTAGCCACCGCGCTCCCTAGCCTGGCGGTAACTCCCGACGCGGAGGGCTGCGAACGATTCGTCGAGACGTTGGAGATGCAATGGAACCCCTCACCCTCAGCAACGAAGTGCGCGACGTCATCGAGTCGGGCCGACTGGCCCACTTCACCACTGTCGCGAAGGACGGTCGACCCCACAGCACGATCGTGTGGGTCGGTCTCGACGGCGACGACGTCGTCATTGGTAAACTCCGCGCCGATCAAAACGTTGCCAACATCGAACCCGACGAGAGAGTGTCGCTCTCGATCGAGGCCGAGGGGAACCAGTGGGGAAGGCAACACCATCTCGTTATCGAAGGAACGGCGCGCGTCAGCAAAGGTGGCGCGCCGGCCCTGCTGCGAACGCTGGCGCAGCGTTACATCGGACCGGGTACCGAGTTTCCACCCACGCCCAACCCTCCTGACGGCTTCATCATTCGCGTCACGCCCACCAAGATCCGTGGCTTGGGTCCCTGGGCGCCGATGCCGGGGTTGTAAGACTCCGAGCCCTCCAAAACCTGCCAACGTGGCTGATTTGTCGGTAAGAATCGGGGTTTTGCGGACAGAAGAAGGTTATGGGCTCTCAAGACGAGGATCGCTTCGCTCGACTTGTACGTGAGCACTCGCCAGCGGTAGGTAACTACCTTCGCCGGCGTCTCTACCCACTGACGCCCTCGGACCTCGACGACCTCGTCGAGGAGACGTTGGTCGTGGTGTGGCGCCGACTCGACAGCGTCCCCGCCGACGCCGAGTTGCCCTGGATGCTCGGCGTCGCTCGAAACGTATTGCGCAACGCCCGACGCTCGAAGAGCCGACGCTCCGCCTTCGAGGCCACCCTCTCGCCAGCATCGAACGAGGCCTCGGCCGAAGAGCACGTGGTCGCCGACACCAGTGTTCGTGACGCCCTCGCGGCGCTAAGTGACGACGACCGCGAAGTGTTGTTGTTGAACGCGTGGGACGGACTCGACACCCACGCCCTCGGTACGTACCTCGTCATCAGCACGAACGCAGCGGCCGTGCGGCTCTCGCGAGCACAGAGTCGATTCCGCGAACTACTGAGCGCCGCGGAAGTTCACTGAAAGTTTTATGTGCGCCGCAACAGTAACGAAGTAAGAGGACGAGGGAGTACCCGTGAGTGACTTTGAAGATCGCCTCGCCGCGCTCGACCCCGCGGCGAGAGAGCCGTACGAACACCGAGACCTCGACTCGCTCATTTCAAGGATCACCACGCAGCCGGTTCGGACGAAGAGTCGCCTGTGGCACAACATCGAACTCAAGGTTGCGAGCACCCTGATCGCTGGCGCGATGGTGACGGCGGGTGCCGTCGCGGTGTTTCAGGGAGCCGGGGCCGGTCTGCCGGTTTTGGCAATCCAAAGTACGAGTGGGGCGCACTCACTCAAGAGCGCGAGCTTGCCCACTAAGGGCGCCATGCAGATCTACGAAGAGTTCAACTTCACCGCCGGTCCCGGACTGACCGCGACCTCGCCCACGAGTTCCTCCTACGAACTGCAGATTCCCAGCAGTGGCTCGAACGAAGCGGTTCGCGTCGCGAAAATCTTTGGGGTATCGGGCTCGCCCGTCAACACCAGTGGTGAAGGCGTCGATTGGACGATAACGGGTCCGTCGGGCAGTTCACTCGACTACGCGAACTCCTGGGTGCCCGAGTGGTCCTACGCGGCGTCCCCGGCGACGATGTCGACAGACTTCTTACCGAGCGATCTACCGAGTCAGTCAACGCTCGCCAATGACGTGCAGAGTTACCTAGCGAAGTTGGGCTACGGCTACACCCTGTCGGCGCCGAGCTTCGGTACGACGACGTCAACGTCGAACACGACGACGACGGGCTCGACGAGCACCGCCGACGTCACCTACAGCGTTGCCGTTGACGGAATGAGCACCGACCAGTACGTGAGCTTCTCCGTCGACGCGAACAACAACGTCGTGAACGCCTCGGGACCGACCTTCAAGGTCGGATCGTCGCTCGTCTACCCCCTGCAGAGTCTCGCCGCCGGCGTGGCCGCCCTCAACGTCGAACAACAGAGTAAGTATCGCGCCACTTCGCCCGAGACGAACACCTCGACGACGGGCGCTGGCACGAACCCCACGTCCCCGACCGCTTCGGGTCCGCCCATCGTGAACGTCACGCTCAACGCCGACTCGTTGTCGTTCGAGACCTACCAACTGACCGACGGCACGATGTGGATGCTGCCGGTGTACAACTACACCGGCGTCGAGACCAACCTGGACGGGTCCTCGTCGAGTGGCACGTGGTACGAACTCGCCGTCGATCCCACTTACGTTCACGTCACCAACAGCACCGGTACCGGCGGCACGCACGGCGTCATCAACTACTAATCGCGAAGACGTTCTCGCTGCGCAGCTCATCTAGAAAAGCGGCGCAGCTCGATCTGGCCGACACCGACTTGGAGATTAAGTTCCAAGTTCGTCTTGTGCGAGGTGGATGTTGTGAAGAGGGGAAGTGGTTGAAATTGGTTGAACACCTTGCCGATTCCCACGTGCGTGCGAAGGTCGACCGTGACGTTCGACGGTATGTCCACGATGAGCACGCCCACACCTTGCGTCGCCGTGATGGACCACGTTCCCGACGTAAAGGGCACGTTGAGGAGGTCGATCGTGGACTGACCAAAGGCCCCGTGGTACGTGTGTTGCACTTCGGCGATCGTGGTCGGTCGCCATTCTTTGACGCCACTTCCGCCTTTGAGCGGCACGCCAATCACTTGCAGGGCCAGCAGGAATGATCCCGTGACGAGTATGAGGAGGCTCAGGAAGCCTAAGAACGCCAGCGCCAAGAATCGGCGAAACGTCAGACGTCGCGCCGGGGAACTCAGTGAGACGATCGCGAGCACCACAAGAAAGATCAGCCACAAGAGAGAGAGGCCTTTACCGAACCCACGAGCGCCGTGGGTCGTCGCGAAGAACATAACGACGAGAACGACGACACCCAGGGGCAGCGCGTATTTCAGCCAGTGCGCCCGAGCGTGATTCAACTCCTCGACCGGCACGACCTCGTCACTCTCGCTGCTGAGTGAACGCGGAATGAGCACCCACATCGCGAGATAGATCGCCACACCGAGTCCGTAAACCAGCGCGAGCACAACGAACACGACACGAACGATGTTCGCGTCGACGTCAAATCGCTCACTGATGCCACCGGCGACACCGCCAAAGACCTTTTTCGTCACACTCCGATGGAGTGTCGTGGTTTCTGTTGGTACGTTGTCGTTCTTCACATCTTCGGGTTCGTCCATGGACTCCAATGTAAGTTCCCGGGGCCACCGCGACTATCAGGGCGAACCCCAAGTTCGCCCCGCGTACGCGCCACTGGCTCAGGGTTATCCCTTAGTGCAATCGCGCCGTACCCGTGGAAGAATTGAGCGAACGATTCACCGGTCATTTGACGAGAGGAGCGACGTGGCTATCGAGACTCCACCTCGTGCGGTCATCGGCACGCCGCATCGCCCGCTTCGCCGCGGCCTGGACAACGCAATTCTCGGCGGCGTCTGTGGCGGGCTCGCCATTCGTCTCGGCGTGAACGAGCGATCGGTGCGCATCATCTTCTCGCTCTTGGCGCTCGTGTCGGGCGTCGGACTCTTGTTGTACATGCTGCTCTGGCTGACGCTGGCGCGCGCCAACGAAGAGCGCTCGATCGCGCACCGACTCCTCGGCCGACGTCGCGAACTGCACCGCGTCTTGTTCGGGCTCATCTTGGTCGTCGCCTTCATCATCGTTCTCGACCGGCTTGGCATACCCAGTCTCGGGATCTACACGTGGCCCGTCCTGCTCAGTCTGGCCGGCGTGATCGGCGTCTGGCGTGGAGCGACCCCCGACGAACACAAACACCTGGAAGAACTCGTCAGGTCGGCGCCGCTCATTCGTATTCCCGCGTCGCCGAGTAAGAAGAATCTGCTGCTCCGCGTGCTCTTGGGCACCGTCCTCGTGCTCTTCGGTCTGCGCACCCTGTCGCGACTCCACGGCTACTGGGGCGGCACGACCCCCGTACTCTTTGGCACCATCATCCTCATTTTGGGCGTGCTCATCTTGCTGGCGCCATGGTGGCTCGCGACGTTGAACGAGCTTTCTGGTGAGCGACGAGCTCGGGTACGCGTTGAAGAGCGCGCCAACGTCGCCGCCCACCTTCACGACTCGGTCCTCCAAACCCTCACTCTCATCGAACGCGCCGCCGGCGACGAGGGCGCCGTCGTTCGCCTGGCCCGAAATCAAGAGCGCGAACTTCGCCAGTGGCTCTTCGACCCGGAGCACGAAGTCACCGACGACGAAGCCGGGACCTACTCGTCGCAGCTGCACACTCTCGAGGGTGAGATCGAAAACGACTACGGCGTCAAGGTCGAACTCGTAGTCGTGGGCGACTGCGCCGCCAACGCCGACGTGCTCGCCCTCGTGGCGGCGGGCCGCGAAGCGGCCATCAACTCGGCGCGGTGGTCCGGCGCGACGTCGGTGTCAATCTTCGCCGAAGTCGAGGCCAACGCCGTCTCGCTCTTCGTGCGCGACCGGGGTCAGGGCTTTGACGTCGACGCCATCCCCCACGATCGTCAGGGCATCGCACTCTCCATCCGACAACGAATGACCCAACACGGCGGCACCACGTCACTGAAGAGCACGATCGGTGTCGGTACGGAGGTGCAACTCTCCCTACCTCGGACCCCGTGACGCCGACGGGACAACCACGGGTCTTTCTCGTTGACGATCACGAGCTCATCCGCACGGGCATCCGCAGCGAACTGACCGGTTCGGTGGACATTGTCGGCGAGGCCGACGAGGTGGACGTCGCCATCGAAATGATTATCGAGCGAATGCCCGACGTGGTACTGCTCGACGTCCACATGCCCGGCGGGGGCGGACTCGCCGTGTTGCGCGCGGTGAGCGAGAAGTGTCCCGACGTTCGTTTCCTGGCCCTCTCGGTGTCGGACGCCTCCGAAGACGTCATCAGCGTCATCCGAGCCGGAGCGCGAGGCTACGTGACGAAGAACATCTCGGGACCCGATCTGCTGGACGCGATCTATCGTGTCGCGGCTGGCGACGCCGTCTTCTCACCGCGTCTCGCGGGATTTGTCCTTGACGCGTTCTCCCTCGAGGGCCGAAACCTCGAACCCGGCGACGTGGATCCCGATCTCGATCTACTCACGCCTCGCGAACGTCAAGTGCTGCGCCTCATCGCCCGGGGCTACTCGTATCGAGACATCGCAACAGAGCTCGCCATCTCCACCAAGACCGTCGAGAGCCACGTCTCGTCGGTGCTTCGAAAACTACAACTCTCGAACCGTCACCAGCTCTCACACTGGGCCTCGGAGCGCCACCTCTACTAATGCTCTAGCGCTGCTCGATGAGGTCCATGTACGCCTCGTCCCAGATGTCGAAGTACTCCTCGGGCAGCAACACCGCGTGCGTGGGCTCGAGCGCCTCGACGAAGCCCCGTTCGTGACTCACGGCCACGATCGTGCCCTTCCACTGGCGCATCATTTCGCCCAGAGCGTCGACACTCGCCGGATCCAAGTTGTTCGTCGGTTCGTCGAGCAGCAAGAGATTGGCCTTCGAGGAGGCGAGAATCGCGAGCGCCAGCTTCGCTCGCTCGCCACCCGACAAGGTCGCGGGCATCTGGTGCGCGGCCGCACCCTTAAGACCAAAGGCGCCGAGCATCGAGCGCCGTTGCACGTCGGACTCGACCGTGGAGTTGTCGAGATTCCCTAAGACCGTCTTCGTGAAGTCCAACTGCTCGTTCTCCTGGGCGAAGTAGCCGACGATCACGTTCGCGCCGAACTTGACGACGCCGTCTTGGACCTCTTGCGTGCCCGCCAAGCAGCGCAGCATCGAGGACTTCCCCGCTCCGTTTTTCCCAACGATGACGATGCGGTCGCCGCGCCGCGTGATGAAGTTGACGTCGCGCAAGACCTCCAGTGCGCCGTAGCGAACGGCCACGTTCTCTACCGTCATGGGCACGTCACCACTCCTCGCCGGCAGTGGCAGTTTGAACGTGACCTTCTTCTCCTTCTTGGTCACTTCAATGCGGCTGTCCTTCAACTTCTCGACCCTCCGGTCTAACACCTTGGCGAGTCGGGCGCGCTTCTCGGTCTGGCCCCGCATGGAGTCGGCCAGTTTGGAGAACTGATCGATCTTGGCGTCTTGGTGCGCGGCGATCTTCTCTTCGGAGAGGCGGCGCTCTTCTTCGAGTTGCAAGAACTTGGTGTAGTTGCCCCGGTACTCTCGAAGCTGCCCGTCGCGTAGGGCCAGCACGCGATCGATGGACCGGTCCAACAGGGGCAGGTCGTGACTGATCACGAGCACGGTTCCTCGAAACTGCTCGAGCTCGTCAAAGAGCCAGCGCTTGGCGGCCTTGTCGAGGTGATTGGTCGGCTCGTCGAGCACCATAATGGCGGGCTGTTCGTAGAGCACGCGCATTAAGTCAACGCGTCGACGCTGACCACCCGAGAGCGCGCTCAAATCCTCGAGAAGTAGATCTTCCTTTAGTCCGAGTCCGTCGGCCAGACGCGCCACTTCGGACTCGGCCTCGTAGCCGCCGCGCTCGCGAAACTCCTCTTCGAGCGAGGTGAAGCGAGCGATGGTCTCTTCGGTGGGATCAGCCGCCAACGCGTGTCGGGCGTGCTGCATGTCGGCGTCGAGACTGTCGATGCCTCTGGCCGAGAGCACGTGCGAGAGCCCGATGGGCTCGACGCCGAGCCCTCCGGCCACGGGCTCTTGGGGCAGGTGCGCCAAGGTGCCTTGCGTCGAGACAGTCCCCGTCACGCGCAGGTGCTCGGGATGGTACCCGAGCAGCACCGACAGCAACGTGGACTTACCCGCGCCGTTACGACCGACGAGGCCGACCTTCTCGCCGTTGCCGACAACGAAGGACACGGGCTCGAGCAGACGGCGCGGGCCAATCTCTATCCCTAAATCTCGAACGATGAGCATTTAGCGACCTAAGGACTCGGTGCTGAGGGTACCCGCCGAACGTTCGTGAGCCGTGGAGTCGCGTGCGCGCGCCTCACTGGTTCTCAATCCGCGGGTTCCCATACCACCATTCTGCCTCACTTACAAAACTGTGCCACGATTTAGCAGTGGCTGAAACGATTTCGATCGATATTTGGAGCGACGTCGTCTGTCCCTTCTGCTACCTCGGCTCGCGCCAACTGGCTCTCGCCCTCGAACTCTTCAAGCACCGCGACGACGTCGTGCTCAACCATCACGCCTTCGAGCTCGACCCGCGCACGCCCAGGAATCTCGAAGGGTCACTGGCGCAACTCGTCGCCGAGAAGTACCAAATGCCGGTCGAAAGGGCCGAGGCTCTTCATCAGCGCCTGGAAACGCAAGCGCACGAGCTCGGTATGACCTGGTCGTTCGCGACGGCGAGACCGACGAACACCTTCGACGCTCATCGACTCATCGCGCTCGCCATCACCCAGGGCCTGGGCCACGAGATGACCCAGCGCCTCTTCGCGGCGTACTTCTCCGAGGGCCGGCTCATCAGTGACCACGAACAGTTGAGTCGCCTCGCCGAGGAAGTCGGCGTCACCGACGCGTCGTCGCTCTGGGCGACCGACGCGTTTACCCTCGACGTGCGCGCCGACGAAGCCGCCGCGCAGGAGCTCGGTATCTCCGGCGTTCCGGCAGTGCTCGTCGACAGCAAGTTCATGGTCCTCGGCGCGCAGGGCGTCGAAAAGTTCGTGGACGTGTTGCGCCGCGCGTGGGAGCGCCGAGCCGCCTAGTCCTCTTGCTCAGTCGGCACCACCGCGACGGCCGCCACCGAGTGCCCTTCGTCGAGGTTCATCACGCGCACCCCCGTCGCGTCACGACCCTGGGACGAGACCTCGCGAACCGGGGTGCGAATCAACACCCCGCCGCTCGAAGCGACGAGCACCTCATCGTCCAGGTGAACCATGAAGGAGGCGACCACGAAACCGCGCGCGGCCGTCAACTTGATCGCGCGAACGCCCTGTCCCCCGCGCCCTTGACGGTTGAATCGTTCGGTCTTTACTCGCTTGCCAAAACCGGTGTCGGTCACCACGAAGAGGTCGGCCTCGTCCCGCACGACGTCGAGCGAGATGGCCCGATCGTCGGGCCTGAGCTTGATGCCGCGCACGCCCGTCGCGTCACGGCCCATCTCACGGACCTCAACTTCATTGAATCGAATCGCCATGCCGCGGTACGTCACCATCATGAGATCGTCGTTGCCGCTCGTGGGAACGACGCGCACGACCTCGTCGCCCGCTCGCAGGTTGATCGCGATCCAGCCTTCGCGACGTGACTTGTCGTACTCGCTGAAGGCCGTCTTTTTCACGGTGCCGTTGGCGGTCGCGAAGACGAGAAATTTGTCCTTGGGGAAGTCGTCCGTGGTCACAATGGCCTGAATCGACTCGTTGGGCTGGAGGTTCAAGAGGTTCACGACGGCCGTGCCCTTAGCGGTGCGCTCCTTCATTGGAATCTCGTGCCCGCGAAGGCGAAAGACCCGTCCGCGATTGGAGAACAACAAAAGGTGCGCGAGGGTCGTGGTGTGAATTATCTGGTCGACGAAGTCCTCGTCCCTTAACTTCGCGCCCTGCACGCCACGACCACCTCGGCCCTGGGTACGAAACGCGTCGGCCGCGACCGACTTCACGTAGCCGGCGCGCGTCATCGTGAGCACGATCTCTTCGTCTTGGATGAGGTCTTCGACACCGAGTTCGCCGGGATCGTTCACGATCTGCGTGACGCGCTCGTCGGCGTACTTGTTGCGAAGCACGGTCATCTCGTCGGCGATGACGGCGCGCAGCTTCGTGTCGCTCTTGAGGATGGATTTAAGCTCGGCGATGGTCTCGCGCAGTTTCGCCATCTCTTCTTCGAGTTCACTGCGGCCGAGGCGCGTGAGACGACCAAGGGTCATGTCCAATATGTGATTCGCCTGCTCTTCACTGAACGAGAAGGGCCCGGCCATAAGGGCTAGTCGCGCCGCGGGGCGGTCGTCGGATCCGCGAATCGTGGCGATGACCTGGTCCAACATGTCGATGGCCCTCAAGAGACCTTCGACGATGTGCGCGCGAGCTTCGGCCTTGCGCAGACGGAACTGGGTACGCCTCGTCACGACGTCGACCTGGTGCGCGATGTAGTGGGTCAGGGCCTGCGACAGGTTCAGCGTGCGCGGCACGCCGTCCACGAGGGCCAGCATGTTCACCGCGAAGGACGTTTGCAGCGAAGTGTTCTTGTAGAGCTTGTTCAACACCACGTTGGCGTTGGCGTCACGCTTCAAGCGAATGACGAGCCGAGCCTGGCGTCCCGCGGAGTCGTTCTGCACGGCGGCGATGCCCTCGAGGTCGCCGTTCTTCACCAGGTCGTAGATCTTCTCTTCGATCGACTCGACGGACACCTCGTACGGAAACTCCGTGACGACGATGCGGGTGTCCTTGGCGGTCTCTTCGATCTCCGCCACGGCGCGAAGTTTGATCGAACCACGACCGGTTCGATAGGCGTCGAGGATGCCCTGTCGACCAAGGATCTGGGCCTTGGTGGGAAAGTCCGGACCCTTCACGAACTTCATGAGGTCATCGGGCGTCGCCTCAGGATTGGCGAGCAGGTAGAGCGTCGCGTCGATCACCTCGCCCAGGTTGTGCGGCGGAATCTTCGTCGCCATGCCGACGGCGATGCCCTGGGAGCCGTTGACGAGAAGGTTCGGAAATCTCGAGGGCAGCACGATGGGCTGCTGGGTGGAGTTGTCGTAGTTCGCTTCGAAATCGACCGTCTCTTCGTCAATCGAGTCGAGCATCTCCAGGGCCAGCGGGGCCAGACGACACTCGGTGTAGCGCATGGCGGCGGCCCCCTCGTCGGGTCCGGTGCCCCCGAAGTTGCCGTGTCCACTAATGAGCGGGTGGCGCATCGAAAAGTCCACCACCATGCGCACCATCGCGTCGTAGATGGCGCTGTCGCCGTGGGGGTGATAGCTGCCCATGACGTCACCGACGACCTTGGCGCACTTCGCGAAGGGCCGATCGGGCCGCAGACCTTGATCGAACATTGAGTACAAGATGCGACGGTGCACGGGCTTGAGGCCGTCGCGCACGTCCGGCAGGGCACGCGACACGATGACCGACATGGAGTACTCGAGGAACGAGCGCTCCATCTCTAAATTGATCTCGATGGGTTCGATGTAGCCGACCACTTCTTCGCTCGTGGACTCGCCGCCGGCGCCTGGTCCCTTAGGTGTACGTGCCATGCTCCCCCGTTCCTAGATGTCTAGGAAGCGAACGTCTTTCGCGTTGGTTTGAATGAAGTGACGGCGTTGGGGCACGTCGTCACCCATGAGAATTGAGCAGACTTCGTCGGCCAGGGCCGCTTGCTCGACGGTGATCTGCAAGAGCGCGCGCTTCGTGGCGTCCATAGTGGTGTCGCGCAACTCGTCAAAGTCCATCTCGCCCAGACCCTTCAGACGCTGGAAGTCATTCTTGTGATCGGGATACTCGGCGACGAAGATCGCCTTCGCGGCGTCGTCTCGAAGGTAGACCTTCTCCTTGCCCACCAACGTTGAGTAGAGCGGCGGCTGGGCCACGTAGACGTGTCCGTTGTTCACCAGTTCGGTCATCTGGCGAAAGAAGAACGTCAACAACAGGGTGCGAATGTGACTGCCGTCCACGTCGGCGTCAGCTAGCAGGATGATCTTGTCGTAACGAATCTTCGAAAGGTCAAACTCTCCTTCGACGCCCGCGCCGATCGCGGACACCAGTGCTTGAATCTCGGTGTTGCGCAAGATCTTGTCCGAGCGCGCCTTTTCGACGTTCAAGATCTTCCCGCGAATTGGCAGAATCGCTTGGTTGCGGGGATTGCGCGCGTCCTTCGCCGAGCCACCGGCCGAGTTGCCCTCGACGATGAAGAGCTCGCACTCGCGCGGTTCGTTCGACGAACAGTCCACGAGCTTGCCGGGCAGTCCCGCGCCGTCGAGCGCGTTCTTTCGTCGAGTGAGGTCACGCGCCCCCTGGGCCGCCATACGCGCCCTCGAGGCCTGAATGGATTTCGCGACGATCTGGCTTCCCTCGCGGGGGTTCTCTTCCAACCAGTCGGCCATCTTTTCGTTGGTGGCGCGCTCGACGAGCGAGCGAACCGAGACGTTGCCCAACTTTCCCTTTGTTTGGCCCTCGAACTGGGGGTCACGGAGACGAACCGAGACGATCGCCGTCAAGCCCTCGCGGATGTCTTCGCCCTTGAGATTCTCCTCTTTTTCCTTTAGGAGGTTGCGCTTGCGGGCGTAGCGGTTGACAACGTTCGTGAGGGCCTTGCGAAAGCCCTCTTCGTGCATTCCCCCTTCAATGGTGGAGATGCCGTTCGCGAAGGAGTAGATGCTCTCGTAGTAACCGGTGTTCCACTGGAAGGCGACCTCGACCTCCTGGTTCTCCTCGGACTGCTCGAAGGAACCGACCTTGCGAAAGAGCGACTCTTTGGCGTTGTTGAGATGGCGAACGTAGTCAACGATGCCGCCGCTGTACTTAAAGGTCTCTTTCGCTTCGCGACCCTTACGTTCGTCAACGAAACGGATCTCGAGACCGCGATTCAAAAAGGCCATGATCTGCAAACGCTCGATAACGGTCTGCGCGCGAAACTCGACCTCTTCAAAGATCGACGGGTCGGGGGTAAACGTCACCGTCGTGCCGGTTCGTCCGCGCGGCGCGGGACCCGTGACCTTGAGCTTGCCCTGGGGCTTGCCGCCGTCTTTAAACATGAGTTGGTAGTGGTTGTCATTGCGATCAACTTCGAGCAGCAACTCGGTCGAAAGTGCGTTCACTACTGAGACGCCAACGCCGTGAAGACCTCCGGAAACTTTGTAGCCCCTGCCGCCGAACTTTCCGCCGGCGTGCAGCATCGTGAGCGCGATTTCGGCCGCCGATCGACCCTTGTACTGGGGGTGCTCCTCGACGGGAATACCGCGCCCGTCGTCCACCACGCGACAACTGCCATTGGCGAGCAAGGTGACGTCTATTCTCGTGCAAAACCCGGCCATTGCCTCGTCGACGGAGTTATCGACGACTTCCCAGACGAGGTGGTGAAGCCCGGCCGGACCGGTCGAACCGATGTACATTCCCGGGCGAACTCGCACTGGCTCTAAGCCCTCAAGAACGGTGATGTCGCTAGCGCCGTAACCAGCAGATCCTTTGGTCTTATCGGCCACGCAGAAACCTTTCGATACAAAAATTTGCGCACTTTTTAGTGCTGGCGTCGTCAATGAAGTGACGGTTCCATCCTACCCGACGCGCTGTCACTTCTAACCGCAAACGGCCACTCTAAACAGATGTTTCGATGAGTTTTTTGACTTACTTCAACACTGTTTTTAGGGACGACGGCGCACGCTTTCCGAACGACGAAAATCCCCGCAAGATGGAAGGGCTCTGCATCACCACTTGTTGCGCGAACGCACCCGAAGGAACACTCACGATGAGCACACCATCCTTGATGAGTTCGACGCGACAGTGCTCCGCGAGCACCGGATCTACAACGGTCGGCCACAGTTGGCGCGCCTCATCGATCAAGCGAAGATCGACTCGTCGAAGGCGTCCCGCGAGCGTGTCCAAGAGTTCGCTCAGGGCGGCTGGTTCGTCGTCTCGCCCGTTCACGACAACACTCGGGTGAGATCGATCACGGCCGCGGGAGTGAGCGCTCCCGGCAGCGGTGACGCCGTCGTCACCAGCGTTTGGCCCAACGGGAGCAGGCCCAAAAGGCGATTACTGCGCACGGGATCGAGTTCGCTAAAGACGTCGTCGAGGAGGAGAAGTGGGTCGACGCCACGTTGCTGGCGCACCAGTTCGTGGCCCGCGAGACGCAGGGCCAGCGCGAGGGAACGCTGCTCTCCCTGCGAGGCTTGACGCCGGGCGTCTCGACCTTCGAGTGAAAGTTCGATGTCGTCGCGATGCGGTCCGACCGTGGTGTAGCCGCGAAAGCGATCGTCGTCGAAGGAAACGACGAGCGCGTCGTTCAAACTCTCTGGCCACGACTTTTCGTAGCGCACACCAACGTCGTTCGTGTTCTCGGCGAGCGCTTGATAGAAGCGCGCGACGAGTGGCGAGAGTTGACTGAGCAGCGATTGACGGTGGAACAGAAGTTCCTCACTCACTTCACAGAAGTCACTCGTCCAAAGTTCCAACTCGGACTGTTGAGAAGCCGAGGGGCGACTACCTTCGAGGGCTCGCAGCAGCGCGTTTCGCTGGCTCAGTACGCGGTTGAAACGTTCGATGATCTCACCGGTCAGTGGCTCGACGTCGGTCAACAGATTCGTGAGATAGCTGCGGCGATTCTCGGGTCCACCGCGCACGACGTCGACGCCTTCGGGAGTGAACACCGTGAGTGGCAAAGCTTCGGAAAGCTCCGCTCTCGAGCGTGGGCGCTGACCGTTCACCAGCATTCGCTTCGTGGTGTTGCGCACACCGCGGGTGAGCGTCAAGTCCACCTGAATCCGGCGCTCTTTTTGGAATACGACGCCGTGCACTTCGGCGGTTGCTTCACGATTTCGGATCATGTCGCTTGCGGCGTTCGTGCGAAACGAGGACGCCGTCGCGAGCGCGTTGACCGCCTCCAACACGGCCGTTTTCCCCGTCCCGTTGGGTGAGAGGAAGACCGTGACGGCGTCGGGATCTGGCTCGAAGGAAAACTCACTGAAGAGTCGGAAGTTACGAAGCGTGAGTTCGTGGAGACCCACGACAGTCAACCCAACTACTGAACTCGAACGGGCATCAGAAGGTAGCGAAAACGCAGGTCCTCCACGCCGTGGACCATTGCCGCGCGTACCGAGTCCGACATTTCGAGAACGACCTCGTCGCCGGAGACCGCCTCGACGCCGTCGATGAGAAAACCGGGGTTAAAGGCAATCGTCATCTCGTCGCCGTTGTAGTCGGCGTCGACGTTGTCTTCGACGTCGCCCGTGTCGTGACTTTGGGTTCGAATCTCTAGGTTTCGATCTTTCATCGTCAGACGTACCGACGACGTTGAATCCTTCGCGAGCAGCTTGGCGCGCTTCAGTGACGTCAGGAGCGTGTCCTTGGCTATGCGTAGTTGGTTGGGGAAACTCGCCGGAATCAACTGCAGCACCGAGGGATAGTTCCCGTCGATAAGTCGCGACGCGATGCTGGTACTACCCACGACAAAACAGATCTCGGCGTCACTGAGGGTGACGCCGATTTCCGCGTCGACCGGCAGTGAGGCGGCGGCGCGCTGCAGCTCCTGCAGGGCGCGCGCCGGCACGAGAAGGTCCTGCGATCCGCTGATCCCCTGCACGCCCGGAACGTCACGGACCGCGAGGCGGTACGAGTCGGTCGCGAAGAGCCGCAGAGTTCCGTTTTCCGTAGTAAACAGCACCCCCGTCAGTAGCGGTCGGGCGTCGTCGTTCGCCGCTGCACGTACCACTTGGTTGAGACCCTGCACCAGGTCGAGCGCGGCGATAGACGTGATCGGCCCCGAGACCGGCGGCAGCTTTGGGTAGTCCGCCACCGGAAAGGTTCGTAGCGAGAACTTCGCGCGGCTGAGAGAAATCTCCACGTTGTCTTCGCCACTGGCGACCGTCACCGCGCCGGCCTCGAGGGAGCGCACCGCGTCAACGATCAGTCGCGCCGGCACGACCGTCGAGCCGTCTTCAATTCCAATGACGTCAACGGTCGTACGCGCAGTGATGTCCAGATCCGTTCCGGTCACGACGAGTTGATTTCCGGTCAATGAGAGCAGGACACCGGAAGAAGCACCGATGAGACGAGTGGCGGCAACGCGACTAGCGGCAGTGAGTGCCTCGACGAGGATGTCGCGTTCTGATTTGAACTTCATAGAGCTACCTTTCTTTGCTACTGAGGTTACGGTGTGTAGTTCAATGTAAAGAAGTCTTAGTAGTAGTAGTGCTGTGGATATGTGACGAGCGCTGGAACGTCCCTGATTGATAGATGTTTTCGGGACCTCACCCTACCCACAAGACTGCCGGTAACTCTCTCAACCCTCAGGCCTCAACCTTGAGGTCATGTGGAGTACTGGGTGGTTGTCAACCCCTAATCAACAGGCGGACACCAACGTTGCGCACAGATTTCGTTTTTTAATTCTCCCCTTGAAGACGACGTTTTAACTGATTAATTTGCGACAGCATTTCGGGATTTGACGTCAGCTGCTCTTTGATCTTCTCAACTCCACTAATGACGGTCGTGTGGTTTCGTCCATCAAAGATACGAGCGATCATCGGGTAGGAGTAGTTATTGAGCAGGTCTCGAATGAGGTACATGGCGACGTGGCGAGCGTGCACCAATGGCCGCAGCCGCTTGGATCCCCTCACGTCTTCCACTGAGAGACCGTAGAAGTCGGCCACGACCGACAGGATGGTCTCGGGCTTCAAAACTACCTGTTCTTGTCCGAGATTCGTGAGGTGGGCCTTCGCCAGTTCGAGGGTGATGGGCTCTTGGCGCAGATTGGCGAAGGCCCGCAGCATCGTGATCGATCCCTCGAGCTCGCGGATGTTGTCACGCACCCGCTGGGCAATCCACTCGGCGACTTCGTCGGGTAGCGCGATGCCTTCGCGTTCGGATTTCGAGCGAAGGATCGCGATACGCGTTTCGAGGTCGGGTTGGTCGATCTCGGTGACGAGTCCCTGGAGGAGACGACTACGGAAACGATCTTGCAGACCCGCGAGGTCGCGCGGGGAACGGTCCGAAGTCAACACGATCTGCTTACCTTCACCGTGCAGCGCGTTGTACGTGTGAAAGATCTCTTCGTGGAACGTTTCACCGCGCGTCTCCATGAACTGAATGTCGTCGATGAGCAGCACGTCGTTTTCGCGATAGCGCTCGTGCAAGGAGAGCTGGGTGCGGGTTTGAATGGCACGAATGAAGTCGTTCAAGAAGGTCTCCGTCGAGACGTACAGGACCTTTCGACCGCGGTAGTTCTCTTGGACGTAGTTACCAATGGCGTGCAGGAGGTGCGTCTTGCCAAGGCCGGAGTTTCCGTAGATCATCAGGGGGTTATAGGCCCGTCCAGGGGTTTCGGCGACCGACTGCGCGGCAGCAAAGGCCAGGCGGTTCGACGGACCGGGAACGAAAGAGTCAAAGGTCATGCGGGGATCAAGGCGGGCCGGCTGCTCGACGCTCGACGCGTACGTGACGACCGGTGTCGGGGGTTCGACGGTCTCTGCGACGGGCTCTTTGAGGTTCGTGGTGTTCGACGCTTCGGTGACGGTAAGGGAAATTTGGACGGGACTTCCGACTAACTTTTGGGCTTGTTCGGTGATGAACGGTAGGTAGCGTTGTTGAACGCGAAGAAGTTGGATCTGATTCGGCGCGCCAATGACGAGCACGTTGTCGTGGTAATCCACAAGGTGAAGGGTACTGAGGCCGGCGGCCCAAACTGCGTCAGAAGCGTTGCCACGTAAGGAGTCTCGAAGGGCCGTCCATATTTCTTCACCACTTTGCACAATCTTCCCCCACAGCTCACATCTGACATTGTCCACAAGCAGTTTTCGGACGAAAACCGTTTGTTCCCCCGGTGGGGTGAGCCACCCTACACCGATTTGCCTCGCGTCGCCGGGGCCGTTCAGTCGGTGGGGTAACATTGCACGCTGTCGCGCGCCAGCGACCCCCAGGGGGTAACGCGAAGCGCAGAGCATATTTTGAGAAGAGGTTTTCGTGAAGCGTACATATCAGCCAAACCAGAGGAAGAGGGCTAAAACGCACGGTTTTCGCGCGCGCATGCGCACCAGTGCGGGTAGAGCCGTCCTCAAGGCGCGTCGTAACAAGGGCCGTCACCAATTGACGGTCTAGTTAGGGTGCCCGGTCGGGTCCGCACCCGCCGGCAGTTCGCGCGCTTCGCGACACCTACCGGACGAGGTCAGAGCGGGCCACTACGAATCAGTTTCGTGGTCGGTTCGCCTGAAAGTAGTTCAGTGGACGTGGCGTACGCGATCAGTCGAAAGGTCGGAAACGCGGTCGTGCGCAATCGAATCCGCCGGCGACTTAGAGCACTTATCGACGACCTTGACCCTCAACCAAAACCTGGTGCGTACCTGATCAGGTGTGGTTTTGAGACAGGAAACCTCCCATATGAAGAACTCCACCACCACCTCCACCAAGCCCTTGACCGAGCCAGCGCCCACTAAGTCGGTCGCGACGCGCGTGCTGTTGGGTCTCGTTGGTTACTACCAACGTTGGACTTCGGGGCGCGTGTCGCCGTGTCGCTTCTACCCCTCGTGCTCGAACTACGCCCTCGAGGCGGTCGAAGTCCACGGGGCAACTCGGGGTTCGTGGCTGACGGTGCGACGACTACTGCGCTGTCGTCCCTTTGGTCCGCACGGGATTGATCTCGTACCAGAACCCGAGCAAGCTAGGAGTTCAAAGTCATGCACAAAGTAACCCACTTCGTGGGTGGGATCTTCCAGCCAATCTTTCACCTCGTTGCTTGGATGCTGGCCTTCCTCTACGGCCTGATACCGAACTACGCAATCGCCATTGCACTGTTGACGGTCATCATCATGGGGTTGTTGACGCCCTTTACGGTGAAGAGCACCCGGTCGATGATCGCGATGCAGAGACTTTCACCAGAGATCAAGAAGCTTCAACAGAAGTACAAGGGCCCCGAAAATCGTCAAACGTTGAATGACGAGATGATGAAGCTCTACAAAGAAGAGGGCGTCAATCCTCTGGGCGGTTGCCTGCCGGTGCTGCTGCAGGCGCCGTTCCTCTTCATTCTTTACAGTGTCATTAAGGGTTTAGCCTTCACGGTCACCACCAAGGCGGGCGTCATCACCTCGCAGCCGCGTTATATCCCGCACAGCTCCAAGATGTACGAGAACTTGATTCACTCAGTGGGACACATCAACGTCTGGGGCATGGACCTCAGTCTTCGACCCTTTCCGATAAGCAGTCACGGTTCGACGCTCGCCGCAATCCCCTTTTTCGTTTTCGTCGTGGTCGCCGTGGGGTTTCAATATTTCCAGATGGCTCAGATGAACAATCTCAGTCGCAAGCGGGGTCAGGCTCTGCCGTCCCAACAGTTGATGATGCAGCGAGTGCTGCCGATTGTTTTTGCATATTTCTACTTGGTGATTCCAGCGGCTGTGGTGTTGTATATGATTATTTCGACAGGCATACGCATAATTACTCAAGACATGATGTTCCGCACGGGTGTGTCGAATCCCAACAAGGGCGGAAACGGACTCTCCGTGGGCGAACGAGAGATTCCCGCCAGCGAGCCCAGCGAGCCCACTGAGGCGGCCAGCGAAGAGGTGGAAAAGCCCAAGGCCAAACCCCCGACCGTCAAACCCGCTAATAAGCCACGGTCGAACAACAGCTCGAAGAGTCAGCCGCGACCGGCTCCTAAGCCGCAAAGTCAGCCTCGCTCGAAGGCGAAGCGTAAGAGAAAGGCGCGTTAACCCATGGAGTGGGTAGAGACCACAGGAAAAACAGTTGATGAAGCGATGGACCGCGCGCTCGCGCACTTGGGAGTTCACCGCGACGACGCAGAAGTGCAGGTTATGGAAGAGCCTAAGGCCGGCCTCTTTGGTCGAGTCCGTGGCGAGGCTCGAGTTCGCGCACGAGTACGCCCTAGCGAGCCCCGCCCGAAACGCTCGAGGCGATCAGGTGAGCGCAGCGACCGTCCCCGCGCCAACGGTGCACGAGCCGAGCGGCCCCGCGTTGAGAAGAAGCCTGAAGGCGAAGTACGTCGCGAAAGAGATCGAAGTACAACGCGATCGGCGTCAAACACAAAGAACCAACAGTCTGAAAAGAGTCCATCGAAGGAGGACAGTATGGCAGAGGGCATTTCGCTTGCCGAGCAAGGTGCTATCGCAAAGGAGTTCCTCGAAGGGCTCTTGACGTCGATGGAGATCACGGCCGAAGTCTCAGTGAAAGAGCTCGACGCGGAGACCGTCGAACTGTCAGTCAACGCGAATCCCGCGACCGAACTAGGCGTTCTCGTGGGGCCACGCGGCACGACGCTGCAGGCACTACAAGAAGTCACCCGTACGGTGGTGCAGTCCAAGAGCCCTAGTCGCACCGACCGGATCCTCGTGGACGTCGCCCAATACCGTGAGCGTCGCGTGGCGGCCCTCGGGCGGTTCGCGCAGCAGGTTGCGCTAGAAGTGGTGGAAACCGGTGAAGAACGCGCGCTAGAGCCGATGTCGGCCGCGGACCGTAAAGCGGTACACGACGCCCTTTCCGAGAGCGAGAGTGTCGTGACTCGCTCAGAAGGCGAGGACCCTCGACGTTTCGTGGTGGTCTCTCCGGCATAATTACAAAGTGAATAGTGATTGGTTGACCCGCGCCCTCGAGGAATCGAGGGCGCGGGGCTATTTGGGCCCACAGGCGATTGAGCCGCAGATCTCGCACGCGCAAGGCTTCGCTCTTTGCTGGGAAGCGATTCGTGCGACTCCCCCAGCGGATCTTCTCGATCTTGGAAGCGGTGGGGGTTTGCCGGGCCTCGTACTCCTGGATCGTTGGCGCTGCCACGAGGTGTTTCTCGACTCTATGGCCAAAAGGAGCAACTTTCTCAGCGAAGCTCTCGCCTGGCCGGGTGCCCCGCAGAGGGGTGAAGTAGTAATCGCGCGTGCTGAAGAAGCGGCTCGCTGGCCCGAATTAGAGGGAAAGTTCGATCTGGTGACGGCTCGCTCATTTGGACCTCCGGCAGTCACCGCCGAGTGTGCGGTGAGATTTCTGAAGGTTGGGGGAGTCCTCGTCGTCTCAGAACCCCCCGGTGAGCGCTCGGACGAGCGTTGGAGCAAAGGCGGTCTTAGCCTTCTAGGCCTAGCCGCGCAGGGGCGCTCACGGTACGGCACGGCGTACGAGGTTCTCGTGAAAGAGAGTTCTACCGACGAGGAATTCCCCCGGCCCTCTGGAGTACCTAAGAAAAGACCCCTGTTTTGATGTTTCACGTGAAACAATCACGCGGGGTTCGACAGAACTTCTGGCGGTGAAGTTCGTACTTGTGGGTCGACTGACCAACGCCATTCCAGACCGGTCGAACTTCCAGGTAGCTCTTCAATCAATGTTTCACGTGAAACAATCACTCGAGGCTCGACTGATTCTCTCGCAGTACGTCTCCTCGAAGGGATCTATTGAGAGGGACGTCTCTAGACTTTTTGGAGTCCAACGGGGTGCTTCCAGAGATGTTTCACGTGAAACATTCCAGCGAAAGTAGTCGGCCTCCGTGCAAGTTATCCGGCGAAACACTTGTGATTAACTCCCCTTAAGGCGCCATTGGTCTCACGTGAAACATGGACGTTTTCTCTGACCCGAATGTTTCACGTGAAACATTAGTACTTGACGCACCGACGAAAACCGAGTTGAATGGCATTGGTGCGATGCAGTGTCGGAACGTGCCCACTCTTGGGAAGAGGCTCATGGCGGACGCCAGCACAATGACGATATTCGCTGTAGCCAACCAAAAAGGGGGAGTAGGTAAGACTACGACCACTATTTCGCTCGGTGCTGCCCTGGCTCAGCGGGGCAAACGCGTACTTGTTGTTGATCTAGATCCCCAGGGAAACGCCACTACGGGCCTTGGCGTTGATGGTCGCAAGTTCGAGCGATCGGTGTACGACGTCCTCTTAAACGATGTTCCAATGGTCGATATCGTTGAGCCGACAGGGTTTAGCAACCTTTTCGTGGCGCCCGCGACACTCGATTTGGCGGGCGTAGAACAAGAACTGACCCAGGTAATATCGCGTGAACTGCGCCTCAAAAAGGCAATAAGTTCAGTCGACGGTGAGTTTGACTATATTTTTGTTGACTGTCCCCCCTCGCTAGGTCTCATTACGATCAACGCATTTGCCGCGGCCACGGACATCATGGTGCCTGTTCAGACCGAGTTTTATGCACTCGAAGGACTGACCCAGTTACAACGAATCGTTGATCTGGTTCAGAAGAACCTCAACCCCACCCTTAAGATTACCAAGGTCATCTTGACCATGTACGACTCGCGCAACACCCTTTCAGTGGACGTGGCGAGAGAAGTCAAGAAACACTTCGAGAACGAGCTCTGTAGGACGATTATCCCGCGCACCGTTCGATTGGCTGAGGCCCCTTCCTTCGGCCAACCCATAACCGTGTTCGACCCATCGTCCAAGGGCGCCAAAGCCTACCGAGCGCTAGCAGAGGAGATCATTAATGGCTAGAAAACCAGGGTTGGGTAAGGGGCTTGGAGCCCTCATCCCCGACAACAGTACGACGTCGAGCGACGTGAGCACTGAGGCGCCGTCGTCGGGACCGCTGCGGATGGTGCCCGTCGACTCCATACGGCCGAATCAGTTTCAGCCTCGAAAGACCTTTAACGACGACAGCCTCAAGACATTGGCCGCGTCGGTCCAAGAGCTCGGTGTGCTCCAACCCATCATTGTCCGACCCGTTGACGGCGAGCCCGGTAAGTACGAGCTGATCGCCGGCGAACGTCGTTGGCGTGCCGCGGCCATCGCGAAGCTCGAGTTGGTGCCGGTTCTGCTCCAAGATGACGTGAACGACCGACTTTCGCTCGAACAGGCCGTGGTGGAGAACCTCCATCGTGTTGACCTGCACGCCCTCGAGGAAGCGGCGGCCTACCAGCAACTCGTCGACGAGTTTGACTTGACCCACGATCAAGTCGCACGGCGAGTTGGCAAGAGTCGAGCGTATGTTACGAACACGTTACGACTTCTTCAGCTGGGTGATGTCGCGCAGAGTGCGCTGGCTTCTTCGCAGATCACGGCGGGTCACGCCAGGGCGCTCTTGGCCGTCAGTGACCCGAACGGCCAGGCAACGTTGGTCGCGCGAGTGATAAAGAATGAACTTTCAGTTCGCGCGACGGAGGAGACCGTCAAGACGTTCCTCGAGCCAAGGCCCATCGTGACGGCGGAGACCGCCACCAAGTCGCCCGACGGCGCGCCCCGGCTGCGTCCCGTGCCTGACGCCAGCGTGGCCGAGCTCGAGGAACTCCTCGAACGGTACCTCGATACGCGCGTTCACGTCGACCTCAAAGGCCGCAATGGCCGTATAATCATTGACTTTGCGGACCTCGACGACCTCGAACGACTCTACAGCGCCATCGCGAAGCCTAAGTGACCTTCAACCTTCAACTTAACCCTCTCGTTGAAGTTTTCCCCAAGTTGTGCATGAAGTTGTGGGTTACTTCGTTTTTGGCCAAATTGAAGGGTATTTACCCTCTAAAATTGCCCTTTTCCAAGAGGTATTTCTACTCAAATCTGTGGATAACTTGCTCCACTACGCCCTCGAGAGCGGTGATGACTTGGTGAAGTACCTGTTCAGCGACGTCGCCGTGCTCGACGTGAATGGTCGTCATCGTGGTCTCGCGCAGGATCGGTAACGCCATACCCGTCACTTCGACCCTTGGTACGTCGGGTAAGTGGGCCAGGAATGAAGCGAGGGAGCTCGCGAGAATCTCCCCGCGGTGCGAGTGAGAGCGATAGTTGGCCCAGTAGTGCAGGTGGATGCCTTCAACGTGCTCGAGTGTCTGAAAGGACAACACCAGGGCGACGTCGTGGCTGTTGGCGGCGAGGGCCGCCTCTTCCTGTGTGGTGTTGAGCAGTACGTGGACGAAGTCGATATCGCCGAGGGTTCGCGCGAGCTCTTCGACGAGGGGACCGTCGCCACAGAGTAGGACCGAGCCAATGGCTAAGGGATCGAATCCGGCGACGTCTCGAGCGTCGGTCACGAGACTGCGATTGGCGCTCGTGGCTCGCACGCGCTGCAACGCCAGGAGGCTGGCTTTGGTTAACGTGCCGCAAGGTTCAAGTGCACAGTTACGTTGAAACTCGCTGAGCGCGTCGGACGAGGCCGAGCCGAAGATGCCGTCGACACGTCCGGGGTTAAAGCCGAGTTGGGCGAGCAGTACTTGAAGTTCGGCGACGTCGTCACCGCGAAGTTGAGGGCTCGTGAGGTACAAGAGGCGTTGACCGAGTTGCCAACGCGCCTCTTCGAGTCGTTGCCACGTCGTCAGATCAACAACGCCCGTGAGGGGGAGTCCGCGAGAACGCTGAAAGGCTTCAACCAGCGCCACGGTCTCGGCGTCAAAGACGTCGTCACTTTCGTTGGTGGCGCTCAGCGCGAGCGCGCTCAGTCGCGCTTTGAGTTCGCGCACACGAGGGCCCGTGGCGCCTGGGCTAAGTGAATCGAAGTTCAGGTGAACTACAGGTTTGAAGTGATCTCTTGCAAGAGCGCGCCCTTAGGCCTCGCGCCGACGAGTCGGGCGATAACCTCGCCGTCTTTGAACAACAACAGCGTCGGGATGCTCATTACGGAGAACTTGGTGGCGGTGGCGACGTTCACGTCAACGTCCAACGTGCCAATGGCGAACTTGTCCGACTGCTCCACGGCGAACTCTTCCAGGATGGGAGCGATCGTTTTGCACGGACCACACCACTCGGCCCAAAAGTCCACGAGAATGGGCTTTTCGCACGCACCGATGACCTCCTCGAAGGTGGCGTCGGTCAGTGTCGTGATGTTTTCGCTCATAATTACCTCCTAGAACGCCTCGTCGGCGTCGCGATCACCACTTTAGCGACGGGGCTTAAATTCCCTGCGCCTCGAGCCAGCGCTCCGCGTCAATCGCCGCGATACAGCCAGAACCGGCTGAGGTCACGGCCTGGCGATAGACCTCGTCTTGGACGTCGCCGGCGGCGAAGAGGCCCTCGATGTTGGTGAAAGAACCCAGGCCCGTTCGCACGTAGCCGTTTTCGTTGAGATCGACCTGGTCGGTCACGATCGTGGTGTTGGGAACGTGTCCGATGGCGACGAAGACACCCGTCACCAGAAGGACACGCTCCTCGTCGGTCTTGGTGTCGCGAACCTTGAGGCCCATGACCTTGTCGCTGCCGAAGACTTCCGTGACTTGAGTGTTCCACTCAAAACGAATCTGCTCGTGCGCGAAGGCCCGCTGTTGCATGATCTTGGAAGCGCGAAGTGAGTCGCGTCGATGGATCAGCGTGACGCTGGACGTAAAGCGGGTGAGAAAGAGCGCCTCTTCGAGGGCCGAGTCGCCGCCGCCGACGACCGCGACGTCTTGACCGCGAAAGAAGAAGCCGTCGCACGTGGCGCACGTGGAGAGTCCGTGGCTCAAGTACTCCTCTTCACCGGGAACGTTCAACATGAGAGAACGAGCACCCGTCGCGAGAATGACCGCGTCGGCGGTGATGCTGGGGTCTCGGTCGCCAGCCAGCCACGCACGAAAGGGCCGGACGGTGGTGTCGAGTTTGTGCACTTTTTCGACACGCAGATCAGCGCCAAAGCGCGCGGCCTGCTCGCGCATCTTTATCATGAGTTCTGGTCCGGTGACGGCCTCGGGAAACCCCGGGTAGTTCTCGACGTCGGTGGTGAGCATGAGCTGGCCGCCGGGTTGATCGCTCGTCGACGAGGGTTCGCCCTCAATGACGATCGGACTTAGTTGCGCGCGGGCGCTGTAAATGGCGGCCGTGAGCCCGGCGGGACCCGAGCCAATAATAAGGACACGAGTGTGCTCGGGCATTACTTCCTTAGTTTGAGAGGACGGCGTCGCCGCCAGATCACCAGCCCGAAAATGAGTGACGCCGCGCCCACGACGACGTAACTCAACCACTCGTGGCCGTTGAAGGCGTAGATGTTGAGGAGTCGAATGAATCCAATGACCAGTACGACCACGAACACGAGCGCGGCCAGCACGATAATGAGGCCGTAGGCCAACGCGCGAGCGGCCATGATGATCGGGCGCAGCACCTTGTCGTGCACGACGTCGAGCAGGTGGTCAACGGCCGCCAGCAGCCGGTCAACGAGGTCTGGTTCTCGAGGTTCTTGTTGCTCGCTGGCTTCAGTCACGCTATGAACTTAGTGGAGCGCACTCGTTACCCTTCAATCCACGTCAGACCGATTATGCGGGGACCGCCGTGCGCACCCACGACGGGGCCGATGTCCGTGACGATCAAGGGGTGCTCGCTGGCGATATCGCTAACGAGGGCTTCCAGCGCCGCGACGTCCGTACAGGCGCCCTGAATCAACGCGAGACGGCGAAGCGGCGCGTGCGAGCGAGCGACGTTGGCGACCGCGGCGAGGGCTTTCGCGCGGGTGCGCTGACGGCCCGCCTCGGCGACGACGCCGTTCTTGAGTTCCACGAGGGGCTTGATCGAGAGCACTTGACCGAGGAGCGCCTTCGCGCCGCCGATTCGTCCGCCCTTGATGAGGTGTTCGAGGGTGTCGAGGGCGGCCACGACGCCGGCTTTTGGCATGAGGGAGTTCGCGTGTTCCACGAGTTGATCGAGAGTGGCGCCGGTCGTCGCTAGTTCGGCGACGTCGATAACGACAAGGCCCTGGCCCATGGAGACGTTCAACGTGTCGAGTACGCGAACATCGATGAGCTCGGTGACGGCTTCGGCCGCGAGCGTGGCCGACTGGTACGTGGCCGAGAGCAGAGAGGAAAGGGTCAGCACGATCACCCCGTCACAGCCGTCGGCCTTCGCGCGTTCGTAGGCCGCTTGAAAGGCGCCCGGTGAGGGTGCGGCCGTTTCGGGTAGCGACTTCGAGTCCTTGCACTTGGCCCAAAAGAGTTCCGGCGTCAGGTCGACGCGGTCGGTGAACTCCTCGTCGCCAAAGCGAATCGTCAGCGAAACGACGTCGATGTTCAGTCGCTTGGCGAACTCCTCGGGGAGGTCGCTGGCACTGTCGGTGACCACACGAATTCGAGCCATTGTCCCCCTAGAACTGTTCAAGCCTTGCACTTTTTGTGGAACCTCGTCGAAGACGTCGACGCAGTAGTACGACGACGAGGCCGTACCCGAGGACACCGGCGACCATCGCGAAGCCAAAGCGCGTGACGAGTCCTAGTCCCCTCGTCCACGACGGCACCGCGTAGACGGCGGCCATCACGGCGGTGGCCACGAGCGAGGACCAGAGGCTGCGGCGAACGTGCACACTCCACACGCCCGAGATGATGTTGACGTGATGACGAGCCAGCACCGCGAGGGCCGCGACGGCGGCGACGCTGTAGCCCAGCGAGACGCTCGCGGTGAGTCCAGCGAGAGAGTGGCGACCGAGCAGCACGCAGAGCACGATCGTGAGCGCGTTCTCGAAGGCGTAGAGCAGGAAGACTTCGCGCGCGCGTTGCATCGCCTGGAGTCCGCGAACGGCGAGCTGAAAGATGGTGAACCCCGGTAGTCCCGCCGCGAGTACCGCCAGCACCGTGCCCGCGGAGATCCGGTGCACGGCGTTCACGTGATTGAGGAGAATCGCGACGATGGGTTGGGCGAGAATGATGAGGACCAACGTGCACGGGATAATGATGACGAGCGACTGACGAAGTCCAAAGCGCAGTCGTTCGCTCAGTCCCGCGAAGTCCTTGGCCGTCGCGAAACCAGCGAGTTGGGGCGTGAGGGCGCCGAGCACCGACACCACGACGACGGCGTAGGGCATCTGCATGAACGCCCAGCCGTAGGTGTACGCGCTGACCGCGTGCGCGCTGGTGCCGATGCCAAAGGCGTAGGCGAGGACCACGTACAACGAGATTTGATTGGCGAGGACCACGAGGAGCGTCCAACTGCCGAGACGCCCGACGGCCCTGACCGCGGGATCTTGGAGATCGAGCCGCGGGCTCAGACGCCAGAGATTGCTGTGAGCGAGCGAGGGCACGAGACAGAGGAACTGGACCGCGACGCCGAGCGTCGTACCGAGTCCGAGCCAGAGCAGATCGTGCGATCCACTCAGTGCCGACAGTACGGGCCTCGGATCGACGAGGTGGAACCACACCAGAACGGCGATGCAGACCACGTTGTTGGCGACCGGCACCCAGGTCGCCACGCCAAAGCGCTGACGGATGTTGAGCAGGGACGTCGCAATACCGATGATGCCGTAAAAGAAGATCTGGGGCACGAACCAACGAAGCAGTTCGGTCGCGACGGCCCGCTCTTGGGCCAAGACCGTCGTTGAGTGCATCGACGACGTGTGCTGAAGAGCGGTAAAGCCGTCGATGATCCACGGGGCGCAGAACCACGACACCACCGAGGCCGCGACGAGAACGAGTACCGCACCGGTAATGACACTCGAGATGGACTTCCACGCCCGTCGCTCACCGTCGAGGGCGAGACGTTCGACGAACACGGGAATGAACGTGGCCGTCGCGATGCCGCCGAGCACGATATCGAACAACATGTTGGGCACGGTGTTGGCGAGGTTGAAGGCGTCCGATATTGGCGTAAAGCCGAGCACCCACGCCAGCACGAGTACGCGAAATAGACCGGTGACGCGCGAAACCAAGGTGCCGCTCGCCATGGAGGCGACGCGTGACGAGTGTGAGGAGGCGACGCTCATAGGGCGTGACGGCCCCTCGGGCGTCGACGGTTCGTGCGCCACCACCACAGCGCGAGGACCAACAGCGACGCAAAGGTGAGCAAGTAACCCACGACCGACGTCCCGGCGATGCGCACCTGAATCGCGGTTCGAGCCAGCACCACTTGGCCGTTCGGTGTCGTGAGCACCACCTGCAGCGTGAGGGAGCTACCCTGCGGATTCGCGGTAGGCACGCGGATGGATTCGGTGGGCGAGCTCAACGCGACTCCGACCGCGTTGCCCCTGGGGAAAGAGACCCGGTCCGTCACGAGATGGACGATCGCGTCGACGGTGTAGGGCGCGCGCGAGATGACCGTGATGGGTAGCGACGTGCCCTGTCCCGCGAGCGTGATGGCGCTCGCGTCAATTGAGAACTGGCCGAGCTGCGCGTTTAACTGGTTGATGGCGGCGTTGATGGCGTTTTGGCGTCGATTCGCGTCCCCGAGGATCTCCGTTCGAGCGACCCCGACGCGAAGGGCGATGGCCTCTTCGCCGGACTTGATGCCCTGCGAGTACGAGTTGACCGCGCCGATCAACGTCAACAATGACGTGACGTTGCGCGCCGACCACGGGGACGTGCTGGACGACGTGGCGAGCGTTCGCGTCGTGGGCGCGCCGTTCGTGCCAACGAGTGAAGAGTTGAACGACGGCGTGAGTGACACGAGCCGGCTGAAGGGATCGCTTCGCAGTCCACTCAGCAGATCGGCCACGAAGGTCGTGGATGTCGATCCAATGGCCTGTTCAATGACGACGGTGCGACTCGCTGGCGCGTTGGGGTTTTCGAAGTGTAAGAAGGCCAGTGACGCCAACGTGAGAGCGGTGCGGCGTCCGGGCTCGATGGACGTGTCGCCCACGAGATTCGATAGGGGAGTGTCGACACTGAGTGCCGTCAGCGAGCCGGCGCCTTCGACGTGAAAGGGGGCGCCCCAAGTGAGCGTGCTGGAGGGAGCGGTGCTGAGGTCGTTTTCGGGCAGCACCACGTCGCTGACGCCGGCGCCGGCGAGCGCTAGGAGACTCGTGGGTGACTGCGCGCCGCTCAAGAGCACGGGACTGTCCACGTAGACGCCGGTCAGGGCTTTAATGAGGCCCGCGCAGAGCGACAGTTGCTGGGGGACCTGGGTCGTGAGACCGTTTTCGGAGAGACCGGCGAAGTCGATCGAGCCCGGCGGCGCGTCCACGGCGCGATGCTGGGGGCTTTCCAGAGCTTTGTTGAGTGCACTACGCCACGCCGCGTTGGCGCTTTGATTGAGGTCGATAGCCACCAACGATTCGTAGTCGGCGCTGAGTGTCAAGGGAGATGAGGCGAAGTGGCCAATCGTGTCTAGATCGCTCATCGCGCGTTTGGGGTGTTGTAGCGAAACCCGCGAGATCGTTTCCAACAGTGCGACTTGTAGGGGCTTCGTGATGAACGTTGTCTTAAGAGCCAACAGCGACCATTTCGTTATCGTCGTGCCGTTCACGTCGAGTCGAAAACGAAGCGGGTAGACGCCGGCGCATCCACTACTCGCGCAGGTGAGATGAAGGCGCGGCGTGACGTCGTGGCACGAGCGCAGGGGTGACTTCAGCTTGGTGGTGTAGATCGAGACGCTGAAGGTCGCCACGCCGTGTTGAAGACAGTTCAGGGCAAACGTCCCCGTCGACGAGATCGCGGTCGTGGTAACGCCCGCGTCGGTCACGATCGGGCTGAACTGGGACTGCGTGGTCAGGGCCGGATAGATCGTCACGTTCGCGCTGGCGCTGGTTTTTGCCGGCGTGAGACGCACCGTGGTGGCGAAATGCGTGGTACCGCGCCTGGAGAGGGTCGCGAGCGCGTTTTGGTGGACCACGGTGAAGTGTGGCGTCGTGTTAGCCCACGAGGCCGAGGGCCACGTCACCGTTGCGAGGCTGAGGAGTACGACGCTGAGCGCCCGCCACCAGGTCGTAAATCGGTGGGACATGCTGTTACAGGCTACCTTCGTGAGGCCTCTGCTTCGGGAGCCCACTACCCTTCATTCGCAGTGACTTCCTTTGCCAACGCCCACGATCGACTCGGTGAACTCGCTCTTTTGTCGCGTCCGTTGACGGAGGAGTTTCAAAAGGCGGGCTTCTCTCTCTACGCCGTGGGCGGCTCGGTGCGCGACGCGTTACTCGGCGTACGTCGACGTGACAACTTTGAAATTGACTTCACGACGGACGCCCGTCCCGACGATATTGAGCGACTCATGAAGCCGGTCTGTAGCGCGTTATGGCAGCAGGGGAAGGCTTTTGGGACTATTGGGGGCACCCTGCGCGACAGTGGAATCAAGGTTGAAGTGACCACGTTTCGCTCGGAGTCCTACGTGGATCATTCGCGCAAACCCTCCGTCGAGTGGGGCGACTCGCTCGAAGCTGATCTCAGTCGGCGCGACTTCACGATCAACGCACTCGCGCTGGACGTGATTGCCCTTAACGCCGAGACGCCCGACGTACAAACACTGTTCGACTTCTACCAGGGCTTTCACGATCTCAACGACCGCGTGTTGCGTACGCCCATCGATCCCGAGATTCTCTTCAGTGACGATCCCCTTCGGATGCTGCGCGCCGCACGCTTCGCCGCACGTTTTAACATGACCATCGATCCGGCCCTGGAAGCGGCCGCGACGAAGATGGCCGAGCAGTTAGCGAAAGTCTCGCCCGAACGCGTGCGGGGCGAACTCGACCTGCTCCTGCTCACCGAACAGCCCTCGCTCGGTCTTGATTTCATCGTGCGCACGGGACTCGCGGAGTACTTTTTTTCCGAACTGCCCAAGCTCCAGCTCGAACAAGACCCGATTCACCAGCACAAGGACGTCCTTCGTCACACCTGGGCCGTCGTTGACAAGACCTCGCCGTCGCTGGTCCTTCGCCTCGCCGCGCTCTTTCACGACATCGGCAAACCCAACACGCGCGCGATTAGCGACGAGGGCGTCACGTTTCGATTCCACGACGTGGTGGGCGCGAAGATGACGCGTAGACGGATGTCGGCGCTGAAGTACTCCTCGGAGATGATCGACGACGTTTCGATGTTGGTCGAACTACACCTTCGCTTTCACACGTACAAATTGGGCTGGAGCGACAAGGCCGTACGACGCTACGTGCGAGACGCTGGTCCCCTGCTCGATGAACTCAATGAACTCACGCGCTGTGACTGCACGACGCGCAACGCCCGCAAGGCCGCGGACCTCGCCGAGCGAATGGACGAACTCGAAGATCGCATTGGCGTCCTTCGCGAACAAGAGGACCTGAGTCGTCTTCGTCCGGCCCTCGACGGCGTCGCCGTCATGGAACTTCTGGGCATCGCGCCTAGTCGCGCGGTAGGCCAAGCGCTCGACTTTCTCTTGGAGATCCGCCTCGACGAGGGAGAGATCAGCACCGACGAGGCCGCCGCGCGCCTTCGACGTTGGTGGGAGAGTCAGGCGCACTGAACCGGTGCGGCGCGGGCACCTCTCCTAGGAAATGGCGGAGTGAACGAGCCGCCGAGCACGCGTGCCGCGATTTGTTTCGTCAGGGCATCAGGGCCCACCCACCAATGTTCGAGATCGCGAAGTCTTCCTTGTGGAACTATCGAGGGGTGACAAACCGTGGGGCCCCGGCGATGAGCGCCAACGTGTCGTCGGCGGATTGGATTCGCGAGCGACTTACTTCACCAGAGAGTTGCGTGGTGACGTCGATAGCGCCGAGCGGCTTCGAAGCGTACGCCAGAATCTTGCACCCGGCCCAGGTTCCAAGGGACGGCGTCGGACTCGTTCGATGGAGCGACGTGTCTCGCTGGAGCGGAGTGTCGATGCATTCTCGAATCCAGTGGCACGACGTGGCACTGCCCCAAACTGCTCCGCTGACCGAGGCACCCTGGCGCGGTCAAGGTCCGCGCCAGGGTGGTCTCTTTCTGCCCGACGCCGAAGCGTTGATCGAGGATCTGACGCCGCACACACGAACCGCGGAGACGTGCTACTTCTGCCTTTGGATTGGCTACTTTGGCGGCGGTACGCCGTTTGTTCGTCTGGGCGATCCGCCGGTCAAGGGACCAGAACCAGCCCAGCCGCCGCGGCTGGTAGAGCTTCCCTGGCGCGAGTACGGACTCTTCGAGGGCCTCCTAGCCCAAGGGGCTTCCATTGAGATGGAGAACGGCCTCGGTCCCCAAACATCGAATCTGTGGTGGCCGGCGGACCACTCGTGGTGCGTCGCCAGCGAAATTGATCTGCCGTGGACCTACGTGGGAGGTTCGTGCCCACTGATCGAGCGTGTGCTCGCCGACGAGCGAATCGAAGGCTTCGAAGTGGCGCCCAACGATCCGAGTTGCACGAAGGTCGAAGGTTGGTTGTTGGATCTCATTGAACGCGCGACGGACGAGGTCGTCGAGACTGGCGCCGTGAACCTCACGCTCGCGCTGGGCACGGTTGAAGTGAACTGGCAGCCTTCGGGTCGAAGAGGCCGCGGACTGATCACGACGAGGTCGACGAGGAAGTACGGAGAGAGCGCTAGTTCTTCGCCGGTGAAGACGCGCGATCGCGCCGGACTGAGGAGTCAGGTCCACTTTCGCGTCCGGGGTGCCGTGCTCGCCTTAGTGGAGGCTTGAGAGAATGTCTGGCTCTAGGAGTGCTGACTACTCGTCGTGTCGCGGCGGGTAAGAATCCTCGCTACGCAGGGCTTCCGTTAGGAATGCGCCTTACGGCCACACCGGATTCTCGGCGCCGTCGTTAGCGAAGGCCGCGACCATGTCGTGAGCCTCGTCGTCGTGGAACTGCACGGGCGGAGACTTCATGAAGTAGGCCGAGGGGCCCACCAACGGCCCGCCAATACCGCGGTCGAGCGCGACCTTGGCGCAGCGTACGGCGTCGATGATGACCCCGGCCGAGTTCGGCGAGTCCCAGACTTCGAGCTTGAGTTCGATATTGAGCGGCGCGTCACCGAAGTTGCGACCCTCCATGCGGATGTAGGCCCACTTACGGTCCTGCAACCACGGCACGTGATCGCTCGGTCCGATGTGGACGTCGTCGGGGTCCAGGTCGTTGAGCTCCAACTGCGAGGTGACGGCCTGGGTCTTGGAGACCTTCTTCGACTCCAGGCGTTCGCGGTCCAACATGTTCTTAAAGTCCATGTTGCCGCCCACGTTGAGTTGATACGTGTGGTCGAGGGTGAGTCCGCGATCTTCGAAGAGACGCGTGAGCACGCGGTGAACGATGGTGGCCCCGACCTGGCTCTTGATGTCGTCACCAATGATGGGTAGGCCCGCGTCGGCGAACTTCTTGGCCCACACGGGGTCCGAGGCGATGAAGACGGGGATGGCGTTGACGAAGGCGACACCGGCTTCGATCGCGGCCTGGGCGTAAAAGTGCTGGGCTTCTTCTGAACCGACCGGCAGGTACGAGACCAGTACTTCGGCCTTCGCGTCGCGCAGCACCTGGGCGACGTCAACGGCCTCGAGGGGCGACTCTTCTATGGCGGCGCGGTAGTACTTGTTCAAGCCGTCCATCGTCGGTCCGCGCAGCACGGTCACGCCGAGCGAGGGAACGTCGGCGAACTTGATGGTGTTGTTCTGTCCGCCGTCGATGGCCTTGCCGAGGTCGCTGCCGACCTTGGAGGCGTCAACGTCAAAGGCCGCGACGAACTCGAGGTCGCTGACGTGGTAGCCGCCGAGCACCACGTGCATGAGACCCGGGACGTGGTCGCCGACCTTCGCGTCGCGATAGTACGTGACGCCTTGAATGAGTGAACTGGCGCAGTTGCCAACGCCCGCAATAGCCACACGAATCTTCTTCACGGCTTTCCTTTCCTACTTCGCGTCGTTGGCGAAGGTCTGCTGATTACTGCGTTCGGTGGTTAACAGATCGTCAATCCACGCGAGATCTAGTTCGACGCCCCGGGCGGCGTGTTCCATCACGCCGCGCGCGTAGTCGTCGAGTTCTTCGTTGTGCGAGCCGGCGCGAACTTCCACCAGGCGCTCCACGAGGTCGTTACGGCGCCGCTCTAAGAGACGCACCCGAAGACTCGGGGTGAGGTACTTGGCGAGGGCCATCCGTAGTGAGAAGTTTTTACCGTCGTCGAGTGTGGAAGGGTCGCCGAGCAACGCCACGAACTCCTGGCGGCCGCGATCAGTGATGCGGTAGACCTTGCGCCCGCGTCGACCCAGTCCCGTCGTCGCGCGCAGTGAACGAAGTGAGGCACGCTCACCCGAAAGCGAACCGGTCGACAGTGAACTCTGGCGCGGTGAAATCGGCGCGACCGCTTCGACGAACCCGTGACGTTCAAGACGCGCGAGCGCGGGGTAAATCGATCCGAAGGAGACGTTGGCCCACACGCCGAGTCGGCCACGCAGTTGGCGGCGAATCTCGTAGCCGTGGTGATCACGATCCATGAGGAGGCCCAGAATGGCAATGTCTAACACGCGATGAAGTATATCAGCTCGATATATCGAACGTGACGGTCCGCACTGCTCCAGTGATTTAACCGGAGGTAAGGTCGCCAGTAATGGATAAGCGCTTCCGCACGAGCACGGCTAACGGGGCCGTTGTCGAGTTCGGACTCGTGCGTCGCGCGCTACTCGCCAAAGTCGCCGCGGGCCAACTTCGTTGCGAGGACATCTGCGACGCGCACCCCGAGCTATTACGCGCGGCGCGCAACATCGGACGCAAGACCGGCGAGACCTGTCCGGTGTGCAGCGACGCCGAGCTGGTGGAAGTGACCTACGTCTTTGGCGCGCGTCTGCCGTCGGGTGGCACGTGTCCCTCGTCGCGCGCGGATTTGTTGAAGCTCGAGCGACGCGAAGACCCGGTTCAGTGTTACGCGGTTGAAGTGTGCGTCGCGTGCTCCTTTCACCACCTCGTTCGAAAGTGGATTGCCGGCAGTTATCGCGCGAGGAGGATCGTCAACTTCGTTAAAGAGGTCGGGGAGTGAAACTCACCGCGCCCGTTATACGCGGGCGAAAGCGCCGAGACGGCGCGAAACCCCTCGTGATGGTGACGGCCTACGACGAACCCGGCGCGCGCTACGCCAGCGCCGCGGGGGTCGATTTGATCTTGGTGGGTGACTCACTCGCCAACGTCGTACTCGGTCACGAGGACACTTTGCACGTCACGATCGACGAGATGAGTCACCACGTGCGCGCCGTCGCCGCGGCGAAGCCCGACGTGCACGTCGTGGCCGACATGCCCTGGCTGAGTTATCACCTCAGCGTCGTCGACAGCGTGCGCAACGCCGCGGCGCTGATTCGAAGTGGCGCCGACAGCGTCAAGCTCGAGGGCGGTCGCGTTCGACGAGAAGTCGTTCGCGCCATCCTCGACGCCGAGATACCCGTGATGGGACATCTCGGTCTCACGCCGCAGAGCGTCCTGGCCCTTGGCGGCTTCAAGGTGCAGGCGAAGACCCGCGAGGCCGCCCAACAACTTCAACTCGACGCGAGGGTCCTCCAAGACGAGGGCGTCTTCGCGGTCGTGATTGAAGGCGTGCCGAGCGTCGTGGGTACTCGCGTGACCGAGGCCCTAGAGATTCCCACCATTGGCATTGGCGCGGGACCCGACACCGACGGGCAGGTGCTGGTCTTTCACGATCTTTTGGGGCTCACGAAGGGAACGCCCGCGAAGTTCGTGCGCCAGTACGCGAACCTCGGCCCGATCATTACTGAAGCGCTCGCTCGCTTCGCCAGCGACGTGAGAAACGGCGAGTTTCCCGGGCCCAGCGAGGTCTACGCCAACCCCGAAGACTTGGTTGACTAGCCATCTTTCGGCCCAGGCAGTAGACTTCTCCTTCCCACAAGTGTGGGGAAGTACCAATCAAACCCTGCTCTGTTTTCCGCAGAGCCCGGCACGACCGGACCAGAGGGAAAGGAACCGGCCATGAGGCCCTATGAAACGATGATCGTGTTCGACACTGCCGTCGACGCGCAAGCCATCCAGATCGCTCTCGATCGTGCGTTGGAAACCATTCGCACCAACGCGGGAACCCCAGGAACCATCGACCGTTGGGGCAAGCGTCCCTTGGCGTACGAAATTAACAAGCGCAAAGAGGGTTACTACGTCCTAGTGGAGTTCAGCGGTGAATCGACGACCGTCGTCGAACTTGACCGCATTTTGACGCTCTCGGATGAAGTCCTTCGCTTCAAGATCCTTCGTCGCCACGTACGAACCGCCGCCCGCCGTGTCACGGCGCAGGCGTAAGTTTGGGCGCGTAACACTAAGGAGAAACTATGGCTGACAACACCATTACCGTCATCGGGAACATCACTCGTGACCCCGAACTTAAATTCTTGAACAGCGGTCAGGCGGCTATTCGACTTTCCATCGCCGTCAATCGTCGTTGGCAGAACCGCCAGACCCAGGAGTGGGAAGAGCGCGTTTCGTACTTTGAAGTCACGGGCTACGGCTCGATGGCCGAGAACGCCGCGAACTCCCTCACCAAGGGCAACCGGGTGATTGTCTCGGGACGTCTCGAGCAGCGCAGCTGGGAGACGGAGAACGGCGACAAGCGTTCCATCGTCGAGATCAACGCCGACGAGATCGCGCCGTCACTTCGCTTTGCGACCGCGGTCGTCACGAGGACGCCTCGCGCGGAAGGGTCCAACTTCCAGTCGACCGATCGCCCCGCGCCAAAAACGAACGAACCAAGTACCTACGCCTTCGATGAGGAGCCCTTCTAATGCCACGTATTAATAATCCCAAGCCACCCAAGCGTGCGCCGAAGATTGACATCCGACGTGGGGCGAAGAAGAAGCCCTGCTCGTTCTGTCAACACGGGGTCGATCGGGTTGACTACAAGGACTTGGCCCAACTTCGTAAGTACATCTCGGACCGCGGCAAGATTCGTGGGCGCAAGGTCTCGGGCAACTGCCAGCAGCACCAGCGTGACGTCAGCGACGCCATCAAGACGGCGCGCGAACTGGCGCTCTTGCCCTACACGCAGCGCACCGTAACCGAGCGTCGCGGCGGTCGTGGCCGGGAGGGACGTGACGGACGTGATGGTCGAGACGGACGAGACGACCGTGGTCCGCGCGGGCCGCGCCCGAGTCGCGACAGTGCGGACACGCCGGTTCAAGCTCCGGTGGCTGAAGGCGTCCTCCTCGAAGACGCCAGCACGGCCGTGGAAGTCTTCGAGGTCGAAGTGTCAGTGGAGGTCGGTGAATGAAAGTCCTGCTACGAAGTGACGTGCACGGCCTCGGACGTCGCGGTGACATCGTGACCGTGAAGTCGGGCTACGCCCGTAACTTCTTACTGCCTTCGGGAGCGGCGCTCGTGGCGAGTACTTCGACCGAGACCCAGGCGGCCCTGATGCGTAAGGCCCGCGACGTCCTCGACGCGAAGAGTCGCGAGGGCGCCGAGGCTCAAAAGGCGCTCATCGAACAGTCGACGTTGACCATCGCGGCGCGCGCGAGCGCGAACGGTCGTCTCTTTGGGTCCATCGGCGAGACCGATATCGTCAACGCGATTCGCACCGCGACGGGCATCTCGCTCGATCGTCACGCGATCTTTCTTGGCGAGCATTTAAAAGAGGTGGGGAATGTTACCGCAACGGCGACGCTCTTTGACGGCGTAACCGCGAACGTGAACGTCGAGGTGGTGGCGAAGTAACGCCCCACCTGCCACATCGCATTTTGCCGGGGCCCGGGGCCCCGGCAAATTACTTGTCACACCCCTTTGCCAGCATGTAACTCATGGGGTTAACCACAGGAATACAACATGTTGTTGTTATTGCGAAGCACAACCGTTGTCGACAACCGTTGGGGTCTTATGACACAGATTGAAACAGACCGCGCCCGCCAGGTTTCGGGTAGCCGCGTACCCCCTAGTGTCATCGAAGCCGAAGAGTCATTAATCGGAGCAATGCTGCTGTCGCCAGAGGCCGTGAGCGTCGCCTTCGAGAACGTGCAGCCCGAGGACTTCTATCGTCCGTTGCACGGTCAGATCTTCAGTGCGATCATCGCGCTGGCGCACGCCGGCGAACCCGTGGACTACGTCACGGTGCAAGCGAAGCTCCAAGAGCGTGGCGCCGTCGCCGTTGAGTTGGCCGTACTCTCTTCACTGCAGATCAACACGCCCTCGGCCGCGAACGCGCAACACTACGCCGAACTCGTTCGTGAGAAGGCGCAACAGCGCCGTCTCATTTCCGTGGCGGGCGAAATCGTCGATGACGCCTACGTCGCCACGGACGACGTGGTCGGCCTGATCGACGAAGCCGAGCGCAAGATCAACGCCATCGGCGACGACCGCAAGATCGACTCGGTGTCGCCCCTGCAGCGACTTCTCCTGAGCGAAGCGGACATTCTCGAGCAACGCGGTGAGACCAGGGGTCAGTTGAACGGTCTCGAGACCGGTTATCGCTCGCTCGACGTGATTCTTCAAGGCCTCCAGAGGAGTTCGATGACCATCGTTGGCGCTCGACCGGCCACCGGTAAGACGGCTTTCGCACTCGGCATCTTGATTCACGTCGGCGCGGTGGTAAACCGTCCCGCGCTCTTCTTCTCGTTGGAGATGAGTCGCCAGGAGTTGGCCGAGCGCATTCTTGCTTCGACCGCGCGCATCGACTCTTCAAAGTTGCGTACCGGTGACTTAAGCGAAGCCGACTGGAACCGGGCCCACGAGGCCTTTGGTTACCTGCAGTCCGCCAAGGTCTTCATTGACGACAACCCGAGCCTGACAATCATGGAGGTGCGCGCTCGCGCTCGCCGGATCAAACAACAAAACGGCGACCTCGGGGTCGTGATCATTGACTACCTACAGTTGATGAGCAGTCGTGGTCGGGCCGAGAACCGCCAGGTGGAGGTTTCGGAGATGAGTCGGTCCCTCAAGATACTCGCGCGAGAACTCGAGTGTCCCGTGGTGGCCCTTTCGCAACTCTCGCGAAAACTCGAAGAACGCGCCGACAAGCGACCCATGATGTCGGACCTTCGTGAGTCGGGTTCGTTAGAGCAGGACGCTGACGTCGTCTTGTTCTTGTATCGACCAGAGATTTACGGCGACGTGTCGAACGACATGAAGGCTGACGCCGAAATCATCGTGGGCAAGAACCGTAACGGACCCACGCGCACCGCGCACCTTACGTGGCGCGGCGAGTTCGCTCGATTCGACAACGTGGCTGAAGCGCGCGAGATTTAATTCAGATCACCGGCGATCCTTCGCCGTGGCGGACGACGCGGCGCACGTGAATCGTGTTCGCCAAGAAAGTTGTCTCCACTGCGCGGTAGTGCTTTAGTTCGCTGAACGAGCTACAGGTTACGTAAGACACTTCTTGGTCGACGCCGTCCCGCTCGCGGGCGTTCTCGCGACGTCGCGCTCGATGACGCTGGCGGGAATCGCGTAGGCCGTGCTCAATTGGCTGATCAACTTGGACTCAATGACGCCCGCCACGACGGAGCCGTCCATGACCGGACTGCCCGAATTGCCAGGTTGCACATTGACCTCGACGACGAGAACGGTCTTCGAAAGAATTGTCTGATTGTAGATGTCGCGTCCCTGAGCTCTCAGTTCGCCGTCGATAAGCCCGGGCGCACTGGTTCGCGTCGCGTTGAGTGGGAATCCGACCACTTGCACTCGCGTGCCGCGACGGGGCGTGGTGCGCAGAAATTGAAGCGGGGACGCACTCTGGGACGGCACTCGTAGGACCGCGAGGTCACTGTTGGGATCGTAGAGGGCCACCTGCGCGGGTGCTCCGTTCACGCTGAATCTGGTGTGGCCGGCCACGACGTGCGCGTTGGTCACGACGTCGTGGGGCGAAACGTAGAACGCGGTTCCTTCGCTGATGGCGGCGCACGAACCACTCGCGAGGACTTTCACGACGTCGCTCGGCGCACGTTGCGAAGGAACGAGGGCACCCAAACTCTTCGGGTTCACGTACGACCCGAGGGTGGGCGCCACGACGCTCGCGAAGACACTCGGAAAGTTCACGTTTCGAAAGAGCGACTGCACCTTGGCGTCCAGCGAGGGGACGGGCGGCATGACGTGGTCCATTGCGGACAGAATGCTCGACTGCTGGATGCCACTCGCGACCGATCCCCACGTGGTCGAAGCCAGTAGTCCGGCCACCAGCCAACAACCAACGAGAGCGCCCCCGGCGCCCACCACGACACCCGCGATCCGGTCGACGATACCCAGGCGCAGCGTGCGAACGGCCTTGGCGACGATCGAGCCCAGGAAGCTGCCCAACTCTGCGCCCACGATCGAGATCACGAAGATAATGGCCAGCGCCAGTACGGAACGCCAGTGCGAATGGGTGATGTGGCTTGAGAGCGACGGAGCGAGAAGTGTGCCCAAAAAGAAACCCGCCGCGAAGCCCGTGAACCTCAAGATCTGACGTACGGCGCCATCCGCGAGGCCGAGAAATCCGGCCAAGACAACCACGATCGCGATGATGAGATCAACCCAGCTCATGGCAGTAAGGGTAGGGCTTCGCGTCGCCACCGCCGAAAGGCCGTGCGAGCACTACAGCCCACCTCGAAGCGTCACTTCGTCGTCGACGATGGAACGGAATGATCCGCACTCAACCCCTGCCCTCGGCGAGAGTGACCTCACGCGAGAAGCAAGAGATTTCCTATTTAGGCTGCATGCGAATGCCCGCGTCGATGCGCACCGACTCGGCGTTCATGTAGCTGTTCGACAAAAGTTCGACGGCGAGAGACGCGAACTCGCTGGCGTAGCCGAGTCGCTTCGGAAAGAGCACGCCGGCGCCCAAGCGCGCCTTGAACTCGTCGGAAGCCGGGCCCGTGCCGTAGATCGGGGTGTCGATAAGGCCCGGCAAGATGCAGTTCGCTCTTACGCCGATGGGCGCGATGTCGCGCGCGAGGGGCAAGGTGAGCCCCACGACACCGCCCTTGGACGACGAGTAGGCGACCTGGCCGATCTGGCCGTCCTCGGCGGCGACGGACGCGGTGTTTAGAAGCGCGCCGCGCATGCCATCGGTGTCGGGCGTGTTGTGGCTCATCGCCGTCGCGGCGAGTCGACAGACGTTGAAGGTGCCGATCAAGTTGATCTCGATGACCTTGCGATAGACGTCGAGGTCGTGCGCCGAGTCGTACTCGCCGTCCTTGCCAATGGTGCGCGTCGCCCAACCGATGCCGGCGCAGTTGACGGCGCTCCACAGTGGCGCCATGGCTTTTGCGCCTTCGAGAGCGGCGATGACCTCGTTAGTGTTGGTCACGTCACAGTGCACGTACGCGCCACCGATCTCTTTCGCGATGGCCGTGCCAGCGATTTCGTTGAGGTCCGCGAGCACGACTCTGACGCCGCGCTCGGCGAGGGCGCGCGCGGTTGCCGCGCCGAGACCCGACGCGCCACCCGTGACAACGGCCGAGGTGTTGTGTAGTTCCATGCTGCTCCTGTCATTCGTTCACCAGTTGGCTGAACCGTAAAAGAGTCAAGCAGACATCGAGAGGGTCGTGGCGAGACCGGTCACCCGGTCTCGCCACTGGGGGAGAACTACCGAGACGCCCCGGAAAGCTCGGGGTCGTTCTGCGCGTACAGGCGATACGCGTGAATCGTCGCTTCGTAGTCAGCAATGACCTCGCGTTGGCGATGAAGTTCCTCCGCGAGAGCTAACTCGCGCCGGTCCTCCATCGCTCGACGGGCTCCGATCAAGGGGAGGCCGAGGCAGACGAAGACGCCGAGATCAACCAGCAGAACGGATAAGCCAACAGTGAGCATTGCGGTATTCCTTTCAACGTGATTCAGTATCTCTGAGGTTTCGAAGGACTGCGCAAAGCGAATCGAAGAAGTGCTTAAGAAGTCGTGGCGAGCCCGTGGCCGATCGAAGCGGCCCGTGTGTCGAACGCTTGTCTGGCGTCCTCTAGCGTTGGATGGTGGCGTCGATCTACGAATACTCCAGGGAGGAACTGGCTTCTCTTCTCGCGGGAGAGCCCCGCTACCGGCTCGACCAACTCTGGCAGGGACTTTGGGTGGATGGTGTTGCCCTCGAAGGGATTACCACCATTCCCAAGTCCCTGCGCACACGACTTCGGAATCAGTTTCCGCCCAGTCTCGAGGTGGCGAACGACGTCGCGAGCGATCACGGATCCACGCGAAAGTGGGTCTTTCGACTCGAGAACGGCTCAACCATTGAAACGGTCTTGATGCACTACGACGATCGCGTGACGGTGTGCGTTTCGTCGCAGGCCGGTTGCGCGATGGGGTGCACGTTCTGCGCCACGGGACAGGCTGGCTTCAGTGGCCAGCTCAGCGTCGGTGAAGTGCTCGAGCAGGTGATGTTCGCGACCCGTGAAGCCGCGCCCGCGCGACTGTCGAACGTCGTTTTCATGGGGATGGGCGAGCCGCTCGCGAACTACCACGTGACGGTGGGCGCGGTTCGACGACTCCACGAGTACCGAGGACTCTCCGCGCGCCACTTGACGGTATCGACGGTGGGCGTCGCGCCGGCGATCGAGCGACTGGCGAAAGAGGGACTGCCCCTCACGCTCGCGGTGTCGCTGCACGCGGCCAACAATGAGACCCGCGACGAGCTCGTCCCCCTCAATCGCCGCTATCCCCTCGAGCGTCTGCACGCGGCCTGCTCGACGTGGCTCGAGACGACCGGGCGGCGACTCAGTTTCGAGTGGGCGCTGATCGACGGGGTCAACGACACCGATCAAGCGATGGACGAGCTAGCGCCGTACGCGAACTCACTCGACGCGCACGTCAACTTGATTCCCCTCAATCCCACGCCCGGCTACCTCGTTCGAGGTTCCAGCGCGCGACGAGTGGCGGAGTTTCGAGACGGACTGCAACGTCGAGGCGTGAACGCCACGGTGCGCAACACCCGAGGCCGATCGATCGCGGCGGCCTGCGGTCAGCTCGCGACGGTCACGAACGCGAAGCGCCGATCGATTCCCGTTCGTAGTTCCTAGAGCGCGCTCGCGCCAGAACGTCGGTCGCCCAGCGCTCTGCCCCCTAGCGAACCGATGATGAGAAGGAGAGCTGAGTGAAGCTGACGACGCCGACCCGCAGACTTGAGTTGGTTCGTTGGTAGATCCGGTACGCCACGGCGACGATCGCGAGGTTACCGCCGAGTAGTGAGACGCATTGGCCGACCAGGAGTAAGCGAAAATTTCGACTCGTTCGTAACGGGGTTACGTCGACGAACAGGCGCGGCACCACTTTCTGGTACGAGAGTAAGGTATTCCGTTGTGGATTGTAGCCTGAGGAGCGTTCATGATAGGCGAAGAACTTGTCCAATTACTGACACCTGAGGGTGAGCGCGTTGCGCACCCCGAGTACGAGTCGACGCTCAGTGGCGAAGAGATTTTTGGCCTCTATCGCGACATGGTCATCGTTCGACGACTGTGCACCGAGTCGACCTCGTTGCAGCGCCAAGGACAGCTCGCACTCTGGGCGCCGGTCCAGGGCCAAGAGGCCGCGCAGATCGGGGCCGGGCGAGCACTCGACCCCCAGGATTTCACCTTTCCGACCTACCGAGAGCACGGAATTGCCTGGTGTCGCGGGGTGCCCCCCGAAGACATGCTGCGACTCTTTCGAGCGACCTCGAACGGCGGCTGGGACCCCCAGAAGTATCGCCACTCGGTGCCCGCGGTGGTCCTCGGCAATCAAGTCCTGAACGCGGTCGGTTACGCCATGGGCGTGCAGCGCGACGGGGCCGAAGAGGCCGTCATGACCTTCTTCGGCGACGGAGCTTCGAGCCAGGGCGACGTGTTGGAGGCCTTCGTGTGGGCCTCGTCGTTTAACACGCCCGTCGTCTTTTTCTGTCAGAACAATCAATGGGGCATCTCGACGCCGATGTCGATTCAGTCGAAGATCCCCCTGTACCACCGCGCGCAAGGCTTCGGCTTTCCCGGTGTTCGCGTCGACGGCAACGACGTGCTCGCGGTCTACGAAGTCTCCAAGCGCGCCTTGGAAAGCGCGCGCGTGGGTGGTGGTCCAACGTTGATCGAGGCCTACACCTACCGCATGGGTGCGCACACGACGTCGGACGACCCGACGCGCTATCGCATCGACGCCGAGGTCGAGATCTGGAAGCACCGTGACCCCATCGAGCGCGTGAAGTCGTTGTTGGTGCGTGAGTATCACGTGAAGACTGCCAAGTTTGACGAAGTGACGGCCGAGGCCGAGTCCATGGCGTTGAAACTCCGTGAGGACGTCCTCGCCATGGATCGACCCGATCCGATCACGATGTTCGATAACGCCTACGCCGCGCCGCACCCGTTGATTGAAGAGGGTCGCCGCGAGATGATCGAGTTAGGTGTCAGCGGAGGATCGCACTGATGACTACGACCACCATGACCATGGCCAAGGCGCTCAACGAAGGTCTGCGCCGGGCCATGGAGAAGAACAAGAAGGTTCTCATCATGGGCGAGGACGTCGGCAAGCTTGGCGGCGTCTTTCGCGTCACCGACGGCCTGCAGAAGGACTTTGGCGAGGACCGCGTGATCGACGCGCCGCTCGCGGAGTCCGCGATCGTCGGCACGGCGGTGGGCCTCGCGATTCGTGGGTACCGCACGGTCTGTGAGATCCAGTTCGACGGTTTCGTCTACCCCGCCTTCGACCAGATCGTCTCACAAGTTGCCAAACTCCACAAGCGCTCCGACGGGGTCTACACGATGGGTCTCGTTATCCGTATTCCCTTCCAAGGGGGAATCGGTGCCATCGAGCACCACTCGGAGAGCCCCGAGGCGTACTTTGCCGCGACGGCGGGACTTCGCGTCGTGTCGTGTTCGACGCCCAACGACGCCTACTGGATGATTCAACAGTCCATCGAACACGACGACCCGATCGTCTTTTGTGAGCCCAAGAGCCGCTACTGGGAGAAGGGTGAGGTCGATCTCGAAAGTTCGCCCGCCGGTCTCTTTGACGCGGTCGTGCGCCGCGAGGGCACTGACGTGACGGTGATTGGCTACGGCTCTTCGCTCAAGACCATCCTTCGCGCGGCCGACACCGCCGCGGTCGAAGGGACGTCCCTCGAGGTCGTGGACGCGCGTTCGCTCGCGCCGCTCGAATTGGACACCATGGCCACGTCGCTGGAAAAGACGGGACGACTGGTGGTCGTCCAAGAGGCTCCCCACATGGCGTCGATCGGTTCAGAGATGGTGGCGGAGCTTAGCGAACGATGCTTCTACTCGTTGCGCGCCCCCGGCGTGCGCGTCAGTGGCTACCACGTGCCGTATCCGCCCACGAGGATCGAAGAAGACTACCGACCGACCGTGGACCGGATCTTGGACGCGGTCGACCGAGTGATGGGATACGAGAGTTGAGCGAAGAGATCTTCTTACTACCCGACGTTGGCGAAGGTCTCGTCGAGGCGGAGATCGTCACCTGGAAGGTCAACGTCGGTGACGTCGTCACGTTGAACCAGCCACTCGTCGATATCGAAACGGCCAAGGCCACGGTGGAACTGCCGAGTCCGTACGCGGGCACGGTGGTGAAACTGCACGGCAACGTGGGCGACGTCATGGAAGTGCACCAGCCGCTCATCACGTTTGAACTCGGCGGTGGCGCGGCTCCGGCGGCCCCGGCGGCCCCAGAGGCCGCGGTGGCGAAAGTCGAGCCCGAGGAAGCAGCGAAGCCAGCGTCCATTGGCGAGGGTCGTGAGGCCGTGCTCGTGGGCTACGGTGTGGCGAACGAGGACGGCGTCGCTACGCGCAAGCACCGTCGCCAAGGTACCCAACGCCCCGAGACGCCACCAGCGCCCGCACCCGCCTCGGCCGCCGCACCAGAGCCGGCCGTGGCTACGAGCACGATCTCCGCGCTGGCGCCGCGCTCGACACCGCCGGTTCGTCTCTACGCGAAACAAAACGGCGTTGATCTCGCCACCTTGGCGGGAACTGGCCGCGACGGCCTGATCACCCGCGGCGACGTCGAGCGGGCCCTCAGTGGCGCGCCGGTGGCGACACCTCCTCGAACGAGCGCCCCCATCACCGGACCGAACACCACGTCACGCTTCGTGGGTCGAGAGTTGGCGTCGTGGGCGACGGGCCCCAAAGAAGAGCGCATACCCGTGAAGGGTGTTCTGCGCACGATGTCCGACGCCATGGTTCAAAGCGCGTTCAGTGCGCCGCACGCGGCCGTGTGGGTCAGCCTGGACGCGACGAAAACCGTTGAGTTGCTCGCCTCATTAAAGAAACAGGCGAACCTTCAAGACCTTCGGCTGTCACCACTCACCATCGCGGCGCTCGCGATCTGTGACGCGGCGCGACACTTTCCGGGCATCAATTCGAGTTTCGACGCGGCCGCGGGTGAGGTCATCGTTCGTCGCGTCGTGAATCTCGGCATTGCCGCCGACACGCCTCGAGGGCTCATCGTTCCCAACATCAAGGGCGCCGATCAGTTCGACCTCGTCGCGATGGCGCAAGCGCTCAACGTACTGGTCGAAAAGGCCCGTAACGGCACGACGACGCCGAACGAGATGATTGGAACGACGTTGACCATCACCAACGTTGGACCATTTGGCGTTGACGCGGCCGTGGCGATACTTCCACCGGGCACCGGGGTCATTCTCGCCGTCGGTCAGATCGCGAAGGCTCCCTGGGTCGTGAACGACGAGGTCGTCGTGCGTCACGTCGTGCAGATCGCGATGTCCTTCGATCACCGTCAGGTCGACGGCGCGCTCGCGTCGCGCGCGCTCAGCCACGTCGCGCACTTTCTCGAGGACCCGGCGCCGGTACTCATCGCCGGCTAAGCGTTACGCGCGAAGGGCCGCCAAGGCGCGGTCCGCGTGCGCGTTCATGCTGACTTCACTCGTGATGATCTCGCGCACTCGACGGTCTTGGCCGATCACGAACGAGGCGCGCTTCACCTTTAGGAAGTTCAATGATCGCTTGACGCCGAACTGGTGGGCAACCTCGCCGTCCACGTCGGCGAGCAGCGGGTAGTCGAAACTGTTCTTCTGGGCGAACTCGGCCTGACGCTCGGCACTGTCCATGGAGATGCCCACGGGTTGGGCGCCGAGTCGATCGAACTCACCCTTCAGATCGCGAAAGTGGCACGACTCCTTGGTGCACCCGGGACTCAGCGCCGCGGGATAGAAGAACAAGACCACCGGTCCGTCCACCAAGAGTGTGGAGAGCGTGCGAGGATTCCCCTCTTGATCGAGGAGCGTGAAGTCAGAGGCCAGGTCGTTTTTCTGCACAAAGTAAGACTAAGCGTCTAATCGAAACCCGACGCCGCGAATAGTGATGAGGTGACGAGGATTCGCGGGATCGTCTTCGATCTTTTGTCGAAGACGCTTGACGTGCGTGTCGAGCGTTCGCGTGTCGGAGAGCTCCAGTCCCCACCACAGAGTGTCGAGACAGACCTCGCGCGTGACGACTTGACCGAGGTGCGTCGCGAAGAGCGCGAGCAGGTCGAACTCCTTGCGGCTGAGCTCGATCTCCTTGTTCCGTCGCGTCACGGTACGTCGCACGAAGTTCATCTTTAACTCACCAAAGTTGACGATTTCGCCTTCATTCAAAACGATGGGACGACGTAGCACCGCTCGAATGCGAGCGACCAGCTCGCGTAGTCGGTAGGGCTTCGTGACGTAGTCGGCCGCGCCGATTTCGAGACCGAGGACGACGTCGACTTCGCTGGTTCGAGCGGTCACCATGATGACGGGAATGTGGGTAGTGTCGTGCAACTCGCGGCAGTAGTCAATACCCGATCCGTCGGGCAGCATCACGTCGAGTAACACCAGGTCGGGCTTGGAGGAGACGAGGAGCGCTCGCGCTTCGGCAATATTCGTCGCGCCGACGACGACGAAGCCCTCGACGCTGAGGCCCACGTTGAGGGCGTCCTGGTAACTCTCTTCGTCTTCCACGATGAGAATGACGTTGCGGCCCTGTTGATCAACCATGGCGCTCACGACGGACCCGGCACACGGTTGTTGCGAAGTGCGGCACGTTCGAAGCCATCAAGGGGACGTTGAGTTCGTTGGCGTGCCACAAAAACAACGTAAAAAGGCTGGGTTACCGCAGGGTGAAAGTCCGGGTACTTAGAGATGGCCAGTAGATGAAACCTTGAATGAGAGCTCGTCGTCACGGTTTGAGCGCCCGAAAACTCCCCTCGGATTCGAGGTCGGTGCAGCGCTAACTGGCCAGGGTGAAGCCCTCGTAGGTCGCCGCACCTCTAAGGAAACTGCCCACTCCCGTACACGAACTCGTCGTGAGACACACGAGTGAGTAGAGGCCCCCGTCGACGCCGACGGTGGTGGCGCCACCGGGCAGAACGACCGTGGCCCCGGTCATCCAGGCGCCGTTCACTTCGTCGACGACGAGCGCTTGGTAGTGGCCCGCGCCGTCGAGGTAGGCGGCGCCCGCGCGACAGTTGTCCGCGCGAGGACACGTGAGCGTGATGACGCCGCCATTTTTCCCTTCGGACGGTGCACCATTTGGTAGCGAGACTTCGACGGCGCTCTTCCACGTGCCCGCAACCTCGTTGTCGAGAAAGCCTTGGTAGTTGCCGGCGCCGTCGCGGTACTGACCGCCCGCGGCGCAGTTACCCGTCGAGGCGCACGCAATACCCACGAAGCCGTAGAGAAAGACGTGGGGGTTGACGCCGGCGTTCGCGGGCATCGTGAGTTCATTCGCCCGTGACCACACGCCGTCGAGCTCGCTGGCACTCAGTCCTTCGACGGCTCCGGTACTGGTATTGAACGTTCCCAAGACGGCGCAGCCCGACTTCTTGACACAGGCAACCTCGCTCACGGTTGCTCCGGCGTACGCGCTGGCGTCGGGGGGAAGGGAGAGCGAGACGCCGCGCGACCACGCGCCGCCGATCTCACTCACCAAGAGTCCATGGGTCACATTGTTCGCGTCGACGAAGGAACCCACGGCAACGCAGTTGGCGCTCGAAGCGCACGCAATCTGATTCAAAGTTATGAAGGGGTTGAAGTTGGGCGTCGACGTTGTTGTTATCTCCGACGCGCGCTTCCACGAACCGTGTACTTCACTCGTGCCGAAGCCCACGCTGCGTGAGGCGAGTGCGTTGTTGGCCTGGTAGTCACCCACGGCGCTACAGCTACCGGCCGACGAGCAGTTAACCGAGCGAAGCAGGGCGTTCTGACCGGTGCCGACGGCGTTCGCGGGCAGCGTCACCTGCGTCGCGGCCGACCACTTCTTACCAACTTCGTTGGCAAAGAACGCCTCTACGTTGCCGGCCTGGTCGTCGTAACTGCCAACGGCCGCGCAGTTACCAAGCGCGCCGCACGACAGTCCGTAGATCGTGACGCCAGCGACGATCGCGGCGTTCGCCGGCGCTTTCAAGGTGACGGGCGCGGCCCAGACGCCGTTGGTCTCGTTGAGGATGAGGCCTTCGACGCCACTACGGGTGGCGTAGGCGCCACCGGCCTCACAGTTGCCAGGCGCCACGCACGTCAGCGTGGGCAGGTAACCCAGCGGCAGACCTTGCGCACCTTTAGGGAGCGTGACCAGTTTCGCGTCCTTCCACGCAGGTGCAGAACTCGCGGACGCGGGCACCACTGAAGCCAGCGTCACCAGGGTGGCGACCACGGTGGTGCTGCGCAGAAACTTCATCGGTCGTGCTCCACTTTCGAGAGTGTCGAAGCGTCGTCGGCGGACACGTGCATGTTGCGAAGAACGATTGTCGCCGCGGCGTCGATCGTCCTTCAGTATACGAATGCGACGACGGCCACCTCAGTGCGCTGAGCCGTCGCGCAACGTCCTAAGAGAGTTTCAACCGGGATAACTCGAAAGTGTGATCGTCGAGAGTAGCTTCGGATCGCTGCTCGACAGGCGCGTGTAGTGACCGTTCTCGATGCGCCACGCCCAGACCGTCACGGACTGTTGCTTCCACTTTCCGTCGACGCACGTCGGCGTGCAGTCGTTCCACTTGGCTTCACCCGTCGCGTACGCTGTGGCGTCGCCCCAGGCGGTCCACTTGAGAGAGGAGAGCATTGCGTTGGCGTCAGCGCAGAAGAGCACGTACGACGTTGGCTTCGATCCGACGTTCTTCGAGCAGCTAAGGGCCATAGTTACCGGCGTCCCCGACGCACTGGACTGGGAGATCGAGAGCCCAGTGGTCAATCCGGCTAAGACGACGAGGACCGTAACGATGGAGAGTGGAATGAGTCGACGCACGCGTCCATTGTAAACGTGCGAGAACGACGCGGGAGAGACTTTTGGAACCGAGTTGTCGGGATGCTCGAGGCGACGCGAGTTCCTAGTTTGGTACATCGACGACACGACAGGGGATCTGTGCGTTCTCGTCTATCCAGTAGCTCGCGCAGATCCGGTGATAGCCGTCGGCGATCACGAGTGAGCGGTTCTTGACGAATGTTCCGCGAACCAGCAGGACCGGCGAGAGTTTGTCGCCATTCTTGACCTTGTCGAAATCCTTCGCCACGTGAGTATTGTTCTTTTCGAGCACCGCGAGTCCGCTCGCTCGAAGCAGGTCTTTGGCTTCGTAGATCGTCGCGGTCGCTCCCCGCAGTAGTTCGATGAGGTTTGCCGCCATCGCCGTGTCACAGATCAGACTGAGATACGCGTTCGCGGCCGGAAAGTCGTGCTTGTCGGGTTCCAACTGCCAGTGTTCGCTTGCCATCGGGCCTCCTCGCTGAGAGCCTACCTAGCGCTGTTGAAGAGACCGCAAAGATTGTTTCTTGCCTCCTCGGAGAGTCGATACCCTAGAGCACAGCGAAGGAGATTCGATCGATGAAGCAGAGCACTTGGCGTCAGGGATTATTCACCGGCGTCGCACTCGTGACGCTCACGCTGGCGATTGGCGTGCCAGCGAGCGCGGCTGGCGCGGCGTCGTCGCGACCCACGGCTCCGCGATCAGTGCACGCGCGCGCGAGGAACGCCTCGGCGTACGTCCGGTGGGCCAGGCCAACGTCCAGCGGTACCTCCGCCATCAAGGGCTACGTCGTGACCGCGCACCCTTCGAGTCGAACCTGTAGGACGGCGTCAAGGAGTTGTGTCGTCAAGGGTCTGAAGGGTGGTTCGAGGTACTCCTTCACGGTCGTGGCGAAGAACTCATCCGGCGCAAGCCCGAGATCTCGATCATCGAACAAGGTGACGATTGCCCTTTCGAATGGCTTGGCCCGCGCCGCTTTTCTTACGGCGAACGCGAAGCTGCAGAGTTCGCTGACGATCGACATCACGGCGATTAACGCGTGGACGAGCACGACCACGGCCGCCCAACAGACCGCTGACCTGACAAACCTGCAAAATACGTTTAAGACTTTCACTGATACCCTCCGTAAGGACAAGTGGCCCTCGGCCGCAAAAGCGCACATCGCGGCCTACATCTCTGAGGTGAACGCCTTCGGCACGGACTACGTAGCGCTCTTCGGCGCGACGTCCGCCTCGAACGCGGCCCTCAGGGTCGACACGTTTCAAAGTGATGGCAACAAGGAGCTCGTAGGCGAGACTCTCGTGCGAGCAGATCTCAGACTCCCCCAGTTGATTTCTGGCCCCGTCGCTTCAACGTCAACGCCAGTAGCCATTGGGGCTGCGCAGATTGTCCATGACTTTTACGGCGACACCCTGTCGGCCACGGTCAGTCAGGTTGTTGATCCGGCGACGGCGGGAGCCAATTCGGGACTGCCCGACGCCGGCTACCGGTTTGTCGCGGTCGAACTCAATCTTTCGAACACGGGTCCCAGCAACGGGGAGGTCGATAGCAACGCCAACTTGGGATTGACCGTCGTCGGCAGCGATGGCCAGACGTACTCGGCTGATTTTGGCACGGTTTCACAGTGCACGAACTTCACATTCGGAGAGTTTCAACTTCCGACGGGCGACACCGCTACTGGCTGTGTTGTGTTTCAGCTCCCCACGGCGGTCACCGTCGCGTCCGTGCGGTTTTCCTTGGACGCTGGTTATCTCGACACGGTGGTTTGGACCGCCTAGTTACTGGTCCCGCTTGACGGGAACTTTGGAGCAGTGCGAGAGCTAGCCGGTTGACCTTAGGGAGAACTTCGAAGTAGATCGCGACGTTGCGTGAACTCCTCGGCGTCAATCTCTCCTCGCGCGAATCGTTCGTTCAAAATCTTGAGGGCGTCTGAAGGTTGCGGCGAAGGCGCGTCACTCGCGGGGGCGAGTCCATGATGAGTATGACCCGGCTGGCGCAACAGGGTCATCACCAACCACGCGGCCGCAGCCACGACGATCAGAATGAACAACAGCGTGAGCAGTCCTCGCCCCGACCCCATGCCGGGGTGTTGGTATCTGAATGGCATAAGTGACCTCTCGTTTGCTCCCTATCTAGTACTACGCCACCCAACGTCTCGTTGCAAGGTCAAGGCGCGCCAAAGGGGCGATTCTTAGCGCATTCTTCGCATTGGACTGCGGTGGGACACTTTTGTGAAAGCTTTGCGAAGGCGACGGTTAACTTGCTTTGGGTCCGTAACCCGCGCTGGTCAAAATTCTTCGCAGATCGAGGACTTCCTCCGCGTTGACGTCCTTGTGCCGGGGTCGCTCGAGAACCTCGGTTTCGTCGCCCAGCGTCATCGTGAATTTGCCGTCGTGCTTCTCTTCGACCGTTCCCACCGCTCCCATGAGCGAGAGAACGTCCTTCCACTCGAGGTTGTGGCTCACCGGGTGTTGAAAGATCTTGGTCAAAGTCGTGCGGTGGTGATTATTGAGGTGCACGGGCTCGGAACTCGTCGTCATGGAGACTCCCATCTGCACTCTCAGACTAACGCTGTTGGCGTACTTCGCTCGAGCCCTCGCTCCGACGTGCGCCGGGCCACTTCGCAGCTGCGCTCGTCCACGCTTTCAGCGCCGGTGATTGGAGAGACCCTCGATATCGTGGTCCCTCGAACGCGCGTTCTCGGTCAAGATAGAAGGATGGGTGTCGTCGCAGGATCGAGAGTGGTGGCCGGTGAAGGAATGAAGAGAGAGCATCGACGTCGGTGACCTCACGACTCGTCAGTGACGCTCAGGCAGTGAGTTCGCGGTGGCTCAATGAGCTGGATTTGGTGAGTCTCACCGAGCAGCGACTCGAAGCGTCGGGACTGCTCGACCCGGGCGTCGGCGTCGACGTCGTGGCCATTGGCAAGGCGTCGCGAGAGATGTCCGCGGCCGCGATCGCCATTCTCGGGACTCGACTTCGCCGTCGACTCACCATCTGCGACGAGGCGAGCGTCGCACTCAATGACCGAACACCCGACGTCGTCGTGGGCGAGCATCCAGTGCCGGGCGAAGGGAGTCTGAACGCGGGCGAAGCGCTGGTGGCCTTCCTCGAGGAACCGTCCCCAGCTGACTGCACACTTTTCTTACTGTCGGGTGGCGCGTCGAGCCTTTGTGTTCGACCCGAAACACCAGTAACGCTCCAAGACCTTCGAGGTATCTGGGACGCAGCGATGATTTCGGGCATTGACATCACGACCCTCAACATGATCCGCGCGTCGAGCTCGGCGATTGCGGGCGGGGGAGTCCTTCGCCACGTACGCACCGCTCGCTCGCAGAGTCTCATTCTGGTCGACAACGTGATCTCGGGTGTCGAGTGGGTGGCGTCGGGTTTGACGTACGACTACCAACCCACGCGTGAGGAGGTGACGTCACTGATCGACCAGATTGGTCTCAGCGAGACGCCCTTGGGTCAGCGACTTCTTGAAGCCTCGGCCCATCGCGCTCACGCGCTGGCGACTCCTGTCACCAGTCACCACGAGAACGCCGTTCTCGCGGACCCCGCGATGATGCTGGACTACGCCACCACCGAGGCGCGACGCCGTGGTTACCGCGTGTTCGACATGGGAAGTCACGTGCACGGAGACGTCGCGGTCGTGAGTGAACACTGGGCCGACGTACTTCGACGCGAGGTCGCGTCGAGCGACTCAGTGGCGGTGCTGGGCGTGGGTGAAGTCACCGTCCGAGTGCGCGGCGCGGGCACGGGCGGGCGGTGCCAAGAGTTCGCGTGGTACATGGCGAAAGTGTTGGCCGAACTCGATCGCGACGCCGCCTTCGTGGCCCGAGCGTCCGACGGTCGCGACTTCGTCGAAGGGGTGGGTGGCGCGTGGGTGGAGCGCTCGACCATGGAACGCGCGCTCAGTTCCGGCGTTAAGTGGCTGGCCGTAGCCCAAGCGAACGACAGCCACTCGGCGCTGCGTGCTCTTGGACAGTTGCTGGAAGGTGGTCACACGGGCTGGAATCTCTGCGACCTCTACGTCGCGCTGATGTAGCGAGTCGCGTCGGTGAACGAGGGACCGTTCGAGTCAGCGCGACGGCGTGGGAGTCTCGAGGTGCCTACTACTCAAACGTGGGCGCGGCGTAGGGTCCGCCGATGAAGTCGCGAACACCCGGACCGTCAGCCTCGCCGGACGCCGCAACGTCGCTGGCGTACTTCTCGGCGTCGTCCAACGGGAAGTAACCAATCGCGTTCGCTTCGTCGAGCGACATGATTCCTCGACTGTTCGCCGAGACGCCCCACACCACGCGAAAGCCGGGACGTGGCGTAGTTAGGGCAGCTTCGAAGAGGCGGGTGCAGTCACCCGGAGAGAGCCAGTTCCACAGTGAGCGCGCGTCGGTGGGTCGCGTCCGATACGAGCCAATGCGCAAGCAGATTGCGTCGATACCGTGGCGGTCGTGATAGAGACTGCAGAGGCTCTCGCTCGCCACCTTGGAGACACCGTAGAAACTGTCGGGTCGTGGATAGTAGTAGTCGGGGACCGTGACGCCGGTATTGCTCGGTTGGAATCCCACGGCGTGGTGGCTACTCGCGTAGATCACCCGAGGGACGCCGGCCCGTCGGGCCGCCTCGAGTACGACAAAGGTTCCGTTGATGTTGACGCTGAGGTACTCGTCCCACGAGTAGCCGCCGCTCGAAAGTCCGCCAAGGTGAATGACGACGCTGACGTCGCGGCAGGCTTCACTCATGGTGTCGAGATTGAGAAACGAACCAACGATCAACTC
>OCZT010000201.1_pt1 | contig 57197 bp, 64 predicted proteins | sample 1539031 | NCBI WGS metagenome assembly OCZT01 (sample SAMEA3539308, study PRJEB22396) | soil metagenome | biome: tundra; feature: field; material: soil | place: USA | collected 2010-05 | depth 0.15 m
ACGCCGACTACGTGAAGAACATGATCACCGGCGCCGCCCAGGTGGACGGCGCGATTCTCGTCGTTTCGGCCAACGACGGTCCCATGCCCCAGACCCGTGAGCACGTGTTGCTCGCTCGCCAGGTGGGCGTTCCCTACATCGTCGTGGCCCTCAACAAGGCCGACATGGTCGACGACGAAGAGCTCTTAGAGCTCGTCGAGATGGAAGTTCGCGAGCTCCTGACGAGCTACGGCTTTCCCGGTGACGACACGCCCATCGTGCGCGTCTCGGCGCTGAAGGCCCTCGAGGGCGACAAGGAGTGGGGCGACAAGATCATGGAGCTCATGGACGCCGTGGACACGTACATCCCCGAGCCCGTGCGCGCTCTGGAGAAGCCCTTTCTCATGTCGATCGAGGACGTCATGTCGATCACCGGCCGTGGCACGGTTGTCACCGGCAAGGTCGAGCAGGGCGTCATCAAGGTCGGCGACGAAGTCGAGATCGTTGGTCTGCGCGACACGCAAAAGACCGTCGTGACCGGCATCGAGATGTTCCGCAAGATCCTCGACGAGGGTCGCGCGGGCGACAACCTCGGCGCGCTGCTTCGGGGCACGAAGAAGGAAGAGGTCGAACGCGGCCAAGTGCTCTGCAAGCCCGGCACCATCACGCCGCACACCAACTTTGAAGCCGCGGTCTACGTGTTGACGAAGGAGGAGGGCGGCCGCCACAAGCCGTTCTTCGCGAACTACCGTCCGCAGTTCTACTTCCGCACGACCGACGTCACGGGCACCATCGAGTTGCCCTCGGGCACCGAGATGGTGATGCCCGGCGACAACACCGAAATGACCGTCACCCTCGGCAAGCCCATCGCGATGGAAGAGGGTCTCACCTTCTCGATTCGCGAAGGTGGCCGTACCGTGGGTTCTGGTCGCGTCACAAAGATTCTGAAGTAGGACTGGTCATGGCCGACAACCGACAGATGATTCGAATCCGATTGAAGGCCTTCGACCACGGCGTCTTGGATCAGTCCACCGCGAAGATCGTCCAGACGGTCGAGCGCACGAACGCTCGGGTGCAGGGCCCCGTGCCCTTGCCCACCGAGAAGCACCGCTACACGGTGGTTCGTGGACCCCACAAGCACAAGGACAGCCGCGAGCACTTCGAAATGCGCGTTCACAAGCGCCTTCTGGACATCGTGGACCACACCGCGAAGACCGTCGACTCGCTTCAGCGACTCGATCTCCCCGCGGGCGTGGACATCGAGATCAAGATCCGCCAGAACTAAACCTCGGTCCGGCGGACGCTTTGCGCCCACGGGACCCGATGGTGTACGGTTAATAGCCCCGTTCTTTGCGAATTGGGCGAACAACAGAAGTGTTCAGTTGCCATTTTTGGAACGCTGAACCAACAAGTCGAGCGCTCCGTTCGGGTTTTCATGGCCCGGCGGAGCGTCTGTATGTCGGCCCTGGTCGACGTAGAGAAAAGTAGAGGAAGAGGAAAACGTGGCGGCCAAAGCGATCGTCGGCGAAAAGGTGGGCATGACCCAGGTCTGGGATGACCATCACCGGGCGATCCCCGTCACGGTCGTTCGCGTCAGTCCCGCGCGCGTCGTCCAGGTGAAGACCCCCGAGAAAGAGGGCTACTCGGCCGTTCAAGTCACGTGGGGCACGCGCCGCACGTCAACGCTCACCAAGCCCGAACTCGGTCACTTCGAAAAGGCCGGCGTCACGCCCGGCAAGAAGCTCGTCGAACTTCGTCTCGACGACGTGACGGGCTACAGCGTCGGACAAGAGATCCTGGCCAACTCCTTTGAGAAGGGCGAGATGATCGACGCCACGGCCGTCTCCAAGGGCAAGGGCTTCGCCGGTAGCATGAAGCGCCACAACTTCTCGGGTCAAGGTGCGGCGCACGGTAACCACAAGCACCACCGCGCGCCCGGCTCCATTGGCGCCTGCGCGACACCGGGCCGAGTCTTTAAGGGCACGAAGATGGCTGGACGCATGGGTGGATCGCAGGTCACGACCACGAACTTAGAAGTCATCTCGGTGGACGTCGAACGCCACTTGGTACTCGTGAAGGGCGCCGTTCCCGGTCCTCGCGGCGGCGTCGTCGTGCTGCGCACGTCGGTCAAGAACCCCATGAAGGCCGGAGGTAAGCGATGAGCGAAGTCTTTAGTCTCCGTGGTCCGGTCAAGAAGGACCGACCCGCACTTGTCAAGCACTCGGTCACGCGCAGGTCGCTCAGCGGAGCTGAGCTCGGCTCCGTGGACTTAGAGCCCACTTTCTTTGGCGTCACGCCCAACATCGCCGTGCTGCACCAGGTCATCAAGGCCCAACTCGCCGCCAAGCGTTCGGGCACCCAGTCCACCAAGACCCGCAAGGAAGTTCGCGGCGGTGGCCGGAAGCCGTTCAACCAAAAGGGCACCGGCGGCGCCCGTCAGGGAACCATTCGCGCGCCGCACTACTCCGGTGGCGGCATTGCGCTGGGACCCAAGCCTCGCAGCTACGAGCAGAAGACCCCGAAGAAAATGATTCGCCTGGCGCTCTACTCGGCGCTGTCGGACCGCGCGACCATAGAGCGCGTCGCCATCGTCGACAGCTTTGACGCCTGGAGTGAGCCCAAGACCAAAGACGCGGTCACCGCGCTTGGTGCGCTCGGTCTCGAAGGCAAGATTCTCATCGTGCTCGGTCGTGACGACGAAAACGCCTTTCGCTCGTTTCGTAATCTCATGAACGTGAAGACCATCGACGCGGGCGAACTGAACGCCTACGACGTCCTCGACTGTGACTGGCTGCTCTTCACCGACGCCACGTTGCCCACCGCGAAGGAGATCGTCTGATGCGCGACGCCATGAACATCTTGATTCGTCCCGTGGTCTCGGAGAAGACCTACGCGTTGATGGACACCGGCACCTACGTGTTCGTCGTGGACCCGAGGGCCACGAAGATCGACGTGCGCAACGCCGTCGAGCAGGCCTTCAACGTCAAGGTCGTCAACGTGAACACCCTGAACCGCAAGGGCAAGAACACGCGCAACCGTCGCACCGGCGTTCGCGGCTCTAAGCCGAGCACCAAGCGAGCCATCGTCACCTTGAAACAGGGTGACACGATCAACCTCTTCGAGAACTAAGGACGGCCATGGCGCTACGTCACCGCAAACCCACCAGCCCCGGTCGCCGTTTCCAGACAGTCTCGGACTTCGCTGAACTGACGACCTCCACTCCGGAGAAGTCGCTGCTCGACGCGAAGCCCAAGACCGGTGGCCGCAACAACTACGGCCGCAAGACCTCGCGTCACCGCGGCGGTGGCCACAAGCAGCAGTACCGCATCGTGGACTTCAAGCGCAACAAGGATCACATTCCCGCCAAAGTTGCCACCATTGAGTACGACCCGAATCGCACGTGTCGCATTGCGCTACTGCACTACGCCGACGGCGAGAAGCGCTACATCCTCGCGCCGAACGGTCTCAAGGTCGGCGAGTACGTCGAGTCCGGCCCCAAGGCCGACATCCGCACCGGTAACGCGTTGCCGATGCGCTTCATCCCCACCGGTTCCACCGTGCACAACGTCGAGCTTCGCCCCGGCGGCGGCGGCAAAATGGCCCGCAGTGCGGGCATGAGCGTGCAGCTCGTCGCCAAAGACGGCGGCTACGCGACGTTACGCTTGCCCTCGACCGAAATGCGCCGCGTGCCGATCGACTGTCGCGCGACGCTCGGCATCGTCGGCCACTCCGAGCACGAACTGATCAAGATCGGTAAGGCCGGACGCAACCGCTGGAAGGGCATTCGTCCCCAGACCCGTGGTGTGGCGATGAACCCGGTCGACCACCCCCTCGGTGGTGGCGAAGGCAAGACCTCCGGTGGCCGTCACCCGGTCTCCCCGTGGGGTCAGCCCGAAGGTCGTACGCGTCTGCCAAAGACATCAGACGCGCTCATTATTCGTCGTCGCCGTGGACGCGGCTCGCGGAGGTAGGTAGAAAATGTCACGAAGCCTGAAGAAGGGTCCCTTCATCGATGCCCACCTTTTGAAGAAGGTGGACGCGATGAACGCGGCCAACGAGAAGAAGGTCATCAAGACCTGGAGCCGTCGTTCGACGGTCATCCCCGACATGGTCGGGCACACCTTCGCCGTGCACGACGGACGTCGTCACGTGCCGGTGTTCGTGAACGAGTCCATGGTGGGTCACAAGCTCGGCGAGTTCGCTCCCACGCGCACGTTCAAGTTTCACGCGGGCCAGGAAAAGACGGGTAGGCGCTAATGACCGCTTCGAAGACCAACGAACGCCCCGGGACGCGCGCGACGCTGCGCGGATTTCCGATGTCCGCCAGCAAGGCGCGCGTGGTACTCAACATCGTGCGTGGCGAAGACGTCAACACGGCTCGTGAGATCTTGGCCGGCACGACGCGCGAGGCCGCCGACGTGATTGGCAAAGTCCTCGCCTCGGCGGTCGCCAACGCGGTCACCAACGACGCCATGCTGGTCGAAGAGCTCTACATCTCGGCGGCCTTCGCCGACGAGGGCATCACCATGAAGCGCTTCTCACCTCGCGCGCGTGGTCGTGCGGGCAAGATCTTTAAGCGTTCCACGCACATCACGGTCATCGTGTCGCGGATGGACGAAGAGCGCCTCGAGCGAATGCGCAGTGCCCGCAGCGAGCAATCGGCCGCGAGCCGTTCGCGCCGCGTGGCCTCGTCACGTCGTCGCGCCGACCAGACCGCGAGTCTCAACAAGCGCGAAGCGGCCCACGAAGCGCAGGCCGAACTCGACGCCGCCGCCGAGATCGAAGCGAACAACGCGTCCCTTGAGGCCACCGAGACCGACATGGTGGAGAACGACGCTAGTGAAGTCAAGCCCGACGAGACCGCGGTCGCGTCAATCAGCGATTACGACGACGAGACGCCCGCGCCAGAGGTTGGCGACGAGAACGAGGAGACGGTGTCCGAGGACACCACGGAGGAGACCAACTAATGGGTCAGAAGGTAAACCCCTACGGTTTCCGTCTCGGCATAACGACGGACTGGAAGTCGCGCTGGTTCAAAGAGCGCGGCTACCGGGACCTCGTCATCGAGGACTGGAAGATTCGCGACTACCTGACCAAGCAGCTCGAGAGCGCGGCCGTGAGTCGCATCGAGATTGAGCGCAACTCGGATCGTATCCGCGTCGATATTCACACCGCGCGCCCCGGCATCGTCATCGGTCGTCGCGGCGCCGAGGCCGAGCGTTTGAAAAAGGACCTCGAAAAGATCACCGGTCAGAAGAACAAGATCTCTCTCAACATCCAAGAGATCAAGCAGCCCGAGCTCGACGCCGCGCTCATTGCCCAAGGCATCTGTGACCAGTTGCTTCGCCGCGTGGCCTTTCGCCGCGCTATGAAGCGCGGCATCCAAACGGTCCAAAAGGCCGGCGCCATGGGCGTAAAGATTCAAGCCTCCGGCCGTCTCGGCGGCGCGGAGATGTCGCGTCGCGAGTCCTACCGCGAAGGTCGCGTGCCCCTGCACACCCTTCGCGCCGACATTGACTACGGATTCCGTGAAGCGCGCACCTCAACGGGTCGCGTCGGCGTGAAGGTCTGGATCTACAAGGGTGACATCTTGCCCTACCAGTTGACCAACGACGAGAAGATTGTTCGCGAGGCCGCGATGGCGGCCGGCGACGCGATGCCGGTCGGTTCTTCGCCCACCACGCCCAAGGGTGTTGTTCGTGCAGGCGGCGGCCGTCGTCGCGTGGAAGCCGAGCCCGTCGTGGAAGACGCCGTGATCGAAGAGATGCAGGGCAGCGTCGCGGACAAATTCGCTGAAGCTGAACTGAACGAGACGACCAACGAGATCATGGAAGAAGTCCAAGACGACGCCGTCACTGATGCTCCCGTGGCGGACCTCTTGGCCTCGACGCCCGAGGTCGAAGCTCAATTGACCGTCGAAGAAGAGATCGAGCGTCGTACCGCGTCGGATCACACCGACGCTCCTCACTTTCGAAAGGACGCCGAGTAACTATGTTGATGCCCCGCAAAGTAAAACACCGCAAGCAGATGCGCGGTCGTCGGGCCGGTATGGCCAAGGGTGGCGTCGATCTCAACTTCGGTGACTTCGGTATTCAGGCGCTCGAGTCCGGATGGGTCACGGCTCGTCAGATTGAAGCCGCGCGTATTGCGATGACCCGCCACGTCAAGCGGGGTGGCAAGGTCTGGATTCGCATCTTTCCCGATAAGCCCGTCACGCAAAAGCCCGCGGAGACGCGCATGGGATCGGGCAAGGGCAACCCCGAGTTCTGGGTGGCCGTCGTGAAGCCGGGTCGAATGTTGTTCGAACTCGGTGGTGTCGACGAGACCCTGGCGCGCGCTGCCATGGAGCGCGCCATTCAAAAGCTCCCCATCAAGGCGAAGTTCGTTATTCGTCCCGGGACCCACGGTGCGCCGGAGGTGACGATCTAATGGCCAAGACCAAGGAACACGTCGCGGAGTTGCGTCGCCTGGGCGACAGCGAACTGCTCGGACGACTGGGCGAGGCTCGACGCGAACTCTTCAACCTTCGCTTCCAACTGGCGACGGGCCAACTCGACAACTCGGCGCGCCTCGGCGCGGTGCGCAAGGATATCGCGCGCCTCTCAACGTTCCAGCGTGAGCGCGAGATCGCGGCCGCCGAAGCCCTAGAAGAAGGTGAACAGTCATGAGTGACGAAACCACGAACGAAACCGCGGTGGAAACCGTGAATGAAACCACGGACGAAGCCAAAGTCGAAACCAAAGTTGAAGCCAAAACCGAGGCCAAGGTCGAAACCACGGACGAAGCGCGCACCAACCGGCGCAAGGTTCGTGAAGGCATCGTCGTCTCGGACAAGATGGACTCGACGCTGGTCGTCGCGGTGAACGAGCGCGTGCGTCACGCCCGCTACGGCAAGACCGTCCAGCGCACGAAGAAGCTCTACGTCCACGACGAAAAGAACGAAGCCAAAGTGGGCGACAAGGTTCGCGTCCAAGAGACTCGTCCACTTTCGAAGCTCAAGCGCTGGCGCTTGACCGAGATCGTGGAGCGTGCTCGATGATTCAACAAGAGAGTCGTCTCAAGGTCGCCGACAACTCGGGCGCGAAGGAAGTTCTGTGCATCCGCGTGCTTGGTGGATCGCGTCGCCGCTACGCCTCGATCGGTGACATGTTTATCGCCACCGTGAAGGACGCCATACCGGGCGCCGCGGTGAAGAAGGGTGACGTGGTTCGCTGCGTCGTCGTTCGCACCGCCAAGGAGAAACGTCGACCCGACGGTTCCTACATCAAGTTCGACGAGAACGCCGCGGTGTTGATCAACGATCAACTCCAACCGCGCGGGACCCGCATCTTTGGCCCCGTCGGTCGCGAGCTTCGCGACAAGAAGTTCATGCGCATCATTTCACTCGCGCCGGAGGTTTTGTAATGAAAATTCATAAGGGAGACGACGTGCTAGTTCTCACGGGCAAGTTCCGAGGCGAGCGGGCCCACGTCGAAGAGGCGCTGCCGAGCGTGGACAAGGTCATCCTGGACGGCCTCAACGTGGCCAAGCGCGCGACGAAGCAGTCAGGGTCGACCATGCAGGCCGGCATCATCGACAAGTTGATGCCCCTCAGTGCCTCGAACGTCGCCGTGTGGTGCCCGAAGCACAAGGGCCCCGCGAAGATCGGCTACCAGATCGTCGACGAAAAGAAGGTTCGCGTCTGTCGCAAGTGTGGAGAGGTTCTATGACAACGACTACTCGTCCACGTCTCAAGGTCCGCTACGACGAAGAGATTCGTCCGGCTCTGAAAGAGGAGTTGGGACTCGCCAACATCATGCAGGTACCACGTCTCGAGAAGATCGTTCTTAACTCGGGCGTGGGCCGGGCGACCCAGCAGGCCTCGCTGCTCGAGGGCGCCCAGCGCGACCTCGAACTCATCACCGGACAGAAGCCGATCGTGACGCGCGCGAAGAAGTCGATCGCGAGCTTTAAGTTGCGCGAGGAACAGCCGATTGGCGTCAAGGTCACCCTGCGAGGGGACCGGGCGTGGGAGTTCTTCGACCGACTCCTGAGCATGGCCATTCCGCGTATTCGTGACTTTCGCGGACTCTCGGCGAAGTCCTTTGACGGACACGGCAACTACACCTTTGGTGTGAACGACCAGTTGATCTTCCCCGAGATCGACTACGACAAGATCGACGCGCCGCGTGGCTTTGACATCACCATTGTCACCACGGCCGCGAACGACGAGCAGGGGCGCGCGTTTTTGCGCGCCTACGGCTTCCCCTTCAAGCAGGAGAATCGATAAGCATGGCGAAAAAAGCTCTTCGAATCAAGCAGAAGCAGACTCCGAAGTTCTCGACGCGTGCCTACACGCGTTGCGAGCGCTGTGGACGTCCGCGTTCGGTGTACCGCAAGTTCGGCCTGTGTCGAATCTGCCTACGCATGATGGTTCACGCCGGTGAGATCCCCGGCGTCACGAAAGCAAGTTGGTAGGAGGACAGCTATGACAATGACTGACCCGATTGCCGACATGCTCACGCGTATTCGTAACGCGAACGCCGCGATGTTTGACAGCGTCAAGATGCCCAGTTCCAAGCTGAAGGAGAACTTGGCCAAGGTCTTGCAGAGGGAAGGCTTCATCTCGGGCTACACCGTAACGAAGTTGGACCACAAGCCCGGCGCCCAGCTTGAGATCAGCCTGAAGTACTCCGAAGATCGCAAGAAGACCATCATTGGTATCAAGCGCGTCTCGAAGCCGGGACTACGCATCTACAAGAAGTCCGACCAGATGCCCAAGGTCCTCGGGGGCGTGGGCGTGGCCGTCGTGTCGACGAGTCACGGCCTCATGACCGACCGCGAAGCGCGCAAGGCCAAGTTGGGCGGCGAGGTGCTCTGTTATGTGTGGTAACTCGTCGAAGCAAAAAGTGGAGGTTCACTAATGTCGCGAATTGGACGTAACCCCATCACCGTGCCGGCCAACGTCACGGTGAGCGTGGCGGGTGACGTGGTGACGGTAAGGGGTCCCCACGCCACCATGACGCGCAACATTCCCGACGGCATCACCATGGCCCAAGAGGGTGACACCCTGGTCCTCGACCGTCGTAACGACGAAACGGCCTACAAGGCGCTGCACGGTCTCACGCGCACGCTGGTTTCGAACATGGTGACCGGCGTCACCGACGGCTGGAGTAAAGAGCTCGAGATCATTGGCGTTGGTTACCGCGCCTCGGCGGCCGGTCCCGGCGCCCTGAACCTGGCGCTCGGCTTCAGCCACGTCGTACACTTCACCGCACCCGAGGGCGTGACCTTCGAAGTGCCGACGCCCACGCGCGTCATCATCAAGGGCGCGGACAAAGAAGTCGTCGGACAGGTCGCCGCCAACATTCGAAAGCTTCGTAAACCCGAGCCCTACAAGGGCAAGGGCGTGCGCTACCTCGGTGAGCGAGTGGCGCGCAAGGCCGGAAAGGCTGCAAAGTAATGGCACGCACTACACGTGAACTTCGCCAGCGTCGTCACCGTCGACTGCGCAAGACCCTTTCGGGCACCGCGACGCGTCCGCGCGTCGCGGTGAGCCGCACCAACAAACACATCTCGGCGCAGATCATCGACGACGTCGCGGGCCGCACTTTGGTGTCGGCCTCGTCCGTCGAGGGTGCCCTGAAGGGCGCCACCGGCGGCAACGTCGAAGGGGCCAAGGCCGTCGCGCAACTGCTCGCCAGTCGCGCGAAAGAAGCCAACATCGCCACGGTGGTCTTTGACCGCGGTGGCTTCGACTACCACGGCCGAGTGGCGGCGTTCGCCGACGCCCTTCGTGCCGGTGGACTGGAGTTTTAATGAGCGAAGTAGAGCAGTACGAAGAGCGCACCATCAAGGTGAATCGCGTGTCCAAGGTCGTCAAGGGTGGACGCCGCTTCTCCTTTACCGCCCTCATGGTGATCGGTGACGGCAAGGGCAAGGTCGGACTCGGTTACGGCAAGGCCAAAGAGGCCGGACTCGCCGTGCAAAAGGGCATCGAAGAAGCTCGTAAGAACCTCTTCGACGTGCCCCTCGCCGGCTCGACCATCGTCTATCCCGTCATTGGCACTTCGGGCGCGGGACGAGTTCTCATGAAGCCCGCGGCTCCGGGCACTGGCGTCATCGCCGGCGGCGCCGCGCGCGCGATTCTAGAAATGGCCGGCGTGAAGGACATCATCGCGAAGTCGCTCGGCTCGTCGAACGGCATCAACGTCGCGCACGCGACGATCGAGGGGCTGAAGCAACTGCGTCGCCCCGAAGAGCTCGCCGCGCTAAGAGACAAGCCCGCCGACGAGATCATTCCTTCGGGGACGCTGCGCGCGTACCGCGAACGTCAGCGCGAGAGCGACCTCTTCAAGGTCACGGAAGGCTAACCATGCAGTTGAAAGTCACCCAGATTCGTTCGGCCATCGCCACCAAGCCCAAGCACCGCGGCACACTGCGCGCGCTCGGTCTACGGGGCATTGGCCAGTCCAACGTGCTTCCCGATCGTCCCGAGATTCACGGAATGATCGCTCGCGTACCGCACCTGATCAAAGTAGAAGAGGTCAACGAATGAAGTTGCACGATCTCAAATCACCCGAAGGTTCGACGCACCGTCGCAAGATCGTCGGACGTGGTATCGCCGGTAGGGGTGGCAAGACCGCCGGACGCGGCACCAAGGGACAGAAGGCTCGTCGCCAGATTCCCGCGGGCTTCGAAGGTGGACAGCTGCCACTGTTGCAGCGCATCCCCAAGCTGAAGGGTTTCACGAACCCCTTTCGCGTGGCGTACACCCCGGTGAACGTGGACGCCCTCGTGGCGCTGGGCGTTACCGATATCAATCCCGACGTCCTCGTCGCGAGGGGTCTCATGCGCAAGAAGGACCTCGTGAAGGTTCTCGGACGTGGTGAGATTGCGGGCGCGCTGAACGTCTCGGCGCACGGGTTTTCAGCTTCGGCGAAGGCCGCCATCGAAGGAGCCGGCGGCACCGTCACCGTGCTCGACCTGCCGTTCTCCGTTCGGCCGGCCGCGTCGGGTAACCAACACCAGAACCGTTAGGGTCGAAGAGTGTTTAGGCGACTTGGGAACATCTTTCGCGTACCGGACCTTCGCAACAAGGTCCTGTTTACGATCTCCATCATCTGCCTCTACCAGTTAGGCGCCAACCTACCGATCCCGGGCGTGAGTTGGCACCAGGTCCAGTTGCTCCAAAGTAAGGCCGGCGCCAGCGGCGTGCTCGGCTTCTTGAACCTCTTCTCGGGTGGCGCGTTGACGCGTCTCGCGGTCTTTGGTCTGGGGGTCATGCCCTACATCACGAGCTCCATCGTGATCCAGTTGCTCACGACCGTTATTCCCAAACTCACCGAGTGGCGCGACCAGGGCGCCGTCGGCCAAAAGAGGATCACCCAGACCACTCGTTATCTCACCATTGGCCTGGCGCTCTTGCAGTCGACGGGGCTCATCTACGCCTTTCACGGCCACGACCAAGCGTTGCTCGGCTTTAACATCGACTTGATCCCGAGGTTCACCCTGTGGCTGGGCCTCTTCATGGTCTTGGTCCTCACGGCCGGCACGGCCTTCGTGATGTGGCTCGCGGAGCTCATCACCCAGCGCGGTATCGGCCAGGGCATGTCGCTCCTCATCTTCGCGAACGTGGTCGCGGGGCTTCCCTCGGGCGGCAAGGCCGTCTGGGAAGAGGGCGGACCGTTCAAGTTCTTGATCATCTTCCTGGTCTCGATCGCTCTACTGATACTGATCGTCTTTATGGATAACGGCCAGCGTCGCATCCCCGTCACGTTCGCGAGACGAGTCGTCGGGCGACGCGAGATGGGTGGCAACTCCACCTACATTCCCCTAAAGGTCAACCAGTCGGGCGTGATCCCGATCATCTTCGCCTCGTCGGTGCTCTACATCCCGGTTTTGATGTCGAACATCGTGCCGTGGGCGAGCTTTCAGAACTTCGTCAGGAACTCGCTCACCCCGACGAACTTCTTCTACATCACGTCGGACTTCGTGTTGATTTTCGCCTTCACCTTCTTCTACGTCTATATCGCCTTCGAACCGCACCAACAGGCCGAGATGTTGCGCCAGCAGGGTGGTTTCGTGCCGGGAATTCGCCCGGGACTGCCGACCGAGAAGTACTTCGCGCGCATGCTCTCGAGAATCACCGTCGTGGGTGCCGTGTTCTTGGCCTCGGTGGCGGTGGTGCCCAGTATTTTGATGGCGCTGTGGAGTATCAACCGCTTCCCGTACTACGGCACGACCTTGCTCATCGCCGTGGGTGTTTCCCTCGAGACGATGCGCCAGATCGACAGCCAGCTCATGATGCGTAACTACGAAGGCTTCTTGAAGCGTTAACCATGACGGGTCATCTCAATTTGGTCGTCCTGGGCAAACAGGGCGCGGGCAAGGGTACCCAAAGCCAGCGCCTCTGTGATCTGCACGGACTCGCGCATATCTCAACCGGGGACATCTTGCGCGCCGCCGTGCAAGCTGGCACGGCGCTCGGTCGAGAGGTGAAGTCGGTGCTCGACTCGGGCGGACTGGTCTCCGACGAACTCGTCAACCAACTCGTGAAGGATCGCTTTGGAGAGCCCGACGCCGCGAAGGGCGCCGTGCTCGACGGCTTTCCGCGCAACACCTTTCAAGCGCAGGCGCTCGAACAGTTCTTGGGCAGTGACGGGATCAAACTGTGCATCAGCATCGACCTCGCGAACGAACTCGTGATGCAGCGACTCTCGTCACGACGAGTCTGTCAAGAGTGCGGGACCACCTATAAGGACACGGACGTCGCGGCGATCTCGGGTACGTGCGAGGTCTGCGGCGGTGACGTGGTGCAACGAAGCGACGACAAGCCCGAGGCCATACAAAAGCGTCTGGAGACCTTCGAGCGCGATACCTTGCCGCTGTTGTCGTTCTACGAATCGAGGGGTCTACTCGTCAAGGTGAACGGTGATCAGAGTGTCGAGAAGGTGGCCGCGGACATCGACGGACTGCTGCACGGACGAGGCCTCACGTGATTCGAAAGAAGGACGAGCTCGACAAGATGCGCAAGGCCGGCAAAGTTGTCGCCGAAATTCACGAGGTCACGCGCGCCGCGATTCGCCCGGGCGTGACCACCTTGGATCTCAACAACCTCGCCGCCGAGGTACTCGACAAGCGCCACGCTCGATCGAACTTCCTTAACTACCACGGCTTTCCCGCCGTTATCTGCACCAGTCCGAACGACATGATCGTGCACGGCATCCCTGGTGACTACCAGCTCAAAGAGGGCGACATCATTTCCATCGACGCGGGCGCCATCGTCGAGGGGTACCACGGCGACGCCGCCTACACCGCGGGCGTCGGCGAGGTCAGTGCGACCGCCCAGCGACTGATGGACGTGACCGAGCGTTCACTCTGGGCGGGGATTGACAAGCTCGTGGTGGGTGGACGACTGCACGAAGTCGGTCGCGCCGTGCAGAACGTCGCCGAGACGGCGGGCTTTTCCGTGGTGCGCGAGTACGTTGGTCACGCCATCGGCACCGAGATGCACGAGAGTCCCCAGGTGCCCAACTACTGGCCCGGCAGTCCTGGCCCGACCCTGAAGGCCGGCATGGTCTACGCCATCGAGCCCATGGTCAACGTGGGTACCTACGAGACGTACGTGCTCGACGACGAGTGGAGCGTCATGACCGAAGACGGCCAACTCTCGGCGCACTTCGAGCACACCATCGCCGTCACCGAGAACGGGCCCGAGGTCTTCACGCTGGCGTAGAGGCGAAGCGCGTGACCTCGAAGTTCACGCCGCCTGCTTCCGACTAGTGGCCACCCGCGCACGCTTTCGCGGCGCCGCGAATCTGACTCAGGGGCTTGGCGTTCTGCTGAGCGAAGTAGTTGGTCATCCTCTGAATTGCTGCGGCGGCGGCCGCCGCGACGGAAGAGCTGTCGCTGAGCACGTCAATCTCTTGGGGATAGTGCCCGATTCGAATCGTCTCGCCGTAGGTCAGTTCGAAGCGCGATGGTCCGGGAACCCACTGGCCTCCGCCGCACTTTTCGGTGGGGGTGCAACTGACGTGCACGCGCACGAGGGGACAACTCATCGAGTAGTAACCCGCCATTCGCGTGCTGTTGACTCGCTTGATCACTTCCTTGAAGAGGTCGATCGTGCTCTCCTCGAGCGTGGCTCCGGGGTCGAAGGCGGTCGTCACCTGTCCGACGCCCGAGGTAAAGACGTTGAGGGCGGCGTCGATGCCAATGGCCCCGGACGCGATGTCGCCCCCGCTCCCCGCGAAGCCTTCAGCGAACTCGGCGAAGTCGACGACCGCCTTGAACTTCTCAAAGCCCCTCATCGCTTTTTCGACGTCCTCGTTGGACATCAGGTAGACCCTCGAGACCTGAAGATTCACAAGGGCGAGCGGGAACATATTGACGTCGAAAACGTTCGGAGTTCCGTCGCGGACGTCGCCCTTTTTGCACTGATGTTTCGGCGGTTTGTGTTCGACAGTCACGGGCGGCGGCGTCGTTGGCGGAGGAGGTGGAGGCGGGGTTGCCGCGGCGGCGGCGTCATGTCGGTATCTGACTTGATACTCATCAGCCCTCCCGCGAGAGGTCCAAAATTGTCATTGGCGAGCTCTTCACAACTTTTGAACCTCGGACGCTGATTATACCAACGGCGGTCAACTTTGTCTTGGGGAACCCTCGGACGGACCTTCCCTCAGTGCTCAAGCGAAGCCTCGCCCTGGAGGCTGGCGATTTCTCACGGGCACCGTCGGCGTCTATTATTCAACCGTAAGGGGGCTAGGGTGAAACTTCGAAAAGTCGCCTACGTCGCCCTTTCGTTGGTGCCCGCCTTCGGGCTACTACTCCTTCGTCAAACCAACGCGAGTTCCGCGAACGGCCCACGGGCGAGCACGATCCCGATCGGAACCACGACGTTGACCACCACTACGACGTCGACGACCACTACGACGACACGCGCACGTAGCCGCGACAACCCCTTTCGTAGTCCGGTCATGGCGGCCCATCTGCGAGGTCGATCGAATCTGGTGACGGCCGCGGTGTAGGACGTCAACTCTGGTGTGACCTTCACGTACCACAACGGCGTGCGCGAGAGCACGGCGTCGATGGTAAAAATTGACATCCGGGCCGACCTCCTCTACGAGTCGCAAGTGCATCATCAGCCCCTCACCAAGAAGCAAGAGACCCTCGCGAGCACCATGATTGAGGACTCCAGTAACTCGGCGACGATCAAACTTTGGAGTCAGATCGGCGGGCGCTTCGCCCTCGACGCGTTTAACACGATGATTCGCTTTAAAGACACCACTTCTAGTTACACGTGGGGAGACATAGAAACCACGCCGCTCGACCAGCTCCAACTTCTCAAGGTCATCGCCCTTCCCAACAGGTTCCTCAACGCCGCTTCGCGCGAGTACGAAATGACCCTGATGGAAGGCGTCATCAGCAGCGAACGCTTCGGACTGGGTTGGGGTTCACCCGCGAAGGCCACGGTGGGGCTCAAGGACGGCTGGTACCGCGAAACCGTCACGGGTTGGCAGCTCAACACGTCGGGCTTCGTGAGGTATCAGGGGCGCTTTTACCTGGTCACGAGCTTGACCACCGAGAATCCCAACGAAAACTACGGCGTCAGCACGCTCACGACGATGGCCAGCGACGTCTGGAAGTTCCTCGAGCCCGAGGCGCCGGGCGACCTGGCCCGGACGCAGAGCAAAGAAGTCGCTCGGACGGCGTTTTTCGCGCGACCGCTAGAATTTAAGGAGGCCTTTTGATCCACGTGGCCCGCCAAAGCCCTGGAAATTAGCGTCGTTTTTGCGCTTTTAAGAATTTCCGGTAGAATGGTAAGCCGACCTCGGGGCACGACTTTGAGGTCTATCCGTGTAGGAGTGTTTTGCTCCCACGCGCCCAGTAGTGACGTAATAAGGAGAAAGAACCTGAGTAAGCCTAAGGAAGACGCGTTCACCGTTGAGGGAACCGTCGTCGAGCCCCTACCCAACGCCATGTTTCGTGTTGAGTTAGAGAATGGGTACACCGTTCTCGCTCACAGTTCGGGAAAAATGCGCATGCACCGCATCCGTATTCTTCCCGGCGACAAGGTCCAAGTAGAGATCACGCCCTACGACATGACCCGCGGACGCATCACCTACCGCTACCGATAACTCACGTTCTTCGAGATCGAGAAAGTAATCAAATGAAAGTTCGCGCGAGCGTGAAACCCATCTGTGAAAAGTGCAAGGTCATTCGCCGGGCCGGGGTCGTACGCGTGATCTGTGAAGCGAACCCGCGCCACAAGCAGCGTCAGGGTTAGGAGAAAACAATGGCTCGTATTGCTGGTGTTGACATTCCGCGCGAGAAGCGCGTGGTCATCGCACTGACCTACATCTTTGGCGTCGGTCCCACCATCGCGCAACAGATCTGCGCCACGACGGGCATTAACGAGTCGACACGCGTCAAGGACCTCACCGAGTCAGAAGTCAACGCGCTTCGAACGTATATCGACCAGAACGTCACCGTCGAAGGTGACCTGCGTCGCGACGTCGCCCAGGACATCAAGCGCAAGATGGAGATCAACTCGCTCCAGGGAATTCGTCACCGCAAGGGCCTGCCCGTTCGCGGTCAGCGCACGCGCACCAACGCCCGCACTCGCAAAGGACCCAAGCGCACCGTCGCCGGCAAGAAGAAGGTAACGAAGTAATGGCTAAGCCAACGACGGTTCGTAAGACCCGTAAGAGGGAACGTAAGAACGTTGCCTTCGGAGTCGCGCACATCAAGAGTTCGTTCAATAACACCATCGTTTCCATTTCCGACCCCGAGGGCAACGTGTTGGCGTGGGCCTCGTCGGGCCAAGTTGGCTTTAAGGGTTCGCGCAAATCGACGCCCTACGCCGCGCAGTTAGCCGCCGAAAAGTGTGCGCGCGCGGCCATGGAGCACGGCGTGAAGAAAGTTGACGTACTGGTTCGCGGTCCCGGCTCGGGTCGCGAGACCGCGATTCGTTCCATCGCCGCGGCGGGGATTGAAGTCGTGGCGATCAAGGACGTCACCCCACTGCCGCACAACGGATGTCGCCCTAAGAAGCGGCGTCGGGGTTAAGGAAGAGTTATGGCTCGTTACACCGGACCCGTCTGTCGACTCTGTCGACGTGAGCGCACCAAGCTCTATCTCAAGGGTGAGCGTTGCTTCACCTTGAAGTGCCCCGTGGCCGAGAACTCGGACCGCCGCGTTCGCGCGTTTCCGCCCGGCATGCACGGTCGCGACCGTCAGCGCCAGGGCTCGGAGTACTTGACCCAGCTGCGCGAGAAGCAAAAGGCCCGCCGCATCTACGGCATCTTGGAAAAGCAGTTCCGCAACCTCTACGAAGAGGCCAACCGTCGCCCCGGCATGACCGGTACGAATCTGTTGCAGTTCCTCGAGACCCGTCTCGACAACGTGACGTACCGCGCCGGATGGGGCGCCTCGCGCGCCCAGGCGCGTCAACTCGTTCGCCACGGTCACGTCAGTGTCGACGGCAAGCGCGTGGACATTCCTTCGTACCGCGTTCGTCCCGGCGAAGTCGTTACCTTGAAGGTCGCCACCCGTGAGAACTTCAACGTCAAGCGCAACCTCGACGTGTTGGACCGCAGTGTGCCGGGCTGGCTCGAAAAGGGCGAAAATGGCTTTAGCGTCACCGTGCGCGTGGTACCCCAGCGCGAGCAGATCGACGAGTCGATCCAAGAACAACTCATCGTCGAGTTGTACTCCAAATAACCGATCTTTTTAAATACCCCTAGGAGTCCCTATGTTGATTATCCAACGACCTACCATCGAAGCCCTCGGCGACGAAGTCAATAACCGTCAGTCCTTCGGCATTGGCCCGCTCGACCCCGGCTTTGGCCACACGCTCGGTAACTCGCTACGTCGTACCCTGCTGTCATCGATTCCCGGCGCCGCTGCCACGCGCGTGAAGTTCGACGCCGTGTTGCACGAGTTCGGCGTCATCGAAGGCGTCAAGGAAGACGTGCAGGACATCACTTTGAACCTGAAGGACCTGTTGATTCGCGTGCACTCCGACGAGCCCGTCATGCTTCGCCTCGACAAGAGGGGCGAGGGTCAAGTCATCGCTTCCGACCTTTCGACGACGGCCGACGTTGAGATCTTGAACGGCGATCTGCACCTCGCGTACCTCACGACACCCAGGAGCGCTCTGACCTTCGAACTCACCGTGGAGCGCGGCAAGGGCTACGTGGGCGCCGAAGGCAACAAGGGTTCTTCGACCATTGGCGTCATCCCCCTCGACGCGATCTTCTCACCCGTTCGTCGCGTGAGTTTTGAAATCGAGCCGGTTCGTGTCGAGCAGAGCAAGGACTTCGACCGCCTCGTCCTCGACATCGAGACCGACGGATCGATCTCACCTCGTGAGGCACTGGCTTCGGCCGGTAAGACGCTCGGCTCACTCGTGGATCTGATCGCGAACTTCGACGAAGAGGCGCCTTCACTCGAACTCGGTGACGTGGGTAGTGCTCAGGCCGCCGCGAGCGAACTCGACATCCGCATCGAAGAGCTCGGTCTCACCGAGCGTTCGCGCAACTGTCTCAAGCGTGCGGGCATCAACACGATTGCCCAACTCGTCAACGCCACTGAGCGCGACCTCACCTCGATCACTAACTTTGGTGCGACGTCGCTGAAGGACGTGAACGACCGGCTCGAAGAGCGCGGTCTTTCACTGCGAGTAGAGGACTAAACATGCGCGGTACTCCAACGAAAGGTAAGCGCTTCGGTGGGAACTCAGCGCACCAGAAGGCGATGATGGGCAACCTCGTCGCCTCGATGATCGCCGCGGAGTCCATTGTCACGACCGAGGCCAAAGCCAAGGCACTTCGTCCCATCGTGGAAAAAGTCGTCACCGCCGCGAAGAACTCGCCCGAGGGATCGATCCACGCCCAGCGCCGCGTCGTGGCGTTCATTCGCGACAAGGACATGACCCACAAACTCTTCGCCGAGATCGCGCCTCGCTACACTGACCGTCCCGGTGGCTACACGCGCATCTTGAAGCTCGGGCCGCGTCAGGGCGATAACGCCCCGATGGCGCGCATTGAGTTCGTCTGATCCGCTAGGCGCCACGCAACGGTGGCGCCTCGACCTGGCCTACGACGGCCAGGCCTTTCGTGGCTTCGCTTATCAGCTCCAACACGACACCGTCGTGGGACTTCTTCGGGCCACGCTCGCCAAGACACTGCGACTCGAACAAGAACCAATGATCGTGGGTGCCGGTCGTACCGACGCTGGCGTGCACGCCTTCAATCAAGTCGTCCACGTGGACCTGCCGGTGGTGACAAAAGTTCGCTCGCTCGAAAGCGAGCGTCTCATGACGTCGCTCAACAAGCAGCTTCGCGGTCGCGTACAGATTCTGCGAGCGGTCCCGGTGAGTAGTGACTTTCACGCTCGATTCTCCGCGACGTGGCGTGAGTACCGCTACCTGGTCCTCGAGTCGAAACCTCCCGGACTCGAGTCCACGAACTCGTGGTCGTGGTCGGTCGAAGGGCCGCTTGATCTTAAGGCGATGAACCGCGCGGCCAAGAACATCGTCGGCACTCACGACTTTCGAGCCTTTTGTCGTCGACCGACGTACTCCAGCGCGGACGAGCCACTGCTTCGAAAAGTTCTCACCGCGCGGTGGGAACGACTAGGGGACGAGTGGGTGATGAGTGCGCGTCACGCGCCGGTTCTGCGCTTGACGATTCGTGCGCAGTCCTTCTGTCACAACATGGTGCGATGTTTGGTTTCGACGATGGTCGCCGTGGGCCAGGGTGAGCTTTCAGAAGAGATCGTCAAAGAACGTCTCGAGAGTTTGAGCCGCTATCAACTCCCTCAGGCGGCACCGGCGGGTGGGCTGGCACTCGTGGGCGTCGCGTACGACGACGGTGAAGGTCGATAGAACGGTACGACGGTCGTTGGTACTAGGTCGATTGTGATCACGTCGCTTTCGGTAAACTGCACGCCATGGTTGAAGAGCCGCTCCCGTCAGGAATAGCGATCGCCGAACTGAGCGACAAGATTCGTCCGCAGGACGATCTGTTTCGCCACGTCAACGAGCGATGGATTGAACGCACTCCCATCCCCTCGGATAAGGCGCGGTACGGCACGTTCATGATTCTCTTCGAGGAGGCCGAGAGGGCCGTCCGCGACATTGTCGAACAAGCGCGCTCGGCGCCAGCGGGTTCTGAAGCGCGCAAGTTTGGTGACCTCTACTCCAGTTTTCTCGACGAGGAACGGATCGAAGTGCTCGGCGCAGGGCCCCTTCGGCGTCGGTTAGAACACGTCGCGACGTTGGCTTCGATCGCTGAAGTGCTGGCCAGCGTGGGAGAGATGCAGCGCCTGGGACTCTCTGGTTTCTACGCGGTGTTCGTCGACAGCGATCCCGGTAATCCCGAGCGCTGCGTCGCGTTCTTCGAACAGGGCGGGATCTCTTTGCCCGACGAAAGCTACTACCGCGAGGAGCACTTCGCCCCCGTGCGCGACGCTTTCGTCGTGCACCTGCGTCGGATGTTCGAGCTCGCTGGGCTGAGCGACGCCCAACGCCGTGCCGAACGAGTCTTCGCTCTCGAGATCGAGATTGCGCGTCGTCATTGGGACAACGTCGCTTCGCGCGACGATGAAAAGACGTACAACCTGAGGGAGTGGGGTGCCGCGTCCGATCTCTTTCGTGAGGGACTTTCGACGAGCGAGTCGGGGGAGATAAGTCTCGACGAATGGTCGACCAGCCTCGGCGTACCCGCTGGTTCGTTCGATGAGGTCGTACTTCGTCAACCGAGCTTCACCGCTACGCTGGGCGAACTCTTTGACACCGCCCACTTTGACGCTTGGAAGGACTGGCTGTCGTGGCGGATCATCCGAAGCGACGCGCCCTACCTTTCGAAGAACTTCGTCGAAGAGTTGTTTGACTTCTATGGCCGGACCCTCACGGGCGCCCCCGAGCTACGCGAACGATGGAAGCGCGGCGTCGCTTTCGTCGAAGGGGCGATGGGCGAGGCGGTGGGCACGATCTACGTGGAACGACACTTTCCGCCCGAGGCGAAGGTGCGCATGGACACGCTGGTGGCGAGTCTCGTCGAAGCGTATCGAGAGAGTATTTCGACGCTCGCCTGGATGGGTCCAGAGACCCGTCGGCGCGCGCTCGAGAAGTTGGACGCCTTCACGTCGAAGATCGGCTACCCCGTCAAGTGGCGCGACTACTCGTCGCTCGTCGTCGATCCCACTGACTTGATTTCGAACGTGCGTGCGGCGAACGTCTTCGAGTTTGATCGTCAACTCGCCAAGATCGGAAAGCCGATCGACCGCGACGAGTGGATGATGACGCCCCAGACCGTCAACGCGTACTACAACGCCGGGTTTAACGAGATCGTCTTTCCCGCCGCGATCCTTCAGCCGCCGTTCTTCGACGCTGCGCGAGACGACGCCGCCAACTACGGCGCCATCGGCGCGGTGATCGGACACGAGATCGGCCACGGCTTTGACGACCAGGGTTCGAAGTTCGACGGTACGGGTCGTCTCACCGACTGGTGGGAACCCTCAGACCGCGCGGCCTTCGAGGAGCGGACCCGATCGCTCATTGCCCAGTTCGACGCCGTCGCGCCGCGCGAGAAGCCAGAGCTCCACGTGAACGGTGCTCTGACCATTGGTGAAAACATTGGAGACCTCGGCGGACTCGGTATTGCTTGGCAGGCGTATCTGCTCTCGCTCGACGGCGAAACGCCCGTGGTGATCGACGGCCTGAGCGGGGCCGAGCGATTCTTCCTCTCGTGGGCGCAGGCTTGGCAGGATCAAATGAGAACGGAGGAGATCGAGCGGCGCCTCGCCATCGACCCGCACTCACCAGCCGAGTTCCGCTGTAACCAGATCGTGCGCAACATCGACGAGTTCTACGAGGCGTTCGAGGTGACGTCGAGCGACGCACTTTGGCTCGATCCGTCTTCGCGCGTGACGATCTGGTGAGGCTCTCGCGCGCACCTCGTCATCACGTTACGATTCTGCGGTGAGCGACTTGAAACAAAACCTCGTGGAGGCGCTCGACGGCCAGCGTCGACACGTTCTCGGGATCCTCGAAGGTCTCTCGGATGAGCAACTCCGTCGGCCAATTCTCCCCTCGGGGTGGAGCTGTCTTGGCATGGTGAAGCATCTGGCTCTTGGCGTCGAGCACTACTGGCTGCGCTGCATCGTGGCGGGCGAGTCACTCGACTACTTCGAAATTAACTCCTTGGACAACAATCGAGAGTGGGAAGTCGGGCCCAGCGAGACGGGCGAGGAAGTCTTCAATCTCTACCGAGATGAAATACAACGCGCCAACAAGATCATTATGAGTACCCCGCTCGACACGCCACCGGCGCAACGCGACGACTGGTGGGGAGAGTGGGAGATTCCCGACCTGGAGTACATCTTGTTTCACTTGATCACGGAGACGGCCTGTCACGCGGGGCACCTCGACGCGGCCCGCGAGCTTATCGACGGTCGTCAGTGGATGGCGGAGTAACGTCCGACGGCTGGTGACCATCGAAAAAGTCGACAAAAGTGCACTGTACGGGCCTCAGTCGTCACCGACGGCCCCTCGGTGCCGACGAGACGGAATTTTGTTTATAGAGGTCAGAAACACAGAACTTGCCTTACCGGGCTGGAGTTTCGTAAGATGGAGAGTCCCCTCGGACCCCGTTGGGGCTAATCCGATGATTTGGCTGAAGGAAGAATCTTGAAGACGTATTCACCAAAAACGAGTGAACTGACGCGCGAGTGGCTGGTCATTGACGCCGAGGGCCTCATCCTCGGGCGTGTCGCCACCGTCGCGGCCTCGTTGCTCCGCGGCAAGCACCGCACGTTCTACGCTCCTCACGTCGACACCGGTGACTACGTCATCATCGTGAACGCCGACAAGGTCGTCGTCACCGCCAACAAGGCCGCGCAGAACTTTCACTATCACCACTCGGGCTACCCCGGCGGTCTTCGAGCAACGTCCTGGCAGACCTTGATGGACACCAACCCCGAGAAGCTCGTCGCCGACGCGATTCGTGGCATGGTGCCCAAGAATCGTCTCGGTCGCGCACAGATGGACAAGCTGTTCGTCTACGCCGGCCCCGAGCATCCCCACGTGGCGCAAGCGCCAAAGAGTTTTGACACTTCGGCGATTCGCCGCGGTTAAGGAGAAGTCGTGACCATCCCTCTTACACAAACGACCGGGCGGCGCAAAGAGGCCGTCGCGCGCGTTCGACTTCGTCCCGGTACCGGCACGATCACGATTAACTCTCGTGCCTTTGACAACTACTTCACCTCCGCGACGCACCGTCAAATGGTGATGGAGCCGCTTCGTCTCATCGACGCGCAACAGACCTACGACATCGACGCCACTATCGAAGGCGGCGGCGTGGCCGGTCAGGCCGGCGCCCTTCGTCTCGGTATCTCGCGCTCGCTCTTGAAGCTCGACGAGGGAGTCCGTCCTTCATTGAAGAAGGCCGGACTGCTGACCCGTGACTCGCGCAAAAAGGAGACCAAGAAGTACGGTCTCAAGAAGGCGCGCAAGGCCCCTCAGTACTCCAAGCGGTAATGGTCATGCCCGTGCGTTTTGGTACGGACGGCATTCGAGGACGCGCGAGCGACGAGATCACCGTCGATCTGGCGTACCGACTCGGACGAGCCGTGGCGAGCGTCTTCTCGGTTCCGGTCTTCGTTGGCTACGACACTCGCGAGAGCTCGCCGCCACTCGCCAGTGCGGTACTCGCGGGACTTCGTGACGGCGGGGCCCAGGGAGTAAACCTCGGCTACTTCACGACGCCGGGTGTCGCGGTCATCGCCCAACAGCGCGGCGGTGCCGGCGTGGTCGTGTCGGCGTCGCACAATCCGTACTACGACAACGGTCTCAAGGTTCTGGGTGTTGGTGGCGCCAAACTCGATCACGCCACTGAAGCGGCCGTCGAGAGCGCTTTGAACGTCGCGGAGAGCCCGGCGTCGACCGACTTCGAGGCCGTGGCGATCGACGAGACGGCCGAGCACGAGTACGTGACGCACTTGCGCAAACTCGCCCCCGCGGACCTCTCCTCGCTCTCTCTGGTCGTGGACTGTGCAAACGGCGCGGCGTCTCACGTCGCCCACGAACTCTTCGCCTCCACCGGCGCTCGGTTCCTCACGATTCACGACCAGCCCGATGGCCGCAACATCAACGAAAGCGCGGGCTCGACCCACGTCGAGAGTCTCATCGAGGCCGTTCGCGTCGCCGGCGCGGACCTCGGCCTCGCTTTCGACGGTGACGCCGATCGGTTGATCGCGGTGGACTCCGAAGGCACTGTTCGAGACGGCGACGATCTGATGGTGCTCTTCGCGCTCGATCGTCAAGAACGCGCCGTACTCGGCGGTGGCCTCGTGGTCACGTCCATGAGCAACCTCGGGCTCTATCGAGCGCTCGACCTCGCGGGTGTCGAGATTGAAGAGACGGACGTCGGAGACCGCAACGTGTTGCTGGCGCTCGAAGAGAAGTCGTGGATCTTGGGCGGTGAACAGTCGGGTCACGTAATTTTCCGCGACCTCGCCCCGACCGGCGATGGCCTCCTCACGGGTCTGCTCTTAGCGGAACTACTCGTTCGACGGGGCTCGTTGGCCGAACTCGCGGGCGGCGCGTGGCGTCGCGTCCCCCAAGAGCTCTTTAGCGTGTCGATCGAACACTTCCGTGACGACGAAGTTCAAGCGCTCTTCAACGAACTCTTAGTGGTCTACGATGTCGAACGCCACGACGTTCGCCTCCTCGTGCGTCCTTCGGGCACGGAGCCGCTGGTTCGAATAATGATCGAAGCGTTGAACGCCGAGTTCGTTGAGGTCTTCACCGAACGGCTCAAGTCGCTCTACGGTACGTAGGACTTCGCTCGAAAGACACTAAATGTTGCCCGAGTAGGCTGGCCTCATGTGCGGCATTATCGGGGTCGTTGGATCCTCCGACACCCTGGCGACACTGCTTGAGGGGCTCGCACGCTTAGAGTACCGCGGTTACGACTCGGCCGGCGTCGCGCTCGTGCGCCCCGGCGAGACTTGGCGGGCGCGCGCTGCGGTAGGCACCGAGTCGGTGAAGGCGCTACGCGAAGAGTGTGAACTCGCGCCGACGGGATTTTCTTCCGGTATCGGCCACACCCGATGGGCCACCCACGGCGGTCCCGAGACCATGAACGCCCACCCGCACCTCGACTGCTCGGGCCGTATCGCCATCATCCACAACGGCATCATCGAGAACCACGCTGACCTCCAGGAACAACTGGAGGCGCGTGGTCACGTGTTTAGTTCTCGTACCGACTCTGAAGTGCTCGCTCACCTTATTGAAGAGTCCCGCGCCAACGGTTTCGAACTGATTGAGGCCGTGCGTCGAAGCCTGCTCGTGGTGCGTGGAGCCTTTGCGGTCGCGGCGATGGACGCGAGCGAGTCCGACGTGATCGTCGCCGCGCGACGGATCTCGCCGCTCATCGTGGGCACCGCGCCCGGCGTGACGTATCTCGCCAGCGACATTCCCGCTATTCTCGATCGCGCGACGTCCTTCTATGCGGTCAACGACGACGAAATCGTGCGCCTCGGTCCCGAGGGCTTTCGCGCCATCGACCTCGAAGGGGCGCCGGTGCGACTGCACCAACTGACTATCGACTGGGATCTAGAGACGGCCGAAAAGGGCGGCCACGACGACTTCATGACCAAGGAGATCAACGAACAGCCCGAGGCTGTGCGCGCGACGTTGCTCGATCGGCGTCGACGTGACGGCACGATCACCTTTGACGAACTACGAATCTCCGACGAAGAGCTCCGCGAAGTGAATCGCGTCGTGATCGTCGCGGCGGGCACTTCACACCACGCCGGACTGGTGGCGAAGTACGCCATCGAGCGCTGGGCGCGACTAAGCGTGGAGGTCGACATCTCCAGTGAGTATCGCTACCGTGACCCGATCGTCGAGGTCGGAACGCTGGTGATTGGCGTCTCGCAAAGCGGTGAAACGATCGACACCATTCAAGCCATTCGCGAGGCCAAGCGCCGTGGCGCTCGAGTGGTGGGGGTAACGAACATCGTGGGCTCTTCACTCGCTCGCGAGTCCGACGCGGTTATCTACACTCGCGCCGGGCTTGAAGTGTCCGTCGCCTCCACCAAGGTCTTTCTCGCTCAGGTGGCGGCGTTGGAACTCTTGGCGCTGCGACTCGCTCAACTTCGTGAAATGCTGCCTTCGAGTGACGTCGACGCGTACTATCAGGGACTGAAGGCAGTGGCTGATCAGGTCGCGACGGTCCTGGAGCGGCGCGCGAGCGTCGACGACGTCGCGAAGCAACTCGTCGGTGCTCGGGACTTCTTCTTTCTCGGTCGACACGTGGGCTTTCCCACCGCCCTCGAAGGAGCACTGAAACTGAAAGAGCTCTCGTACCTGCACGCGGAGGGCTACCCCGCGGGCGAGCTCAAGCACGGGCCCCTCGCGCTGATTGAACCCGGGGTCGTCGTGGTCGCCGTCGTCACCGACCCTCACATGCACGAAAAGATGTTGTCGAACTTGGCTGAAGTGAAGGCGCGTGGTGCGAGTGTCGTCGCGGTGGCGACCGACGACGACGAGTCCATTGACGCGATCGCCGACTACGTACTGCGCGTGCCCGCGACCGAACCGATGTTTTCGCCCATGGTTGACGTCGTGCCCTTGCAACTCTTTGCGTACGCCATGGCGAGAGGACTCGGTCGCAACATTGACCGACCGCGCAACTTGGCGAAAACTGTGACGGTGGAGTAGTGCCGACCCAGAATGTTGGTGTCGATCTCGTGGACGTCGCTCGCTTTAAGTTGGCTCTCGAACGCCACCCTCGGCTCGCCGAACGCCTCTTCACCGACGGCGAACGCCGAGACGCCCGCGCTCAGCCCGAACGGCTCGCGGCGCGTTTCGCCGCGAAAGAGGCCGTGCTGAAGACGTTCCGGGTCGGCCTCGGCGCGGCGCCGTGGCGTTCCATCGAAGTGACGACCGATGACGCGGGTGCGCCGAGCGTGGTGCTCCACGCACCGGCCCTCGAACTCGCTCGGGCGGCGGGCGTCGAAATCCTGCACCTCTCCATGACGCACACGCGAGTTACAGCGGCCGCCTTCGTCGTGGGTTCATCGTTGAAGGACGAGTCCCGTGCCCGTTGAGGGCGTACGTCGTCCCGCGTGGGCGGAGATCTCCGCGTCGGCCATTGCGCACAATGTTCGCGCACTGAAGTCGGTTATGGGCACCGCGTCGTTCTGTGCCGTGGTGAAGGCCAATGGCTACGGACACGGCGCGCTCCTGGCGGCGAAGGCCGCGCTCGACGGGGGCGCGGACTCGCTGGCGGTAGCAATCGTCGACGAGGGGATTGAACTGCGCAGCGCGGGTGTGTCCACCGCGATTCTGCTCCTCGCGGAGATTCCCCCCGAAACGATTCCCGACGCCCTAACAAACTCACTCACCCTCACGATCGGCTCACTCGAGGGAGCGAAGGCCGCCGTCACGTGCGCCGAGCAGCTCGGTGATCTTCACCGGGTGCACGTCAAGGTCGACACCGGCATGCACCGAATGGGCGTCGCGCCCGACCAGGTCGACGAGGTGGTCGATCTGCTGCGGGCCTCGCCAGCCATTGACCTCGAAGGTCTGTACACACACTTCAGTGTGGCCGACGGCTCGAGTGCCGACGACCGCGCCTTTACGCGCGCTCAGATCAAGTTGTTCGACGACGTCGTGGCGGCGCTGGCCAAGCGTGGCGTGGCGCCGCGCGTCCTGCACAGTGCAAACTCGGCCGGAGCGCTCGGCTACCCCGAAGCACGTCGATCGATGGTGCGCGTGGGCTTGGCGCTCTACGGGTATCTCCCCGGGGGTTGGCTCTCGGGAGCACTCGAGGAGAAGAATCTAAAACTCGAGACGGCACTGTCGCTTCGTGCGCAGGTCGTCGCGGTTCGACGCGTCTTGGCGGGAGAGCGTCCGAGCTACGGCCGCAGTCGCGCGCTCGAACACGACGCTACGGTCGCGACCGTAGCCTTTGGCTACGCCGACGGGTACCCACGCCGACTCTTCGAGGCCGGTGCTGACGTCCTGATTAACGCCAAGCGCTACCCACTCGCGGGCAACGTAACCATGGACCAACTGCTCGTCGACGTGGGCGACGACGTGGTCGCTCCCGGTGACGACGTGGTACTCCTCGGGCGTCAAGGCAACGAGGCGATCACGGCCGAGGACTGGGCCTCGTGGGCCAACACCATTACGTGGGAGATCCTTTGCGGCATCGGAGCCCGCGTACCGCGGGTGCTCGTGGGCTGAGTCGTGTCGGACTTCGAGGGGATGTCGACGTGCGTGCGCTGTGGTCTCTCGGCCACCCGCCAACGCGTCGTCATCGGCTCGGGTCCGTTGACGGCGCGACTCATGATCGTGGGTGAAGCACCCGGTCGCACCGAGGATGAGGGCGGTGCGCCGTTTATCGGACCGAGTGGCAAGCTCTTCTTCGCGTTGCTACAAGAAGAGGTTGGTCTCACCCGAGAAGAGTGCTACGTCACCAACGTCGTCAAGTGTCGTCCGCCGGCCAACCGGACCCCAACGCCCCAGGAGATCGAGACGTGCCGACCCTGGCTCATCGAACAGTTGGACCGGGTGTCACCGCGCTTCATCTTGACGCTCGGCAACACCGCGGGTCGCGCCATCTTCGCGTACCAGTCGGGTATCGGCCAAGTGCACGGACACGTGTACCGCTCCGGCAAGATCCAGGGCGTTCCGACCTATCACCCGGCCGCGGCCCTGCGCGGTGGCCCGAGCGTGATCGACGTGATGCGCGGCGACCTCGGGGTCATCCGTCGCTTGATGGAGACGGCGTGAGTTGGCGAAGGTACGGTGCGACGACCGAGGACACGAAGGTAGCCGGCGAGGAGTTCGCTTCAGTGTTGCGGCCGGGCGACGTTATCTTGCTCTCGGGTCAACTGGGCGCGGGCAAGACCACCTTCGCGCAAGGCGTCGCTCGGGGACTCGGCGTGGTCGAACGCGTCACGAGTCCGACGTTCACCATGGTTCGCGAACACGAGTGCGTGAACGATCGAGGAATTTCCACGCTGCACCACGCCGACGTCTACCGTGTGGGAAGTCTCGCCGAGGTGTTGGACCTCGCGATTGGCGAGTTGGTCGAAGAGTCCGCGGTCGCCCTCGTCGAGTGGGGGGAGATCGCCTCGTCCGTCTTTGGTGTTGACGTGATGAGCGTCGAATTCGCGATTGACAAGAACGAAGGTCGCACGCTCGCCGTCACGGGCGCGCTAGCCGATGGCCGAAGCCAAGAACTTGACCGCTGGGCGAGGAGATGAACATTCTCGCCATCGAGACCGCGACGCCAGCGTGCGCGATGGCTCTGCGTACGACCGACGGCGCGGAGGTGTCGCTCGTCGTTGACGACGACCGACACCACACCGAAGCCCTGACGCCCGGCATTCGTGACCTCCTCATCCAATCGGATCTGACCCCGAAGGCAATCGACCGCGTGGTCGTTGATCGCGGGCCCGGTCTCTACACCGGACTGCGCGTCGGCATCGCGACCGCGATTGGCTTCGCCCTGGGGGCCAACGCCGATCTCGTCGGCGTGACCTCGCTCGAACTACTCGCGCACGGTGCGCGCGCTAGTGGCGTTCGCGGCACACTCGTCTGCGCGGTCGACGGTCGGCGTGGCGAAGTCTTTGTGCAGACGTTCAACCTCGACCGCGACGTCACCGCAGTGAGCGAGCCGTCGGTGTCACTGCCCGTGACGGTCGTGGACCAGTGGACGGCGAGTGGCGAACCCGTGACCTTCACCGGTGACGGGGTCGCGCGCTACGAGACCGTCTTTTTTGGCGTTTCGAACGGTTCAATCCTTGAACAACGAGTGCCTCCACCTCTCGCAGCGGCGCGCCTCGGGGAGTTTCGGCCACCGGAAGCGCAGATCGTGCCGCTGTACTTGCGAGAAGCGGACGCCGTGGCGAACTTCTCGACGCGCCAACGACCCTCGTGAGTCGTTCGTGGACCATACGAGAGGCCGAACGGCGCGACGTGCCAGAACTACTCTCGATTGAAGTAGCGCAGTTTCCCGAACCCTGGACGAGGTCGATGTTGCTCGACGAGATCACGAACGTGGAGGCTCGCCGCTACACCGTGGCGATCGAAGAGAAGAAAATCGTTGGCTACCTCGGCGTGATGTACGTGATTGAGGAACTGCACGTCAACACCATTGGCACGTTGCCCGGTCACGAAGGTCAGGGGATCGCCACGTCGCTGATGGAAGAGGCGTGGGGCGTCGCTAAAGAGCGGGGCATCCAACGCGCCACGCTCGAAGTCGCCGTCTCGAATACGCGCGCGCAAGAGCTCTACTTCCGCTTTGGATTTGCACCGGTGGGGGTGCGCAAGAGTTACTACGAACGCACCAACGAAGACGCCCTGGTTCTCTGGGCCGATCTCGCCTGAGCCGTAGAGTCTTCGCCCTACGCTGGCGTAGTGACGTTGGTCCTCGGCATTGAAACGAGCTGTGACGAGACGGCGGCCGCCGTCGTGGACGAGAACTTTCACGTTCTCTCGTCGGTGGTGGAGTCCTCGATCGATCAACACCGCGCCTTTGGTGGCGTGGTCCCCGAACTGGCCGGTCGAGCGCACGTCACGACGATCGGTCCCGTCATTCGCCGCGCTCTCGACGACGCCGGCCTTAATCCGAGTGATCCGGCGATTGACGCTCTCGCGGTGACCAGTGGCCCGGGACTCATTGGCTCCTTGTTGGTGGGGCTCTCGACCACGAAGGCCCTGGCACTCGCGTGGGGCGTGCCCTTCGTTGGGGTGAATCACCTCGAGGGGCATCTCTTTGCGCCACTCCTCGAGTCGAGTGATCTCGAGTGGCCCCAGATGACCCTGTTGGTCTCGGGTGGTCACAGTCTGATCGTTCTCCAACGTGGACTCGGACAGCACGAAGTGCTGGGCGAGACCATCGACGACGCCGCGGGCGAGGCGTACGACAAGGTGGCGCGTTGGCTGGGACTGGGTTACCCCGGAGGGCCAGAGATCGATCGACTGGCCAAGGGTGGTTTTCCGGGCGCGATGAAACTTCCCGTGTCGATGATCGGCGACGACTTCGACCTCTCGTTTTCGGGTCTTAAGACCGCGGTGGTTCGCGCCACCGAGGCGCACCGTGAGATCTCACTCGAAGACGTCGCGGCCTCCTTTCAATCCGCGCTCAGTGAACAGTTACTGCGAAAGCTTCGCCAAGCGCTCGAACGTTACGAAGTACGCGGCGTCGCGCTCGCCGGCGGGGTCGCGGCGAACTCGGCCCTCCGTTCGGGCGTCGCGCAACTGGCCAGCGAGTTTGGCCTCGTGTGTCATCTGCCCACGATGGCCATGTGCACCGACAACGCCGCCATGGTCGCCGCCGCGGGACTGTATCGACTCTCCACCGACGCACCGAGTCAGTTGAATCTCTCGGCTCGTCCCAACTGGCAGTTGGCGGACGTGTCGTGAGCGAGCGATGGGTTCCCCTGGACGTCACTGACGTCGACGCGAACCCCTTCGCGCAGTTTCGTCGGTGGTTCGACGAGGCGACGGGGTTGATGTTCGAGCGCGAAGCGGTCACGCTCGCGACCGCGACACCCGATGGTGCGCCGAGCGCGCGCATGGTGCTGCTTCGCCATCACGACGAGACCTCCTTTGGTTGGTACACCAACTACGAATCACGCAAGGGCCAAGAACTCGAAGCCAATCCCCGCGCGGCGATCCTTTGGTACTGCGAGCCCCTCGGTCGCCAGATCCGCGTTGAAGGTGACGTCGAGAAAATGACGTCGGCGGAGTCGGACGCGTACTTCGCGACCCGGGCACGAGGCAGCCAGCTCGGCGCCCACGCGAGCCAGCAAAGCCAGCCTCTCGCGAGCCGTGCGATCCTCGAAGATCGAGTCAAAGCGTTGGATCTCGAGTTCCAAGGTCGTGACGTTCCCCGGCCCGACGGCTGGGGCGGGTACCGTCTCACCCCAGACAGATTTGAGTTCTGGCAGCACCGTGAGGATCGACTCCACGATCGAGTCGCCTACTTGTCCGCGGGATCGTCGTGGCGGGTGGAGCGTCAGTCGCCCTGAGTCTCGAGTGCTCGTTCGTGAACCCGGCGACTCCGGCGCAACTCCAGTGGTCCAATGACGCCCACCGCGAGCGTCGTGATGACACCGGCGAGTAGGTAGATGGTTCGTGGCGCCAAGGCCGTCAGGAGAACGCCGCCGAGGACCATCGAGCCGATCTCGGCGCTGGTGAGCACCGCGCCGATAGTGGCGTAGACCCGACCGCGAACCGCTTCGGGCGTTCGCACCGCGAAGAGCGTGGTCGCCGCCACGTTCACTACGCCCACGGCGACGCCCGACACCGCCATCAACGGAAAGACGTAGACGACGTGGTACACGAGTCCGACGGAGCCGAGCATGACGCTAATGACGGCGATGCTGGCCAGCGACGTGCGCATGAGCCCGACGGGATCTTGTTTGAGGCGCCTCGACGCGAGCGCCCCCACGACACTGCCCCCACCAAAGCTCGCGCCGGCGAGTCCGTAGAAGAAGGCGCTGGCGTGCAGCGTTCGCGTGATGAAGAAAACCTCCACGACGTTGAGCGCTCCTACTGCGCCCATGATCACGGTGACCAGGACGACCACCGGGCGAATGAGCGGGTCGCTAAGGACGATTCGAAGGCCAGCGCCGAGGTTTCGTTTGGACTTCTCGAGGCTCGCCGCGTTCTCCGGGGGGCGGCGATCGGAGCGAAGGAACAGTGTGCCCAGTCCCGCGAGGGCGAAACTCACCGCGTCGAGATAGAGCGGAACACTGGTACCGGCTGCTCCTACCAGCAGACCGCCGATAGCCGGTCCGGCTGCCACCGCGATGCCCTGGACCGACTGAATGGTCGATTGGCCAATCGCCACGTTCTCCTCGCCGGTCACCGTCGGCGAAAGTGCCGAGTAGCCCGGCATCGAGAACGCGACCCCGCAGGTGAGTAGGGCCATCAGGCCAATGGTCGCGACGCCACCGTGCCAGAGGCCGATACCGACACAGACAAGGGCCTCCACGCCACCCAGGAAGGCCAGAAAGGCCTTCGCGGGCACGTGATCAACGACGTAACCGGCGATCGGCGCGAGCGCAACGATGGGCAACGCGCCAGCGACCGAAAGTGCGGCGATCATCCAGGCGTGGCCCCCGTGGGCCACCCGCAGATACAAGGTGATCAGGGCAATTGCGTCGCCAAGGAAGGAGATTCCTCGAAAGGTAGCTAGGAGCCGCAAGTCGCGACGCTGCACGGAACTGAGGGCCACGAGTGAAGGTTAGGACCGCGGGCAGTCTCTGTTGGCACTCGGGACCGCTGGCTGCTAAATTGGCAGTCGCAAGTATCGAGTGCTAATTGCTCAGGAGGCAAGAAGAATGAAGTTGCACCCACTAGAAGACCGCATCGTCGTTCGTCCCAACAGCGCTGAGGCCACCACGGCTTCGGGCCTGGTGATTCCCGACACCGCCAAAGAGAAGCCCCAGCAGGGTGAGGTGCTCGCCACCGGTCCCGGTCGCCGCACCGACTCCACGGGCGAGATCATCCCGATCGGCGTTTCGATTGGCGACACCGTCGTCTACTCGAAGTACGGCGGCACCGAGATCACCGTCGACGGTGAGGATCTGCTGATTCTCTCGAGCCGTGACGTACTGGCGACCGTTACCAAGTAGCTCGTGACGAGTTCGGCTCGTCACTCCCTCTGAATACGAAAGAAGACTTATGTCAAAGATATTGAAGTTTGACGAGGACGCCCGTCGCGGCCTCGAAGCCGGCGTGGACAAGTTGGCCGACGCCGTCAAGGTCACCCTCGGGCCCAAGGGACGCAACGTCGTCTTGGGCAAGAAGTTTGGCGCTCCCACCATTACCAACGACGGCGTGTCGATTGCTCGCGAGATCGAGCTCGAAGACCCCTTTGAGAACATGGGCGCCCAACTGTTGAAAGAAGTCGCCACGAAGACCAACGACGTCGCCGGTGACGGCACGACAACGGCGACCGTGCTCGCCCAAGCTCTTATCAAAGAAGGTCTGCGCAACGTCGCGGCCGGCGCGAGTCCCTCGGGTCTTAAGCGCGGGATCGAAAAGGCCGTGAAGGCCGCCGTGGAGTCCATCGCGGACCAGAGCCAAGAAGTCTTGGGTAAGAAACAGATCGCCCAAGTCGCCACGATTTCGGCCGCGGACTCCGCCATTGGTGAAGTCATCGCGGACGCTATCGACAAGGTTGGCAAAGACGGCACCGTTACGGTCGAAGAGTCGAACACTTTTGGTATCGAGCTCGAGCTCACCGAAGGCATGCAGTTCGATAAGGGCTACCTCTCGCCCTACTTCGTCACCGACGCCGAACGTCAAGAAGCGGTTCTGGAAGACGCCGTCATCCTCTACACCAGTAACAAGATCTCGGCCGTACACGATCTCGTGCCCGTGCTCGAGAAGGTCATGCAAGCTGGTCGCCCGCTGTTGATCGTTGCGGAAGACGTCGAGGGCGAAGCGCTCGCGACACTCGTGGTGAACAAGATTCGCGGTACGTTCACGTCCGTGGCCGTGAAGGCGCCGGGCTTTGGAGAGCGCCGCAAGGCCATGCTCCAGGACATGGCGATTCTCACTGGTGGCACCGTGATCTCGGATGAGATCGGTCTGAAGCTTGACAGTGCAACCGTGGACCTACTCGGTAAGGCTCGTCGCATCGTTGTTACGAAAGACGCCACAACCCTCGTCGACGGCGGCGGAACGAAGGAAGACGTTGCTGGTCGGGTCGCGCAACTAAAGCGCGAGATCGAAGACACCGACTCGGACTGGGACCGCGAGAAGCTCCAAGAGCGCCTCGCGAAGCTCGCCGGTGGTGTAGCCGTCGTGAAGGTTGGCGCGGCCACTGAGGTTGAACTGAAAGAGAAGAAGCACCGCATCGAAGACGCGCTCAGCGCCACTCGTGCGGCGATCGACGAGGGCATCGTCGCCGGCGGCGGCACCGCACTCGTTCGAGCACGCGCTACCGTCGACAAACTCGTCGGAACATTGAGCGGCGACGAGGCTACGGGCGCGCGCATTGTCGCGAACTCCCTCGAGTCGCCACTTCGACACATTGCCCAAAACGCTGGTTTCGAGGGTGCCGTCAAGGTGCGTGAAGTTGCCGACGCCAAGGGTTCGGTGGGACTCAACGCCGAGACGGGGGTCCTTGAAGACCTCGTCAAGGCTGGCGTCATCGACCCGGCGAAGGTGACGCGCTCGGCACTGCAGAACGCAGCATCCATTGCGGCACTTCTCCTCACCACTGAGGCCATCGTGGCCGACAAGCCTGAACCGGCTGGCGCGTCCATGGGCGACGGCGGCATGGGCGGCATGGGCGGCATGGGCGGGATGATGTAACGAGCGGTTTCGAAGTACTTCAAAACAGCCGGGCCCCGGGGCCCGGCTGTTTTGTTTGACGGATTGAATTATGTTGAACGTCGCTCGATCGGCCTTATCTTCGGGGACCCGACGCAACAGGTCTGACGCCAAGATAAACAATCTTGCCTGATCACGGCGAGTTGGCCGGACTCTGAGTTGCTGGTACCAGGCACTGGCGGTTACTGACTTGAAATGATCTGGTGTCGGAGAGCCGACGTCAACAATCTGCGACTGGCGTATCGAGCATTGAGGTGACCATTCGATGCCGCCTTAAGTAAGGGTCCTGTGAGAAGGCAAGTTCATGCTTCTGCGTGTCAGTGGTGACCTCTTCGCCAAGGGATTCGGCGATCCGCCCTTTGACGTGTTGGCGTTGCCGGGTTGGATGGGTACAGTCGCGGACTACGATCAGACACTTCGCGACTTTGCCGCCCTTCGCGCTCAGTGCGGTAACTGAGGTGGCGGACACGCTGGTGACGACGCTCCGGAACGCGACTGTCTTGGCGGTCTTGGCGGTCTTGGCGCTGGTGTGGCTGGTGGTATTGGCCGGGTGAGTTGCCGCAGAGGCGATGCCCACTGCGCCTGCCGTGAGGCCCATGCTCAGAACGACAGCTATAGCGACCTGTCCTAAAGTCCTTGTCTTGAAAGCGTACATGGCGATCCCTTCAAGACAAGGGCTTTAGGGGTCGCCATGTACGGACTCAAGTCTCTCGCCCTGATCTGTGAAATGAGTGTGAGAGACCAGGGAAATGGCTTATTTCCGAACGAGGGCCGCCCGCGACTTGGTTCGCTATTAGAAGTGGCCCGTTAAGAACGGTTGTCAGATAAAAAGCCTCGTCCATCGTCGCCACTGCCTCCCAGTAGAGCTTGTGATCTATGACCGCTTGTTCATCTGTGACAATGGCACTTGTGAGGTGATTGCCTGCTTTGGTGTAAACGACTCGTATTGGCGCAATAGGGAACTGATTGCGCAGCTTGTTCATGTAGTCGATCTGTTCGTTGAGCGTCAGCCGACCCGAACTCCGATTAGCGATCCAAACTTGCTCGGCCGACCGCCGCCATGCCGCAAGACCTGGGTAGTACTCGATTCGATCATCGACTCCGGAGAGGATGCTTGTTCCATCAAATGGGATGACTGCCCGCAGTGGCTGGCGTAGCCGATGTACGAGGGCCATGCCTGGTTGGCAGCGTGGCCGAGAGCCGCTCCGGGAGCAGCTGCGGTGACATTGAAAATCAGTACGGTCGCCGAAATGGCGAGGACTGCGTCGGTGAAGGCCCCAAGTCGGTGCGTTTCCACCTTCAAGAAGTTAGTGTAAACGCTGATCCAAAAGGGGAGCACTCTAACTGCTGAAACGCTGATCGAGAATGGGAACACCTGACTATCCGAGTGCGCGCTTGACCGTGCCCGAAGGCTTCACGCCAACGGCAGGAACAAGTGAGTGGGAGAAGGGTGCATACCAACATGGAGAAGTGGACTGAGGTCCGGCGCGAGGTGCTCGTCCAGAAGGTTTCGGAGCGTCAAATTCGAAAGGATTATCGCGTCAGCGCGGCGACACTTGACAAGATCCTCACCAACTCCGAGCCACGTGGTTATCGCCAGTTGGTGGCCCGACCGAAGCCGAAACTGGGTGACTTCCTGGGAGTCATCGACCAGATCCTTGAGGACGATGTCCACGCCCTGACGAGACTTTCGATCCGCGATTGGGTGAAGGCTAGAAGAGCATGGTTAACGTCAACCTCACAGCGACCCTTTTCAACGCGCACCATCCGTTGCTTCGGTTTCCTCAGGTCGCAACTCCGCTGAACTGACTGTTGTAGAGCGAGTAGTAGAGACCTTGTTGGCCCATGAGTTCGCCGTGGTTGCCGTGCTCGACAATCCGTCCTTGGTCCATGACGATGATCGTGTCCGCGTTACGGATCGTGGAGAGCCGGTGCGCGATCACGAAGCTGGTTCGGCCCTCTCGTAAGCGCGCCATTGCCTCTTGGATGAGAACCTCGGTACGAGTGTCCACGTTGCTAGTGGCCTCGTCGAGAATGAGGATGCTTTGGTCGGCGAGAAACGCTCGAGCAATCGTTAGTAGCTGCTTCTGTCCCGAGGAGAGGTTGGACGCGTCCTCGTCCAGTACGGTGGCGTAACCATCGGGCAGAGTGCGCACGAAACTGTCGACGTGCGCGGCCTTGGCCGCGGCCACGATCTCCTCATCGGTCGCCCCGGGTTTCCCGTAGCCGATGTTGTCGTGGATCGAGCCCGCGAACATCCAGGCTTCTTGAAGGACCATGCCGAAGGCGCTGCGCACTTCGTCACGAGTTAAGTCACGGTAGTCGACGCCGTTTAAGAGGATGTGACCGGAATCGATCTCGTAAAAGCGCACGAGCAGGTTGACGATTGTGGTCTTGCCGGCGCCGGTGGGTCCCACGATTGCTACCGTTTGGCCGGGTGCCACGTCGAGGGTGAAGTCCTCAATGAGCGGCTTGTCGGGTTCGTAGCGAAAGCAGACTTTCTCCAACTTCACGCTGGCGGCCCCGCGAGCTGGTGGGCCGGCGTCCGGCGCGCGTGCAACGTCGGGGTCCTCCTCGTCGGCGTCTAAGAATTCGAACACGCGCTCGGCCGAGGCGAGACCCGATTGCAGCATGTTCATCTGGCTGGCGATCTGGGTTATGGGCATCGTGAACTGACGCGAGTACTGAATGAACGCCGTCACGGCACCGAGCGAGAGCAGACCGGACGCCACGCGGTATCCACCGAGCACCGCGATCACCACGTAGTTGATGTTGGCGATGAACTGCATGGAGGGTTGGATGATGCCAGAGAGGAACTGCGCGCGAAAACTCGCTCGGTAGAGCAGCTTATTTTGGCGGCCGAACTCGTCGATCGTGGCACCGCTCTGTCCGAACACCTGCACCAGTTCGTGGCCCGTGTGGGTCTCTTCGACGAGGCCGTTCAGGGCGCCGGTCTGTTTCCATTGGGCGGTGAACTGAACCTGCGAGCGCTTCGCGATGAGCAACGTGACCACTAGTGCGAGCGGGATGGTGACGGCGGCCACCGCGGCCAAGAGGGGTGAGATCCAGAACATCATGCCCATGACCCCGACGATCGTGAGCACCGACGTGATGAGCTGGCTGAGGCCTTGCTGGATCGTGGTGGTGAGGTTGTCGATGTCATTGGTGACCCGGCTAAGGACGTCGCCGTGGGGATGGCTGTCGAAGTATCGCAGCGGCAGTCGGCTCAACTTCGCCTCGACGTCTCGGCGCATTCCCGACATGACGCGCTGGGTCAAGCCAGCCATCGTGAAGCCTTGGAAGTAACTGAAGGCGGCGCCGAGTAAGTACACGAGTGCGCCTAGAGCGAGGACTCGGCCCAGCTCATTGATGTCGACACCGATTCCTGGGGTGATGTTCATCCCGGCGATCATCGAAGCGATCTGGCCGTGACCGTGATCCCTGAGTAGCTGGATCGCCTGGGCCTTGGTTGTTCCGGGCTTCAGTTCTTTGCCCACGATGCCGTTGAACAGCACGTTCGTCGCTCGCCCGAGGATCTCTGGACCCGAGACCACGAACCCGACGGAGGTGACGCCGAGAAACAGGGCCAACACGAATTTGAAACGCTCGGGACGCAGTCTGGCCAGAAGCCGGCGCACGGTTCCTCGTAAATCCTTGCTCTTTTGCGCGGGTTGAGCTCCGCCGCGCAACACGCTCATCGGTCCCATCGTCACGTCGCGACACCTTCGCCCAGCTGAGACACCACGATCTCTCGGTAGGGATCGCAACTGGTGAGAAGTTCAGCGTGCGTACCCATGCCCACGACACGTCCGTCGTCGAGCACAATGATCCGGTCGGCGTGCATGATGGTACTGACGCGCTGGGCCACGATGACGACGGAGGCATCTTGGGTGCCCGCTTTTAGTGCGGCGCGTAGTCGAGCATCGGTGGCGGCGTCGAGTGCCGAGAAGCAGTCGTCGAAGAGGTACACTCGCGGTTCTTTCACGAGTGCTCGGGCGATGGACAGGCGCTGGCGCTGGCCTCCCGAGACGTTGGTGCCCCCTTGGTCGATGGGGGCATCCAACCCTCCGGGCATGGCCGCGACAAAGTCACGCGCCTGAGCGATCTCGAGGGCGCGCCAGAGCTGAGCGTCGGTGGCGTCTGGGCGCGCGAAGCGAATATTGCTCTCGACGCTGCCGCTAAACAGATACGCGGCTTGGGGAACGAAGCCAATCGAGCTCCATAGAACCTCCTGCTCTTGGCTTCGCACGTCGACGTTGTTCACCATGACGTGGCCGGTCGTGGCGTCAAAGAACCGAGGGATGAGGTTGAGCAGCGTGGTCTTGCCGCTACCCGTACCTCCGATAATTGCGCTCGTTTTGCCGGGCTCGAGCGTGAAGGAGAGGTCGTCGAGTACGGGGCGCTCGCTGCCCGGGTACGCGAACGTCACTTGCTCGAACTTCACTAGGCCGGTCATCGCGGTGGGACTAATCGGGATCGGCGGGTCACTGACCTCTGGAACAGTATCGAGGACTTGTTTTACGCGTTCCGCGCTCGCCGCCGCGCGCGGTAAGAGGATGGCGACCATCACGGCCATCATCACCGACATCAAGATCTGCAGGATGTACGTAAGGAATGCCGTGAGGTTGCCAATCGGCATCGAACCCTCGCTGACCAATCGGCCGCCGAACCACACGACGGCGACGCTCGAGAGGTTGAGGATCACCATCATTACGGGCAGGGCGAGGGCGAAGATACGGTTCACCCGAAGTGCGGTGTCGGTTAGTTCGGCGTTGGCGGTGGCGAATCGATCGGCTTCAGACTTATTGCGCACGAACGCGCGGATCACTCGAACGCCCGTGATCTGCTCTCGCAGCACCTGATTGATTCGGTCGATCTTGATTTGCATGGACCGAAACTGCGGGATGACCCTGACCATGACAAGACCGATGAATGCGCCCATAACGGGCACGGCCACCAGAAGGAGCGTCGACAGCTGCGCGCCTTCGTGAATCGCCAGGATAATGCCGCCGACACACATGATCGGAGCGATAACCATCATGGTGAGCGCCATTTGCAAGAACAACTGTATCTGTTGGATGTCATTGGTATTGCGGGTAATCAGCGACGCGGTCCCGAAATGATTCATATCCCGGGCAGAGAACGATTGCACGCGAGTGAAGACCGCTTCTCGGATGTCGGCGCCGGCTCCCATGGCGACTCGAGACGCCCAGTACACCGCTATTACCGCGCACACACCGACCAGGAGCGTGAGAATCAACATGACCTCGCCGGTACTCAAGATGTAGTGGAGGTGTCCCTCAACGACGCCGTTATTGATGATGTCGGCGTTGAGATTGGGCAGGTAGAGGTTCCCCACGGTCTGGGCCACCAGCAGCGCAACGAGTATGTCAATCTGACGGGAGTAGGGACGCAGGTACGTGCGTAGCAGGCGAATCAGCATGGCTTTACGATCCGTTGATTCGTTTGACGTAGCGTTACGTCGGCGCCCAACAAATCGGGAACGCGAAGGGGGATCATTTCTGCACTTCCCTCTCATTACTGTTACAGCTCGATTGCACTTCGACACGAACTCTTGATTCCGCCGTAACCCGGCGGACGCTCACGGCTTTAAGTATTTCCAAATCAAATTAGCAATTGTCGTGAGCGTGTCGATGCCGTAGGTCTCGTGGGGGTTGTAGGTGCTCATGATGGTGGATAGGTAAAAGCGCCCCTGATACTTGACGAATCCCGAGGAGTTGATCTACCAACCGGTATCGGTTTCGGGGTAGTAGCCATCTTTGAGTCCGACTGCGGCCTTGGTGGGTGGCCCCCAGCCCAGGCCGAATCTCTCGCTCGCGATGACGCCCTCCATGAGGTTCATCTCGTAGTCGCGCGAGGCGGTGCTGAGAGTCTTATTAGGTAGAGCAATCGTCTTAAGTAGCTGCAGTTGGTCGAGTGGCGTGGTTTCAATCGCTCCGTGGCCCTGATCACATCACGCGCAAACTGCACCTAATTAATGTGGCCGCATCACTGCGTAAAAGCACTGGCTTTCTACGGGTCGGAGACACCCCTTGTGTCGGAGAGCCGTCGTTAAGGCGCCGGGTTTGAAAGGTTCCTCGCGTTTAGAGCTGCCATTCTCTTTCGAAGTGGCTGCCTGGGCGCATCCTCATAGGTCTTGCGCTGCCAATGAGTGTGCGGGTTCTGGTCGGTGAGCCGATGTCCACAATCTCCGACTGGCGAATTCGCTTGTGGCGCGTCGAGACTGTAGTGAGTTAGTGCGTTGCAACCAGAATGTTTCATCGAATACACGTCGAGTTCTGGATCGGAAGTCCTAGGTTGTTGCGGTGACCGATGAGCCTGATGAAGGACGAGACCGGAGTCCTCTAAGACGTGGACGGCAGCTCGAAGTTATGACGCTTGGCTGGAACGTTGTAGGCGTGATTGTTCTCGCGTACGCCGCGATTGCGGCAAGATCCGTTGCTCTGGCAGGATTCGGCTTGGACAGCGTAATCGAGATTGGTGCGTCCACGGTCGTGCTCTGGGAACTCGCTGACGTTGCACAAAACCGACAGCACAAGTCAATGCGGATGATTGGGTCTGCGTTTGTGGCGTTGTCCATTTACCTAGCGGTGCAAAGCACGATTGTTCTCGCTGCTGGCTTCCGGCCACGTCACAGTCCGATCGGCATCGTCTGGACTGGGGTGACCGCCTTGGTCATGTTTGCCCTGGCTACGGGGAAAGCGAGGATTGGAGCGGCCTTAAACAATCCGGTGCTCAAGGCGGAAGGTCGCGTCACGATGATCGACGGAATCCTTGCCACGGCAGTGCTCACGGGCCTCATATTGAATTCCTTCGTCGGCTGGTGGTGGGCCGATCCCGCGGCGGGTTACGTAATCCTCTATTACGCCATCCGCGAGGCCCGTGGGGCACTCAAACATTGACTCCGCACTGGGCGGAGATTGTTGGTGTCGGAGACCCGACGCAACAGATCTGCTACCAAGCATTGGCGGCTTGAGCCTGCGAGGCCATGACCAGTATCGGAGACCCGAAGAGAACCCACACTTCTGCTCTTCGATGTAGGTTCCTTCGGTTACTCGCTTACTCGGTTGCTTCTACGGCGACATGAGGAACCACTCGGTTCAGCCAGCGAGGCATCCACCAGTTGGCTTTACCGATGTAGTGCATTAACGCCGGCACGAGGACAGTTCGAATCACGAAGGCGTCGATCAAGACCGCTCCTCCAAGGCCGATGCCGAACTCGGCAATGACGCGCTGTCCGCCGATGGCGAAGGAGAGAAAGACGCAGATCATGACCAGAGCGGCGGCCGTGATGACCCGACCGGTGTTGGCCTGGCCCCGAATGATGGCCTCTTCGTTGTCATTGGTGTTCAACCACTCTTCGTGCATGCGCGAGACCAAAAAGACCTGGTAGTCCATCGAGAGTCCGAAGAGTATGGCGATCATGATGATCGGTAAGAAGGACTCCACCGGCCCGGTGCCTGCGCCGAGGAGCGCGCTACCCCAGCCCCACTGAAAGACCGCGACGACGAGACCAAACGACGCGCCGACCGCGAGCAAGTTCATTACCGCCGCGACGATCGGAACGAGGACACTCCGGAATGCCACCATCAACAACAGACAGCCCAAGAGCACGATGACTCCGACGAAGAGCGGGAGTTTGCTCGTCAGGACGGCGGCGAAGTCCACGAAGATTGCAGTGAGGCCACCGACGAAGATTGCGGTGTGTGACGTTTTCGTGGCCGCCGGGATGTACTGCGATCGAATGGTCAATATGAGGTTGGCCGTTTTCGCGTCTTGGGGACTGGTCGTCGGTATCACGTCGATGATGCCCACGGTGCCCGACGGATTCGTGATGAGGGGCTGAACGGCGGCGACGCCGGGCTTATTCGTCAATAACGTGTCGAGCTTCTCCATCGCCGACTTGTCGTTGGCGTTGTGGATGGCGCCCACGATGGTGAGCGGACCGTTGAAACCTGGCCCGAAGCCCTGGGCCAAGAGGTCGTACGCCTGGCGCGTCGTCGAGTTCGCCGGATCCGATCCTTGGTCGGAACTACCGAGATTGAGAGAGAAGAACGGAGCCACGAAGGTGGCGATCACCGCGAGCGCCGCCACGGTCAGCACCCGAGGATGACGCGAAACGAAGTTCGCCCACCGCTGCCAGGGCCCACTAACGACGACGGGTCCGGGTCCGTCTTGGCGAAGAGTGCGTCGTTCGCGCCGGCTGAGGACGTGCTGCTTTTGAAAGGCTAAGAGCGAAGGAAGGAGAGATACCGAAGCGAGCATGGTGATCAAGACGGTGAGTGACGCCGACACCGCGACACCGTTCAAAAACGAGAGTCCGAGGATCAACATTCCGAGCAAGGCGATGCACACCGTCGAGCCCGCGAAGAGCACGGCGCGGCCCGAGGTGTTCAGCGCGGTCGTGACTGCCTCTTCGACGCTGGCGCCGCGTTTGAGTTCTTGACGAGAGCGCGTGACGATGAAGAGCGCGTAGTCGATCCCCACGCCAAGGCCGATGAGAGAACCCAGGATCGGAGCGAACTGCGCGATGGCGAGGACGTGACTGAGGAGAATCCCGCCGGCGAGCGCAATGCCGAGCGCGAAGAGGGCCACGCCGAGGGGTAAGAGCATGGCGAAAAACGAACCAAAGGCCAAGACCAAGACAATGGCCGTCGCGATGAGGCCGAAGGCCTCGTAGGGGCTGCCGGTCACGGAGTCCAACTGTCCAAAAGCGTTGCCGCCGAACTGAACGTTGAGCGAAGCGGAACGAATCGCGATGGCGGCCGTCTCGACGGCCCTGATCTGCGGGTCCTTCAGATGGTTCGCGGTCCTTGAGAAGTGCACGACCGCGTAGGCGATGGTGCCGTTCTTGGCGACCTGCGCGGATCCAAAACAGGTGCCGTTGGGGAGCGTCTCGCTCGTGGCGAACGCGCCACTACAAAAAGGCGACGTGACGCTGGCGACCATCGGGAGTTTTTCGACCTTTTCTAACATCGCTTGAATCGTCGTCTGGTGCGACGCGACGGAGCCACCAAAGGACTGAAAGACGATTTGGTCGGCGTCGCCGGACTGGCCGGTGAACCCTTTGGTGAGCAGTGCCTCGGCTTGCGTGGAGTTGGTGCCCGGAAGGCTAAAGGCGTTCGAGTACGCCGAGCCGACGGAGAATGAAATGATGTTGATGAGAATAAAGAGCGCAATCCACGCCCCAAGGACGTACCAGCGATAGCGAACACAGAAGCGGGCGAGCGATTTCAAGGGGGAGGTTTCTCCTGGGGGAGTCGGGGACCGAGTGCGTTACCGTAAGTACGTCAATCGCAACAACAGTCTAGAGGATGAACGATGACGTCTAATGACGAGCGACCGGCGCGCTTTGTCGGCCATCAGTATCCTCAGATCATTCCCGATCCCGAGAAGGTCGAGCCCGGCGCGCTCGCGCCCTGGTCGTCACTTCCCGTGTCGGCGAGGTCGGGTCTCTCACTCGATTTGGTGGTATCGCGCCTTCGCCGCGAAAATCGCCTGTTAGCGACCCATCCCTTGCCCGATCATCCGGAAGAACTCTCGCTCGTCGCCGACGCTTGGCCGGTGCCCACCACGCGCCGTTCCGCCGTGCTGGTGGCCCTCTTTGAAGAAGAGGGCGAGACGCACGTCGTTCTCACTCGCCGCTCACTAACGCTGCGCCATCATCGCGGCGAGATCGCCCTTCCCGGCGGTCGATGTGAAGACGATGAAACCGCCGTCGAAACCGCGCTTCGCGAAGCACGAGAAGAGGTCGGACTGGACCCCTCAACGATCACGCCCCTGGCCTGGTTGAGCCCCATCGTGAGCTTTGCTTCGGGCTCTTCGATCTGGCCCATTGTCGGACTCTTGCCGGAACGTCCCGAACTCACGATTGACCCCACGGAAGTCGATCGAGCCTTTACCGTGACACTCGCGGACTTGGTCGCGGATGAAGCGTTCGTCGAAGAGCGCTGGCGCCGGGCGCTACGTCGCCCGGGTGCCGATGAAGACGGCTACTTTCCGATCTACTTTTTCAAGGTTCCCGGTGACGTGGTTTGGGGAGCGACGGCGCGCGTCTTGACTGAACTGCTCTGTCTCGTCATCGGGGTTCCCCGGACTCGAGAACACGGATCAAGAGGACGACCGTCCTAGTAGATTGGTAGAAACACTCATTGGATTTGTGGTGTTTTCTATCGGAGGACTTCATGGCGGAAGTTGAGATCGGCATCTTCAAATCAGCTCGTCAGGCCTACGGCTTTGACGACATCGCGATCGTGCCGTCACGGCGCACTCGCGACCCCGAAGACGTTGATATTACGTGGCAGATTGACGCGTACAAGTTCGAACTTCCGGTGCTCGGCTCGGCCATGGACGGCGCCATGTCGCCACTCACCGCCATTGAGCTGGGACGACTTGGTGGGCTGGGCGTCTTGAACCTCGAGGGTCTCTGGACTCGCTACGAGGACCCGATGCCGCTCTTCGAGGAGATCCGCGAACTCGACGACGACAAGGCCACCGCCCGTATGCAGCAGATGTACTTAGAGCCCATCAAGCTCGAACTTGTGGCGGAACGAATCAAGCAGATGAAGGACGCCGGCGTCACGACGTCAGCGTCGGTGACGCCGGCGCGTACGTCGTGGATGTCCAAGACGATCGTTGACGCCGGACTCGACATCCTGGTCATCCAGGGCACCGTCGTCTCGGCGGAGCACGTCTCGAAGACCGCCGAACCACTCAACTTGAAGAAGTTCATTCGTGAGTTTGAGGTGCCGGTCATTGTCGGGGGATGCGCGAGCTACCAGGCAGCGCTGCACCTCATGCGAACGGGCGCCGCGGGCGTGCTCGTGGGCGTCGGACCGGGCAACGCCTGCACGTCGCGTGGCGTGCTCGGCATTGGCGTACCCCAAGCGACGGCCATTGCCGACGTGGCCGGTGCGCGAATGCGACACCTCGACGAGACCGGCGTCTACGTTCACGTCATCGCCGACGGCGGCATGAGTAAGGGCGGCGACATCGCCAAGGCCATTGCCTGTGGCGCGGACGCCGTGATGATTGGATCTCCTCTCACGAGCGCGGTCGAAGCGCCCGCGCGTGGTTTTCACTGGGGCATGGCGACCTTTCATCCCACGCTGCCGCGCGGGACGCGCGTGCGCACCCAAGTGCGCGGCACGCTGAAGGAGATTCTCCTCGGACCCGCGCACGAGAACGATGGACGACTCAACCTCTTCGGCGCCCTTCGTACCTCGATGGCGACGTGTGGCTACGAGACCCTAAAAGAGTTTCAAAAGGCCGAGATCATGTTGGCGCCGTCGATACAGACCGAGGGTAAGCAGATGCAGCGCTCGCAGGGCGTGGGCATGGGACATTGAACGACACCGTTCTTGTTGTCGACTTTGGCGCTCAGTACGCCCAACTAATCGCTCGCCGGGTCAGAGAGGCGCACGTCTTCTCGGAAATCGTGCCGAGCTCGATTAGTGCCGCCGAGGTTCGAAAGAAGTCGCCGGGCGCGATCATTCTGTCCGGTGGTCCAAAGTCGGTGTACGCCGTACCGGCCCCGTTGCTCGACCCGGCGATCTACGATCTCGGCATTCCGATACTGGGCATCTGTTACGGCGCGCAACTCATGGCCCAACAGCTCGGCGGCGAGGTCGCCAACACCGGCGTGGGTGAGTACGGACGAACGGCGCTGACCCGAGAGGGTCCCACCGTGTTGATGACGAACTGGCCGACGACGACAACGACGTGGATGAGCCACGGCGACGCCATCGCGAAGGCTCCCGAGGGATTTGTCGTGACGGGGTCGACGCCGGAAGCGCCCGTCGCCGTGATGGAAGACGTGGCCCGGCGACTGCACGCCGTGCAGTTCCATCCCGAGGTAGGTCACACCGAGCACGGTCAGGACCTGCTGGTGAACTTTCTGCACCACGTCGCCGTGATTCCCCCCGCGTGGACGAACTCGTCGATCATCGAAGATCAGGTCGCGGCCATTCGCCAACAGGTCGGCTCGGAGAAGGTCCTCTGCGCACTCTCGGGCGGCGTCGACTCGGCCGTCGCCGCGGCGCTCGTTACCAAAGCCGTGGGCGCGCAGCTGACCTGTGTCTTTGTCGACACCGGGCTTATGCGAAAGAACGAGGGCGACCAGATTGAAGAGACCTTCACCCGCCAGTTCGGGGTTGATCTCGTTCACGTGAAGGCCCAGGACCGATTCTTTGGCGCCCTCGCCGGCGTGACCGATCCCGAGGCCAAGCGCAAGGTCATTGGCGAGCTCTTCATCCGAGAGTTCGAGGACGTCGCGCGCGACCTCGCCAAAGACGGCGACGGCCCTCGTTTTCTCGTGCAGGGAACGCTCTATCCCGACGTCATCGAGTCGGGCTCGGGACACGCCGCGAACATCAAGAGTCATCACAACGTGGGTGGTCTACCAGAGGATCTCACCTTCGAACTCGTCGAGCCGCTGCGCACACTCTTTAAGGACGAGGTGCGACGCGTTGGTGAGGAGTTGGGACTACCGGCCGAGATCGTCTGGCGCCAACCGTTCCCCGGTCCCGGACTGGGGGTGCGCATCATCGGCGAAGTGACGCGCGAGCGCGCGGAGATTCTTCGAAACGCCGACTACGTGGTCGTCGACGAGATCAAAAAGGCCGGTCTCTACCGCGAACTCTGGCAGAGTTTCGCCGTGTTACCCGCCGTGCGTACTGTGGGCGTTATGGGAGATGGACGAACGTACGCGTACCCCATCATCATCCGTGCGGTCACGAGCGACGACGCCATGACCGCCGACTGGGCACGGTTGCCCTACGAGGTGATTGAGTCAATCGCGAATCGCTTGATCCGTGAAGTGGAGGGCGTCAATCGCGTCGCCCTCGACGTCACGAGTAAGCCGCCAGGCACCATTGAGTGGGAGTGAGTCGCGGCTCGTTCTCTGACGAGTCGCTGTGGGACAACGCTGGCGGTGATTCGCTCACCCGTCTCGACCCCGAGTCGTTGCTCCAAGACCTCACCGATCCCCAGCGCGAAGCGGTAACCCAACGGGGCGGCCCACTGCTCGTGATCGCGGGCGCCGGTTCGGGAAAGACGCGTGTCCTCACTCGACGTATCGCGCACCTGCTCGCCACCGGCGACGCCCGACCCTTTGAGATCATGGCGATCACGTTCACCAACAAGGCCGCCGACGAGATGCGTCGACGGGTCGTCGAACTGGTTGGCGGCGAGGCCGATCGAATGTGGGTCTCGACGTTTCACTCGGCGTGCCTACGAATGCTTCGCGCGCACGCCGAGGTGCTCGGTTACGAACGGGGCTTCACCATCTACGACGCCGGCGACGCCGAGACGGCCGTCGAGCGCATCATGAAAGAGCTCAACCTCGACACCAAGCGACTCGCTCCGCGCAGCGTCTCGGCGGCGATCTCCGCGGCGAAGAATGAGATGCTCTCGCCCGAGGCCTACTTCGACACCTACGGCGACGACCCCCAGCGCCGCCGCATCGCCGAGATCTACCAGCTCTACGCGAAACGTCTTCGCACCGCCAACGCCATGGACTTCGACGATCTGTTGGTGAACGCGGTGGCGATGATGAAGGCCGACGAGCACGTACTGCACTCGTACCAGGAGCGCTTCAAGTACCTCCTCGTGGACGAGTTCCAAGACACCAACGGGGTGCAGAACGAACTGGTCATGATGCTCGCCGCCGAGCATCGCAACCTCTGCGTGGTGGGCGACTCGGATCAGTCGATCTACCGTTTTCGAGCGGCGGACGTGCGCAATATCTTGCAGTTCGAACTGCGCTTTCCTGACGCGCAGGTGATTCTCCTCGAACAGAACTTTCGCTCGACCCAGACGATTCTCGACGCGGCGAACGCCGTCATCGCGAAAAACGCGAGCCGCCACGCGAAGAACCTCTTCACCGTGGGCGACCAGGGCGAGAAGATTCTCCTCTACCGGGCGGGCGACGAGTACGACGAAGGTCGCTGGGTCGCGAGCGAGCTTCGTCGTCTGCGCAGCGAGCACGGCCTGGGCTGGAACGACTTGGCGGTCTTCTATCGAACGAACGCGCAGAGTCGGGTCCTGGAAGAAGAGATGCTGCGCGCGAACGTTCCCTACCGGGTGGTCTCGGGCATGCGCTTTTACGACCGCAAGGAGATAAAGAACGCGTTGGCGTACGCGAGGCTTCTCGTCAATCCCCGCGACGAGGCGTCCGCTCGACGAGTCATCAACGAACCCAAGCGCGGCATTGGCGAATCGGCGCAGGCCAAGCTTGGCGCCTACGCCGCCGAGCACGATCTCTCCTTCGCCGAAGCGGCGCACTACGGCGCCGCGGCGGGCTTGAACGGTCGAGCGCTCGCGGGGGCGGCGAAGTTTTCCTTCATGCTCGACGAACTAAGGGCGCTGACGAACGATCTCAGTCCCAGAGAGATCATCGACGCGATCGTTCGAGAGTCGGGCATGGGCGACGCGCTGCGCGCCGAAGACTCCGACGAGGCGTACTCGAGACTGGAGAATCTCGGCGAGCTCGCCTCGGCCGCGGCCCAGTACGACACGTTGATGGACTTCGTCGAACGCATGGCCCTCGTCGCGGACTCCGATCAGCTCGGTAGTGGCGAGGGGGCCATCTCACTGATGACCCTGCACGTCGCGAAGGGCCTCGAGTTTCCCGCCGTCGTGGTCACCGGACTCGAAGAGACGGTCTTTCCCCACCGGCGCGCGCTCTCGGACGACGCGGAACTGGAAGAAGAACGTCGTCTCTTCTACGTCGGGGTCACGCGCGCCATGCGCTATCTCATCTTGACCCACGCGTGGAGCCGAACGATGTGGGGCCAGCGCCTCGAAGCCATCGCCAGTCGGTTCCTCCAAGAGATTCCCTCGGAACTCGTGACCGATCTCTCCTCGACGTTGCCCACTCGACGTTCGAGTTTCTCATTAGAAGATGACGGTTTCGTGGGTCGAGGTACCGATTTCACCGAAGGACGGGCCTTCGGCACGGGCGCCGCGCCACCGGTTCGTTCCACCGGCGCCGAAAAGTTGGGTCTCGTCGTGGGCGAGCGTGTCGTGCACGACCGATTTGGACCAGGGGTGGTGGTTCGCGTCGAAGGAGAAGGCTCACATTCGAGGGCCGCCGTCAACTTTGACGAGCACGGCACGAAGCATCTCGTCCTAGCGATGACGCCGCTGCATCGCGCCTAAATCGTTTGTAAGAATTAGTGGGCCCCTTTAGGGACCCCTTCGCCAGAGTGCGAGAATGGGAGCCCATGGACTCCCCGAAACACGCGTATCGCCCACCGGTCGCTCCCAAGAGTCGTCGCCACTCCGCTTTTGTCTACTGGCGGCGCCGGGTGCTCGTCGCACTCTTAACCACGTTCGTCGTCGTCGTGGGTTATCTCGGGATCACTTTAGGTTTCGCGCTGACGAATCAGGGCTACGGCGTATCGCTGCAGGCTCGCTTTGCGGAGTGGGGACGCCAACACGGACTGGGCCGCGAGGTGACGTGGGCCGAGAGCGAGTACTACCGACTTCATCCGGCCAAAGTGGGCGGCAAGTACTTGGGGACTTTCGGTTCGGGCGCGACCAGAGTCTCGGTGCCCAGCGCGGGCCACCTGCCAGAACCCAAGACCATTCCCACGCCCGCGTTGACACCACTACCGGGAGAGGGCGTGTGGCACGTCGCGGGTCGCGAGACCGCGACGGGCGTACCCACGATGTACGAAGCGTTCGTGCGACCCGACGCCATCCACACGAGCTACGTGGTGGGTGTCGTGTGGATGGATCCCACGCTGCTCCAAGCGCAGCTCTACTCGGGCTCGTCCATTCCCGGTGGCGGTCCCTATCCGTACACCGCGCCCATCAGTGCCAAGAACTCGGAAAATCTCGTCGCCGCCTTTAACGCGGGCTTTCTCATGCCAGACGCGAACGGCGGGTACTACACCGACGGCCGGACCATCCTCCCGCTTCGAAACGGCGCGGCGTCGGTCGTCATCTTTAAAGACGGGACGATGACCGTGGGGAAGTGGGGAAGCGACGTGACGATGTCGGCGCAGGTGGCGTCGGTTCGCCAAAATCTCGACCTCATCGTGGACAACGCTAAGCCCGTCCCGGGACTGACGAACGCGAACCTCTTGAAGTGGGGCAAGACCCTCGGGGGCAGCTTTAACGTCTGGCGATCGGGTCTCGGCGTCACCAAAAACGGTGCCCTCATCTACGTCGGAGGTCCCAGTCTTTCGATCGCGGACTTGGCGAACGTCTTGGTGCGCGCCGGCGCGGTACGAGCCATGGAACTCGACATCAACACCGACTGGGTCCAGTTCTCCGCCTTCCGGGGCCCCCTCAACACGCCCATCAACGGGGGAAACGGCGCGAGCTTGGAGAGTGCCATGGCCGGCCAGCCGTCGCGCTACTTCGTGAACTGGTGGACGCGCGACTTCTACACGATGTCGCTGCGCGCGAGCGTGACGACGAAGTCCAAGGGCTGAACGGCTCGCTAGCGGTTCGCGACCTTGCGCCAGATGGGCGTCGGCAGGTGACGAATGATAAAGGAGACGTAGCGGAGAATTGGCGGACTCCAGATGACGTCGTCGTTGCTCGCGAGTCCGCGCATCACGTTCTCGGCGACCTCGTTCGCCCCGGTGGTGAAGGGTGGTTCGGCGGCGCCCACGGTCATCTTGGTGCGCACGAAGGCCGGTCGAAGGAGTTGTAACTTGACGCCGGTGCCCTCTAAGGACTGCGCCAGTCCCACGCACACCCGATCCAGTCCGGCCTTGGCCCCGGAGTAGAGGTACGCGTTTTCGCGTACGCGAATCGCCGCGACGGAACTTATCACGAGAATACGGCCACTTCTCTGGTCGATGAGGCGCCGGCGAATCTCCGCGAGTGCCGCGACCGGCCAGGTCACGTTGACCGTGATCAGATCGGCGGACGCGCTGGCGCTGTCTTGGTCGTCCATCTGATTGCCCAGTAGTCCCACCGCGATGATCACCAGATCGATCTGATCGCCGACTTTCTCGAAGGCTTCGCTCACGGTGAGTTCGGCGTTCGAGGGGTCAGTCGCGTCAAAGAGCACGGTGTCGGTCTTGGGGGCGCCGTACTCTTGGGCCTCGAGCGCCGCGGCGTGTAGGAGATCTTGACTACGGCCCGCCAGGATCACCGTGTGCGCGCGCGCCGCGCAGAGTTTTTTCGTGATGGCGCGCGCGATGTCCGAGCTTCCACCGAAGATCACGACGTTCTGTGGTTGACCAAAGGCGTTTTCCATACTTACTTTCCTACTAGGTCGAGACGGCGCGCGAGGTCGCTCGTTAGTTGGTCGTTCGGATCAACGCGCGACTTCACCTTTCGAAACTCATCGAGCCGTGGGTACATCGCGCGAACCTGGTCGGCGCGCAGGCGCGCGTCCTTGGCGAAGTAGACGCGTCCCGTGGCCACGGCGACTAACTCATCGAGGTCGTCGAGCACGCTCGGCAGTGCGTCGCTCCCGATGGGCAGGTCGAGCGCCAACGTCCAGCCCGAGAGTGGAAAGGACAGGGGCGATGGGTTCGCAGGACCGAAGCGCTTGAGGACGGCCAGGAAGCTCGCGACGCGCGACTCCGAGAGACGCTTAATCACGTCGACGACGGTGTCGCCCATCTGATCGGGCACGCAGAACTGATACTGCACGAAGCCCCGTTTGCCATAAAGCAGGTTCCACTGCCCCACACCGTCGAGGGGGTAGAAGAAGGACGAGAGCGACTGGTTTTCTTGCTCCTCGTGACGAGGCGCGGAGCGAAACCAGAGTTCGTTAAAGGCGCGCACCGTCCACTGGTTCAAGAGGCCGCGCGGCGCCTGAAAGGGGATCGACAGTTTCGCCTTGCGCGGTCCCTTGAGCGCGACTTTCTTCACGTCCGCTGCCGTAGCGTGATCACCTCGGGTCAGAATGGCTCGTCCCATGTGCGCGCCGCGCGTCATGCAGTCGACCCACGCCACGGAGTAGCGATACTCGGCGTCGCCCCCGGACATGGCGGCCATCACGCTCTCGAGGTCACCGTGGCGATCCGTGTCCACGAGCATCTGATTGGTTTCAATGGCCAGCATCTGGAGCGTGATCGAGGTCACGACGCCGGTGAGACCCATTGCGCCCATCGTGGCCCAGAAGAGGTCTGACTCGTTCGTGGGTGACAGGGTGAAGGCACCGATGGGCGTCACGAGTCGCATCGAGAGGACGTGATTCGCGATCGAACCGTCCACGTGATGATTCTTGCCGTGAACGTCCGCGGCGATGGCGCCGCCCATCGTCACCTGGCGGGTTCCGGGAGTGACGGGAACGAACCAACCCTGGGGCATCGACACCGCGAGGAGTTCGTCGATGGAGACGCCGGCCCCGACGGTGACGACTCCTTCGGCGCTGATGGGGCCGATCCCGTCGAGCTCTCGATTGTCGAGCACGACGCCACCACTGAGCTGCGCCGCGTCACCGTAACTTCGGCCCAGCCCGCGCGGGATGAGACGCGTGCCCGCGCTGAACTCGTGGAGGATGTCCTCTTCGTTACGGGGAGTTCGCAGCGTGACGACCGACGCGTTCGTCCGTCCCCAGCCCGACAGCGACGTCGAACTCACTGGTAGACGCCAAGGGCCAGCAGCGCCGCCCACAGGACGAGAAGTACTTGGACCGTGCGGTCGTGGAGCACGAGGTCCTCCGGCGCGGCGCCGTTACCCGCTTCGACGGAGCGCAAGATGAACAGCACCGCGAAGACGACCGGCACCACGCTTAAGCGCACCGGCAACGCGGCGTCGTGGTTCGACGAGAGGCCGGTGGCGGAGGTGTCAAAGGCCCAGAGGCAGTAGCCCGTGACGACCACCGTCGCGCACAAGGTCAGTGCCGAGTCGAGAAAGTTACTGGTGTACTCCGCGAGTACCTTTCGCGTCGTTCCGGCGCCGACCGTCTTCAACTCACTGTCGCGCTTACCCACCACCAGGAAGAGGGCCCCGAAGGAGATCACGACGAGAAACCAGGTGGAGACGAAGATGTGCGACGAGGCGGCCCCGGCGTACGCGCGAAGGAAGTAGCCACTCGCGACGGTGCCCAGTTCGATGATGGCGATCGTCTTCAGCCAGAAGATGTAGGACAACGAGATCGCCACGTAGAGCCCGAGGACCAAAAAGAGATCCTGGGGACGTGGGATCGCGAAGGGCAGTAGGAACCCCGCGACGAGCAGCACCGCCGCCGCCGAAACGGCGACGGGAGTGTGGAGCTGGCCCGACGCGATGGCTCGGTAGCGTTTCGTAGGGTGTTCACGATCGGCCTCGACGTCTCGAAGGTCGTTCAGCACATAGAGAGCCGACGCCACTAAGCAGAACGCGAGAAAGGCGATCGCGGTGTGACGAGCGACGTCGTGGTGTAACAGGGTTCCGGCCGCCGCCGGCGCCACCACGATGAGTCCGTTCTTGATCCACTGACGCGGACGCATGGCCGAAGCCAAAGCGCGTAGCGGCCCTCTCGCTTTCGCGACGTTGGTAGTCACGACTAACAACGCTAGTCGGGGTTTTCGACGCTCCCCAGAGGGAGGGTCGTTCAAATTTAGGCGCGTGGCGTGGCCTCTATGCTGAACTACTGATGGAGCGCACGTACCGAGTCGTAGTCGCCAAACCCGGTCTCGACGGACACGATCGCGGCGCGAAAGTCATCGCGCGAACGCTGCGTGACGCGGGCTTTGAGGTCGTCTACACCGGCCTCCACCAGACGCCCGAGCAGATCGTCCAGGCCGTCATTCAAGAAGACGCCGACGCGCTTGGTCTCTCGCTCCTCTCGGGCGCGCACCTCGTTCTCGTGCCGCGCGTGGTGGAACTCCTTAAGAGTCACGGTCGAGAAGACGTCCTGCTCGTGGTGGGCGGGATTATCCCCGACGACGACATTGCGGCCCTGGAAGTGGCCGGGGTGTCGCGGGTCTTCACCCCGGGCGCGTCCCTCGACGAGATCGGTTCGTGGCTCGAAGCCACGCTGGACGCGCGTGAACTGCAACACGGTTAAGCAGTCGTCCGCTGTCGAAAATCAAATGAAAGTAGTTGTGAATGGATCTCTTTGAGTATCAGGGCAAGCAGTACTTCGCGCGCTACGGCATTGCCGTCTCGCCAGGCGGCGTGGCCGACACCGTGGGCGAGGCCGTCACCGTCGCCCAGCGCGTGGGCTACCCCGTTGTTCTAAAGGCGCAGGTGAAAGTCGGAGGTCGCGGTAAGGCCGGGGGCGTCAAAGTCGCCAACGACGTCGAAGAAGTGAGCGAGCACGCCCGCAACATTTTGGGTCTGGCCATCAAAGGCCACGTCGTCAAGCGCCTGTGGGTCGAACGCGCGAGCGACATCACCAAGGAGTACTACGCCTCGTTCACGTTGGACCGAGCGAGCAAGACGCACCTGGGAATGCTGAGCGCCCAAGGTGGCGTGGAGATTGAAGTCGTCGCTGAGGAGAACCCCGACGCGATTGCCTTTCTCTCGATCGATCCAGTGCAGGGACTGAGTCTCGCGACCGCGCGTCGCTGGGTCCGCGAAGCCGAACTCGACGAGGTCGCGCGCGAACAAGCGGCCGAACTGCTCGTCAAGCTCTACGACTGCTACACCAACGGCGACTGTGACCTCGCCGAGATCAATCCTCTGATCCTCACGCCCGACAACGAGGTGCACGCGCTCGACGCCAAGGTCACGCTGGACGAGAACGCGTCGTATCGCCACCCCGAGTGGGAAGAGTTTCGAGGTGACGAGTTCGATGACCCGAGGGAGAAGTTGGCCAAAGAGAAGGGTCTCAACTACATCGGCCTCGACGGCACGGTGGGCATCATCGCCAACGGCGCGGGCCTCGCGATGTCGACCCTCGACGTGGTGAACCAGGTAGGGGGCACCGCCGCGAACTTCTTGGACATTGGTGGCGGCGCGAACGCCGACGCCATGGCGGCGGCGCTCGAGGTCATCAACGCGGACCCCAAGGTCAAGTCAATCTTCGTCAATATCTTTGGCGGCATCACCCGCGTCGACGAAGTCGCCAACGGCGTCCTCGAAGCGTTGCAGCGCGTCACGATTAACTCGCCCATCGTCCTTCGACTCGACGGCACGAACGCCTTAGAAGGTCGAGCCATATTGGCGCCGCACTTGAGCGACCACTTGATTGCCGAACCCACCATGTTGGACGCCGCGCGACGCGCGGTGGCGCTGGCGAGCTAGGGAAGAACGATGAGCATCTTTGTCGATGAAAGCACCAAGGTCATTGTTCAGGGCCTCACCGGAGGTCAAGGTCGATTCCACGGACTTCGCAACCGTGACTACGGTACGAAGGTCGTTGGCGGGGTCACCCCCGGCAAGGGCGGCAGCGACGTTGACGGTATACCGGTCTTTAACACCGTGAAGGAAGCGGTGGGCGCGACGGGCGCCACGGCGTCGTTCGTGGTCGTACCGCCGAAGTTCGCCTCGGACGCGATCATCGAAGCCGCCGAGGGCGGCATCACGTTCATTGTCTGTATCACCGAGGGCATTCCGGCCCACGACGAAGCGCTGACGTTCAATCGGCTGGTGGAGGAGTTCCCGGGCGTACGACTACTGGGTCCGAACTGTCCGGGCATCATCAGCCCCGGCAAGTGCAACATCGGGATCACGTCGGGTGATATTGCCCTCGCCGGGGGGCCCGTGGGTATCGTGTCGCGTTCGGGCACGTTGACGTATCAAGCATTGCACGAACTGAGCATGCAGGGCGTTGGTCAGACGACGTGCGTGGGAATAGGTGGCGACCCCGTGCCGGGAACGAATTTCATTGACTGTCTCGCCGAGTTTGAGTCCGACCCCGAGACGAAGGCCGTCATGATGATTGGCGAGATCGGCGGTTCCGAGGAAGAGCGCGCTGCCGAGTGGATCAAGCTCAACA
>OCZT010000202.1_pt1 | contig 57103 bp, 53 predicted proteins | sample 1539031 | NCBI WGS metagenome assembly OCZT01 (sample SAMEA3539308, study PRJEB22396) | soil metagenome | biome: tundra; feature: field; material: soil | place: USA | collected 2010-05 | depth 0.15 m
CAGCGCGGCGGCCGACGCGCGCGCGCTCGCGATCTCGGCGCCGCCCGTCGAGAGGGACCAGCGCACTTCACCGCCGACCACCCATGCCGAGGCGCGATCGGCGAAGCTCGTGCCGTCGAGCTGATAGCCGGCCTGGGCCGCGAGCTGTGGCATCCACGCGGCGCGCGCCTGACGGCGGCCCGCATCGGCCAGGCTGACCGCGGCGGCGGTCCGCCGCAATTCAGGTCGAGCGGCTTCGGCTTCCGCCACGAGTTGCGACCAGGAGGACGGCGCCATGTCGTTCACCGCGGGTGGCTCCTGGACCGCGAACACGCCATCCACGGGTGTCCCCATCAGCCGATTCAGCTCCGCCCGCAGGATGGCGGCGTCGCCTGTCGTCTGAATCGCGCGCTGCCGAACGTCGGCGAGATGCACCGCCAGGGAGAGCACGTCAGCCTCGGTGACCGTGCCCGCGTCGCGCCGGCGTCTCGCCCGCGCGATGTCCTCCTCTGCCGCGGTGACGGACGCGGCGGCTGTGCGCAGGCCGCTCTCGGCGATCAGCAGCCGCCCGTACGTCTGCGTGACGTGAAGCACCAGCGCGGCCGCTGCCTCGTCAAGGGCGGCCTGTGCCATCACGCGGCCGCTGGCGGCGGAGGAGACGTCGGCGCGCGTCCGGCCGCCGTCGAACACCATCTGTTCGATGGCGACCGCGCCGTGAAAGAAGCCGATGGGATTGGGCTGATTGAGCGCATCGATGGCGAAGTTCGGCGCCCCGAACCGCCGCGCGGAGAGCAGCGAGCTGAAGACGAACACCGGCTGATCGCCACGCTGCCACGACTCGACGAACGACGCGCGCGGAAAGTACTGCGATCGGGTGACGGCCACGCGTGCATCGGCTTCGTCGGTCCCGGCGCGCGCCGCGGCCAGCCCGCGGTTGTGCGCGAGGGCGTCATGCACCGCCCGATCGAGTGTCAGCACCTCCTGTCCGGAGGCCGGGTGCGAGAGCACGATGAGGAGCAGACCAGCCAGCGCGACGCGAAGGGGCATTTGTGCGATAGATTCAAGAAGCCGGCTTGTGGTGACAGTCGCTGGAAATCGACCGATTGTGACGAAACGCGGAAACCTGCATCCTTCTGAAAAAGACGCTGCCGGGAAGTCGGCAGAGTACGCGGCACTCGTCCGCGCCGCAGCGGCCGGCGAGGGCGACGCCATGGAGCAGTTGCTGATGCGCGCCCAGGCAGTCGCGTTTCGCTTCAGCCTCCTCGTGTGCGGCCATGCCGAGGATGCCGAGGACGTGATGCAGGACGCGTTGCTCAAGACGTACCGCCACGTCGGCCGCATCCGCGACCCGGAGGCGTTCCGCACGTGGCTGTACCGCACCGTGAGGAATGCGTGCCTGATGAAGCGCCGGCGGCGCGTCGGCGAGCCGCAGCATCTGGTGTCGCTGGAGCAGGGGGACGAACGCGACGACGGCCGCGGCACCGCCGTCGACGTGGAGGACCAGGCACCGGGGCCCGACGAGGTCGCCATCAACGCCTGGCTCGGCGACCGGCTCCGCTCGGCGCTGAAGACGCTGCCGCCTGCCTACCGCGTGATTGTCGTGCTGCGCGAGGTGGAAGGACTCTCGACTCGGGAAGTCGCGGTCGTGACCGGCATTTCGGAAGCCAACGTCAAAACGCGGCTGCATCGCGCGCGCGTGATGCTCAAGGAACGATTGGAGGGCCCATGACCCAGGATCCCGGCATCGACTGTACCCAGCTGCTCGAGCAGATCCCGGCCGCCGTCACGGCGAAAGCACGGGAGGCCATCCGTCGGTTGCTCGACGAAATCGCGCCACCTTCACTCAGGCCGTGATCGTCAAGACACCGTTGGTGAATTGGGTTGGGTACTGGTGAAGCGACGCCGGCGCGGGGCCGCCCGTCACGCGACCATTGATGTCGAACGTGGAGCCGTGGCATGGGCACACGTAGGTCTGGCTCCCAAAGCCGGTGATGGTGCAGGTCTGATGTGTGCAGGTCGAGCTCAGCGCGACGAAGGAGTTCTGAGCCGTGTGGCCGACAAGGAAATCGCCGATGGACGTTTGCACCAGCGCCGCAGTGCCGACGGCAGACAGCGGCGAGCTCGAGTTGATCGCGAGCGTGATCCCGCCGGTGACCCGCGTGCCGTTCACGAGCGGCAGAGCCGCCGCGTTGCTCGGCGACGTTGGACCGCCGCAACCTTGAAGAATAGCCCCGAGCGCACCGCCGAACACGGCAAGGGTCGCCGCCTGCGTACAGAATTCCCGACGCGTCTGTCCGTCACCGTGTGTATCTTTCAACTTTGAACCTTTCATGTATGCGTCCACCCTGAGTCAGATTGATTTCGGACGTCGGGTGCAACGTATGTGCCGGAATGCTTCACGAGAAACACTCAGCATAACCAGATGGCCGCATCGAACGTGTCCTCCCCGTTGGACGTCCGCGAGAATTCATCGTCCGTTCATCTTGGAGCGCTCCTGGGATTGCTTCATAATCCTTTCTGTGGCGTGCAGTGCATCCTAGTTCGAGACGCAGCTATGCGAATTCTGCTGGTTGAAGACGAGCGCTCCGCCGCGCGCATGATCGCGAAGGGCCTGCGGGAGCATGGGCATGGCGTCGATGTCGTCGGGGACGGCGCCTCCGCGGTTGAGCTGGCAGCGACGGCGACGTACGACGTCGTGGTCCTCGACCTCTTGCTGCCGATGAAGAGCGGCCTCGAGGTGTGTCGCGAACTGCGGTCGAAAGGCGACGCGGTTCCTGTGCTCATGCTCACCGCTCGGGATGCCGTGGACGATCGCATCATCGGCCTCGACGCTGGCGCGGACGACTACCTGACCAAACCGTTTCATTTCGGCGAGTTGCTCGCGCGCGTACGGGCGCTGACGCGTCGACGAGTACTCCCGCTGCTGCCTGAACGCTTCGAGTGTGGACGACTCGCGCTGAATACCCGGACGCAGGAGGCATGCGTCGATGGTCAGCCGATCGAGCTCACCGCGCGCGAATACGCGTTGCTGGAGTACTTATGCCGAAGAAAGGGCGCAGTGATCTCCCGTGAGGAGATCGCCGAACACGTCTGGGATGGCCGGTATGACCCTTGCTCGAATGTGATCGACGTCTACGTTCAACGGTTACGACGCAAACTCGATCGCGGACAGCGGTCCTTCATTCGGACGCGGCGCGGAGCCGGGTACCAATTGATCGGAACCAGTTAATGGGCGGCACGGGGACGTGAGATGAGATGCTCCATTCGGACGCGGCTGACACTGTGGTACAGCGCCGTCATGGTGGTGGCGCTGACGGTGTTCAGCGTCGGCGTGCTGTGGCTGCACGCGCGTTGGGGCGGTGCCCAATTCGATTCCGAGCTTGCGAGCCTTGGCGCTGAGGTGTCGCGCGTGATGCAGGAAGAGTTGGCCGAAAGCGGTAACCTCCAAAAAGCCGTCTCGGAAACGCGCAGCTCGATGGATGTGCCTGGTCGCGCGACCGCGATTCTCGATCTCAGCGGAAGTCCAATCGCCGCTCACTGGCATGGGTTTCGGTACGACGTGACCACGTTGGCGGCCGACACTCTTCCGCAACCGCGCTTCACCACGCTGAGCGAAAGCGGTACCGCGTGGCGCGTGCTCACGCGGCGCGAGTCGTCGCCTACTGGCGGCTATGTGATTCTCGTCGCGGGTACCCTCGACCAGCTCGAACGGCAACAATTTCTGTTATTCCGAGTCCTCCTTGTGGCAACGCCGTTGATCGTGTTGGTGACGGCGGCCGTGTCCTGGTGGGTGGCGTCATCGGCGCTTCGGCCCGTCACGATCATGGCCGCGCAGGCCGAGGCGGTGACGGGTCGATCAGCCGATTGGCGCCTGAATGCGCCCGCGGTGGAGGATGAACTCGGCCAGCTCGCACGCGCATTCAATCGACTCCTCGATCGGCTCGGAATGGCGTTGCGGATGCAACGTCAATTCATGGCTGATGCCTCGCATGAGCTGCGGACACCCGTGTCCGTCATCCAGACCGCGGCGGAAGTGACGCTCGAACGCCGGGAGCGAGAGGACTGGGAATATCGTGAAGCGCTGACGATCGTGAACGAACAGAGTACGCGACTGACCCGAATGGTCGAAGACATGTTGGTGCTCGCCAGAGCCGACGCGGGGGGATACCGGTTGACCAGACGTCCGCTTTACGTCGATGAAATCGTCGCGGAGTGTGTGAGAGCCGTCTCGGTGGTTGCCGCGACCCGGGACGTACAGCTCGTGACCGCTCTCCAGCTCGACGTGTCCGTCAACGCCGACGATGGTTTGCTTCGCCGATTGGTGACGAATCTGCTCGACAATGCCGTGCAGCACACTCCGCCTGGCGGTTCAGTGACGGTTGCCGTCAAGGGCGATGCGGCCTCCGCCACCATTACGGTGTCTGATACGGGATCTGGTATTCCACCCGCTGATCGCGAGCGGGTCTTCGAACGATTCGTGCGCCTCGATCCCGCACGCTCGGCGACGTCTGGCGCAGGCCTCGGGCTCCCGATCGCGCGTTGGATCGCCGAACAGCATGGGGGGACACTGACCGTGGAGCAAACCGCGGTTGGCGGATGCCTGTTTGTCGCGAGGCTGCCAATGAAATACCATCCAGCAGCTGACGTTCGAACCGCCGACAGTCGAGACCACACGGCGTGACCGTGATAGGCCGCGAACATGAACGGCACGTGAATCGGGGACATCCCTTCCTCACCAGAGGACAGAGTTGCCGCGTGAGATCACGTGTTTTTGGCCACAACCGTGGCAGCGTTGTTGCTGCACACCCAACGGTCGGATCTGTCTAGCGACTGGATCCGGATCGTTTCGAGGAGGCTCATGCGATCGTTGATTATCGGCATAAGTATTTCGTTGTTGATCGGATCATCCGCGTGGGCAGACCCGATCGCGCCGTCACTGAACCTGTTCTCGACTCGACCAAGCGACGACCTGCGCGATGCGAACTGGCCGCCGTGCGGCGACGAGGCCGCTCCTGTCGCTCCCGTGCGATCGCTCTCGTTTCCGTCGATCTCGTTCGAGCAGCCGGACGCTGCTCAGCCGCTTCATGCAGCGGCAATCGAACACAGCGACGCGTTCCTGATGCGCAAGAAGATTCATAAGTATGCGAGCTTCGCGACGCTGCCGCTGTTCGCGGCCGAATACGCCCTTGGCCAATCGCTCTACAACAACTCCGCGAACGTGGGCACGAAGCGCGCCGCACACGGGATCGTGGGCGCCGGCATCGTGGGTCTCTTTGCCGTCAACACGGTCACCGGCGCGTGGAACATGTTTGGGGAAGACCGTCAAGACCCCAAGGGTCGCACGCTGCGCCTCGTGCACGGGCTGCTCATGATGGCAGCCGACGTCGGGTTCCTCGCCACCACGCGGTCAGGTCCCAACAGTGGGAGCCAACGCCGGGCGCTCACCTTTGAGACCGACAAAGTGACGCACCGGAACATGGCGATCGCCTCGATCAGCATCGGCACGGTCGGCTACCTGCTGATGCTCTTCGGTAACCATTAACGTGTTGAGCCATTTGCTCGAGTCATGGGGTTCGGTGTACGCCAATCATGCGGCGCTCCGTACCGGGATCGAGTTCATGCACATCGGCGGTCTCCTGGCCGGCGGCGGATGCGCGGTCACGGCGGATCTTGCGACCATCAGGGCAGCCCGAGAGGGCCCCGCGGCGCGAACGGTACACTTGCAACTGCTGAAGAGGACGCATCGCCTCGTCGTCGCCGGGCTGGCTGCGCTCGCGACGAGCGGCGTGCTGCTGTTCGCGGCGGATGTCGGGACGTTCCTTTATTCGCGAATCTTCTGGCTGAAGATGGGACTGGTCGCGTTGCTGGTCGTCAACGGCGCGCTGCTTCTCGCTGGTGAGCGCCATGTGCAGCGTGATGCGCCGCGCGCGTGGACGCGACTCCACTACACCGCAATATCCAGCCTCGTGTTGTGGTTTTTGACGGCACTGGCCGGCGTCACACTGACAAATATCGGATAGGGGACATGGGCACAGAGACCGACGATGTTCGATTCTTCGCGTGCGACGCCGACGCGTGCACCGGCGCGGGCGCGAGCCGGCGCGAGTTTCTCCAAACGGCCGGTTGTTTTGGGATGGCGATCGCGCTGCTCGGCCTCTCATCTGGCAAGGCGCTGGCGTTGCCCGTCTTTCTGACGGAAGGGACGCAGAGCGGCGACGAACGTCGATACCCGATTCCCCCGGCCGACAGCGTGAACGTGGACCATGCCGCGCAACTGATCGTGGCGCGCGTTGCGGGCCAGGTCTATGTGTTTGCGCTGTCGTGCCCGCACCAGAACAACGCCGTGAAGTGGCTGCCGCAGGACCACCGCTTCCAGTGCACGAAGCATGATTCCCAGTATTCGCCCGACGGCGTCCACACGTTCGGGCGGTCGACGAGGAACCTGGACCGGTACGTGATCCGGCGCGACGGCGACTCCATCGTCGTCGACCTGCATCGGTGGATTCAATCCGACAAGGATCCGGCGGGCTGGGCGGCCGCGGCCATCGCCGTCTAGATGCTGTGATGGATCAACGCGCGGTGGGCGTCTCCACGCTCATGCTGGTGCTGGCCTGCCCGGCGTTCGCGCGCGCGGCGCCCGGCGGGCAGGCGATCCCGTTGACCATCAATGCCGGACGGCCGTTGTCGGTGGCGCTCGATCAACGTGTCACCATCAAGCGGGTGGGTCAGCCGATCACAGGCACCCTGATCGAAGCGGTGTACGCCTACGACCGGGTCGTCGTCCCCGCCGGCACAAAAGTGCTGGGGCATGTCGCGCAACTCGACGGGCCGTCGAAGCTGACTCGGATCCGCGCCCTCCTCAATGGCGATCTGACACCCGCTCGTCACGTCGTCCTGCAGTTCGACACGTTGATGCTCGACACCCGTGGGGTGTCTATTCGCACGATCGTCACAGGAGAAATCGCCCGTTTGACGCGCACGGCCGCCGCCAGCCCGGCCAGTAACACATCGCCGTCCGAGCCGGGCGGCCATGTCGCTCGCGCGCGTGAAGAAGTGAAGAATCGGGCCAGGGACGCCATCGACGAGACGAAGCAGAAAGCGCACGATGCGCTGTCAGCCCTCACGCAGCCGGGCAAGATGGAGCGACTGAAGGACGCCGCCATTCAGCGGCTGCCGTATCACCCGCAGTTCCTCAGTAAGGGAGTCGTGTTTCAGGCCGAACTCGTCGTACCGGTCGATTTCGGCACTGCCACAGGCAGCGATGTGGCGTCTGCCGGCACGCGGCCGGCACCGGCCAGTCTCCTGAATGCCCGGCTGGCCACCACGCTCGATTCGTCAAAGACGCGCCGGGGTACGCCGATCGAAGCCATCGTGACCGAGCCGGTCTTCTCGGCGGATCACCGCCTGATCTTTCCTGAAGGCACGACGCTGAAGGGTGAGGTGACGTTCGCGAGACCAGCGCGACGGTTCCATCGCAATGGTCAACTGCGGTTCCTGTTCGAGACCGTGCAGGTGCCACATCCCGGCGACGCGCAAGCCGAGGCGCCGCTCCTGGCTTCGTTGGAAAGCGTGCAAGCGAGCGCCGACGATCACGTGGTGATTGACGAAGAAGGCGGCGCGACACTGTCGAGTCCGAAGACACGATTCATCGCGCCGGCGCTCGCCGTCCTGGCGCTCCGGGCGAACGTGGACCATCACCATCGGTTCGACAACGACGGTGACGCGAACGACGTGGCCGGGGCGACGGTGCAGTCGGGCAGCGTCGGCACGCGAGGGCTGGGCGGCTTTTTCGGGTTGGGCGTGCTCGGGATCGGCCTCAGCCAGATTTCGAGACCCGTGGGAGTCGCGTTGTCACTCGTGGGCGCCGGCCGAACGGTGTATTCGAATGTGTTGGGCAAAGGTCGGGAGGTGCGATTCCCCGCCGATACATCGATCCAGCTCCAGCTGGCGCCGGGCCCCACGCGCCGACCATGAACCGAATCCGCGCCGCGAGTGTCCTGCTGGTCACACTCCTCTTTCAGCAACCGTCCGACGGACGGCAAGCATCGGTCTTCCACACCGACACGCGATGGGTGGTGCTGCAGGCCACGGTCACGAACCGCCGCGGCGAACTGGTCACGAATCTGGATCAGCGGGCTTTCACCGTCTACGAGAGCGGCAAGCGGCAGCCGATCACGCTCTTTCGGCGCGGCGATGTGCCGGTCTCGCTCGGCCTGCTCATCGACAACAGCGGCAGCATGCGTCAGCTCCGAACGAAGGTCGAAGCTGCGGCATTGGCATTAGTCCGGGCCTCCAACCCGCAGGACGAGGCGTTCGTCCTCAATTTCGCGGACAAGCCGCGCATCGACGTGCCGTTCACGAGCGACGTCCACGTGCTTGAAGGCGGCATCGCGCGCGTCGATTCAATCGGCGGCACCGCCTTGCGAGACGCGATCGACATGGCCGAGGCGTATCTCCGTGAACATGCCGCGCGAGATCGAAAGGTCCTGCTCGTCCTCACGGATGGGAACGACAACGCGAGCGTCACAACGGTCAGTCAGATTCAGAAACAGGCCGAGCGCAGCGAGACCGTCATCGACGCCATCGGGTTGTTCATGCAAGCGGATACCGCCCAAGCCACGGCGGGCCGGCACGAGCTGGAGCAACTCACCGACCGAACCGGCGGCGTCGCGTATTATCCGATGAGTCTCGATCAAATCGACACGGTCGCGCTCGATCTGGCCCGGCAGATTCGGAGCCAATATACGATTGCGTACGCACCCCTCAATCAGGCGCTCGATGGGTCGTATCGGACCATTCAGTTGAAGATCGCGGGTCCCGAGAAATTGTCAGTGCACACGCGCGCGGGTTATCGCGCGACGGCGGCTTCTCGTCCCTGATCCGCTCACGCTGACACGCGTTCCGCCGGGCCGTCCATTGACAGGAGCCGAAGCAGCCGTGTAGGCTCGGACTACGCTATCGGAAGTAGATATCGCATTTCGATGATAGATCGCACGCTGTATACCGGTCTGATTCGGCTCCACATTCTGCATCATGCGGCCGAGGGCCCGATCTTCGGTCAAGGGATGATCGACGAGCTTGGCCGACACGGATACCGGATGAGCGCGGGCACGCTCTATCCCATTCTCCATGGGATGGAACGCCAGGGATATCTGCGGTCGCAGCTGACCCAGAACGGAGGCCGCCACCGCCGCGTCTACCGGGCGACGCCGACTGGCCGCAAAGCGCTCGTGACGGCGAGAGCGCGGGTGCAGGAGCTGTTCGGCGAGATGTTCGAGCACGACTGATCAATCCCGTTGAGACGATCGATGCGACAACCGCGTATCTGGACTGTCACCGTCGTGCTGATGCTCGGCTTGCCCGTTGGCGGGTGGGCACAGGCAACGGCCGGACTATCGGCGCCGCCGCAGACGTTCACGCTCGAGCAAGCGATCCAGTATGCCGTCGATCACTACCCGACCGTCCGCGCGGCGTTGGAGCAGATCGATGTGTCAACCGCCGGCGTGAGTGTCGCGCGAGCCGCATATCTTCCGCGGCTCGATGCGCTCTGGCAGTCGAACCGCGCGACGGCCAACAACATCTTCGGTCAGGTCTTTCCGCAATCGGTCATCCCCGCGATGTCAGGTCCCGTGCTGCCGTCGGCCTCCGGGCAGAGCGTGTGGGGAAGCGCGGCCGGCGCACTGCTCTCGTGGGAGCCGTTCGACTTCGGTCTTCGAGAGGCGACCGTGACCGGGGCTGAGGCGGCCGTGACGCGCGCGCGTGCGGGTGAAGCGCTGACGCGTCTCGATGTGCAGAGCGCGGTCGGCGCCGCGTTCTTGGGCATCCTGGCGGCTCAGCGGGCGGTCGCGGCCACGCAGGCCGATTCCGAACGACGCGACGTCCTGTCGCGAGCCGTCCACGCGCTGGTCGACAACCAGCTTCGACCCGGTGCCGAAGCCTCGCGGGCTGACGCCGAACGTGCCGCGGCGCACATCCGGCTCATTCAGGCGCAGCAGACCCTCACGCTGGCGCAGATGACGATCAGCCGCGTGCTGGGCCTGACGGCGGGGCACATCACGATCGATGGGGCGAGCCTGCTCGACCAGCTTCCCGCGCTCGATGTGAACGCGAGTGCGGCGACGACGCATCCACTGGCCCAGATCCACCAAGCGGCCGTTGACGTGGCGCGGGCACAGGAAGAGGTCCTCGCGCGGAGCGATCTGCCGCGTCTCTATCTGCAGTCCAGCCTGTTCGCGCGCGGCAGCGGGGCGAATCCGAATGGGCAACTCGACGGAAGCCTTGCCGGGCTTGGTCTTGATCGCGCGAATTGGGCGGCCGGCGTGCAGATCCTGTTCCCCAACGTCTTCGACTTCTCGAGTCTGCGCGCACGCAAAGCCGCCGCCGCCGCGTCTGAACGGGCGGAGGCCGCGTTGTACGACGAGGCGCTCCTCACGATCACGAGCCAACAGCAGGCAGCCGCGGCGATGGTGCAGGCAGCCCGAGCCATCGCGGCGAACACGCCGGTGCAGCTCGCGGCGGCCCAGCAGAGCGAAGCGCAGGCCCGCGCGCGTTACCAGGCCGGTTTGACGAGCATCACCGAAGTCGCGGATGCGCAAAGCCTGCTCGCCCAAGCCGAAGTGCAGGATCAGCTCGCTCGGGTTGATGTCTGGCGGGCGCTGCTCGCCGAAGCGGTGGCGCAGGGCGACCTCGCCTCATTCCTGACGATCATCCATTCGTCCTCCGGAGTTCGTTGACACCATGTGGTTGATTCGCGCGGCGCTCCGGCGTCCGATTTCCGTCCTGGTCGCCGTGATCGCCGTGGCGCTGACGGCCGCGTTTGGCGTCACCCGGATGCGCGCCGACATCTTTCCGGATCTGAACCTGCCGGTCATTTACGTCGCGCAGCCGTACGGGGGGATGAGCCCGGCGCAGATGGAGGGCTATCTCGTCTATTACTACGAGTACCACTTCCTCTATATCAACGGCATCGAGAGTGTCGAATCGAAATCGATTCAGAACACTGGGCTGTTGAAGCTGACGTTTCACCCCGGCACGGACATGGCCGAGGCACTCGCGCAGACGATTGGCTATGTGAACCGCGCGCGGTCGTTCATGCCGCCCGGGACGGTCGGACCGTTCATCATGCGGTTCGATGCGGGCACCGTGCCGGTCGGCTACCTGGTGTTTCGGAGCGACAGCCGCAGCCTCGGCGAAATCCAGGATCTCGCGCTCAATCGCGTCCGGCCCCAGTTCGCGACCCTGCCTGGGCTCACGTCACCACCGCCATTCGGCGGCAGCCAGCGCACCATCGTGATCAGGGTCGATCCCGACCGGCTGCGCTCGTATGGCATGTCCCCGGACGAAGTGATTCGGGCGGTGACCGCCGGCAACGTGATCATGCCGTCCGGGAGCGTCAACATCGGCGACGAGACGCGCATCTCGCCCGTGAACTCGGTGGTCACGAATATCGACGATCTCCTCGAGCTCCCGATCCGCACGGGCGCGGGGCCACCGGTGTCGATTCGCGACATCGGGTCGGTCAGCGACAGCGCCGACATCCCGACCGCCTACGCACTGGTGAACGGCCGGCGCGCCGTCTACATTCCGGTGACCAAGCGCCCCAATGCATCGACGTTGAGCGTGGTCAGCGAGGTGAAGGCCAATCTGGCGCGATTTCAAGCGTTGGTGCCCGACGACATTACGGTCTCCTATGAGCTCGATCAGTCGCGCAACGTGTCCGCCGCGCTTCAGTCCGTCCTTCGCGAGGCCGTGTTCGGCGCGCTGCTGACCGGCCTGATGGTGTTGCTGTTCCTGCGTGACTGGCGCAGCGCGACCATCGTCGTAGTCACGATTCCCGTCGCCCTGCTGGCCGCGGTCGTTGCGCTGTGGGGCGCCGGCCAGACCATCAACATCATGACGCTCGGCGGACTCGCCCTGGCGGTCGGTATCCTCGTCGACGAGGCGACGGTCGCGATCGAGAACATCCACACGCACCTGGCGCGCGGCGCGCCGATCGCTCGCGGCGTGCTCGACGCCAGCGGCGAGGTGGTGGTGCCGCGACTGCTGGCGATGCTGTCGGTCGTCGCCGTGTTCGTTCCGTCTTTCTTCATGACGGGTGTGTCGCAATCGCTGTTCGTGCCGCTGTCGCTCGCCGTGGGCTTTGCAATGATTGCGTCGTTCTTCCTGTCGAGCTCGCTCGTGCCGGTGTTGTCGGTGTGGCTGCTGGCGAAGCATCGGTTGTCGCGTGAAGCAGAAGCGCACGCCGAGGATTGGGTCGCGCGACTCCGCAACCGCCTGGAGCGGGTGCTGCACCGGCTGGCGCCGGCGCGGGGCCTGCTCGTCGCGGCTTACCTCCTCGTGACGGTGGCGATCGTCGTGGCGGTGGGCCTGACACTCGGGCGCGAGATCTTTCCGCCGGCCGGCACCAATCAATTCCAGTTGCGACTGCGTGCGCCGGCCGGCACGAAGTTCGAGTCCACTGAGCGGCTGGCCGGCGACGTGCTCGACGAGATCAATCGCGCGGCCGGCCCGAACAACGTGGACATGACGCTCGGGTACGTGGGCGTGCAGCCGTCGTCGTATCCGATCAACACGATTTTTCTCTGGACCGGGGGGTCGCACGAAGGCGTGTTGCAGGTCGCGCTCAAGCCCGAGGCGAGATTGTCGCTTGGCGCTTTCCAAGAGGAGTTGCGCCGTCGGTTCCGCGACCGGTTTCCGACAGCACAGTTCTCCTTCGAGCCCGGCGACATCGTCAGTCGAATCATGAACTTTGGCGCGCCCACGCCGGTGGAGGTGGCGATCACCGGACCGGATTTTGCCGCGAGCCGGACGTTTGCGACGAAGGTTCGGGACGAGCTCGCCCGGATTCCGACACTCCGCGATCTGCAGTTTGGGCAGGCGCTCGACTACCCGGCGATTCAGGTGAACGTGAACCGGCAGATGGCCGGGCAGCTCGGCGTGACCGTCGACCAGATCGGCCGATCCTTTGCCGCGGCGACGTCCTCGAGCCGGTTCGTCGCGCCGAACTATTGGGCCGATCCGCGCACGGGCATCGCGTTTCAGGTCCAGATCGAAGTGCCGCAACCACGGATGACCAGTCTTGACGATCTGCGGGCCATCCCGGTGAGCGCGGATCGAGGCTCGCATCCGCTGCTTGGCGATGTCGCGCGGATCGAAAACAGCACGATCGTCGGCGAATACGACCGCGTGAACGGACAACGGATGGTCACCCTGACGGCGAACGTGTTCGGTGACGATCTGGGACGGATGGCCGGCCGCGTGGATCAGGCGATCGCGCGCGCCGGGGCGCCCCCGCGCGGGGCGGCGGTGACCGTTCGCGGCCAACTCGCCGCGATGCGCGAGACCTTTACGAACATCACGGCCGGTTTGGTCGTCGCCGTGGTCGTGATCTTTCTTCTCCTGGCCGCCAACTTTCAGTCGTTGCGCCTCGCGTTCGTCGTGGTGTCCACGGTGCCCGCCGTGCTGACGGGAGTGGTCCTGATGCTGGCGGCCACGCGGACCACCCTGAACGTGCAGTCGTTCATGGGCGCGATCATGGCCATCGGGGTCGCCGTGGCGAACGCGATCCTGCTGGTGACCTTCGCCGAACAGGCGCGGCGGCACGGCGGCTCGCCGCTGGACACCGCGATCCACGCCGCCCAGGCGCGGATGCGCCCGGTGCTGATGACCAGCGCGGCGATGATCGCGGGCATGATTCCGATGGCGCTCGCGTTCGGCGAGGGCGCGGAGGCCACCGCGCCGCTCGGGCGTGCGGTCATCGGCGGCCTTGCCGCTGCCACCTTCGCCACCTTGATCGTGCTGCCCTCGGTGTACTCGCTCGTGCAGCAGTCGGCAGCCGCCGCATCTCCGTCGTTGGATCCAGACGATCCCGAGAGCGCGTATCGCGCGGAGCAGGGAAGTCGATGAACACCAGAAGACCCATGTGGATGCTGACGATGAGTTGTCTGGCGATGTCGTTGGACATCGCCGCCTGCGGCGGAGGAAACAGAACGCCTCAGACCCAGATGCCTGCGTCGCCGCCCGGAGCGCCGACCATTGACGTCGTCCGCGTCGTTCAGCAGCCGGTGAATGTCACGTTGTCGATGCCGGGTGAGCTCGACCCCTATCAAACGGTGGCGATCTACCCGAAGGTGACGGCATTCGTGAAGACGATCCGTGTCGATCGCGGATCGCGCGTGCGCGCCGGCGACCTGATCGCGATGCTGGAAGCGCCGGAGGTGCTGGCGCAGCGGGCGGAGGCGCAATCGAAGGTGCAGGGCGCGGACGCACAACTGAGCGCGGCGCGGTCGAAAGCCGAATCCGACGCCGGCACCTATGAGAAGCTCAAGGCGGCAGCGGCGACGCCCGGCGCGGTGGCCGGCAACGATGTCGTGGTCGCGCAAAAGTCCGTCGAGGCCGACCAGAGTCAGGTGGCCGCGGCACAACAGAACGTCGAAGTCGCGCGCCAGGCGCTGAAGTCGATCGCCGACATGGAAGGGTATTTGAGAGTGACGGCGCCCTTTGACGGCGTCGTGACCGAACGAAATGTCCATCCGGGCGCGCTCGTCGGTCCCAACAGCGGACAAGCCGCGGCCATGCCGATGGTACGGCTGGTCCAAGGCGATCGGCTGCGGCTCGTGGTCCCGGTCCCTGAGGCGTACATCGCGGGAGTAGTGACCGGGACAGCGATGTCCTTCACGGTGCCCGCGTATCCGGGCCAGACCTTCTCCGGCACGGTCGCACGCATCGCACACGCGGTCGACGTGAAGACCCGAACCATGGCCATCGAGCTCGAGGTGGCGAACACGGACGGACGGCTCGCGCCCGGCACGTTCTGCCAGGTGCGGTGGCCCGTGCGTCGGCCGGGCCCCTCGCTGCTGGTGCCGAACGGGAGTGTCGCGGGCACGACGGATCGCACGTTTGTCGTGCGGATCCGAAACGGGCGGACCGAGTGGATCGACGTGAAGACAGGCCTCGCATCGGGGCCGCTCGTGGAAGTCTTCGGTGATCTGCGGCCGGGGGATACCATCGCGGCGCGTGGGACGGACGAGATTCGTCCCGGCACCGAGGTGCGCGTCAAGGAGTCAAGGAAGTGAAGCCCGCCGCTTCCGTGCGTCAGGCGTCGAAGTGAACACGTCGGCCGGGATCTCTCTGACCCTGACGCGCTCGGCGATCTCGCGCAACCGCCGCATCGGCACCGCCCGGAGGTCCTGGAGAGCCGGGGGACGGTCGATCGTATAGACCTGCACCCGCGAGGGCTGGATGGCGTCTATCGCACCAAGCCACTCGTTGATGGCGCCCTCGGTGGTGTTGTCCACGCGACCCTTCCCGTCGCTCACGAACATCGCCTGCACCACGACTTGCGGCAGATCGCGGAGCGCATCCACGATGGTGACGATCGAATTGCCGAGCCCGTTGATGTGGGCGTAGGTGATCGGATCGCCGGCATCGAGCTTCATGTAGCGTTCGTCGAACTTGCCGAGCGCGCGCCGCACGCTCGGCCAGGCGGCCGTCGTCGAATTCGAGAGCACGGATAGCCGGAGGTCCGGGGCCAGTCGATCGCGGACCTCCACCAACCGATCCACAATCTCCTCGAACTCGGGATGCAGTGTCGGCTCGCCATGGCCGGCCACGGTGAGCCGATCCAGCGACTCATCGTCCCGCGCGGCCAGCCGGAGTCGGGTGGCCACCGCCGCGGACACCTGCGCTGGTGAGGGCCACGGCTTCATCCGTGCCCCGCTCAGCCGTTGGCCGCGCGTCCACCCGTACTGGCAGTACGCGCAGTTCATATTGCAGACCTTGAGGCCAACCGGCAGCACGTTGATCCCGAGAGACCGGCCGAGTCTGCGCGACCGCACGGGCCCGTACACGACGTGTTGCTGCAGCGGAATGGCCATGCGCCCCTCTGCCTTGCAAATCTCCGTCCCAGTGCCCCCGTTGCGATAAGAGCCTTCGAGATGATTCGCGTGCCGGAATGTCGGCAGGAGGATCGGATGCGGTCACGAATCATCGTCGGTGCGTTCCTTCTTTTCGGCCTGCTCGCCGCGGGAACCATCGCGACGAGCGGCGGCGGCGTGGCGCCGCCGCGGCAGTGGGCGATTACCAACTTCATCGATCCGGTGCTCGTCGCCGATCAGATTCTGATGGGCCCGTACCTGATTGTCCACGACGACACCAAGATGGCGCGCCAGACGACGATCGCCGGCTCGCGCGAAAACGCTGCTCGAGACGATGCCGGCTTCCCGGCAGTTGCCGCCAGAACGGCGGCTCGCGCCGCGCAAGATCGACGGAATGGCCCGGTTGTTTGAGATAATCGCGCAATGGCAGTGGCTTTGCTGAAACCAGCCGCTGGGAGGAGAGAGTTCATGATCCGATCGATCATCGTGGGTGCCGCGCTCTGTGTCGCCATCGCGGGAACCGCCGCGGCGCAGGACGCGAAGGCGAAGGGCGAGAAGGTCTACACCGATTCGAAATGCTCGCTCTGCCATTCAATCGGCGGCCACGGCAACGCGAAAGGCCCGCTCGACGAGGTGGGCAGCAAGCTGTCCGCGGACGAGATCCGGCAGTGGGTCACCGATGCGAAGGGGATGACCGCGAAGACGAAGGCGGCCCGGAAGCCTGAAATGAAAGCGTACACCCTGCCGAAGGACGACGTGGACGGGCTTGTCGCGTACCTCGGCTCGCTCAAGAAGAAATAGACCGTCGAGAGACCAACCTATGCGTATCTTGTTCCGCGCGTCGCTTGTGGCTGCAGGCTTGTTGGCTGTGGCGGTCGTGGCGAGCGCGGGGCAAGGTGCGCCGAAGCCGCCGGCCAACGATGACTGCCTCGCGTGTCATGGTGATCCGACGGCCAAGCGCGCCAACGGCACGTCGATCGCCTTCGATGAAAAAACTCAGAAGGCGTTCGGCGCGTCGAAGCACGGACAGATGGCGTGCGTCGACTGCCACCAGGATCTCGTCGCCCTCAAGGAGTTTCCGCATCCCGACACGCTGGCGAAGGTGAACTGCGGCACGTGCCACGACGCCGCGCAGGAGAAGTTCATGCGGGGCGTTCACGCACGGGCGCGCCAGGACGGCCGGATGCTGGCGGCCACGTGCGTCGACTGCCATGGCATGCACGACATCCAGGGCGCGGCCGAACCGAGCTCGCCGACCAATCACCTGAACCTGCCGGGGACGTGCGCGAAGTGTCACGGCAATCTGGACATCATCACCCGCGGCCACATCCAGATCGGCAACGTCGCGGCGATATACCACGACAGCATCCACGGCAAGGCGCTCGAAAAGTCCGGGCTGCTCGTCGCGCCGTCGTGCGTCGATTGCCATGGCAACCACGACATCGCACGCAAGAGCGAGGCGACGAGCCCGGTGTTCCGCGCGAACATTCCGGCGACGTGCGGCAAGTGCCACGCGGGGATCAAGCAGCAGTACGACGCCGGCGTCCACGCGGCGGCCCTCAAGAAGGGTGATTCGCGCGCGCCGGTCTGCATCGACTGCCACACCGCGCACGCGATTCAGCGCGCCGACACCGATTCGTGGCGCTTGGCCGTCACCGCGGAATGCGGGACCTGTCACGCCAATGTCGTCGACTCCTTCAGGTTGACGTTCCACGGCAAAGTGACCGAGCTCGGCTTCTCGCGCGTCGCTTCGTGCGCCGATTGCCACGGGCCGCATGACATCCTGCCCGCGCTGAACCCGGCGTCGCTCGTGTCGCAGGCGAACCTCGTGACGACATGCGGCAAGTGCCACCCGAACGCGTCCGCCAGCTTCGTCAAGTACGATCCGCATCCGAACCCGCGCAGCTACCAGCGAGGCCGCGTGCTCTGGTGGGCGAACAGGTTCTACTGGGCGTTGATTCCGGCGTGCTTCGGCTTTTTCGGGCTGCACAGCCTGCTCTGGTTCCGACGGTCGTGGAGAAATGGCCACGGCACCGCTTCGCACGAGAAGGACGGAGGCCGCGCATGACGGCCATGCTCGCGGATCGCCCGGCACGTGAGGACGGGCGGCCGCCCGCGATCGATCCGACCAGGCACCTGCGCCGATTCGATCTAAAGACCCGGATCCTGCACGGCGTCATCATGGTGACGTTCCTGGGCCTGGCCGCCACCGGTATGCCGCTTCTGTTCAGCGACGCCCCATGGGGCCGCTGGCTCGCACGTGTGTTCGGCGGCTTCCAGGGCGCCGGCCTCGTCCACCGATTCCTCGGCGCGGTTCTCCTTGCCGCCGTCGTCTGGCATGTCGGCGAGGTGCTGTGGCGCGCGTTCGTGCGCGGCGAGAAGGGGCTGCTGTGGGGGCCGACGTCGATGGTGCCGCAGCCGAAGGACTTCGTCGATTTCTACCAGCAGATGCGATGGTTCTTCCACTTGGGATCGCAGCCGCGTTTCGAGCAGTTCACGTATTGGGAGAAGTTCGACTACTGGGCCGTGCTCTGGGGCACCGCCCTGATGGGCGCCGCCGGACTCGTCCTGTGGTTCCCGCAAGCCGCCTCTCGCATCCTCCCGGGATGGATGTTCAACGTGGCGCTGTTTGTCCACGGCGCCGAGGCCACCCTCGCGATCGGCTTCATTTTTGTCGTCCACTTCTTCAACGGCCACCTGCGTCCGGGGAAGTTTCCGATGGACCTTGTGTGGTTCACCGGCTCGGTGACCGACCACGAATTACGTGAGGAACGGGCGGCGCAATACGATCGTCTGGTTCGAGCCGGCGATCTCGATCGCTTGGCGGTGCCCCCGCCCACCGGCTCGCTGGTGCGAAGAGGCTACGTGCTCGGCACCGCAGGTCTGACGCTCGGCGTGGGCCTGATTCTGCTGATTCTGTACGCCGTCCTCCGATAGAATCGCCCGACGCTCATTTGGAAAAGGTTTTGTAATGGCTGACGTGCGACTGGTACGGAACGCGATTTCATTTGCCGGGATGATCCTCGCCACGATCAGCGCCGTGTTGTTCCTGGTCGTCTTTCTGGCCGACTTGTTCGGATGGCACACCAACCCGTACCTCGGCATCGTCTTCTTCTTGATTCTGCCGGCGTTCTTCATCGCCGGCTTGTTGCTGATCCCGCTGGGTGCGTGGCTCGAGCGCAAGAAGCGGTCGCGCGGGAAGCATCCGTCGGACCTGCGCTGGCCGCGCTTCGACCTGAACGACCCGACGCAGCGCACTGCCGCCTTCATCGTGGCGGTGCTGACCATGGCGAACGTCGTCATCGTGTCGCTCGCCGCGTATCGCGGCATCGAGTACATGGACTCGGTTCAGTTCTGCGGCCAGGTCTGCCACGGCGTCATGAAGCCGGAATTCACTGCGTACCAGGACGGCCCGCACTCGCGCGTGACGTGCGTGCAGTGCCACATTGGTCCGGGCGCCTCCTGGTTCGCGCGGTCGAAGCTGTCGGGAACCCGGCAGGTATTCGCGGTGTCGCTCAACACGTTCTCGCGTCCGATTCCCTCGCCGGTCCAGAATCTGCGGCCCGCCCGCGAAGTGTGCGAGCAGTGCCACTGGCCCGAGAAGTTTCACGGCGACAAGATTCAGCGGGTCTTCGAGTATGCCGAGGACGAGGCCAACACCGAGTCGGTGACGACGCTGGACGTGCATGTGGGCGGGGGGAGCGAACGTCTGGGGATCGCGACCGGCATCCACTGGCACATGAACGTCGCGAACGAAATCGAGTACATCGCCACCGACGACAAGCGTCAGGTGATTCCCTACGTGCGGCTGAAGGACCGGTTCGGCAACGTGCGGGAGTACACGGCCGAAGGCGTGACGCCCGATCAGCTCGCCAAAGGCGAACGGCGGCGCATGGACTGCATGGACTGCCACAACCGCCCGAGCCATCCGATGGCGCCGACGGCCGAGAAGGCCGTCAACAGCGCGATGGCGCAAGGCGAGATCCCGAAGAACCTGCCCTACGTCCGTCGCGAGGCCGTGAAGGCGCTGAAGGCGACCTTCGCGACGCAAGAGGCGGCGGATGAGGGGATCTCGCGCGCGCTGCGGGAGTTCTACCGCACGCAGTATCAGCAGGTGTACATGACGCGGCGGCAGGATGTCGAAAGAGCGGTGACGTCGGCGCAGAACGTGTACAACCGCAACGTATTCCCCGAGATGAACGTCCAGTTCGGCACGTATCCGAACAACATCGGCCACATGGATTCCCCGGGCTGTTTCCGCTGCCACGACGACAACCACAAGACGAAGGACGGGAAGACGATCAGCCAGGACTGCGACACCTGTCATCACATCGAGTAACCGCAGCCCGCGTCTTGCTCGCCTGCCTATAGGCATCCATCAGGCCAGAATTCCCTGTGGTGCTGCTTTTGCGGCATAACCCGCCCGCCATCTTCTCAATCGCACTCAGAGATCCCTTTTGTTGCTTCGCCGGATGCGCCAGATTTCCGGCAACATGCGCCCATCTTTCTGAGCTCCGGTGCGACACGCGCGACGCTAAGTGCCATGAATCGAAGTTGTTATGTTGAAAGGCGCAACGTCTCCACACTCTCGGTATCACTATTGCTCAGCCACGGATGAAGCCAACGGGGACGTATGCGGTTGACAACCCGCTACGTATCGCGGCATCGAAGTCGCCCGCTGGATGTTCCCGACGGAATTTCGGTTTTTCCCAAGGCTCTCGGGGGGACGAATCGGACGGGAATTCGGCACGAAGAACGGCCGTCACTTCTGAGCTTCACGCACAGACGTGCCGGCTTCTCGGCAGATTCGTCGGATATATCGCGTCGTCGTGATTCATATCGAGGGTCGAGAGTCCGGTCGTTCGAAGCCCTCACGTGTGCGGGACTTTTCATGGAGGTTGGAATGAGCAAGAGGACATTGTGGCTATTGGCCGCGTCCCTTGGTCTGGCGTCGTGGGTGGCAACGGTTCCGCTGCTAGCGGCCCAGGCCCCGCCGGCGACCGATCAGAGCTCGGAGGTGTGTGCCACCTGTCACACGGACACGGCGGACGCCTTCAAGAGCACGCCGCATGCGGCCAGCGAGAAGGGCTGCGCTGGCTGCCACGGCGACGCCAAGGCTCACGTGGACGCTGGCGGCGGCAAGGGCAACATCCGGAACTTCAAGTCGGTCAATGCGGCTGACTCCTCGAATGTTTGCATGACCTGCCACAACAAGGGCGGTCAGAAGCACTTCACCGGCTCCATGCACGACAGCCGCAACATCTCTTGCATCACCTGCCACAACCCGCACCCGGCCGCCGGGGCGGTTCCGAAGGCACTGCTGCGCAAGGCGCAGCTCGAACTGTGCACAAGCTGCCATCTGCAGAAGAAGGCCGCGCTGATGCGCTCCAGCCACATGCCGCTGCGTGAGGGCAAGATGACCTGCACGAGCTGCCACAACCCACACGGCACGCCTTATCCGCGGATGCTGCAGCAGGTCTCGACCAATCAGAACTGCTACTCGTGTCACGCCGAGAAGCGCGGACCGTTCTTGTGGGAACACGCGCCGGTTCGCGAGAACTGCATGAACTGCCACGATGCGCACGGCACCGTGAACGACAATCTCCTCAAGGTCAAGATGCCGGTCCTCTGCATCCAGTGTCACAACGGGTTTGCGGGCGGCGGCATGGGCAACGCGCACGCGGCGCGTGATCGGTACTCCCTCAACCAGAGCTGCATGAACTGCCATCCGATGATCCATGGCTCCATGCATCCTGCTGGCAATCACTTCAAGCGCTAGGGCTGAGGAGACACGAACATGACCATGAAAAGACGAACGTATCTTCTCCCCTTCGCCCTTGCGATCAGCCTCGCGGCTGTTCCCGCGTTCGCGCAGGATCCGCCGGCCGATCAGAACAAAATCACAGGCAGCATCAACGTCGGCGCCCAGGACGGCAACGGCATCGATGCGTCCTCGAAACTGCAGCAGTACGAGACGGTTCCCAAGGGCGTGACGGTGTTCGACGCCAACGTCAATTGGGTTAACGGCAAGAACTTCATGAACTTCGAAGGCAGGAAGTTGGGGCAGGCCGACCAGTATTCCGCGTTCCAGGCCGGGCGGACGGGCGCCTGGAAGCTGAGCCTGTCGCTGAACGAGAACCCACGGTGGTTCTCGAACCAGGCCGAGACGCTCTATAACCAGGCGTCTCCTGGCGTCTTCAGGCTCCCCGACGCCATGCGCTTGAACCTGCAGCAGATCTGGTCGCCGGCAACCGGCCAGCCGGCCGCGCCCGCCAACTCCTCTGACAATCGCTTCTGGTCCCTGCGCGACTACATGAATGGCGCGCAACCAGTTGATCTGAGCTACGAGCGGAAGGTCGGCAACGTGGGCCTCGCCGTCACCGCCATCCAGGACTGGACGTTCAAGGGCTCCTATCAGCGCGAAACCCGGAATGGCAGCGAGCCGCTGGCGTTTACGGCCGGCCCGGGGATCGACGAGGTCGCCAACCCGGTCCAGTTCACGACGCAGGACTCACGGGGCGAAGTGGAATACGCCAAGAACAAGCTGTTTATCAACGGCTCGTTTGGCTACAACCAGTTCGACAACGCCGTGCTCTTTACCACGGTGGACAACCCGGTGCTGGCGTCCAACACCAACTATTCCTGGACGTCCTCCCCGGCGACGATCACCAACGCCAACGCGACCGCGCGGCTCTGGAACGCCCCGAGCAACAAGGCCACCAGCTTCGACGTGACCGGCGGTTACTTGTTTCCCTCGCATCACAAGCTCACGCTGACGGCGAGCGAGACGGTGATGAAGAACGATTATTCATTCATCCCGCAGGCCACCAACCCGAACCTGAACCTGGCGACGACCGACGCGAACTACGGCAAGTTCACCTTGACGCCCGAGTACAGCACGTTCAACGGCCAACTCAATCAGACGTTGCTCATGGCGAACTTCACCGGCGATCCGAGCCCGAAGTTCGGGTACAGCGCCTTCTATCGCAGCTTCGATCTGACGGACAAGACGCCGTCCTACACCTTCCGCAGCACGGTCAACAGCGACGGCGGCGCCAGCTACAGTGCCACCGGCACCACGAGTTCCGAGGATGCCAGGGCCTACAATAGCGGCCAGTTCAAGGTGGAAGCGCACGTCTTGCCGGCTCCCGGCTTGAAGATCGGCGTAAACGCCGGCCAGTTGAAGACGACCTACGAGGATCGCAGCTACGACAACGTAAAGGACAACACCGTCGGCGTATCCCTCGACCTGAACCATAAGTGGGCCATGTTCCATGGCAGCTTCACGAACCTGGCGCGCACGCCCGGTTCACCCAATCCGCAAGAGGCGGCCGAAGGCACGACCGGCGGGCCGCTCGACATCAATGCGGCGTGGAGGGACATCGCCAAGCAGGACGCGAAGCTCTACAACGCGACGCTCACGCTGACGCCCGTTGACCAGATCTCTCTGGCGATCTTCGGATCCGGGATGGACAGCAACTTCCCGGACACGTCGATCGGCTTGAAGACGAACAATGTCAGGAGCGCCGGCGTGGACCTCACCTACGCGCCGCTCGACAAGTTCAGTGTCAATGCCGGGTACATCTACGAGTCGTACCAGATGGACAGCAACCTCTGGTACGCCGCGAACGGGACCGTCACCGCACCCGTGGCGACCAACACGAGCGACAAGTACTTCAACACGATCAACGACAAGGTCAACACCTACAGGGCGGGATTCCGCTTGACCCTTGTGCCTGCGAAAGCGGAGCTCGGCTCGGACTACGACTACTCCAAAGGCCGCAGCGACTCCAGCTTCACGGTCAACCCGGGTGGCGTGGCCGGCGGCGACATGCTGTTCCCGACCGCAGCCGCGGTCAACTTCCCCGTGATGCAGTATCTGAACTACCCGGAAGTGTTCAATGCGACGACCATCTGGAAGACCTGGTTGAACTATCACGTCGACAAGCGCGTGATGTTCACTCTGATGTACTGGAATCAGAAGTTCGAACAGGCCGACTGGGCGTACGACGGGCTGGCGCCTTACATGCTGACTGGCTCGAGCCTCTACGCCACCACGCCTGGTGCGGTGGCCAACATCTACCCGCAACTCGATCCGAGCGCCAACCGCGCCCTGTTTCTGGGAGCCGGGGTACCGAACTACAACGCCAGCATCATCCGCGCGTCGATGACGGTCCGGTTCTAGATAGGTGTTCCTCACGTGTGGGCCGGCGCGCAAGCCGGCCCACCGGGCTATCGTATCTCTGGTAAGTCGCATCAAACCAGCGACTTACTGGGTGCCTGACGGGCGGTCGGCCCTCCGCATTGCCCGTCAGGCCTCTTTCTTTTCTCGCCCGCACACCGGCCAAAATTCCCCCGGCTCATGCGGAATATCACGCGAATCCGGCACCGGAAATCCGGCGCCCGGCACCAAATAACCAGAGAATCCGCCGAATTCCCGCCGGCATCACCCTTGCCCTCCAGCTGAGCACATGTCGTGTCACGTTGCCCAGGAGCACGCCGCGGGGCGGCCGTCCCTCCTCACGCTGCGCGCGCATCCCCTCCGCATTGCGCTCGTCGGCCAGCCGAATGTCGGCAAGAGCGTGGTGTTCGGCTGGTTGACGGGTCGCTACGTCACGGTTTCGAACTACCCGGGCACCACCGTCGCCGTGACCAAGGGCCGGGCTCTCATCGGCGCCGAGGTCTGCGACGTCATCGACACGCCTGGCGTCAACGCGCTCGAGGGAACACTCAGTGAAGACGAGCGGATCGCGAGGCAGGTGCTCGCCTCCGGCGAAGCCGACGTGGTCGTGCAGGTGGCCGATGCGCGTAATCTGCGCCGCGCGCTGATGCTGACGAGCCAGATCGCGGCGTTCGGCAAGCCGACCGTCCTCGTCCTGAACATGATCGACGAAGCGTGGGCGCGCGGCGTCGCGATTGACGCGCGACAGTTGTCGGCCATCCTCGCCATTCCCGTGATCGAAACCGTCGCGACGGAAGGCCGAGGCCTGCAGGAGCTGCGCGACGCGCTGCCGGGCGCCGCGGTCCCGTGCGCGCCCGTGTCGAAGACGTCCGCTGAACGCGCCCTATGGGCGCACGAACTCACCGAGCGCGTCCGACGGGTGAGTACCATCTCGCGTGCCTACGTACAGGAGGCGCTCGCGCGGGCCATGCGCCGGCCGTTGACCGGTCTGCCGATTCTGGCGGCCGTGCTGTACGCGTTGTATCTCTTCGTGGGCGTCTTCGGTGCGCAGACGCTGGTCAGACTGCTCGAAGACGGCGTGTTCGGCCGCGGGGTCAACCCGGCGGCCATCTGGCTGTGCAACCGCTTCATTCCGATCCCGTTCGTCCGCGACTTCCTGGTTGGCCAGTACGGCCTGATCACGATGGGCGTGACCTACGCAATCGCGATCGTGCTCCCGGTGGTCGCGACCTTCTTCCTGATGTTCGGATTCCTCGAAGACAGCGGCTACATCCCGCGCCTGGCGATCTTCTGCGATCGCATCTTCCGCGTGATGGGTCTCAACGGCAAAGCCGTCCTGCCGATGGTGCTCGGCCTCGGCTGCGACACGATGGCGACGATGACGACGAGGATTCTGGGGACGCCGAAGGAGCGGCTGATCGCGATCCTGCTGCTGGCGCTGGGAATCCCGTGCTCGGCGCAACTGGCCACGATTCTGGGCATTCTCGGCGGGATCTCGTTCGCGGCGCTCGCGACGCTGTTTGGCGTGGTGCTCGGGCAGATGTTCCTGGTGGGGTGGCTGGCGGCGCGCGTCCTGAAGGGGGAGCGATCGGAGTTCATCATGGAGCTTCCGCCGATCCGCTGGCCGAAGATCGGCAACCTGCTCACGAAGACGCGGCTGCGCATCTGGTGGTATCTGGGCGAAGCGGTGCCGCTCTTTCTCGTCGGCACGGTCCTCCTGTTCGGGCTCGACCGTGTGGGCGCGCTCATTTGGATCTCTCGCGCCGGACGGCCGGTCGTGACGGGGTTGCTCGGTCTGCCGCCGGCGACCGCGCAAATCCTGGTCATGGGCTTTCTGCGCCGCGACTACGGCGCCGCGGGCCTCTTCCAGCTCGCGCACACCGGTCAGCTCACAGGCGTCCAGGCGGTCGTCGCGCTCACGGTGATGACGCTGTTTGTGCCCTGCGTCGCCAACTTTCTGATGATGGTTCGTGAGCGGGGCCTCAAGGTCGGGTTCGCGCTCCTCGCGGTGATCACGCCGGTGGCCATCTTCACCGGCGCGGGATTGAATTATGTTCTCCACGCACTTGGTGTTCAGTTCTGACGGCGTGAGGCCGCTGTCGTCGCTCGCCCGCGGCGAGGGCGGCACGGTTGTCGATACCGCGCGATCGGACCCGCACCGCCGGGATCGGCTGCTCGCACTCGGCGTCACGCCGGGCGCGCGCGTCACGATGCTGCAGACGTTTCCAGGGATCGTGTTTCTGTGCGATCAGACCGAGCTGGCGATCGAGCGTGCGGTCGCCGAGGCGATTCTCGTACGGCCAGGGGAGGGACACCGATGAACGCGGCGCTGCGACTCGTATTCTGGGAAACGACGAAGGCCTGCAACTTGAGCTGTCGGCACTGCCGCGCCGTCCCCCAGAAAGCGCTCGGCCCGACCGAGCTGAGAACGAAGGAAGCGTTCGATCTCATCGATCAAATCGCGGAAGTCGCCAAGCCGGTGCTCGTGCTCTCCGGGGGTGAACCGCTCTTCCGGCCCGACCTTTTCGACATCGGCGCATACGGCGTCGAGTCCGGGTTCCGGATGGCGCTCGCCACCAACGGCACACTCGTCACCGGACGCGTGGCGGCGCGCATCGCCGACGCCGGTTTCGCGCGCGTGGCGATCAGCCTCGACGGCGCACGGCCGGAGACCCACGACCGCTTCCGCGGGTTGTTCGGTTCACACGCGCTGGCGCTGCGCGGCCTCCACGCGCTGCGCGACGAAGGCGTCTCCGTGCAAATCAACTCGACCATCGCGAAACACAACGTCGCGGAGCTGCCGGCGTTGCTCGATCTCGCGCTGGAGATCGGCGCCGACGCGCTGCACTTGTTCATGCTCGTGCCGGTTGGCTGCGGCCTCGAAATCGCTCCGGCCGAGATGCTGCCGGCCGATGAGTACGAACGCGTCCTGCACTGGTTCGACGAGCAGTCCAAGACCTGTCCGATCGATCTGAAGGCCACCTGCGCGCCGCACTACTATCGTATCCGGGCGCAGCGGCTCGAAGACGATCGGCTCCATGGCGACACGACGGCCACCTTCATCGCGCCCGGCACCAGGGCAAAGGCGGCGCCCATGCTGCTCAACGGCGGCGGGCATGGCCAGCATCTTTCAGCCATGACGCGCGGCTGTCTCGCCGGCACCGCCGTCTGCTTCGTGTCGAATGAAGGCGACGTGTATCCGTGCGGCTATCTGCCGGTCAGCGCCGGCAGCACACGAGGGCTGCGCTTCAAGGACATCTGGAACGAGTCGCCTGTCTTCCGTCAGCTTCGCGATCCGGAGGCGCTCGAAGGCAAGTGCGGCGACTGCCGGTATCAGGCGCTCTGTGGGGGATGCCGCGCGCGCGCCTACGCCGCGACCGGCAGCTTCCTGGCCGAAGAGCCGTTCTGCACGTATCGGCCGGATCTCGATCAGCCGGTCAGCATGAGAGCCGGCGAGCGGCCTGCGGCGACCTGACGCCGAATCCCCGACGCCCGCGGCAGCTTTTCGTCAGGCGGATGCGCCGTTTGGCGGCAGCGCGCAGCACCTCTGCCGTGCGAGTGTGCCCCAACTGATTGACGCGCCGAACGTTGTACCTGCACACCGCGACCGCCACCGCGGCCCGCCTTATGCTTCTCGTATAGACCAGCGGAGTTCGCTATGGTTGTCCTCGACGTTCCCGTCACCGACTGGATGCACCTCATCCGAGTGGAGTACCTGGAGATGCCGGGACTGACGCTCACGCGAAGGCAGATGGAGCGCCTATGGGGACTCGATGGCGGCACGTGCGACGAGGTTCTCGCCGAATTGCTCGCGCGCGGCTTTCTCGTCCGCCATCCTGACGGCCGCTACGCCCGCCCGCGCGAACAACTCTGAGGAGCCCGGAATGAAGACGATGAAGGCGGTCGTGTTCAAGGGGAAGGGCCGCGTGGCGGTCGAAGAGGTTGCCAAGCCGAAGCCCGCCCACGGGGAGGCGGTGATCCGCATTACCGCCACGACCATCTGCGGCACCGATGTGCACATCATCCGCGGCGAGTATCCGGTGGCGCCAGGACTCGTGCTCGGTCACGAGCCGGTCGGCGTGATCGAGGAGCTCGGCGGCGGACTCGATGCGCTCTACACCGTCGGCCAGCGCGTCATCGTCGGCGCCATCACCCCGTGCGGCCAGTGTTTCTACTGTTTGAACGGATCGCACTCGCAGTGCGGCGGAGCGCTCGGCGGTTGGCGCTTCGGCAATACCATCAACGGAGCGTGGGCGGAATACTTGTTAGTGCCGGACGCGCGCGCGAACCTCGCGCCGATTCCGACCGGCCTGACCGACCAAGACGTGATGCTTTGTCCCGACATTTTCTCGACCGGCCTGGCCGGCGCCGAGAGCGGGCAGATCCGCGTCGGCGATTCGGTGGCCGTGTTCGCGCAAGGCCCGATCGGACTGTGCGCCACGGTGGGCGCCAGGCTGAAGGGGGCTTCGCTCATCATCGGGATCGATTCGATGGGCGAGCGGCTCGAGGTCGCGCGGCGTTTCGGCGCCAATGTCACGCTCAACATCCAGGACGGCGATCCGCTTCCTGAAATCAAACGGCTGACCGATGGCCGCGGCGTGGACGTCGCGATCGAAGCGCTGGGCCGGCAGGAGACGTTCGAGCAGGCGCTGCGGGCGGTGCGGCCGGGCGGCACGCTGTCGAGTCTGGGCGTCTATTCCGGCAAGCTCGTCGCGCCGTACGACGCGCTGTACGCCGGCATCGGCGACCAGAAGATCGTCACCACGCTCTGTCCTGGCGGGAAGGAACGGATGCGCCGGCTGATGGCGATGATCGAAAACCGCCGCGTCGATCTCACGCCGCTCCTGACGCATGCCTTTGCGCTGGACGACATCGAGGAGGCGCTCGATCTGTTCGCCAACCAGCGCGACGGCGTGCTCAAGGTCGCGCTCTATCCGAATGCCATCCACTCCCGCCGGCTGCTCGAGGCGGCCGGTGTCGGCGCGATCGACGACCAGTGCTGACGGGGCAGGAGAGGCAGGACGCGCGGGAAGGGGGGCAGGGAAGGCAGGAAAGGCAGAGGTACTTGTATGGATACCAAGAAACTCATGAAAGTCGAAACAGGGCCGTTTCCGTTATTGAGGCAGTTCCAGCGCGATTTCGATTCGCTGTTCGAGAAGTTCGGACTCGATCGCTTCAATGCGCTCGACCCCGCCAGGGCGTTTTGGGTGCCTGACGTCGAGGTCTTCGAGCGAGGCGGCGAGCTCGTCGTTCGCGCCGATGTGCCGGGTCTCAAGAAAGACGAGATCAAGATCGAGCTGACGGACAAGGAACTCGTCATCGAGGGCGAGCGCAAACAGGATCTGGAAGAGAAGAAGGACGGCTTCTTCCGATCGGAGCGGAGTTACGGATCGTTCTATCGCGCCATGCCGCTGCCTGAAGGCGTCAAGGTCGATCAGGCCAAGGCGTCGGTCCATGACGGCGTGCTCGAGGTGAAGATGCCGATCGCGCGTCGCGAGGAGCGACGCCGTCGCCTGGAAATCCAGGAGACGACCGTCGGCAGCAAGGCCGACAAGCACGCAGCGTAGGCGGTCCGGGGCGTCCGGGCCGTCGCTGGACGGCCCGGACGCTCATTCTGTCAGGGAATCCGGACGCGACCGAGCCGCGGCGCGACGATGAGGGCGCCCCCGTAAAGCGCCAACGCGATGAAGAGCGTCGCTGGTCTCGAGCGCGGAAGATCTTCGACGAGCAGCTTGAGACCCCCCGCGACAAGCACCGGATAGAAGAGCCACGCCGCCTCGCGGAAGCGACGGTACCGACCGGCCCAGGCGAGTGCCAGCGCGGCGGCCGCCAGCACGCTCGTTCTCACCGTGGCGACCACCCCGGCGTCGGCGCCATGGCCCGGGACTCCGGACAACGGCGGCGCCAGCAGGCCAACCATCCACCCCCCAGCCGACCACACCGCCACAATGGTGACGAGGAGCCTCGGGACGCGGGCATACACGGCGGTCGGGTCGGCGGCGCGCGACATCGGAATCGACCAGCACAGGACAGCGCCGGCCAGCACCAGCAGCGCAATCGGCGACAGCGGAGCCCACGGCGCATCGACCGACCCGACGAGCGCCGTCGTCGCCGACGACAGCAGCCCCGACACGCTGGCCGCGGCGATCACGTACACCGCTGCGTGCAAGTTGAGTGCGGCGCGACTGACGCGGAGCGCGAGCCACGAGGTCAGCACGGCGAGGGTCGTCCACATCACGGCCACGGCTGCGCCTTTGAGCAGCAGGGCCGTGCTGACGATCACGAGAATCATGCCGAGCGACGTGTAGAAGTAGAAATTGCGGCGAAGCCCCTGCCGGTGCGCCACGAAGGCAAACGCGACGCCGTAGCAGCCGACCCCGACCGCGAGGTTGATTGCGGCGAGGAAGGTCGCACCGAACCCGGTGGCTTGCGCGACGTACACGGCGCCGCCGAATCCGATGGTCAGCGCCGCGGCGGTCTGGACCACCTCGAAGACGTTCACGTCGCGGCCTCGAACGAGCGTGCGGGTGACGACGCTGGCGACGTAGCCGGTCAGCAGGAGCAACTGCACCGCGATGATGTAGGCGGGCCGATCGGGCCAGCTTCGGCTCGACACGCGCGCGACCAGCGCCAGCACCATCAGGTCGGCGACCAGCGCCGCCGGCCAGCGCAAGAGCACCCAGTCCACGCCGTATCCGATCCACAGCGTCCCCAATGCCAGCACGATGGCCACGACGGCGAAGGGCAGCACGACTCCGGTGGCGGCGACGAGCGCGAGCGAAGTGGCCAGCGCGGGGACGACCGCGATCCACGCGAGCACCTGCAACCGTTGCCTGAGGGCGACGGCGAGCATGAGCGCCGTCGTCATCGTCAGCGCGGCCGCGGCGGTGTCCGGTCCAACCAGATGGAAGCGTGTGACGGCTTCCCACAGGAGCGGAAACGCGATGATCGTTGTCACCAGGCCGTGAAACGCGGCGCTCAACCGGAGGTTGGCCGCTGCGGCACGATCGGCCATGGCGAGCCAGAGCACCGAGTAGGCCAGCCCGAGGGCGATGCCGGCCGGCTGCGGCAGCACGGCTGAATCGGTGAGCGCGCGAAGCAGATACGCGCCCCCGAGCGCGACAAAAGTCCGGCCGACATACGAGAGAACCGTGACGAGGTCGTGGGCGTACCGGGGAGCGTGTGGGACGGTGTCGTCGCTGGGCCGTGCGGCCGCGGGCGGAATCGTGTCGGCCGCGCCGGTGTGGCCGGCGGCGGCCAGCGCGTGTTCGATCAGCGCGATACGCCGCTCAATCGCCCGCAGCGATTCCTGGAGTTCCCGAACGGCGGACTCGACGCCGCGGAGGGAGTTGTCCATGCCGCATCACGGGCGACGGCGGTCGATTTGTCGGACCTTCAGAAAGATGGCGACGACGACAAGCAGGATGGCGCCGAGTGACACGGCCAGGCCGGTCCGGCGGAACTTCAGCTCGGCGACGGCCTTCTGGCCGCCCTGATCGACGCCGGCGAGGATCTTCAGGCCGTCCTGCGCGACGGCGTCCACGCGCGGCGGATTCGACGCGTGCATTTCCGTGCGCGCGAGCGTCAGCTGCGAGCGCGCCTCGCCGAGCGCCAGTTCCTCGGCGCTGACTTCCATGCCGGCGTTGCGGACACCCGCAATCAGCGCGTCGGAGTTCTCGATGCGGCTCTTCAGCCGATCGATGCTGCTGCGCATCGCGTCGGCGCCCACGCCGCCCTTGTCGTCGGCTGCGCTGGTGTGGCACGTGGCGCAGACGGCGTGTCCCTTGGTGCCCAGCATGTCGTCGGACGGCTGCAGGACCGCGTGGTTGCTGTGGCACTCGACGCAGCCCTTGTCGAAGATCTGCACGTGGACGCTCGTCTGGAACTTCTGCGCGAAGACCGCGTGACAGGTGCCGCACACGTTCGCCACCGCGCCGACTCCGGGCGGCGCCGCGCCGTGATTGCCGTGGCAGTCGTTGCACGTCGGCGCCGAGAGGTCGTTGCCCTTCGTGAGCGCCGCGTAGTGCACGCTCTTCTGATAGTCGGCCAGCTGCGTCGTGGGCAGCGGCGTCCCGTCGGCGAGCTTGTAGCCGGCCATGTGGCTCGGGTCGGCATGGCACGTCGCGCACGTCGTGGCGACGTTGGTCGGAAACACCGGCGACTTGGCGTCCTTCACGAGACGGATCCCGTGCGCGCCGTGGCAGCTGATGCAGGTGGCGACTTTCGAGTCGCCGGTCGCGAGCAGCTTGCCGTGCACGCTGGTGGCGTACTCGGCGGCCTGATCCACGCGCTGCTTGGGTGCGTAGCGCCGCATCAGCTCCGCGTCGCCGTGGCAGTGCGCACACGTCGCGATTACCGCCTGGCCCGAAGGCTTGCCTTTGAAACCGTGCGCCGCGTCGTGGCTGCGCGCCTTGTCGGCGGCGGCCGGATCGCCGCCGTGGCAGTCGACGCACGCGAAGCCGCTCTCGCGGTGCACGTCGGGCGCCGCAAAGAGCGCCGCCGGCTTCGACAACCTGGCGTCACTCGACGCGGCGTGGCACGTGAGACAGGCGTTCGGCGCCGTCTGCGCCGATCCGCTCCGCGGCGACACCAGCATCGCCAGGGCGGAAAGGGCGGCGACCGAGAGCGCGCGGCGAATGCTCGAACCTGTGAACATGACGTCCTACTTCGCGTAGTGTCCGACGATGGTGAAGACCACGAGGTACACGAGACCGAGAACCGCGATCACGGTGAAAGCCGGGCTGCGCTCGCCGCGGCTCGCGCGCCGATCGAGAAACGGTACAAGGACGAGCACCAGCGCGGCGAGACCGAAGCCGAGGACGCCCAGCCGCTCGCCTTCGAAGCCGAGCACGTGGCTGGGCACCAGCTTCAGCGTATGGAACATCGCGAGGAAGTACCACTCGGGCCGGATACCTGGCGGTACGACCGCAAACGGATCCGCCTTCGTTCCCAGTTCCCACGGATAGAACGCGGCGAGCGCCGCGAGCAGGGCGAGCAGCACGTACCACGCCAGCACGTCACGCAGAATGTAGTTCGGGAAGAACGGCATCTGCTGAAGCTTCTCGCCGGCGCCGACGCGCCGCTCGACATTCAGCGGGACGCTCATCCCCTGTCGCTGGACGAGCAGCAGATGGCCCGCGACCAGCAACGTCGTCAACGCCGGCAGGATGGCGACATGGAGTCCGTAGAATCTCGACAAAGTCGCGCCGGTCACGTCGTCGCCGCCGCGGAGGAGTCGGAGCGTGAAGTGACCGACGAACGGCACCGCGCCCGCGATTCCGGTTCCAACCTTGGTTGCGAAAAACGACAGCGCGTTCCACGGAAGCAGATACCCGCTGAACCCGAAGCCGAGCATCAGAAAGAGGAGCAGGATGCCGGTGAGCCAAGTGAGCTCGCGCGGCTTCCGGTACGATTTCAGGAAGAAGACGCTGAAGAAATGCGCGAACGCGAGCAGAATGAGCAGATTCGCCGACCAGCTGTGCACGTTGCGAATCAGCCACCCGAACTGCACCTGCGTGACGATGAACTGCACGCTCTCGTAGGCTTCGGCGGAGCTGGGGCGGTAATAGAGCAGCAGCAGGATGCCGGTGAATACCTGGACGCCGAAGAGAAAGAGCGTCATGCCGCCGAGGTAGTACCACACCTTGTGCGCGTGGATCGGCACGCCTTTCTCGGCGACGAAATGGCGGATCTCGCTCAAGTCGATCCGCTCGTCCAGCCAGTCGACGATCTGTTGAATCGCCACGCTCATGTCCCTTGCTGGCTGCGGGAGATGACGATTTCCTCGTCGCCCACCGCGCCTCGCGTGTTGACGACGAATCGCTCGAGGGGCCGCGGCGGCGGCCCGGAGACGACGTTGCCGCCCAGGTCGTACGTGCCGTTGTGGCACGCGCACCAGAGTTGCGCCGTGTCGGCTTTGTATTGCACCGTGCACTCCAGGTGCGTGCAGACGGCGCTGAACGCCCGCAGCTCGCCGTCGGCCGTTCGAACGACGATGGCGGGCTTGCTGCCGAATTTGACGATGATGCCGGTGTTCGGCTTGAGCGCGGCGGCCTTGCCGGCGTCGGCGCTTGCCGTGGCCGGTTCGCCGCTCGCCGGCGGGATGAGAAACCGCGAAACCGGATAGACGATGGCCGCGGCCGTCGAGACGAAACCGGCGGTCAGCAAGGCATCAAGGAAGGAACGTCGATCGAACGCGGGGCCGGCGACCGTCGGGATCTCTGGCTTCACCATGTGACGGAATCCGGACGCTATCGCGCCGTCGCGTTGGTGGCTTTGAGCGACACTAAGTACGCCACGAGGGCGTCAACCTGGTCCTTGCTCAGCTTCAGCTGCTTCATCGGCGGCATGCGTGTGGCCTTCGTCTTCGTGCGCATCGTGTCCGGATCGACGATCCACTGGCGAATCTCCTCGGCCGTGCGCTTGGCGGCGACCGTGTCGAGCGGGCCTTTGGGATTGCCCTTGGCGCCGATCGAATGGCACAGCGTGCATTTCTGCGAGCTGAAGAGCGTCATTCCGAGCTCGATCTTCGACTTATCCTGAGCGCTGGCCGGGGCGGCAAGAGCCACCACGAACACGCCAGCCACCGCGCCGAGAGCGATCGACCGCATCATTATGTCCTCCGCGATTTGAGAGCGTCGGCTCCCACTTGAAGCCGTGCTGGGCAACTATAGCAAACGAGACGCCAAGGGCTTCTTCCTAGAAATGTGCCGGAAAACCGCCGGTTTCTTAGATCCCTTGGCGAAGTGGGGGATGCCGGCCCTCGGGTGGTGCCAGGAATTCGGCACCGCATGTCGCTGGCGCGCAGTCGTACCGGCCGGCCAGTCTCGCCGCCGTGTGGACAACCTCCGCCGCAAGGCCGGCCGCGAGGCTGCGAAGGAGCGTCGCGCCGACGCGAAAGCGATGGGGCACCGGCCATTTGAGCTCGTCATCGCCGAACATCGTGCCGTGGTTGGCGAGCTCGATAGACGTCCGGCTCAGCTGGGCGCTCCCTTTGGCCTCTTCCAGAATCTGCCGCGCGGCGCGCAGCCTGAGCGCAACCCCGGTGAAGGTCTTTTCATCGATTAGCCCGTAGCGGCGCTTGATGTCGTTCAAGCGGGCAGCGACGTCGTAGGTGGCCCGCACGATCTCGTCGCGCGTCATCCCGTCGGTCTCGTACGACAGGATCTGCTCCCACCCGTCGTGCAGAAACGCCCGCCGATGATCCTCGAGCGTGCGGCAGAAGAGCCGGTAGCCAAAACCGGGCTGCTCGAAGGCCCGGCTTCCCGGATCGAGAAATGGCCCGAGGGGAGCGACGAACGTCCGCAGTCTCCCACCGGTTCCGAAGCGGCGCACGAGATGTTCGCAGTAATCGGGGATGGCCAGCGCCTCGTCGTACGTCTGATGGGGGAGGCCGACCATGAAGAACACGTCGACCGTCCGGCATCCGTGCGACAGCGCACTCTCGATCGTCTCCTCGACGACGGCGTTCGGCCACGGGAATTTGCCGTTGAGGAGCCGGAGGCGCTCGTCGGGCGACTCGAGGGTGATCTCGATGCTCCAGGTCGGGACGCTCGCGCGCACAAGCGAGAAGAAGTCGTCGTGGGCAGGATAGTAAAGCTCGAAGATCATCTCGTTGGCTGGCTTCATCGCTTCGAGCAGCGAGAACAAGCGCTTCGCTCTCGGCATCCCGCCCATGCGCGGATCGTGCACCATGAAAATGGGCGCGCGCGAGAAGCTGGCGATCGTGTGGACATCCGATACGAGCTTTTCCGGCGACCGGAACGCCGGCCGGTCGCGCTGGCAGATCAGGCGGTACGCGGAGCGCGATCCGCCGCAGATCGCGCATTCCTGCGTGCAGCCGCGGGCGGTCAGCAGCAACGTGATCGGATAACGGAGCCACTCGAGGCACGGAACCAGATTGCGGAGGCTTCCGTACTTGAACAGCGAGCGCAATAGGTATCGGTACGCCGGCACGTCCACATAATCGAGATCCGCCGGTACGAAGGTCAGCGGATTGACCACCACCGCGCCGTCCGGCCGCTTCCACGTCAGGTTCTCGACCGTCTCCAAGGGGCGGGATTCGCGCAGCGCCTGCAGCAGCTGCCGCGCCGGCTCTTCGGTCGAGTCTCCACGCAGGACGAAGTCGACGAACGGATACCGAACCAGTTCCTCGTGGTAGTAGCTGGCCGACAATCCCCCCATGAGGACGCGAGCCTCGGGGTGGAGCGTCTTCACCATCTCCGCAATGCGGAGCGCTCCCTGCACGTGGGGCAGCCAGTGCAAATCGATTCCGAACACCGGCGCCGACAGGCCCGCGAGGTAGCCGGGCACGTCGAAGCGCGGGTTCTGGAGCATCCGGTACGCGAGATTCACGATCTCGACGTTGTAGTGATTCTGTTCGAGGAACGCGGCGATACTCGTTAAGCCGACTGGGTACATCTCGAAGATCGCCGTCGATGGCACGGCGTCGGCGACCGGGCCGAGAAACGTCCCGCGCGTGCGGAAGTCGTACAGGGCGGGCGCGTGGAGCAGGATGAGATCGCGTCGAAACGGATTCCGCATCACTGGTTGGCGTTGCATCTTCCGTGCTTGGATTGCTGTCGCGTTGGTTGGCGCGAATCCGGCGCCGCGCCGCGATCGCGCGTCGCAGTTGCCGGGAATCCGGCACTGGGGTGAGTGCGGCGCGCCCGCTCTCAGCGAAACACCGCGCTAGCGCGACGCGCCTCGTACGGGACGGCCGTGGCATCCACGTTGCTGAGCATCGCGTAAACGCGCTCGCGTGCCCGGCGACGCGCACCTCGGTTCGGCCCATCTGCGGCTGGAGGTGTGGTACATGCTTGCGTCCTTTTCCGCTCTCGACACGCCCGGCGCGGGCGCCGTCTCTCGCCGCGACTTCGTTCGACTGTGCACGATGGCCGCAGCGGCCGTCGGCCTTGGTCCGCTCGCGGCGGAGCGATTCCTGGAGGCTGCCGAACGGGGCCTCAAGCCCTCGGTCATCTGGCTGCAGTTTCAGGAATGCACCGGCTGCACCGAGTCGCTGCTTCGGCCGACGCATCCCGGCGTGGCCGATCTGATTCTCGATCTCATTTCGCTCGACTATCACGAGACACTGTTTGCGGCCGCTGGTCATCAGGCGGAAGCCGCGCGCAAGCAGGCGATGCAGGCGCACGCGGGCAAGTACGTGTGCATCGTCGAAGGCGCGATTCCAACGAAGGAAAACGGCATCTACTGCATGATCGGCGGCCGTACGGCCATCGACATCCTCCAGGACGTCGCCGGCAAGGCCGGCGCCGTCATCGCGATCGGCTCGTGCGCGTCGTGGGGCGGCATCCCGTCGGCGGATCCGAATCCGACCGGAGCGGTCGGCGCCCACGAGATACTCAAAGGGCAGGCGGTCGTCAATATTCCCGGGTGTCCGGCCAATCCGTACAACCTGCTGGGAACCGTTCTGCAGTACGCGACCTACGGCACACTGCCCGCGCTCGACGCACAGGGACGTCCGAAATTCGCCTACGGCAGCACGATCCATGAGCACTGTCCTCGACGCGCGCACTTCGATGCCGGGCGCTTTGCCGAGAAATTCGGCGACGAAGGGCACCGCCTCGGGTACTGCCTCTACAAGCTCGGGTGCAAGGGCCCGGTGACCCACGCGAACTGCTCGGTGCAGCACTTCGGTGAGGTAGTGGATGCGTGGCCGATCGGGATCGGCCATCCCTGCTTCGGGTGCACGGAGCAGGCGGTCGCGTTCCGCGTGCCGCTGCACACGACGGTCGACATCGAGCGGCCGACGCCGCCCGACACCTATCCGCCGATTCACGCGACGCAGGGGACGGTCAGCCCGATCGCGACCGGCGTCGCCGGCGCGATCGTCGGCGCATTGGTCGGGGGAGGTTACGTCGCGTCGAAGAAGCTCTCCGCCGGTCCGCCTGACGATGAAGTGGCGCAGAAGAAGCCGGAGGTCTAGCGATGGGTATCTCCCGACGCGCGGCGCTGCAAGGCATGGTGCTCGGTGGCGCGAGCGTCGCCGGCGCCGCGACCGCTTCCGCCGCCGAACGCCCCGAACCGCCGTCGGACGCGGTCGGTCTTCTTTACGACACCACGCTCTGCATCGGCTGCAAGACCTGCGTGGTCGCGTGCCAGGATGCCAACGGCCTGCCGCGCGACCCAGCCGGCATCGACGCGAAATACGACGCGCCGGTCGATCTGAGCGCGAAGACCAAGAACGTCATCAAGCTGTACGTCGAGGGCGGCAAGCGATCCTTCGTCAAGGTGCAGTGCATGCACTGTGTCGATCCGGCCTGCACGAGCGCCTGCATGCTCGGCGCGCTCCAGAAGCGCGAGCATGGCATCGTCAGCTATGACCCGGCGCTGTGCGTCGGCTGCCGGTACTGCGAGGTGGCGTGCCCCTATAACGTGCCGCGATTCGAGTTCGCGAAAGCGACGCCGAAGATCGTCAAGTGCGAGCTGTGCCGGACCCGCCTGGCCGAGGGCCGGGAGCCAGCGTGCTCGGAGGTCTGTCCGCGTAAGGCGGTCATCTTCGGGAAACGATCCGATCTGCTCAAGGAAGCCAAGCGGCGGCTCGCCGCGAGCCCTGGCAAGTACGTGCCCAAGGTGTTCGGGGAAACCGACGGCGGCGGCACGCAGGTGCTGTATCTCTCACATGTTCCGTTCGAGAAACTCGGGTTCCCGACGCTCGGGGATGAGTCGACCCCGAGCATGCTCCGAAGCCTCCAGCACAGCGTGTATCGCGGATTCGCGGCGCCGGCGGCGCTCTACGCGGTGCTCGGGATGGTGATGCTCCGCAATCGCCGGGCCGGCCCGGGAGGAGAGCCATGACGCCTCATGCGACACCGGTGGGCGGCCGGCTGTGGACGCCGTCCGTGCAACTCCTGTCCGGGATTCTCGGCATCAGCCTGATCGTCATGCTCTGGCGGTTCGTCTTCGGCCTCGGCGCCACGACGGCGCTCAACGACGGCTATCCGCTCGGCCTCTGGATCGCGTTCGACGTCGTCACGGGCACGGCGCTCGCGTGCGGCGGATACGGCGTCGCCATCCTCGTGTACGTATTGAACAAGGGACGGTATCACCCGATGGTGCGTCCGGCCCTCCTGACGAGCGCGTTGGGTTACACGCTGGCCGCCATCGGCGTGAATCTCGACCTCGGGCGGTGGTATCTCGTCTGGAAGGTGCCGCTGTATTTCTGGCACTGGAACTTCAACTCGGCGCTCCTCGAAGTCGCCCTCTGCATCATGGCCTACATGGTGGTGCTGTGGATCGAGCTGTCGCCGGCGTTCTTCGAGAAGTTCCAGGACAGCCCGATCGAACCGCTACGCCGCGTGTCGCGCGCCGCGCTTCCGATTCTCGAGAAAGCGTCGCTGTGGATCATCGCGCTCGGATTGCTGCTGCCGACGATGCATCAATCGTCGCTTGGGACGCTGATGCTGCTGGCGGGGGCGCGGCTGCACCCGCTGTGGAACACGCCGATCCTGCCGTTGCTGTTCCTGATTTCGTGCGTGTCGATGGGCTACGCGATGGTCGTCTTCGAGTCGGCCTTCTCGAGCATCGCGTTCAAGCGGACGCCGGAAATCAAGATGCTCGCCGGCCTCGCGGGTGCGATGGTGCCGATCCTCTATGTGTTCGCCGTGCTGCGGTTCGCCGACCTCGCCTGGCGCGGGCGCGTCGGGCTGCTCTTTGCGGGTGACGGCCGATCGGTGCTGGCCGCCCTCGAGTTCGTGCTGTTCCTGGCGCCGACCGTGATGCTCGCCTCGCGCGCGCGCCGCCACGATCTCGGCAACCTGGTGCGGGCCGCCATGGTCATGATGTTCGCCGGCGCCCTTTACCGCTTCGACACGTACCTGGTGGCGTTCACGCCGGGCGCCCACTGGTCGTACTTTCCCAGCGTGCAAGAAATCCTGGTGACGCTCGGCCTGATCTCCGTTGAGCTCATGGCGTACATCCTCATCGTGAAAACGTTTCCGATTCTCGCCGGCCACCCCGCGGCGGCCGAAAGGCAGGCAGTCTGATGAGCACGCACATCACCGTCGATCCCGTGACCCGGATAGAAGGGCACTTGAGAATCGACGTCGAGATCGACGGCGGCGTCGTGACGAAAGCGTGGTCGTCGGGCCAGATGTTCCGCGGCATCGAGCGGATTCTGCAGGGGCGCGACCCGCGCGAGGCGTGGATCTTCACGCAGCGGTTCTGCGGCGTGTGCACGACCGTCCACGCGATCGCGTCGGTGCGCGCGGTCGAAAACGCCTTGAAGCTGGAGATTCCGCCGAACGCGCAATACATCCGCAACCTGATCGTCGCCGCGCACGCGATGCACGATCACATCGTGCACTTCTATCAGCTGTCGGCGCTCGACTGGGTCGACGTCGTGTCCGCGCTCAAGGCCGATCCCATCAAGACGGCGGCGCTTGCGGCGAGCATTTCGGACTGGCCTGGCAACAGCCGCCAAGAGTTCCAGGCCGTGAAGGATCGCCTCGCCGGCTTCGTCGCCAAGGGGCAGCTCGGCATCTTCACCAACGGGTACTGGGGACACCCCGCCATGAAACTGGCGCCCGAAGTGAACCTGCTGGCCGTGACGCATTACCTGCAGGCGCTCGACTACCAGCGCAAGGCGAACCAGGTCGTGGCGATTCTCGGCGCGAAGACGCCCAACATTCAGAACCTCGCTGTCGGCGGCGTCGCCAACGCCATCAACCTGGATAACGATTCGACACTGAACATGTCGAAGCTCTACCAGGTGAAGGATCTCCTCGACGGCATGAAGGCGTTCATCGAGCAGGTGTACTTCGTGGACGTCTGCGCGATCGCCGCGATGTACGCCGACTGGCTGAAGTACGGCAGCGGTGTCACCAACTACCTCGCCGTGCCCGACTTCCCGACCGACACGAAGGGCGCGACATTCGACATGCCCGGCGGGACGATCTTCAATGGCGATCTGGCCGGCGTGAAACCGATCAGCTCGTTCGAGGATCCGTACTTCCAGAAGAACGTGTCCGAATCGATTGCGCATTCCTGGTACGACGGCGACTGGCAACGGCATCCGTACGAGGAAGACACGGTGCCGAAGTACACGCCGTACGACGCCGACAAGAAATACTCGTGGATCAAGTCGCCGCGCTTCGACGGGCACGTCATGCAGGTCGGTCCTCTCGCGGAAGTGCTCGTGGCGTTCGCGCAGGGGCACGAACCGACGAAACGCTGGGCGTCAAGAACCCTCGAGACCGCCGGGAAGGTGGCCGGCGCCACGCTGACGCCCGCCGTCCTGCACTCGACGCTCGGCCGCCACGCGGCGCGCATGATTCGCACGGCCGTCATCTGCGAGCTCGCGACCAAACATTGGGGCCTCCTCGCGGAGAACATCGGCAAAGGCGACACCCGCATCTTCAACGAGCCGGTGTTCCCGAAAGGCGAGCAGCAGGGATTCGGCTTCCACGAGGCGCCGCGCGGCACGCTGTCGCACTGGATTGTGATCGAGGACGGAAAGATCAAGAACTACCAGGCCGTCGTACCGTCGACGTGGAACGCGGGTCCCCGCGACGCGAAGAACCAGCCGGGCCCGTACGAGGCATCGCTCGTCGGCAACCCGGTGGCCAATCCGGAGCTTCCGCTCGAAGTGCTGCGCACCGTGCATTCGTTCGACCCGTGCATCGCCTGCGCGATCCACACGCTCGACGTGGACGGGGCCGAAATCGCCACCGTGAAGGCCCTCTGACGACGTGACGACCCCGACGATCTACGTCCTCGGGCTCGGCAACGTGCTGATGGGCGACGATGGCGTCGGTCCCGCTGTCGTGCGCGCCTTCGAAGCCGAATACATCGTGCCCCCCGACGTGGAGGTCGTCGATCTCGGCACCCCCGGGCTCGATCTCTCGCCGTGGCTGGCCGATGCCGACTGCGTGGTCATCGTCGACACGGTGAGGAGCGATCTTCCGCCCGGGACGCTGCGGCTGTTCAAGAAGGCGGACCTGCTCCAGCATGCGCCGCAGGCGCGCGTCAGCCCCCACGATCCAGGACTGAAGGAGTCGCTGCTGACGCTCGAGTTCGCCGGCCGCGCGCCGCTCGACGTCGCGCTGGTGGGCATCGTGCCGGGTCCGACCGAAATGGGCATCGAGCTCAGCGAGCGCGTCAGGACCGCCATCCCCGCCGCCGTGCAGGCGGTCGTCGCCGCCCTCGAGCGGTTCGGCGTCGATGTGAAGGAGCGTCCGAATCCCCTCGGCCAACAGGCGTGGTGGATGTCCAAAGAAGCCTCCAGTCGAGCGTTGATCGTCGACAAGTCCAGAATCTGACGTCTTCCTCAAATGTGGCTGCCGGGAATCCGGCGATAGCAGCCAGTACGTTCCGTATTCCGCGTAATCCTGAGGAAATCCGCTGGCACTGTCATTGCGGTCCGAACCCCTGGCTGGAGGATTACATGACCGCAATGACCGCAGCGCGAATGGCCTGTCTCGGGTTGGCAACCCTCGTGACCCTTTCGTGTAGTTCCGTTGCGCCTGTCAAGGTGGAGGTCGGCGATCAGTGCTTCCGCTGCCGCCGGTCCATCAGCAACGAGCGCGTTGCCGGCGAAATGATTGACGGCCAGTTCATCTCGAAATTCCGCGGACCCGAATGCATGGCCAAGTACCTCGCGGCGCATCCGGACGAGAAACCGACCATCTTCGTGACCGACTACGCGAGCGGCAAGTTCATGCCGCCCCAGAAGGCGTTCTACGTCCCGGAAGTGGTCGATCAGAACACCGGTGAGATCGACTATCGCGCGTATCGCCAGCAGCCGGATGCGACCGCATTTGCCGCCGAGGTGCACGCGACGCCGATCCCCTGGGACGCGGTCCTCGAGACGGCGCGCTGATGGCCTCGTCGTTCGCGGACGGCGGTCCTGCGTGGATCGACGACCGCCCGGGCACGCGGGAAGGACGACGCATCCGCATCATGGGCACGGTGCAAGGCGTCGGCTTCCGACCGTGGGTGTATCGCACGGCCCACCTCGCCGGCGTCACGGGACGCGTGCGCAACGACGCGAGCGGCGTCACGATCGAAGCATTTGGCGACGCGGCGGCGCTGGCGCGTTTCATCGACGCGCTGGCGCACCCGCCGCCGGCTGCCCGCATTGTCGAGGTCCAGCAGACGCCCATCCCCGCCGAGCCCACATCGGCATTCGCCATCGTCGAAAGCGGAGCCGCCGCCGAACGGCGGATCTCGATTCCCCCGGACCTCGCGACCTGCGACGAGTGCGCGGCGGAAATCGTCGACCCCGCGAACCGCCGCTTTCGTTACGCCTTCACCAACTGCACCAACTGCGGACCGCGCTTCACGATTGCCCGCGACATCCCCTACGACCGCGGCACGACGACGATGGCGCCGTTCACGATGTGTCCGTCGTGCCAGCGTGAATACGACGACGTGGACGATCGCCGGTTCCATGCGCAGCCGAACGCCTGTCCCACCTGCGGACCGCGGCTCACGCTGCATGCCGCCAACGGCGCGGCTCTCGATCGAGGCGATCCGATCGCGGTCGCGGCCCTGGCGATTCGCGAGGGGCTGATCATCGCCGTCAAGGGCGTCGGCGGCTTTCATCTGGCGTGCGACGCGACGTCGGCGGACGCCGTGGCGCGCCTGCGCCGGCTCAAGCACCGCGACGAGAAGCCGTTGGCCGTCATGGTCGAGAATCTCGCGGCGGCTGAGGCCGTCGCCGTGATTGGCGGCGAGGAGCGTCGTCTGCTGATGTCGGTGGAGCGGCCGATCGTCCTGGCGCCCAAGCGCGACGGGAGCGGCGTCGCCGACAACGTGGCTCCGCGCAACCGCCTGGTGGGTGTGTTCCTGCCGTATTCACCCCTCCATCACCTGCTGATCGCCGATGCGAGGCGCTCCATCGTGATGACGTCAGGCAACCTGTCGGAGGAGCCGATCGCCGTCCACAACGACGAAGCCGTGCGGCGCCTCGGCGGCATCGCCGATCTGTTTCTGATGCACGACCGCGCCATCGAGACCCGGTGCGACGACTCGGTCGTGACGGTCATCGCCGGCCGCGCGTCCGTGCTGCGGCGATCGCGCGGGTATGTCCCGCGCGCGGTGCCCGTGTCGCGGCCGTTTGCGCGGCCCGTGCTGGCGTGCGGCGCGCTGCTCAAGAACACCTTTTGCCTCGCCGCCGGCGACAGCGCATGGCTCGGGCCGCACATCGGCGATCTCGAGAATGTCGAGACGTATGAGTCGTATACGGGCGGCATCGCGCGGCTCGAGCGCTTCCTGCAGCTTCGGCCGGAGATCGTCGCGTACGACATGCACCCGGACTATCTGTCCTCGGCGTATGCCAGAGAGCGGTCCGGCGTGATCAAGGTGCCGGTTCAACACCACCACGCGCACGTCGTGAGCGCGATGGCGGAGCACCAGATCGACGGCCTCGCGATTGGCATCGCGTACGACGGCAGTGGCTTCGGGACAGACGGCACGATGTGGGGTGGTGAGGTGCTCGTGGCCGACGCGGCGTCCTTCACTCGCGTGGCGACGTTCCGCCCGATCCCGCTCGCCGGCGGCGATGCCGCCATCCGCGAACCGTGGCGCATCGCGGTGGCGCTCATCACCGACGCCTTTGGGCAAGACGCGCCTGCGAGCGTGTGGGCGCTGCTCGAGGATGTCACTGACCGCAACCTCGCCGCAGTGCGCCACCTGCTGCGTGCGTCGGTGAATGCGCCGCTCGCGCGCGGCGTCGGGCGGTACTTCGACGGGTTCGGTGCGCTGTTTCTCGGGCGTCCGCGAGCCGGCTACGAAGGACAGATCGCGACGGAATGGAATCAGGCGGCAGATCCAGCGGTGTCCCGTTCATACCCATTCAAGATCCGGCGCGACGTCGCGCCCTGGGAGCTGGATCTGCGGCCCGCGCTGCGCGCGGCCGTCGCCGACCGACTGGCCGGTGAGCCAGTGACGTCGATCGCGGCCGCCTTTCACAACACGCTGGCCGACGCCACCGCGACGCTCGTCGCGGGCGTCGCGAGCGTCTTCGGCTCTTTGCCCGTCGTGGCCAGCGGCGGCTGTTTTCAGAACGCGCGGCTGGCCGAGTCGGTGCGGGCGGCGCTCGCGCCGGAACACGACGTCCGGCTCCACGCGCTGGTGCCGCCGGGCGACGGTGGTCTCGCGCTCGGGCAAGCGATCATCGCGGATGCGCTGACGCGAACGTAGAACGCAGAACGGAGAACGAAGCCATGTGTCTGGGTGTTCCCGGGTTGGTCGTCGAGCTTGACGATCTCACGGCGGTCGTCGATTTCTGGGGCGTGCGGCGGCGCGTGCGTCTCGATCTCGTCGACGAACCGGTCGCGATCGGCGACTACGTGCTCAATCACGTGGGCTTCGCCATTCGGAGGATTCCCGTCGAGGACGTGCAGGCGACGCTCGCGGTCTACGAGCAGCTCCTGCAGGAGAGCACCGAGGGCACCCGAGAGGACCTGATGGCGGCTGACGTGCGGTCGGAGCTCGCCGCCGGGGCACCGCGAGAGAGCAAGCCATGACTGGCCGTCTCGAATTCCGGGATCCCGATCGCGCGCGGGCGCTTGGCGGAGCCCTCGAGCAGGCCGTCGCAGAGGTCGGGCGCTCGCCCGTGGCGGTCATGCACGTGTGCGGCAGCCACGAGCAGGCGATCGCGAAGTTCGGCCTGCGGGCCGGGTTTCCGCGCAGCCTCGACGTCATCATGGGCCCCGGTTGTCCGGTCTGCATCACCGATCTGCCGGAAATCGACGAAGCGGTCGCCCTCGCCATGCAAGGGGTCCGTATCGCGACCTACGGCGACATGTTGAAGGTGCCCGGGACGGCTGGCTCGCTGGCCGACGCTCAGGCGGCCGGCGCCCACCTCGACGTGGTGTACAGCGTCGCCCAAGCCGTGGATCTCGCGCGCGAGACCGGCGACGAGGTCGTGTTCTTCGCGACCGGCTTCGAAACGACGGCCGTCGCGACCGCCGCGGTCATTTTGGCCGGCGTGCCAGCCAACTTCTCGGTGCTCTCGGCGCACAAGTTCATTCCGCCCGTGATGGAGATCGTCGCCGAGATGCCGCACACGCGCGTCGAGGGGTTTCTCGCCGCCGGCCACGCGGCGATCATCACGGGGTCTGATGTGTTCGAGCCATTCGTCGCCCGCCATCACCTTCCGGTCGTCGTCGCCGGCTTCGAGCCGCTCGACATTCTCGCGGCCTTGGTGAAGCTCGTCCAGATGATTCGAGACGATGACCACGGGGTGGTGAACATGTTTCCGCGCTGCGTGACGCGCGAGGGAAATCGCAACGCGCAACAACAGCTCTGGCGCGTGTTCCAGACGGTCGGGGGGCGATGGCGAGGCATCGCGCACGTCCCGAACGGCAATCTCCGCCTGCGCGATGAGTGGGCGCACGTCGATGCGCGGTGCCGGTTCGCGATCGACGTCTCGGCCTTGTGCGACCGTGCCCCGTCATCGCTGGTGCGCCAGTGTCTGTGCGGAAACATCATGGCCGGCATCGCGCAGCCATCCGATTGCGCGCTCTTTGGCAAGGAGTGCGTGCCCGAGTCGCCGGTCGGAGCCTGCATGGTCAGCAGCGAAGGGACCTGCCGGATCTGGCATCAGTACGGCGGCGTGCCCAATCTGGGAGCCTCGGCATGAACAACGATCTGCGACGTGCTGTCCTGGCCGGGTCCGGCGCGCGCGCGTCTGGCGTGGGGGTGGAATCCCAGGCGTTCGCAAAAAACGATCGCATCACGCTGAAACACGGCGCGGGCGGCCGCGCCATGCGCGGGCTGATCGAAACCGCCTTCCTCCATGCGTTTGCGACCGACCCGCCGCAGCTGGCCGGCGTCCATGGGCTGGCCGCGATGGACGACGGCGGCGCGGTGCGGATCGGCGACCGCTGGCTGGTGCTGACCACCGACTCGCACGTGATTCAGCCGGCGTTCTTCCCAGGCGGCGACATCGGGCGTCTGGCCATCGCCGGCACGGTCAACGATCTCGCGATGATGGGTGCGACCGACGTGCTCGGCCTCACCTGCAGCGTGATTGTCGAGGAAGGCTTCCTTCGCAGCGATCTCGAGCGGATCCTCGTGTCGATGCGCGAAACGTGTCTGGAAGCCGACGCCACCGTCCTTGCCGGCGATACGAAGGTGATGGGAAAGGGCGAGATCGACGGAATCGTGATCAACACAGCCGGCATCGCGCTCACCTCCCGTCTGATTACCGACTGCGGCCTTCGGCCCGGCGACCGACTCATCGTCACCGGCACCATCGGCGACCACGGCATGGCCGTGATGGCCACGCGTCACGGCCTTGCGCTCGACACGCCGCTCGAATCCGACGTCGCGCCGATCAACGGCCTGATTCGCGCGGCGCTGGCCGCCGATCCGACGGCCGTCACGGCGATGAAGGATCCCACGCGAGGCGGCGTGGCGAGCGTCCTCCACGAGATGGCCTCGAAGGGCCGCGTCGGCATCGTGATCGACGAGCGCGCGCTGCCCGTCCGGACCGAGGTGCGCGGTATTTCCGAGCTGGTCGGGATCGATCCCTTGCTCGTGGCCAATGAAGGCAAGGCCGTGATGGCGGTTCGCGCCGACGCGGCCGAACGCGTGCTCGAGACGCTTCGGGCGCATCCACTTGGCCGGGCCGCCGCGATTGTCGGCGTCTGCACCGAAGAGCGGCCGGGCCTGGTGGTGTTGGACACAGGCTTCGGCCGACGGCTCGTCGCCGAGCCTGAAGGCGAACTGCTGCCGCGCATATGCTGACCGAACGCCAGCCCGATCGCCGGCCGATGAAGGTGGCCGTCCTGTGCTCGCAGCGGGCGCCGGGCCTCCTTCACCTGCTGAACGTCGACCGCGAGCACGGCCGCTCGTACGAGGTCGTGTGCTGCGTGACGAGCGAGCCAGCGTTCTCGGAAGAAGTCGAGGTGGAGAGGCGGGGCGTTCCCATGCTGCGGCGGCCCATCGCTGAGTTCTACCGCGCACGCGGAGCCGCGGTCTATCGGGACACCGACGTGCGCGCCGCTTTCGATGCAGAGACGGTGGAGCGTCTGGCTCGGTACTCGCCGGATCTGCTGCTGCTCGACGGCTACGTCTACCTGGTGACGGAGCCGCTGCTCGGCGCCTTTCGCGGGCGAATCGTCAACCTCCACTTCAGCGATCTCACGCTGCGGCGGCCAGACGGCGGTCCAGCGTTTCCGGGCCTGCGCGCCGTCCGCGACGCGCTGGCGGCGGGCTGCGAGGAGACCCGCGCAACCGTCCATCTGGTCGACACGGAACCGGACGGCGGACCGCCGATCGTCCGGTCGTGGCCCTTTCCGGTGTCGCCGATGGTTCGCTCCGGCGCGGCCGCGACCGACATGGGCAAGGCCTACACGTTCGCGCATCAGCAGTGGATGATGCGCGACTCGGCCGGCCCGCTCCTTGCCGCGGCGCTTCGGCTGATCGGACGGAATGAGGTGGATCTCCACACCCTGGCGGCGCGCGCCCCGTGCGACGTGGTGCCGTGGGATCTCGCCGCGGACGGAAACCTGGCTCCGCCGCCGGCGATCGCGCGCGATCAATCTGCCGAGCGAGCGCTCGTCGCACAGTGAAGGTGCCGGTTATGCAGCACATCCGCATGGAACGCGACGGCGCCGTCGGCAGCATCACCATCGACCGGCCGGCGCGTTTCAATTCGATGGACATCCGGACCGCGCAGGACTTCCGGCGCGCGGCGTTGCAGTACGCGCGTGACGACGAGGTTCGCGCCGTCGTGCTCCGTGGCCTCCCGAACATGTTCTGCAGCGGCGCGGATCTGAAGTTCATCCGAGACGGCGGTGACCGCGGCGATCCCGCCTATCTGGCGTCTGCCGGCAGCGGTGGATACGGGGAGACCTTCAAACAGATCCTCGAGTACATCCACAGCAGCATCTCCGAGATCAGGCGCGCGCCCAAGCCGTTCATTGCCGCGGTCGACGGAATGGCCGCGGCGGGCGGGTTCGGGATCGCCATGTCGTGCGACCTCGTGCTCGCCTCGACTCGGGCGACCTTCGAGTGGGCCTATGCGAAGACGGGGCTGACCGGCGCCGAGAGCGCCACGTTTCTGCTGCCCCGGCTCATTGGGCTCCGGCGGGCGATGGAGCTGGTGTTGCTCAACCCGCGCCTCACGGCGGCGCAAGCCCGCGACTACGGGCTGATCACGGACGTGTTTGAGGTCGCTCAGTTCGAGGCGAGCGTGCGCGAGCTCGCGGCGCGTCTCGCCGAGGGGCCGCCACACGCCTTCGCAGTGGCCAAGGAGCTCCTGAACCAGGCGGCCGGCGTCGATCGGCTCGACGTCCATCTCGATCGCGAGCTGCAGGAGCTTGCGCGCGCGGCCGACGGTCCGGAGTTCGCGCAGGGGCTCGAGGCGTTCTTCTCGAAGCGTCCGTTGCGGTTCACGAGCGGGGATGAGACCCCGCGAGCCGTGAAGAAAGCGTAACGCCATGCACGAGTACAGCATCGTCCAGGCGCTGTTCGATCGGATCCAGGACGCGGCCCGCGAACGAGGCGCGGTTGCGGTGCGCCGGGTGAAGCTGCGGATCGGGGAGATCGCCGGCGTCGATGTCGACCTGTTGCAGACGGCGTACGACCTGTTCCGCGTGCGCACGATCTGCGAAGGCGCATGGCTCGACGTCGAGCGAGTGTCGGCGCGGTGGACGTGCCCCGGCGGACACGGTGATATCGCGCGCGGTCATGCGCTGGTCTGCCCGGCGTGCGCGCGTCCGGCGCGGCTGGCGGCGGGCGATGAAATCGTGCTCGAACAACTCGACTTGGAGGTGCCGTGATGTGCGACGCATGTGGATGCGGCGATTCAAACGTGGTCCCGGTTGCGCTGAGCGAACGGGTCCTCGCGGCTAACGACCGCGGCGCGCGGCACAATCGGGAGCACTTCCACGACCACGGGGTGATTGCCGTGAATTTGATGGGGGGGCCGGGCGCCGGAAAGACGGCGATCCTCGAAGCGTCGGCGCAAGCGCTTGCCGCGCTCGGGGAGGCCGAGAAGGTCGGCGTGCTGGCGGGCGATCTCGCCACCGATCACGACGCCGCCCGCGTGCGCGCGGCCGGGATTCTCGCCGAATCGATTACCACCGGCTCGGCCTGTCACCTGGACGCCGAGATGGTGCACCGCGGCCTGCATCGCCTTGCGTGGCGATCGCTCGACTTCCTGTTCATCGAGAACGTCGGCAACCTGGTGTGTCCGGCCGTGTACGACCTCGGCCAGGATGCCAACGTCGTGGCGCTGTCAGTGACCGAGGGAGAAGACAAGCCGCTCAAGTACCCCACGATGTTTCAGAAGGCCGACCTCGTGCTGCTGACCAAGACCGACCTGCTGCCGCAACTGCCCGACATCGACGTCGCTCGAATCGCCACGAACCTGTCGCACGTGATGCCGAAGCCGGCCATGATCACGATGTCGGTGCGGACCGGTGAAGGCATCGACCAGTGGATCCAGTGGTTGCACGGTCTGAAACATCTTCGCGCGTCGATGCGCGCGTCGATCGTCGGACCGGTGTAAGCCGGGCTCTCGTTTGCGAGGAGACCGATCGATGTCGCTCACATTTGCGATTGCGTTCGCCGCCGCCGGGATCGGCGCGTTCCACACGCTCGCCCCGGATCATTGGGTGCCGTTCGCCGCGCTTTCGCGCGCCGAGCGGTGGTCGGCCGGACGCACGGCGCTCGTGACCGTGCTCTGCGGGCTGGGTCACGTCACCGTGTCGGTGCTCCTTGGCCTGTGCGGCGTCCTCTTCGGGCTCGGACTCCTCGAGACGTTCGGCCGGCGGCTCGAGGGCGTCGCGGGATTCCTGCTCATCGGTTTTGGCGCGGCCTACGGGCTGTGGGGACTCCATCGCAGCGTCCAATCGCGGTGGCACCTTCACGCGGACGCGCTTCCGCACTGGCACATCGGCCATCACGGACATGCGCATCAACACGGGACTCCGAGCGGCGGGCGGATGACGCCGTGGACATTGTTCCTGCTGTTCTCGGCGGACCCGTGCGTCGCCGTGATCCCGCTCATGTTCGCGTCGGCTCCGCTCGGCTGGACGAGCACGCTCATCGTCGTGGCGGCGTACGAGCTTGCGACGATCGGCACGATGGTGATGCTCGTGCTTCCGGCGCGCGTGGCCGTCACCGCGGTGCGCGGTGTCTGGGCCGATCGGTACGGGGACGCGCTGGCCGGCGGCGTCATCGCCGTCGTGGGTGTCGTGGTCGTCGGGTTGGGTTGGTAGCGCCCGCCTGCGATCTCAGAAGCTCCGCACGCATCGGCACGCCATGTAGGCGGGCCCCGCTTTCTTCAGCACGCTGTTGACCCGGCCGTTATACACGACGATGTACGCGCGAGACGCGTCGGCCTCGTCGCTGGTCCACCAGTAGATCACCATGCTGTAGGGATTCCACAGCGGCGCTTCCTTGTCCGGCATCTCGCGATAGCGCGCCTCGTGCGTGGCGGCGTCCCACTCGCCTCCGGCGTTCCGGCCCCTCCAGATCATCGTGCGAACCGTTTCATCGACGCTCGGCAGGCGCCACAGATGCTGCGGTGTTGGCGCGAGCGTTGTGCCGTCGGCCGTGAGCCGGTCGCACCGGTTCTTTGCTTCGAACCACGAAAAGCCGCGCTCGTCCCAGCCCGGACCCGCGGGCGCCCAGACGAGGTCGACGCCGTTGCCGGCGATGTGACGCATCGAGAGATCGACGGTCGATGGCCGGGTGATCGAACGCCATCCCGGATACGCGCCACAGACGACGGCTGTCGCGAGCGGAACCCAGAGAACCATGCGGCGCGCCCAGGACACCGGAGTCGGACGCCCGTAGGCGTACAAGAAGGCGAGCGCCAGCATCGGCGCTCCGATCAGCGTGGCAGCGGCCGGCGGGCGGAACCCGAATCGCCAGACGATGCCGATCGCGAGCGCGATGTGCAGAGCCACGCCGAACCAGCGTCGCCACAATGCAGCGAGCGCCGCCACCATTGGAATGAACATCCAGGGGATGTACTGGATGAACATCAATGCGAAATTGCGCCACAGCTCGCGGGAGTACCAGCCTTCGTGGAAGTTTTCGATGCTGCCCCAGAAGGCCCAGAGCGCAGAGAAGAAGGTCGAGATCGCGACCGCAGTCCACCCGGCGATGTTGCGCGTGCGCGAGCTCACCCCGTTCGCCGTCTTCAGACCCTCACGGCGACCTTGCTCATCGACGAGGTCACCTGCGACGCAAGCCGGCGTGTCCCCACGCGGATTCGCGCGTCGACGATGCGGCAGCCGTTGCCTGGTGGAAGAGCGATGACGGGGTTGAGGTCGAGCTCCATGATTTCCGGAACCGCCTCGGCGAGGCTGGAGAGCCGCAGCAGAACGTCCCGAAGCGCCTCCAGGTCCGCCGCGGGATGGCCCCGATGTCCCTGCAGGAGAGGGAAGCCGCGGATCTCGTGCAGCAGCTCGTCGGCGTCGACGTCGGTGAGCGGCGCGACGCGGAACCGGACATCGCCGAGGACCTCCACATGGATCCCGCCGAGCCCGAAGCCGATGAGCGCTCCGAAGAGCGGATCGTCGGCGAGGCCGATCATGGTCTCGACTCCGCCCGCGATCATCGGCTGAATCAGGACGCCGTCGATCGTCACCGCCGGAGCGAATCGTCGCGCGCGAGCCACGATTTCGCCGAACGCCCTGCGGACGGCGTGCTCGTTGGCGAGATTGAGCCGAACGCCGCCGATCTCGGTCTTGTGTTGAATCCGACGCGAGGTGAGTTTCGCGGCGACGGGGAATCCGAGCATCGAGGCGAGCGCCGCCGCTTCGTCGGCCGTGTGCGCGACCGCGCCGGCGGCGAGGGGCAGCCCGAATGCGTTCAGCACCGCGGAGACTTCGTCGGTCCCCAGCCAGCGATCGCCGGGCGCAGCACCCGCCTCATCGGTGAGCGCCTTGCGGCATACGTCCCGCGCCACGTCGGGGTGGACGTCGTCGAATCCCCAGAAGAGGCCGGGCGGCTGCGCGCGCCACGCGGCGTAGGTGGCGATCTTGCCGAGCGCGCGCGCCGCGTTTTCGGGGAACGCGTACGTCGGGACGTGCTCGCCGCCGACGTCGAGCGGAGCAACGTGGCCCGGGTTGGCCATCACGCACGCCAGAATCGGTTTCCGCGTGGCCCCGGCGCGCCGTCCGGCCGCCACCCCGTCGCGGATGGCCGCCTGGATCTCTGCCGACCGTGAGGCGTCGATCGGGGTGAAGATGACGATCAGCGCATCGGACTCGTCGGCGGTGAGCGCCACCTCGATGGCGCGGCGGTAATCGTCGCCGGTCGCCGACGCGACCACATCGATCGGATTGCCGACGCTGGCCACCGACGGGAGGAAGGCGGCCAGCCGCGCGCGCGTCTCGGCGGAGAACTCAGTGACGGTCAATCCCGCGGCCTCGCAGGCGTCGACGGCGAGAATGCCCGGCCCCCCGGCGTTGGTGACAATGGCGACCCGGCGGCCGAAGGGCAGCGGCTGCGCGTCGAGGCAGGCGGCGATGTCGAACATGTCATCGATCGTGTCTGCGCGGATGACGCCCGACTGTCGGAACAGCGCGTCCACGGCCACATCGCTCGCGGCCAAGGCGGCCGTGTGGCTGCCGGCCGCGCGCACGCCAGCGCGCGTGCGCCCGGCCTTGACGGCCACAATCGGCTTGCGTCGGCCGATCCGCCGCGCGAGGCGCGCGAAGCGGCGCGGATTTCCAAACGACTCGACGTACAACAGAATGACATTGGTCGAGGGATCGCCCTCCCAGTACTCGAGCAGGTCGTTGCCCGACACGTCGGCCTTGTTGCCGACGCTGACAAACGTCGAGAGGCCGGCCTGCCGCTTGGCCGCAAGCTCGAGAATCGTCAGACCGAGCGCTCCACTCTGCGACGAAAACGCGATGTGCCCCGTCGGCGGAAACACCGGCGAGAACGACGCGTTCAACCGTATGTCCGCCCTCGTGTTCAGGAGGCCCATGCAGTTGGGCCCCACCATCCGCATGCCGTAGCCCCGGGCTTTCTCGACGAGCGCCTGCTGCCGCGCGCGCCCTTCCGCGCCGGTTTCGGCGAATCCGGCGGTGATGACCACCAGCGATTTCACGCCCGCCGCCGCGCAGTCGTCCACCACACTCAAGACGGCCGGCTGCGGGACGACGAGAACGGCCAGATCGACACCCGGCGGGAGGTCGCGGACCGAAGGGAACGTCTTTCGGCCGCCGATCTCGGCCGCGTGGGGATTGACCGGGTAGATCGGACCGCTGAATCCGGCGGCGATTAACCCGTCGAGTACGCGCCGGCCAATGCTCGTGACGTCGCGCGAGGCGCCCACGACAGCGACCGATCGCGGCTCGAGCATCGGGCGAAGCGATGCGGCGGTCGCCACGCGGCTGCGCTCCTCGGCTGACGCGACGCATTCGAACGACGGCGTCAGTAAGAGCTGTACGTCGACGCAGCCGGGGGCCGACTTCGAGCGGATCTCGAAACCGGAATCGCGGAACACTTCGAGCATGTTGCCGTTGTCGCCGGGCGTCGTCGCCTGGAAGCGCCTGAAGCCGCTGGCGGCGGCGATCACCGCGAGCCGCTCCAGCAGCAGCGTCCCGAGTCCCTTCCCCTGAAAACGATCGTCAACGGCAAACGCCGCTTCCGCGACGCTGGCCGTCAGCGCGGCGTAGGAACCGACGGCAATCAGTCGGACATCGCCGTCCACGTGGCGTTCGGCGACCAGCGTGACGCTGCGGGCCGGGTCGACCACGTCGTACAGCCGCTCGACCAGGGCGGCCGGCGGCTCGCCCGCAATGAAGAATCGCTTGCGCCGCGACTCGGGCGACAGCTCGTTGAAGAAGCGGCGCATCGCGTTGCGGTCGGCGTCGGTCGCCGCGCGCACGGTCGCCACCGAGCCGTCGCGGAGCACGACCCGCGGTGCGTGGACGTCGTCGACGGCCGGCAACGTCGGAGAGATGCGATGCTTGTTCATGCCTTGGCCACGACAGCGAGGGCATCGGGCACCACGAATTCACGCTCGGGCTGGCGCACCGTGAGCACCGGACACGGCGCGGTGCGCACGACCCGCTCGGCGATGCTGCCCATCAGCAGATGCGCGACGGCACCGCGGCCATGAGTCCCCAAGACGATCAGGTCGATTTGATGGGTCTTGGCGTATTCGACGATCGAGGTCGCGGGGGCGTCCGACGTGAGCAGCACGACGGTCGAGGGCGTGTCGGCGTCGAGGCGCTCCTCGAGTTGCTTGCGTGCCGCAGCGTCGATGTCCTTCTGCAGATCCGGGAAGACCGTGACGTAGGCGTCGCCGCCCACGGCCTTCATGTACACGTTCTCGGTGACATGGAGGAGGTGCAACCTCGCGCCGAACGTGCGCGCGAGCGCGCGGCCGTAGGTGAGAGCCGCGTCCGACGCTTCGCCGAAATCGGTGGCGACCAGGATCTTGTTCATCAGGATCATGACGGACCTCTCAGGAAATCGGCAGCGGTTTGTGATGCGTGCGCTGCCAGGATTGCAGAACCTTGAGGTAGTTGCCGCGTTCGAAGGCTTCCGGGTCCGGGCATCGCGACAGGCTCATGCTCCCGCGCAACTGAGTGAGCGATTCGTACTCGTGCTCGTCGGCCCATTGGGAGAACGCCTGCCGGATGTACCCCAGATGCGCCGGCCCGTGCAACAGCAGCGCCGACACGATCTGCACGACGTCGGCGCCGGCCATGATCGCCTTCACGGCGTCAATCGGCTCGTGCACCCCGCCGCTGGCGGCGATCGACACCGGCGTCCGCCCGAACAGCACGGCGAGCCAGCGCAGCCGGAGCAGCAGCTCGGAGGAATCCGACAGCTGCAGTTTGGGCACCGTCTCGAGCGTCTCGGGATCGATGTCGGGCTGGTAGAACCGGTTGGCCAGGATCACGCCGGCCGCGCCGAGGCGGCTCAGCTGCCACACCATGTTGGGCAGCGAAGAGTAGAAGGGCGAGAGCTTCACGGCCAGCGGAATCGTGATCGATTCCTTCAGAACCGCGACGATGTCGACGACGCGCCGCTCGACCGCGGCGCCGTCCTCGCGCAGGTCTGTCGCGACGTGATAGAAGTTCAGCTCGAGCGCGTCGGCGCCGGCGTGCTCGATGAGACGTGCGTACTCGAGCCAGCCTTCGGCCGTCGTGCCGTTCAGCGATGCGATGACCGGCACGTGGACGCGCCGCTTGATCCGCGCCAGGTGCTCGAGGTACCGCTCCGGCGCCAGCGCGTATTCGCTGGCGGCGGGGAAATACGATTGCGCTTCAGCCGATGACTCGGCGTACGCGCGCGCCAGCCCCGACCGCTCGCTCACAATCTGCTCCTCGAAGAGCGAGTGCATCACGATGGCGGACGCGCCGGCGTCCTCCAGACGCATCACGACATCGAGGTCGTCGACGAGCGGCGAGGCGCCCGGCATGAACGGGCTCGCGAGCTCGAGCCCGAGATAGCGCGTGGTGAGATCCATCATCCTCCTCTAATGGGTCGTGGCGCCGGCGATCGGCTTCGCGCCGCGCCGTGCCAGCTCTTCGTACAGGGCGAGACGCCGGCGGATCTGCTGTTGCGCCTGGGCCACGAGCGCGCGGTAGCGCTCCGGATCCTGCTGGGCCGTGAGCTGGAAGCGCGTCTCGCTGGCCATCAGCTTCGCCACGTCGACTTTGGGCGCGAGAGAATCCACGACGAGCGGCGGATCGCCGGCCTCGGTTCGCCGGGGATCGTACCGATAGAGCGGCCAGTAGCCCGACTCGGCGGCCAGCTTCTGGTGCTCGATGCCGAACGCCATGTCGTACCCGTGCGCGATGCAGTGGCTGTAGGCGATGATGAGCGACGGCCCCGGGTACGCCTCGGCCTCGATGAATGCCTTCAGCGTCTGCGCATCCTTCGCGCCAAACGCCACTTGAGCGACGTAGACGTGGCCGTAGGCCATCGCCATCAGACCGAGATCCTTCTTTCCACCGGTCTTGCCGGCCACGGCGAATTTCGCCGCGGCGCCGGTCGGCGTCGATTTCGATTGCTGTCCGCCGGTGTTGGAGTAGACCTCGGTGTCGAGCACGAGGACGTTGACGTTGGCCCCACTCGCCAACACGTGGTCCAGGCCGCCGTAGCCGAT
>OCZT010000203.1_pt1 | contig 57040 bp, 51 predicted proteins | sample 1539031 | NCBI WGS metagenome assembly OCZT01 (sample SAMEA3539308, study PRJEB22396) | soil metagenome | biome: tundra; feature: field; material: soil | place: USA | collected 2010-05 | depth 0.15 m
CCGGTCCCGGTGTCGGCCCCGGCCGAGCCTGCCGCGGCGCCGGTTTCGGTCTTGTCGTTCATTCGGCCACCGCCTGCCGCTTCTTAGGAGTCGCCTTGGCCCCGGCCTTGGATTTGCTCAGCCCGGCCACCCTGCGCAGGATGTCGCGCGTCTGGTCGTCGTCGTGGAGCGCGACCGCGGCGGTGAGGTCCACCAGCAGCTGGGCCAGCTCCTCGCCGGTGCTTCCCACGGCGCTGTCGCGGACGCGGGTGATCGACTCGTGGTCGGTTCTGTCTGTTGTCTCGTGATCGTGGCTGAGCGATTCGTGGAGCCGCTCGCCGGCTCGCAGGCCGGTGAACACGATCGGCACCTGGTCTTCGGGGAGGCCGGCGAGGCGGATCAGGTCGCGGGCCAGATCCACGATCTTGACCGGCTCGCCCATGTCGAGGACGAAGATGACGCCGCTGTCCGGCGTGGAGCCCGCCTGGAGAACCAGGCTGACGGCCTCCGGGATCGTCATGAAATAGCGCGTCGCGTCGGCGTGGGTGATGGTGATCGGGCGGCCTTGCTCGAGCTGGCGCTGGAAGATCGGAATGACGCTGCCGCTCGAGGCCAGGACGTTGCCGAAGCGGACCGCGACGAACGGGCGGCCCGTGCGCTTGGCGGCGGCCACGGTCAGCAATTCGGCCAGGCGCTTGGTTGCGCCCATTGCAGAAACGGGCTCGACGGCCTTGTCGGTGGAAATGAGGACGAAGCGCTTCACGCCGAGACGCTCGCAGGCGGAGATGACGTTCTCCGAGCCGAACACGTTGGTCATCGCGCCTTCGGCGGGGGAGTTCTCGACCATAGGCACATGTTTGAGAGCTGCTGCGTGGAAGACGACATCCGGCCGGGCTCGGTTGATGACGGCATCAACCGCCGCCTGCGAGCGAATGTCGGCCAAGACCAGCTCGAACCCGACGCCGGGATTGGTGCCGACGCGCTCGGCAAGCTCGCGCTCGATGGCCCAGAGAGCCTCTTCGTGGTTGTCGACGACGGTTATCAGGCGAGGCCCGATGGCCAGGATCTGGCGGATCAGCTCGCTGCCGATCGAGCCGCCGCCGCCCGTCACTAGGACGCTGGCGCCGTTGAGGTAGCCGGCCACGGCGTCTGTATCGATTTCCACAGGCTCGCGGCGCAACAAGTCCTCAACGCTTACGCGTCGTATTCGGAGGGTCAGCGAGTCGCCGGCGAGGAGTTCGCGCGGGTGGGGGACTGTCCGGACCTGAAGCCCGAGCCCGTGACCACTCTCAAACGCGTGGCGAATCGCCGTGCCGGAAGCGGTCGGCATTGCAACCAGAAGTTGCTTGGCGCGGCTGTCGTGGGCGGCCTTTGGCAAGGCGTCGAGTCCACCGAAAACACGCTTGCCCAGGAGTCTGGAGCCCTGCTTCTTGGGGTCGTCGTCGATGAAGCCGACGATGTTGAGATGGGCTGCGGGGTCCCGGGCCGCCACGCGGGCGATCGTGGCGCCGGTCTCACCCGCGCCGTAGACGATCGTCGGCACCAGACCGAGTTCTTCGTCGCTGCCCCCGGAAATGCCTTTTCGCTCCAGATTGGCCCTGACCGCGAAGCGCCCGCCGCCGACGAAGGCCACTTCCAGGAGCGCCTCAACGGCAAAGATGGATCGGGGATAGCCGAGCGTGCCGGGAAAGTGGAGCGCAGCGAGGACGAGGAAGGCCAGGGCCGCGATTGCGGTCGCGACGACCACGGCGAAGACGATGAGGTACATCTCCTGTACCGACGCATATCTCCACTCTCGTCGGTAGAGCCCAAAGCCGATGAATACGAGCGGCATGACGATGAGCGGCAGCAGCCCGACCGGCATCGCATCGCCCAGGTAGCCGGGAAAGTAGGAGAGATCGAAGCGCAGCAGGAAAGCAAGGACGATCGCGGCGGCTGTGACCGTCACGTCGTAGATGAAGAGGTGGCGGCCGCGCAGGACGAAGCTAGGCATCGATCGGTTCCTCGATGGTTGCCTTGACGTCGGCTGGCAAGCGAATCTCGCGGCCCAGCAGCGCGCGCGGCGTTTGAGCCAGTATCCAGAGGTCCAGCCTGGCGGACCTGTTGCGCAGGTATGCCGAGTCGATGGCCAACTTGCCGGGCAGGATCTTTTCGCGATAGTGGGCGTCGGGGTCCGTCGCGTCGTCCAGCATACGGGCTTCGTCGTGGTAGATCAGCTGAGTCAGGCCGGTGATACCGGGTGTCGCAGTGAAGACTTCGCGATGGAGTGGGATGCTGAAGTCCACGAAACGCGGATCCTCCGGACGCGGGCCAACGAGCCGCATCTGGCCTCGGGCCACGTTCCACAGTTGCGGCAACTCATCGAGGCGGAAGCGCCGCAGCAGGCCACCGATTCGAGTGATGCGGGCGTCGCTTCCCACCGTTACTCCGGGGCCGGCCTCCGGTCGGCCGGCGCGCATCGTCCTCACTTTGAGGCACTTGAACGTGCGGCCGCCCCTGCCCATTCTGTCGGCTCTATACAAGGCGGGGCCGCGAGTCTCCAGGCGCACGGCCAAACCCAGAGCGACAAGGAGTGGCCCCGTCATGATCGCCAGAACGAGGCCGACCATGCGCTGGATCGGATCAGGCATTGTGCGGACCAGATACTCTCATCGCCGCCGATCCTACTCGGTCGGCGGGTCCCCCGCTCCGGGCAGGGGCCCTATACAAGGTATATTCGCCGCATGCCGTCAGATCCCCAAGCCGCAACGTCCGATGTAGACGCGCCCGAGGCCACGCCGCCCCATCGCGCCGGTTGGGCCAACGACAAGTCGCTCTTCGCCGGGCGAGTCGCCGTCATTTTCCTGACGAAGATCGCCCAGTTCCTGTTCGGCGGAGCGACGTTGTTCCTGGTCGCTGCCTTGCTGGAACCCACGCAGGCCGGCGAATACAGCCTGCTGCTGGTCTGGATCGGGCTGCTTTTCGCCTTCGGGCAGCTGGGCATGCCATCGGCGATGACCTTCATGGCCGGGCGCGGCGGGTCGGCCAAGTCGCTGGAGCGGATTTCGCTCGGCCTGACCCTTGGAATTACGGCCGCGATCGCCGCGGTTGCCATCGCGGCCCTGCCGTTCCTGGAAGGGACCGTTCTGCGGGCGCTCGGCGGCAGCAGCGCCACCACGTCGGATGACTTGCTCCGACTCGTTCTTCTTGCTCTGCCGATGCTGCTGCTGACCCAGTTCGGGGCCGGGATCCTGTACACCCGGGGCCTGAACCGCGCCTATAACCGGATCCAGGTCGCCACGGCCGGGGCGATGCTGGTCCTGACCGGGATCCTGATCGGGGTTGTGCCGTTTGGCGTGAGTGGTGCGGTGGTGGCCTATCTGGTCGCCAACGGTTTCGGGGCCGTGGCTGTCGTGTATGAAGTCCACAAGCTGGCCACGCACCCCGATGATGCGCACAGCGGAGCGGTCCCATTCGGAGCTTTCGCGAAGTACGGGCTCAAGCTTTATCCGCAGAGCATCACCAGCTTCTTCAGCTATCGGGCGGACGTTCTGCTGCTCAGTTGGATGCTCGGCGATCCCAAGCTCCTGATCTACTACAGCGTTGCCGTCCGCATCGCGGAGATGACCTTCTACGTGCCGGACTCCATCAGCGCGATGCTCTATCCGGCCATCTCCGCCTCCACGCGCGAAGACGCGGACCGATTGGCGCCGGCGGTTTCACGCCTGGCCATGCTGACCACGTTCCTGGCATCTCTGGCGGTCATTCCGGTCGGCTTCGTTGCTATTTGGGGGCTGCTCCGGCCCGAATACCACGCCGCTTTTCCGGCCCTTGTCGTGATCATGCCGGGCGTCCTGTCGCTGAGCCTCTCCAAGGTTCTGGCGTCGTATGTGTCCGGGCTGGGGCGGCCGATTGCCACGACGGTGGCCGGCATCGTCGGCCTGTCGGTGAATATCGGCGCCAACCTGGTGCTGATCCCGCGGCTCGGGATCGTCGGCGCGTCGGCCGCTTCCCTGATTTCCTACACCTGCCACGCCATGGTTCTGTTGTATGTGGCCAGCCGCTGGGCCAAGGTTTCGCCTTTGGCCTTTGTCGTGCCGCGGCGCGCGGAGTTCGAACGGGTCCGGCGCATGGCGATGGATGGTCTGGCAAAGGTCTTGACGGTGGTGGGCCGGCGGCGCGGACCGGCGGCGGGCTGATGGCCGACGGCTACGGACGGGCCGCTCGGGCTCCTCGGCGCTTGGAGGTCACTCCGGCGTAAACGCGTTCCATCCGCTCGACGCAATCTTCCCACCGGAACTCGGCCTCGATCTTTCGGCGTCCGGCCGCCCCGAGTCTGGCACGTAGTTGCGAGTCGGCGATGAGCAGGGCAAGGGCCGCTGCCAACTGCTCCGGGTTCTCGGGCGGAACCAGAATGCCGGTTTCCCCATCGGTGACGACTTCCGGGATCCCGCCGACTCGTGTCGCCACGACGGGCACGCCTGACGCCGAGGCTTCGGCCGCGGCCACTCCCCAGGCTTCAGTGCGCGATGGCATCACGAAGATGTCCAAGTCCGCGATGAATGCCGGGATGTCGGCATGCGGCAAGACCCCGACAAAGTTCACGCGATCGGCCAGGCCGAGTGTCGCGACCCTCTCCTCGAGCGTCAGCCGGAGCCCGCCATCGCCGGCAATGAAGACCTGGAAATTCGAATCTGAAGGGAGGCTACCCAGGGCGTCCACCAGCACGTCCGGTCCGTAGGTTGGGGTCAGGCTTAGCTTCGCGAACCCGATGCGGACCGGGCCCGGGCGTCGATGAGCCGGAGCTGGTCCGAATCGCGCCATGTCGATGCCGAACGGCACTACAGTGGCTTCAACCCCAAAACGCCGTCGCACTGCCTCCGCGAGGAATTGACTGGTTGCCGTGGTCGCGTCGGCGGCGCGAAAGAGCCCGGCGAGCTGCCGGCCGCGAATCCGGGCCTTCAGCCCCGGCAATTCAGTCGTAACGTCCCAGCCCCAGGCGTGCAGGACCATGGGATGGATGCCACGCATTCCCGTTGCCATGAGCCCTTCCTGGACTCCGTGGACAACCACGACGCCGCGGCCCGCCTTCGAAACGCGAGTCATCGTGCGCCGGAGATCGCGGAACGCCGCCGCCCGTCCTGCCGGGGATCTTCCCTGGCCGGAAAGGTCCATAGGGACGATCGTGTGGCCTCGCTCGGCGAGAGCCTCCGACCAGCGCCGGACATGGACACTGCCCTGATTGCCCACGACCCCCAGCGTCATGGGCTGGACGCGATCGGGAGCGTTCGTCTCACTCATGCGTTCATCTTCGCATTTCGCCGCCAGACGCAAGTCCGGAGTCGGTCGCCTATGTTTCGCTTACCATCGGCTCATGATGCGATTTCTCCGCCGAACTGCCTCTGCCGTCGTTGAGTTCCTCCGGGCCGAGAAGCCCGATGCCGTGGTTCTCGCTCTGGCGGTTGTCGCCGCCGGCGTTGCGGCTGCTGTCTGCCTGCCGCGCGGCTTCGAGCGCAACGGGATCCAGGTTCCGGCTGCCGCCGCGTGGGGGATCATGGGGTTCGGGATCTTGATTGCGGGGCTGGCGGCCCTGCGACCGTGGCCGGCGCTTCTGGCCTGGATTCTATTCATGCCCTTCTTCACGGCGGCGCGCATCGGCCCCACGGTCGGCTGGGTTCAGGTGACCAGCTCCACCGTCATCCTGGCCACGCTGCTCTGCGCCTGTCTGCTCGGCTTCCGCCGGTCGCGGCCCGCCGTCGCAAAACTGCCGCTGGCTCTCGGCGGCGTCATGGTGCTGCTGGCCGCCCTGTCTACGGCCGTCTCGCCGGACCTCTCAAACGGAGTAACGATCACCATTCACGGGATCGTCGAGCCGGTCGGGATCGCCGTCTTCCTGATTCTCGTGCGGCCCGGGCTCCAGAAGCTGCTGGCCCTGACGGTGGCCATGTCTGCGTCCGTGGCGATTGCTGGCGTGGTGAACCTGGCCCGGATGGTCGCGCTGGTTCACCGTCTGAGTGACTTTGAATCGCTCCGTGGTGAGCTGGGACGGATCACTTACTACAACGTGGGTCTCTTTGGCGGAATGCTCGTCCTGACTATTCCTTTGATCGCGCTGCTGGTCGCCCGCCCGGATCTGCCGACAGCGGCCGCCGAGTGCGCCGCCCAGGCGGCGGCTCGGCTCATAGGTCGGACTACGGCGTCCTGGTCGATCAAGACGACCGCTCGTGTCTCCGCGCTCATCCGAATCAAGGCCCTGGCGGTCATCGGCTTCATGCTTGTGCTGATCGCGCTGACCTTCTCCAAGAGTGCCTACATCGCGGCCTTCGTGCTGGGCGCCGGCGTAATCCTGTTCATGGCGCGGACGTGGCGCACCAGAGCGGTTGGCGTGGGCGCGATCGTCGTTGTGGCCGGCTTATTCGTTCTGGTCTCCGCGGCCACCACGGCGCCGGCCAGCGACCGCAACAACTCCTTCAACCCCACTTCCGCCGAAGGGGAGATGTCCGTCACCGAGCGCTTCCTGGCGACCAAGGCCGCGCTCCGCATGGCTGTGGACAATCCGATCGTCGGCGTTGGGCCGGGGCTTTTCAGCGTTCAATACGCCGGCGCATATCGCGATCCCCAGGCGACGACGGTTCTACAGTCTGCGCACGACATGGTTCCCAACATCGCTGCCGAATACGGGCTTCCGCTGGCCATCATCTTCAGCCTGACGATCCTGGCGGCCTTGTGGGCCGCGCTGCGACTCACGCTCTCAGGAGCCGGACTGGCCAGGCTCCTGGCCATTGCCTACGGGCTGTCGCTGGTCGGGTTCATGGTCATTGCCACCCTGTTCGGCACAGACCTCTACCGGGCGTACCGGTACATGAATACGGACATGCTCTATCTGGGTCTGCTGCTGGGTGCGATCTACGTGCTGGTGACGGCGGGGCCGGCGCCGGACGCGGACGCGGCAGTCTGACCTGCGTGCGCGGCCCGAAGTGAAATCCGCGGCACGCACCCGGCCGACTCGGTTACTGGTCGTCACCAGCCTCTACCCGTCGCCAGATCGCCCCGAGATGGGCATCTTTGTCGCGCGGCGGGTTGAGGCGCTCCGTGCCCGAGGCGTTGAAGTTGTGGTCGCTGCGCCGCGGGATTACAAGCACTCCCTGCTGCGGCGCCACCTGGTTGTGCTGCGCGCGGCTCTCGCTGCCCGCGGTCCGTTCGACGGGGTAGAGGGCCACGTCCTCTATCCGGCGGGATTGATCGCGTGGCTGGTCGCCCGTCTGCGGCGCGCCCCGGTTCTGCTGTATGCGCACGGGGCAGATGTGCTCGAGGCGGCGAGGCGCAATCGCATCCACGCCGCGCTGGCGCGGTTTGTGGCCCGGCACGCCGATGCCGTCGTCGCCAACTCGCGGTCCATCGCCGAAGCCGTCGCGATGCTGGGCGCCAAAGCGGAGGTGGTCCCGCCCGGGGTTGATCTGGAGGTGTTCGCGCCAGGCGATCGAGGCGCCGCTCGCGCGAGTCTGGGCCTGGACCGGGACGCCCTCCTGGCGCTGTATGTCGGCGGTTTGATTGAGCGCAAAGGCCCCGATGTCTTCGCCGACGCGATGGCTCAGGTAGATGGCTGGATCGGACTCGTTGTCGGAGGCGGACCGCTGGCGGCAAGGGTCACGGCGGCGGGTACGGTCCGGGTTCACGCGGCGGTGCCGCCCTCGGAGGTCGCCACCTGGATGACTGCTGCGGACGTGGTCGTGGTTCCGTCGCGCAGTGAACCGCTGGGCCTCGCAGCCGTCGAGGCTCTAGCCTGCGGGCGGCCTGTGGTGGCCTCAGCCGTGGGCGGATTGCAGGACGTTGTCCGAGACGGCGAAACGGGGATTCTGGTGCCGCCCGGTGATCCCTCGGCGCTGGCCGCGGCGATCAAGCGGCTGTCGGACGAAAAGCTGCGCATCCGGTTTGGGGACGCCGCCCCGGACTCGGTGGCGGCCCATGGGATGGAGTCGGTGACGGACGCGATGGCCCGGGTCTGGCTCAAGCTCGGAGTCGAGCTCTAGTTCTCGGAGCGTCAGGGTTTCGCGACCCCGCTGTCACCCAGCCGTTCGTAGACCTTGAGCAGTTGCTGCGACTGGACCGCCCAGTTGTACGTGCCTTCGGCCGCCGTTCTGGCGCGGCCACGTCTCGCGGCCTTCTCGTCCGCGGAGTCGTCCAGCAGTTCCCCGATGGCCGCGGCAAGCGACGCCGCCGTGGACGTGTCGCGAGCGATCCCGGCCCCCGTCTCGGTCACGATTCGCCGCATCTCAGGGAAGTCGCTGACGATCATCGGAACGCCGGCTTCCATGTATTCGAAGAGCTTGTTGGGAGTCCCAAGGACGTTGTTGTAGTCGACCGGCTGGAAGGCGATGATCCCGACGTCGGCGTCGCAGATCCAATTCGGCAGGTCCGAGATCGGTACGGCCGGAACCACATACAGCCGGCCCCGGTAGGCATCATCGTCGGCGAGAGCGGAATAGACGCGAGCCATGTCGCCGTAGCCGAGCAGAACGACGGCCGCGTCGGGCGGCAGGAGAGGAATAGCCTCGACCAGTTGCTCCACGCCTCGACCGGGGCTGATGGCGCCGTGGTAGAGGATCAGCGGCCGCTTGCCCAGCTTCAAGTGATCGCGGAGCTTGCCGTGCTTGCGCTCCGGGGACAGCGGCGGGCAGTTCATCAGGACGACCGGGTCCACTCCATACCGGTTGTGGAGCTCCACGGCGATCGAAGGATTGACGGTGATTACCGCATCCGCCTTGCGGCTCGCCCGAGCTTCCATCCTGCGGAGGAGCCGGCGAGCCGGAAGCGGGAGTCTTGCGGCAGAGCCGGCTTCCATGAAGAGTTCGTGGCTGTCGTGGACCAATCCGCCACCGTGGCGTTTCTGCAGCGATTTGGCCGTCAGCAATCCCAGAAGATCGTGGCCGTGCCAGGCGTCGGCCGCGGGCAGCGTCTGCAGAGCTGCACCGCTCCAACTCCGATATGTGGACATGTAGCCCTTGGCCCAGCGGGCCCGGGAGGTGAGCCGACCCACTTTGCCCTGCGGTTTGGCGGCCAGGAAGGGGCTGTCCTCGCCCGGCATCAGCTCGCGATGGCTGGGCGCGACCGGCACGATGTGGGCGCCGTCAAGCTCGAAGGGCTCTCTTGGGGAATCGGCCAGCGTCGCGACCGTCACTGAATGACCGGCGGCGGCGAGAGTGGCCATTTCCCGGCGGACGCGGGAGTCGTGTTCTATCTCGCCGTAGAGGAGCATGGTGATTCGGAGCGGGCGCATCGGGGCATTGTAGCCAGCCCACCGCCTATACTGGCCCGGCGGTCGCGGGAGCCTGCCGCACCCAAACAAACACGGAGACGATAGAACGCGCATGACCGACGGAGCCCCCGCGCTGGACGAAGAGCAGAGACTGCGTTCCGCCTACGCCCGCCGGGGTCCCGTAGAAGTCAAGCTGGCCGGAAATCGAGGCCAGGCGATGATCGTGGCGGAGCGCGACCGCTCCCTCCGAGCCGCCGTTCGCGCGCTGCCCACGCCTGCCACTCAGCTACTCGAGATCGGCTGCGGGGACGGCCCGATCGTTTCGGCCCTGGTTGCCGAAGGGTTCGCGGCTAAGGGTTTCGGACTGGACATCCTTCCCGAGGCGATTGAGCAAGGCCGCCGGAATCATCCCGAACTGGAGCTGCATGCCGGTAATGCCACCGCGCTTCCGTTCGAGGCCGGTCGGTTCGACGTCGTGCTTGCGTCCACGCTGCTGAGTTCGGTCCCGCCGGGCGAAATCCGCCGAGCAGTCATGGCCGAGGTGGATCGTGTCCTCCGTCCCGGTGGGATCTTCGTCTGGTACGACATGCGGCGCCGGAACCCATTCAATAAGGATGTGCAGCCGTTCCTTCGGAGTGAAATGCAGGCGGCTCTCGCCGGTTATGACATCCACCTGCGAACCCTGACCGTTGTGCCGCAGATTGCCCGCCGACTGGGCCCACTCACGAGGATCGGGTATCCGCTCCTGGCGCTGCTCCCCATCCTTCGCACGCATTCGTGCGGTTGGGCGAGGAAACCGGGCGCGTGACGGTGGCCGACTTGACCGCCCAGCCGTTCATCTCGGTCCTGCTGCCGGTCCGGGGCGAGTCCGGCGAATTTGTCGAGTGTCTGGCATCGCTGGCTAAGCAAACCTATCCGCGCGATCGGTTTGAACTCCTGATCGCCGACGCGTCGGACACGCCGATCGATCCTTCGATCCTGCCCGCCGGCTTGAGCGGCCACATCTACCCGAACCCGGCGCGAGTCATGAGTCCCGGCCTGAACATGCTGGCCGGGCATGCGCAAGGCGAGTATCTGGCTATCGTGAGTGCTCACAGCTATCTGCCGGACGGCTACTTTGAGCGGATGATTGCGACGGCCCGGGCGACCGGAGCCGCGAACGTGGGCACCCGCGTGCTCAAAGTCGCCCGCTCGAAGTGGGGCCGGGCGATTGCGGCAGCCACGTCGAGCCCGTTCGGGGTGGGGTCCAGCGTTCAGCATCACAGCCTAACGGCCGGGCCGGCGGACTCGGCATTCCCAGGATTCATCGACCGGGCCATGTTCGACAAGGTCGGCGGGTTCAACGCGGCCCTGGCCTGCAACGAGGACGACGAATTCAACGCCAGGCTCAGAGCCGCAGGCGGCATAGTCTGGTACGAGCCGGCGGTGGAGGTTGCCTATCGCCCTCGCGAAACCCTGCGCGGCCTCTTCCGCCAGCAGTTTCGATATGGCCGCTGGAAAGTGGCGGTTGCCCGGCTGGGCGTCCCGGATTACTTGCGGATCCGGCATGCTATTCCCAGTTTGGTGGTGGTCGGCGCGGTGTTGGGGCCGATCGCCTCGGTGATCTGGCTACCTCTGGCAATCCCGACGGGCCTGGCCGGGCTCGCGTATTGCGGCCTGGCTCTCATTGAGGGCCGGCGTATGAGCCGTGGCTACCAAGCAAGCTGGCTGCGAACCGCCGTCGTCTTCCCCGTCGCGCACGCCGGCTACGGACTCGGCTTCCTGCGTGGGTTACTGGACCGCGGGCTGCCGAGAGAGAAGTAGAACCGGCCCTCGCCCGCGGCGGCGCTACACGCCCGTCAGTGCGGTGACCACCAGGATCGCCGAGAGCAGGACGAGCAACCCCGTCCCGATCCAGCCAACCGTGAGCAGGAAACGCCCGCTGACGAGTGGACCCATCAGCTTCTTGTCCGCCGAGAGCCGCATGACGAAGACGAGCACGAACGGCAGCAGCACGCAGTTGACGACCTGGGCCGTGAACATCACCTGGACCAGACCGCTCAACGGCACGATCAAGACCACTAGGGCGGCGCTGGCGACGAAGAAGATCATCAGCCCGTAGAAGGCCGGTGCTTCTCGCACGCGCCAGTCGACGCCCGTCTCCCAGCCGAACGCCTCGCACGCTGCGTAGGCGCTCGTGAGAGGCACGACGCCCAGGCCCAGGAACGACGCCGCGAGCAGGCCTACCGCGAAGAGAACCGTGGCGCCCGAGCCGGCCAGCGGTGTGAGTGCCCCCGCGATCTTCTGGACGGCGTCTGGGGCGCTCGTGTCCACATGCGTTCCCGTCGAATACACGGCCGCGGCGCAGGCGATGACAATGAACGCGCCGATGAGATTGGTAAGGAACGCCCCGAGACCCACGTCCAGCCTCGAACCCGAAAGATCCTCCGGACCGAGGCGCTTGTCGGCGACGTAGGACTGGATGAAGGCCTGGCCCCACGGTGTGATCGTGGTGCCGACGGTCGCGACAACGGTGAGCCAGTAGACGGGCGTGGTCGTCAGGCGTGGGATGACCAGCGACGATGCCGCCAGGCCCCAGTTCGGATGAGCCAGCAACGCGGACACGAAGTAGGCGAGGGAGACTCCAATTCCGACAGCCACGAACAGGTACTGAACCTTGCTGTAGCTGCCGCGGGTCAGGAGTAGGACCACTACGGTCGCAGACAGCAACGCGCTAACCGGGGCCGCCACGCCGAACAAACTGAGCGCGGCGCTGCAGCCGGCGAATTCGGCGATGATCGAGCCGACGTTGGCCACGAGCATCGTGCTGGTCATGAATGCGGCCCAGCGCACGCCGTACTTCTCGCGGACGATGCCGGCCAGGCCCTGACCTGTGGCCAGACCGAGCCGGGCCCCGACCTCCTGGGTGAAGAACAGCACTATCTGGCTGGCGAGCAGTACCCACAGCAGGTCGTACCCGAACCGAGCGCCGGCAATGGAGTATGTGGTGATGCCTCCGGCGTCGTTGTCGGCAAAGCCGCTAACGAGCCCGGGGCCAAGAACTCCCAGAATGGCCGCAAGCCGGACCCGATTAGCTGCCCGTGGCGTAAGCGAGAACGCGGGCTTCCTCACCGCTCACCGCCCCCGGACCTGCTGAAGAGGCGCGGGAGGCGGCGCTTGGAAGGTTGGGGTAGAAGCGTGTCTATGGCGTCGTCGACTGTGACGATGCCCTCCAGCCGACCCTCTTCGTCCACGACAGGCACGGCCAGCAGGTTATAGCGGGCCACGACTTCGGTGACCTCCTCCTGGCTGGCGCCCGTGCGAACGGCGACTGGTTCCGGGTACATACAACTGGAGATCAGCGTCTCGGGCTTGGCCACGATCAGGTCGCGCAGGGACAGCACGCCGCAGAGGCGGCCGTCCTCGTCGGTGACGTACACGTAGTAGATGGTTTCTGCGTCCGGCTCCAGCTCACGGAGGCGATCGATCGTCTGAGCGGCGGTGAGCGTCGCCGGGACGGCCACGAACTCCGTGGTCATGATGCCGCCGGCGGTTTCCTCACCGTATGTCATCAGCTCCTGGACTTCGTCGGCGTCTTCCTTCTCCATGAGGCCGAGGATCTCAACGCGGCTCTCGTCGGACAGATCCGCGACCAGGTCGGCGGCTTCGTCCGGGTCCATTTCCTCGAGAATGTCCGCGGCCCGTCCGGGTTCTAGGTCCTCGAGAATGTCCACCTGAGTCTCAGGCTCCATCTCGCCGATCGCGTCGGCCGCCGCCTCGTCGTCCAGGGCGGCGATAACGCCGACGCGGTCGCTTCGGCTCAGCTGATCCATGATCGTGGCCAGGTCTGCGGGGTGCAGTTCTGCGAGGCCCTTGTGCGGGACGCGCAGCTTGACGCTGGCGATCGTCCGCTCGACCGGGTCAACGTCCTCCCAGTCAATGTATCGCTCCGGGACGCCGCGACCCAGGCCCCTGGCGATGGTTCGCCACGGCCCTTCAATGCCGAGCCGTCGAAGCAGCCCGGCCGCGCCCACGTCAACGGCCACCAGATGAAGCGCACCTTCAACTTCATCGAGGCGCAGGTCGTTCACCCGGACCACCTTGCGGCCGTCGATGTCCACGATCTGGCGGTCCATGAGGTCTTGCTTCAGGCGGATCTCGTTAGGCCGCTGCTGGAACTTGGCGATGTCGATGGCGGACGTGCCCAGCGTGGCCCCGCCGGCGTCCAGAGCCGTCACCGAGCTCCAGTGCAGGAATATCTCGCGGCCGTTCGTCTTGACGACGATCCCGGTAACGGGCGGATATCGATCCCCGATGGCGACGAGCAGGTCGGCCACCGTGCCGATCGGCTCGCGGTGCTGATCGCGCACCGGTCGGCCGATTGCCTGGCTCAAATAGAGCATATGCCACCTCGACGGCGGGCCCGACCCGCCCGTCGGTGGCCCGCGCCTGGGTGGCGCGCACCGCTAGAGGGTTGGTCGGACCAAATTCGGGTTATCGGCGCGGGGCGCGCTTTCTGCGTGCGCGGCGCCGCTGGGTCTAGGTCCGGTCTCCACTGAGGGAGATATCCTCCGAAACGGATTGGGGCTGGCGTGAGAGGCGCACAGTAAAAACCCCTGCGGGCACGGTCGAGCCAACCGGGAGTGTAGTCCGCCGGTCGGCGCCGGGTCAACGATCGTGAGCAATCGTGTGAGCCGACGGGGAAGTCGCGGGTTTCAGCGTCGCCTACGGGCCCGCGCCGGGCGATCCTGCCAAATGCCAACCCGGGTAGCACGGTGCAGGATCTCCGGCCATCGGGGACCCGAATTCGGGCTTTGGCGCGGCCTGGCGGAGTATCGATCCTGCCAAAGGACCACGGGGACGGGAATCTGGCAGTTTCGCGGCGCCCTCCGAGCCCTTCTGATGCCGCACAAGACCGCCAATAGCCTGACGACTCCGCCTCGTGCTACGTGGGTTGGCATTTGGCATGAAAGCGAGCCCGGTGGTCGGCGGCTGAGGATCGCGGAGGAAGGAGCTGGACCGCCGGTCCATGAATGAACATTCCGTATATACCGGTCGGCTAGATGCGGTGGGGAGCACAACTGCGGTGCTGAAAATGGGGCGTGGAATGACTAATTCGGCCCAAACGGGCGTGTCTTTTGCGAACCTTGACCGTCCACGTATGGAGCGCCTGGCGACGGTCGCGATGGTCCTGGCGATTGCCCTCGCTGCATATACGAGCGCGGGAGGGAGCTCCACCGCCTCCACCGGGGCCGTTACGGCTGCATCGCCCCAGTCGGCGCCGACCACCGGCCAGATCCGAACCGATGCCAGGGGCGTCGAGCAAGTGCGGGTTCCGGCCGGTTCCTTCTTGATGGGCACCGACGAGGCAACGATCCAGAAGCTAACGGCCCAGGATCCGCCGAGCTTCGTCCTGGCCGGCATGGAGACCGAGAAGCCGCAGCACAAGATCATCTTGTCGAAGGGATACTGGATCGATCGATACGAAGTCACAAACGAGTCGTTCGCGGCCTTCGTCGCCGACGGCGGCTACACGAAGCTGGATCTCTGGTCCATCGACGGCCTGGCCTGGCTGAAGGTCCAGACTTCCCCCGGAACATCGGCCGTCTGTCTCGGTAGCCTCTCGAATGATCCCGCCAGGTGTGTAACCTGATTTGAGGCGGAGGCGGAGGCGGAGGCGGAGGCGTACGCGAAGTGGCGAGGCGGCCGCCTCCCAACCGAGGCCGAGTGGGAGTTCGAGGCTCGCGGACCGGAATCCCGAATCTATCCATGGGGCAACCAATGGGACAAGACGCTCTGTAACGTCCTCGACAGCTCCGGGCCGACGCCCGTCGGAAGCTACCCGAAAGGGGCCAGCTGGGTCGGCGCGTACGACATTGCCGGCAATGTCATGGAGTGGGTGGCGGATTGGATGGGCGATGGTTACTACGAGGCCGGCCCTGCCACCGACCCGACCGGTCCGGTGACCGGCACTCAGGAGATCGAGAAGGGCGGCTGGTGAGGCAGCCACCTCTTCGTGGCGCGCTCTGCCTACCGTCATTTCGAAGACGGGCCCGACTACCAGGATGGCAATATCGGCTTCCGGACCGCCGCCTCCTGAAGCGATTCCGAACCTAAAGTACCTACCGCCGGTAGCCCTGACGTACCGAGATAGAAGGTCACGACGCGGCTCCTGTGGGGCATCCTTAACGAGTGCAACAGTCCGATCCTCACAACCCACCCGCCGGCCGGCAGGAGGGAAGGTTGCCGCGTGTCCTTTTCGACTGGGCGGTCGCCGCGATCCTGGCCGTCTGGCGTGCAGTCGGGCGGCTGATTGAGCGCGTCCGCGAGGATGGCCGGCTGGCGGAACTTGCCCACCGCCTGGGCCGCCAGCCCGGCCGGCTGGCCCATGGTCTGAACCCCGGGACGCGGCGGCCAAAGGATGTCTTGGCTCAACCCCGGGCCCGGATGGCGCCCCGCGTTCTCCTGACCTGGGCCCTATTGGGAGTGACCGTCGCGCTCCTCATCAGCAGGGGCGTGGTCCAGTTCATCTTCTCTCACGGCGGTCCGTCTGATCTGGTGATGTCCATTGCGATTGCCGGCTTGGTGGCATCCGCGGTCCTGAACGCCCGCGCATCCGGTGTTGAGGCGGAGCGTCGCCACTCGGAGGCCGAGAGTTTCAGCCGCATCATGGGAGCCCTGTCGCGATCTGTTTCGCCGGATGCCGTGGTGGAGGCGATCGTCCACGAGCTCGGCGCAGCGACAGGAGCGGACCACGTTGCCGTCGTCCGGTTGCGGCCGGGCAGCAGCGTCCTGGACGTCACGTTTGTCTCGATGCTGCCGGGCGCCACAACCTCCAACTCCGTGATGCCGCTTCGCCAACTGGAGCCGATCGAAGCCCGCCATTTGCGCGAGCTGCCCAAGAATCAGGGCCGCACGCCGCTGCGAATACTCGACGGCGAGCCCACCTCCGTCTGGCGGGACGCCTACGATCGCCAGGCTGACCCCGCGGCGGCAGCAAATGAGGCGACCGCTCACTTCCGGCGCAGCATCAACCGGACGGGATCCACGGACCCGATTCAGGGCGAGCCTCGGGCCAGTGAAGTGGCGGATCGGATTGCCTACCGCCTTCGATATGTGTATGGCCTGCGCAATACTCTGGCCGCGCCGCTTCAGTCCGGCCGTTCGATCGCAGGCGCCATCGTCCTTTCGCGCCGAACGGGAGACGTCTGGCCGGAAGCTGCCATTCGTTTGCTCAACAGCGCCGCCTTCGAGGCGTCGGCGGCCCTGGAGCGGGTCTATTCCCATCAGGCCGCCGAGTCCGAAGCGCGGACGGACCAGTTGACGCAGCTGCCGAACAGGCGCTACTTCGACGAGTATTGCCGGCTCCTTGCCAGCCGACGCCGCTTCACGGACCGCGTTTCCATCCTCACCATTGATGTGGACCACTTCAAACTATTCAACGACCAGTATGGACATCAGGTCGGCGATATCGTCCTGCGCTCGATTGCCAATGCCATTCAACTTTCCGTGCGCGAGGAAGACGTGCCGGTGCGATATGGCGGCGAGGAATTCCTCGTCTTGCTCCGGAACCCGATGCCGGGCGTGGCCCTGGAGATCGGGGAGCGGATCCGGACCAACGTCCGGGAGCTGGATCTCGGCGAGCACGGCGTAACCGAACTCCTCACCGTCTCTGTCGGTGTGGCGACCGGCTACTCCGCCGGTGAGACGATCCTGGAGATCGTGGAGCGCGCGGACCGGGCGCTATATGCGGCCAAACGGACCGGGCGAGACCGCGTCGTCGAGGCGTGGACTTCAGACGTAGCCCAGTAACTCGTCGTCAGTCGGCCGATGCCGTCGTTGCTCCCTGTGCTCCTCGCTTACGCACCGTCGGGTGCGCGCGCTCCGGTACTCGGTCGCGCCTAGGCCTCGACCGTCGGACGACGAGCTGGCGGAACGCGCCTCGGTCTCAAGCCAAGCTTGCTTGGCTCGCCGTCGGGCGGCGAGTTGGCCGATCTCGGTCGCGCCTAGGCCTCAAGCCAAGCTTGCTTGGCTCGCCGTCGGCCGGCGACCAATGAGGATCGGCTCGGCCGCCGGTCCGCGCCGTGCGCCTCCTCGGCCCTGCCAATCGCCCCGGCTAACATTCGAAGCGATGGCTGAGCCCGACGCGCCTCCAATCCTTTCCAACGGCGAACTGGCGCGTGTCTTTCACGAGATCGGCGACATGCTGGAGGTCAAGGGCGAGTTGGTCTTCAAGACCGTGGCCTACCACAAGGCCGCCGATGCAATCGCCCACTCGCCGATTGAGGTCTCGCGGGCCTATCTGGGCGGCAAGCCGCCCAGGATCGCCGGAGTCGGCGACGCGATCGCCAAGAAAATCGAGGAACTGGCGCGGACCGGCCACCTCGCGTACTACGACAGGCTGCGCGAGGAAGTGCCGCCGGGTCTGGTCGCCCTGATGGAGATCCCCGGCGTGGGGCCGCGGACGGTGAGGCAGCTCCACGATGAACTCGGCGTCGAAACACTGGACGACCTTCGCCACGCGGCGGAGTCGGGCAGCCTCCGCGGCCTCAAAGGGATGTCCGAGAAGACCGAGCAAGCAGTGCTGGCCGGGATCGCGGCCTTGGCGACGCGCCAGGATCGCATGCGGCTGGGCCAGGCGGAAGCGATCGTCCAAACGCTCCTGGCCGAGCTTTCGGGCGTGCCGGGGCTGCGATCGATCCAGCCGGCCGGGTCGTTTCGCCGGAAGCGCGAGACGATCGGCGACCTCGATCTGCTCGCGGAGACGGACCGACCCGCCGAGTTGGTGGAGCGGTTCACGACGCTGGGCTCCGTAGAGTCGGTCATCAACAAGGGGCCGCACAAGGCCGCGGTCCAGCTGCTGCGCGGGCCGCAGGTGGACCTGATGATCATGCCGCCGGGCGAGGCGGGCACATATCTGATCCACTTCACTGGGTCAAAGGAGCACAACGTCCGGCTGCGCGGCATGGCCCGCGATAAGGGCTGGAGCCTGTCCGAGAAGGGCTACCTGCGTCTCGGCGACGACGGCAAGGCGGCGGTGGGCCCGGCGGGCGAGGCGGCCGAAATCCGAACCTTCCCAACCGAGGCCGAGGCGTACGGCTTCTTGGGCCTGCCCTTCATCGAGCCGGAATTGCGCGAGGATCGCGGCGAGGTGGAGGCGGCGCTGGCCGGGACGCTTCCGTCGCTGATTACCCGCGGCGACTTGCGCGGGGATTGCCATAGCCACTCGGACTGGTCCGACGGCGTGCATACGATCGAGGCGATGGCCGAGTCGGCGCGCCGGCGCGGGTATTCGTATTTGGTGCTGACGGACCACACGATGAGCCTGGCCATCGCCCATGGCCTTACGCTCGAGCGCGTGGAGATCCAGCGGGGGATCGTGGCGGCGCTCAATCGGCGGTTCGAGACCGAGGAGGCCGATGGAACGGCCCCGCCCGAAACTTCGCCCGAAGGATTCCGCTTGTTGCACGGCTGCGAACTGGAGATTCGGGCGGATGCGACGCTCGACTATCCGGACGAGCTGCTGGCCCGATACGACCTCGTGGTCGCCTCGGTGCATGTTTCGCGGCGGCAGACTCGCGAGCAGTTGACCGCGCGAACGCTGGCGGCGATTCGGAACCCGAACGTCGACATCATTGCTCACCCTGCCGGCCGATACATCGGCTCCCGCGACGACCTGGACCTGGATTGGGACGTGATCTTTGCGGAGGCGGCTCGAACCGGGACCGCCTTGGAACTCAATGGATCGGACGAACGGCTCGACCTCTCGGACGTCCGGGCGCGTCGGGCGGCCGAGTTCGGCTGCGTCTTCACCATCGATTCGGATGCCCATCGAACCGAGGGGCTCGACAACTTGCGCTGGGGCACGGCGATGGCCCGGCGGGCCTGGCTTACCGCCGACCAGGTGATGAACACGCGGTCTCGGGCCGAATTGCTGGAGTGGGTCGCGGGCAAGCCCGGGCGTGTTGCCGGCAGCTGAGTGGCCCCAGCCCAACAGGCTGCACCACTTGCATCAGGTGCGCATATCGGACAAGCGCGAGCTTCCTGGCTCGTTCGCGGGTGAATGTTTGCTGCTACTGCACAGGTTCGACTTAGCGGGGTTGGCGCCGGTCAGGATCGTGCGTCTTGCGCAAATCGAGGGCAGAAAGGACATGACCTGGCCCACCGCCGGCCGAACAAGTTGCTGCTCATCTTCACCTCGGGTGATGCTACGCGCGGCTGCCAGCCGTCTGGGAGTGCGAAGGGGCGTCGAGTTAGACGCTAACCACTAACTCGATCGCTGATCAAGCCCGGATTCGACGGTTAGAGGGTCGCGGCGACTCTCGGTCGCACTTTGTATCAGCCCCGGCGCGGATGAGTACAGGCGGCGATGCATGCAACTGATCCGCGGCCGATGTGGTAGCACAAACCTGGTTTGCCCGGGCGCCGCCTCTCGAGCGGGTGCCGCCCTTGGCCGAACCGCCGCGATCCGGCGCGGTTGCGTACCATGCTCGGATGCAGCAACGAAATGTGGCCCGCGAACTCGGGCTTGTGGTGGCGTCCGTGGCGGTGCTAGCGCATTGGCTGGACGCGGGGCCGGCGCTTCTGGTAGCCGTCCTGGTAGCCGCAGCGGCCGCTCTCGGTACGGGCCCGCTCGTCGGGGAGTGGCGTCCGTGGCGCCTGCCGGCGATCCCGATGATGCTGCCCGCACTCGCCGCATTCTCAATCGCGGGGATTTCCCGCATCGTCGCCCCGTGGCCTTGGCTGCCGCTCGTCTTCTTCGTCGGGTGGTTCATGGTTGCGTGGAGCGTTCGCCTCGAGACCGCGCCGGATGTTCTGGCTCACGCCGAGTCGGTCGCCGGTATCGGCGGCGGAGCCGCGTCTGAGCCCGAGGCAGCGTCCGCGCCCGCGCTCGCCGTCTGGTCCGCGGCTTCGTCCGCCGAGCCCGTGCCTGCCGTTTCGGCTGAGGGGCCCGAAGACGGCAAGTCCCAGACTCGGGCCGCCCTGACCACTCCGCGGATCAGCGCCGTGGCCGCCGCCGTGGACCTCACGCCGCCCACGATCAGAGTGCGTCCCCGCCCACGCGCCGAGTTCGGTCTGGCCCAGATCGTCACTGAAACGGTGGTTCCCGGCACGCCGCAAATGCCGCCTCACCCGCGGCCACTCGCAGTCCGCGCTGCCGGCCTGAGCATCGCCTTCTTCGGCTTCGTGGCGGCCGGCGGCCTCATTCCCGGCGGCCTCGCCATCGACCGCACCGCGCTCGCCACCAACGAACTGATCCGGTTTGTGTTTCTCAACGCGCTCGTTGCCGGCGTCGTCGGCTACCGACTGGCCGCGCTCGCGTCGCCGCACCGGATGGACCGTATCGTTCGAATCGTGGCTGTGGGTCAGTACGCAGTGCCTGTGGCCGCCGGCGCGTTCATCCTCCGCAGCCTGGCCCTGCCCGTGCTCTTCATCCCCGCGCTGCTCGGCGTGATCACTTACCTCCTCACCGAACTGCGCGAGTCGCCGGATCCAGTCACACAGAACCAGCGGTTGCTCGAGGAGCTGGCCGTGATCGGGGTGGCCGTGGTTGCGGTGGTCTTGTGGGGGTTGTTCGGTAGGTAGGGGAGGGCGTTGCCGCGGCACAGCCGCGTGCGTTGCCGCGGCACAGCCGCGTGGGTTGCTAGGCCCGGTGGCGAGCGATCTGGGCAGGTTCGCCGGCAGACGACCCGCCCATCGGATCAGAGCGTTTCTGCCAGATTCACATGAGATCGGCACGAGGCGATCCTCTCGGCGTCGTCGCGGGCTGATGTCGGGGTCTTGCGGGTGACTGACGAAGAACTGAGTCCATTTACCCCGGAATCAGCACTCCAGTCCGTCCGAATTCGGCCACCTCGGGCCATCTGAGGCGATTGTCCGGGGTTCGGTCGTGCCTTGTGCGCATCTGGCGTGAATGCGGCAGTTTTCGGTGCACACCCCGTTCGCAACTATCGAACGGGCAATCGTGGGCACTCCCCAAGGTCCCTCAAAAATCGCCCCGCGTTGACAGGCGGGCGGTTGGATGCTAGAAACAATGTCCGGGCGAGTCATCCCCCGCCAGAATTGGTATGCCTTCCGCAAGATGGCAACCACCGCCATCTTGCCGCTCCAGCAATCGGCCTGGCGCAGCCTACGAAAGGACGCATCTCCTTGGCCCTCCCCGAGATCGAAAAGACTACCGGCGGGAACTCCGTTCGGATCAAGCGCCAGCTGGTCGAGCAGGCAATCGGCCACGGCGCAGCGGGTCGCTGGGCAGAGGCCGCTGAGACCAATCGCAAGATCCTGGAGTTCGGTTCGGATCCGGAAGCGGAGAACCGCCTGGCCAAGTCGCTCTGGGAGCAGGGCGAGCTGGGCGACGCGCGTGAGCACTATCAGGTCGCGCTGGCGCTGGATCCCACCAACCGCATCGCCGAGCGAAATATCGAGCGGCTGCGCGTGCTCATGAGCGAAGCCGGCGACAAGAGCGCCGCGCCGGAGAAGGCCGAGAAGGCCCCGGTCGCCATCTTCGTCGAGGAGACCGGCAAGACCGGCTTCGCGATGCTGACGGACCTCGCCTCGCCGCGAGCTCTGGCCCATGTCAACCCGGGCGACTCCGTCGAGTTGATCGCGGAGGGCAACCGCCTCTTCTGCTGGGCCAACGGCAACAAGATCGGCATCGTGGAGCCGCGCGTTGCGGCTCGCCTGCTCAAGCTCCTGGCCGAGGGCAACAAGTACTCGGCCGGTATCACCTCGCTCGGTGATCGCGACGTCCGTATCGTGATCCGCGAAATCTTCCAGGACCCCCGCAACTACGGCAAGGTCAGCTTTCCCACGGCCGCCCGATCCTCGGACCTGCGCCCCTACACCAAGGGCACGCTTCTCCGCGAGGAGGAGTCGCTGGAAGAGGACCTCGATGACGACGACGATGACGACGAGATCCAGGACCTGGATCGCGTTCTGCCCGCCGAAGTCACCGGCGAGGAAGCCTTCGAAGACGATGTCGACGAGGTCGACGAGCCCTAGATACCGGAAACCGGCCCCGAAGGACCGGTTTCGGAACTGGAACCAGATACAGAGTTCAGTGGCCGGCGGGTTCGCCGGCCACTTCTATGTCTAGGCTGGGTTGCGTGTCTGCTCTCCCAACGGCGCGGCCATGTCCGTTGGTTCGGCGTCCGCAGGGTCGAGCATCGGCTCGACTCGCTTCGGCGCCGGCGGCCGCAGGCCGATGAGCAGCGCGATGAGCAGCGCAGCCTGGGAGGCGATGCTGGTGACTATCTGCCACCAGAATTCCGGGGTGATCGCGAAATTCCCCGTGTCGGACGTGGCGAACGTCATCACTCCAAATCCGCCAAAGTGACTGGTGCTGGAATTAGCCGGGTCCAGGAGCTGGCGAATCTCGGTTAGGAAGTTGGGTGCAAGAGCGAGGACGTGCAGAGTGCCGGCCGCCAGAACCAGCTTCCAGCCCCAGGATCCTCGACCTCGCCGCCATACGGCAATGCCGACCCATGCGATTGCGACCCAGGAGGCTTGCACAATCCAAGTCGAGAGGTAGTCGGCCAGGCTCTGAAGAAAGCGTTGGGGCTGCAGGTCTCCGTATCCGTACATGATCGTGGCGTACATGAACACGACTCCCACGGCCACGACGGCGAGCCGAAGGGGCGGTCGCCGCACTGCTCCCGCTCGCCCAGCGATGCCGGCCGCCAGCGCGGCCGCCGCGAAGATCCAGACGAACCTCCATAGGGTCATGAGCCATTCGGTCCACAAGTAGTCGCTCACGAAGTAGAGAACGACATTGAGCAACATGTCGGCGATCGTGGCCAGCGCGCCGAGAAGGAGCAGCCTCGCCGCCCGGTCTCGAAGGGGATAACGCCAGGCAACAGCGACCGGTATGAACAGAGCAATCGTCCCCATGATCAGGCTGTTCGTGGCGAACACGAGCATGAATGCGTCAAAGGACGAGGTTGAAAAGTTGCTGATGCTCCAGACCGTCAGTCCGAGGGCAAGTGCCCCCAGGACCCACGCAATGGGCGTGACGGTTCGTCACGAGCGCCGGAATGGGAGCGGGACGCTGGGAGCGGTCGCCGCCTTGCCGAAGGCGATGCGCCCGATAAGGCGCCGCAGTCGCGGGATCAGGACGGTGCAGCCGGCCAGGGCGCTGGCGAGCAGGAGCATCAGGATGCCTACCGGATCCGGGCCGATTGCGTAGCCGTCGTCCATCGGTGGCTGAGCCACCGTTCCGGCTCCCGAGAGTTGCGAGCCGAGCGAGCCTGCCGCAGCCCCGATCGGCCCTCCGCCCGTTCCCGCGCCCGCAACGGCGAGGAGCAGGAATAGCCCGGCGCCCACAACCACAGTGCCCAATGATGCGAACGGCGGAAGCCGGGCCGTCAGTCCTTCAAACCGCCGATGTGGGCGTGCCGCCTCGTCGCGCAGATCCGCGAAAGTCCGGATTCGCAGTGCCACCGGCGTCCCGGTCGGCTCAAAGCCGCAGAGCCAGCCCGTCAGTTCCGCTTCCATTCGGTCGTCCGATCGAGTAGTCATCGTTCGTTCTCCGTCTGCCAGCCGGCTCGTTCGAGAGCCGCTCTGAGGCGCTTGAGTCCTGTGTGCAGTCGCGATTTCACGGTTCCAAGGGGAATGTCCAGCAACTCGGCAATGGCCTCGAGTTGGAGATCCCTGTAGAAGCGAAGCGCCACGACGAGCTGCAAGTCCGGATCCAGGGTTGGGAAGGCGGCGACTGTGGCGTCCCGCTCTGCGACTCGGCGGAACTCATCGTGGCGCCCCAACTCCATCGCCGCGCCCAGTTCCACCTCGCGGACGCGCCCGCGGCCTCGGGACCGCAGCCGGTCTCGACACAGGTTGAGCACGATCCGCCCGAACCAGGCATCGAAGCGGTCCGGGTCGCGCAGCGAGTCGAACTTGCGCCAGCCCAGGAGTACGGCGTCGTGGACGACGTCCTGCGCTTCCATCTGGTCGCGCAGGATAACCGCCGCCAGCCGGTATGAATCATCAAGACAGCGGTCTGTGAGCGACTCGAACGCATCCAGCGTCCGAGCCTTCCGCAAACCCTCGGCTGCCACCGCTTCCACCATTCGTCGCCCCATCGGTTCATTGTCGCGGCTGGCGGGCCATCCCCGCGCTACCCGTTGACACTCACCGACGATCGGCGCGCCGCAAAGGTTCGAGCCATTCTCGGGTGAGCCCCGTCTGTCACAATTGAGGCATGATCGGGCGCGACACAACTAACCCCGAGCCAGGGCTCGCCAGCGTTCCGTCGCTGCCATTTTTCGAGCGTTTGGCCCAGCCTGCCCCGGCCGCGGAATTGGTTGCCGTGATCGAGGCCTGGACCAAGACCGGTGAGATCGTCTTGGACCTCAACGGCCGCGGCGGATGGGTCGCTCGGGCGGCGATCGCCGAGCAGCGCCGGGCCGCCGACTTCGAAACGTGGCCGCTCACCCGGCTTCTGGCGGACGTCGTCCTCCGGCCGCCGGACCTGCGCCAGCTCGAAAAGTCCGTGACGTCGATCGCCAACGCACCGTTCGCCGGATCCACGATCCGAAAGGCCATCGAAGCGCGCTATGCCAGTGTCTGTCCGAGATGCGGCAAGCCCGTCGTCCTCGATTCCGTGGTTTGGGAGCCGATTGCGAGCCCGGTCGGCGGAGCGCCGATTCAGCCTAAGAAGCGAGGCAAGGCGGCGGCCTCGGCCTCGGCGGGCGGCGCTTCGAGTTCCGGCTCCCTGGCGTCTGTAGCCGGCCTGCCCGCCGCCCCTGCTCGGGGCGTCTTGCCCGACTGGTCGTACCGCCCCGACGAGTTGCTCCGGCCAGTTGCCCGCGAGTACAAGTGCGCCCAGTGCCACGAGCAGCTAGGCGGGGCAGAGTTGCGCACGGCAGATCCCACGCAGGCAGATGTTCGGATGGCCGAGTCCGTGCTGGCCGGCGGTGAGGTCCGCGAGGCGATGCGCAACCGTTTCCCGGCGCCTCGACCCACGCATCCCCTGGTGGATCAGCTCATCGATCTGCACACCCCGCGCCAACTCGCGGGACTGCACGCCATCCTGACTCGCATCGACGCCGAGGAGCGGATGGGCGCGATGACGGCGACGCTGCGCTTGGCCTTCCTCCACGCCGTGATCCTGGCCAGCCGCCTCAACAATTCTCACGGCAAGCCGGCCCCTGTACGCATCGCCAACGGCGTACTCAAAGTCCCGACCGTCCACGAGTGGCGCGAGATCAACCCGTGGCAGGCTTTCGAGGTCGGGCTGACGCTGGTCAGGGGTTTTGCCCAGCGCCTGGAAGCGGCTATGCCGCGTTCCGCCTATGCGCGGCCCGGGGTGGACATGGCGGCCCTGGAGGGCACTACCGCCAACGTGACCGTGGGCGAGGCGACGGATTCATCGTTGCGCAAGCTCGGGCTGCACGGCGAGCGGATGTCGCATGCGCCGTCGCCTTCGCGGGTGAAGCTGATGCTCGGCCAGGAGCCGTTGCGCTGGACGCCGGACCGGCTCGCGGCGTCGTACCACGGCACCGGTTGGATCTTCGGGGCCGCGGCCGTTTCCATGCTGCCGTACGACTCCCTCTACAAGCCGCCCGTGAAGCCAAGTCCGGCGGAGGATGCGATCGAACTGGCCCGGGAGGTGGCGCGGACGTTGGCCATTGCCACTCCGGCGCTCTCGCAGACGGGCCGCGCGGTCATCCTGCTGGACGACTCTGAGCCTGCCACGCTGGTTGCGGCGGCGCTTGGCGGAGCAGCGGCGGGTTGCCGTCTGATCGAGGCAAGGCTTCAGCGCGGTGGCGATGGTAGCGCCGGGATGGTCGTCTTCGTGCCGTCGACGGGCATCATGGCCCCGGGACCGCGGACCCGCGCAAATCGGTCGCTGCCGCCGGTTGCTGGCGGAGCCGGTGACCCCGGGACGATCCGCAGCCCCGGAGTCTTTGCCGGGCCGCAGAAGGTGGACGAGGGCGTCTTCCGGGCGAGTGTTGCGGCCCAGATGGTCACGGAGACCGTCGTGGAGTTGCTGAAGGCCCGCGGCGAGCCGGTCTCGTTCGATCTGCTGCTCGGCGATCTGCTGATCGGCCTGGACAAGTGCGGTCAGCTCGCCAGACTCGCTCGAATCCTGCGACCCGAGCGCGCCGACGACGGTTGGGCGGCATGGGTGGAGGCGGGCAGTACCGGGTCGGGAGCCGGCTCCCCAGGCGCGGGTGGCGCAGTGCCGAGCGTGCGGGCCGGCGCCTCGCCCAGGGACAGATCGGCGCCGGCGCCGGGCCCAACCGCGGATATGACCCCGGGGGCGCCGCCCAGCGGCTCAATCGTGCCCCAGGTCCAGGAAGAAGAGCGAGCGCCGGATCCGGTGGCTCAACTGATCGAGATCATCCACGAGGAAATCGATCGCCCCAACAACCGCCGCATCCGTCAGATCGAGCCGGGCCAATACTGGCTCGCCTCTGAGGAAGACCGCGGCGTCGCCGCACAGCCGCTCGCGGACAGAGTGGAGTGGGCCGTTTTCTCGCTGCTTTCTTCGGCCGGGCATCTCACGGAACGCGGCGCCATAGACCGGACCATGGCCATGTTCAAGGATGGCGAGGTGCCGGACGTCGCCCTCATCGAAGCGTGCCTGGCCAGTTATCTCTCGCCGAACAGTACCGCGGACGATGTGGCCGGTTTCGAGCAGCTGGAGGCTCGCGGCGCACAGCACGACCGGACGATTGGGATGCTGGCCGATGTCGGCCACAAGCTCGGCATGCAGGTCTGGATCGGCCGCCGCCAGCAGACTCGGCGTGTCGACGGCAAGCCGCTGGCGGCCTGGCTGGACGAGTCGGAGCGCGAGGCCCACCTGCCGCTGATCACCTGGGCGCCGGAAGGGGAACTGGATCGAATCGACTGCGCCTGGTACGTCCGTCGCAAGGCCACGTTCCTCTTCGAAGTCGAATGGACGGCCATGATGGGCGAGCCCGTCCTCGTTCGCCACGCCCGCTACGCCGCCGACGACAAATGCGTTCGGTTCCTCGTCGTGCCGCCGGAACGCGCCGAGTTGATCAAGTTCAAGGTGGCCCGCTCGCCGTTGCTCCGCAAGTCCATAGAGGATCGCAACTGGCATTTCATGAAGTGGAACCACCTGGCCGAGTACGCGGTCCGGCCGGACGCCACCCTGGCGGACCTGGAGCCGTATCTGGGTCTGGATGCCGTGGCGGACACGGTGGGGGAGCAGTTGCCGCTGTTTGAGGGCTGACGCGGGAGGGGTGCTACGAATGCGTCGGCAAAGAAGGTGCTCGGCGCTCTGGTTGGGCGCAGTCTTTGGGATTCCACCCGGACAGCCGACATGGAGATGTACCAATTCGGCGCCCGCGTGGCGACGACCTCATTTCGGGGCGAGCCGCGGGAAGTCGGCGAATTCGCCCTCCACCTCGCATGCTCGTGGCGCACCGTTTCCGGCGGGCGATTGCTGGTCGGCTCTCGCGATCTTTGGGCGCCACGAACAGGCGTGCCCGATGAGGAATTCGACTGGACCGAGATACACAAGAAATCGAGCCGGCGTGACGAGATGATGGAAGAGTTCCTGGCGCATGGCGAACCGGCCCATGTTGTCGAGGCGGCAGGCATGAGTCCGCTCGGCGATCTTCATCTTGCTTTCGCGGACGGATGCAATTTCGAGGCCTTCGCCGAATGGGGGTTCGTCGAGATGGAGGGTGACGACGCGCCTAACGAATGCCGGCGCCTGTTCTCTCCGGCAACGAATACCTGGCATCTGGTCGTGTGGGCTGGCGGCGTCGTTGACGATCCGTTCCCCGACGATCCGTTCCCCGACGATCCGCTCCCCGACGATCCGCTCCCCGACGATCCGCTCCCCGACGATCATCTCCCACTGAAGCCCTAACCCTAGGCGATAGGCGGTGTCTGCCCCGTCTTCATGACACATGCCAACCCGGGTAGCGCGAGTCCGAATCGCAGCGCGAGAAGACCGTTGGACTGTCTCGAATCTTGCTAAACCGGCCCGGGCGGTCCGAAACAGACCCGGCGACCCGGCTGGGATCCTGCCACCTGCAGGCTCGGGTTGGCATTTGGCAGGATCGCGAAGAAATGCGGAGCGCCGACCCTGCCCCGCGCTGCCCGGGTTGGCATTTGGCAGGATCGTGCGGGAGCGCGGCGCAGCCAGCTCCTGCCCCGCGTGCCCCCATTCGCATTTGTCATGATCGCGAGGCAGGGTGGGTCCGGGCGGTTCGGGCTGCGCAAATGGCAACGACGGACCCCGGCGGCCGGTGCCGAGGCGCCGTTGAGGACCGGAGCGAGCGCGAGCTAAGCAAGCTTGGCACGTCCGTGAGTGAGGACCGCAAATGGCAACGAGCCAGCCGGGCCTGGCTTTGGGAATCGACCGCCGGGAGCCCCTCCCGCCCCAGGCGCTAACCTAGTGGTAACAGCCGCCGTCTGGGGCCACTACGCAGGGCCCGGGCCGCTGACGAGTCTCTGGAGGCTCCCGTGGGCGACGTCTCGATCGCGGCCGACGCAGTCAACGAACTGGCGGATCGCTTCTGGAACGGCTTCTTGGATCTCTCGCCGATTACGGCCACGGTTCTCGGCTACGAGCAGGGCATGGATCGCCTGGACGACCCGGGGCCCGACGGCCGCGACAAGGCCAAAGCCCTTATGCAGTCGACGCTCGCCGGCGCCGACGCGATCGAGGCCCAAGCGGCCGAGACCTCCGGCCTCCCACCGGAAGAGCGGATCACGCTGGATATTTTGCGAGTCATCTGCGACATCGAGCTTGAGCAGCAGGCGCAGCGCATCGATCGGCTCAAAGTAGTCGATCAGATGGACGGCCCCCAGACGTTTATGCCGCTCCTCGCCGCCTTTCAGCCGACCGAGACGCCTGAGCAATTCGATGCCTTCATGGCCCGACTGGCCGACTATCCGCGCTTCATGGCGGCCAACATCGAGAACATGCGCGAAGGCCTGGCCGCCGGCCTGACGGCTGCGAGCATCGTCACCGAGCGTGTCATCAGCCAGATGGAGCGGCTCCTCGCCATCCCGGACGAGCAGTCGCCGATCGTGGCTGTGCTGAAGGTTCCGCAGCCAGGAGATCGCGAGCAATTGATCCAGGCCGTGGGCAAGTACGTCCGGCCTGCGGACCGGGCATTCCTCGAGGCGCTGCTGGGCAAGTACCGCGAGGCTTCCCGAGTCGAGCCCGGCCTCTGCTCCGCGCCCAACGGGGACGCGATCTACAAGACCCAGATCCGGGCCTGGACGTCGCTGGATGCCCACCCCGCCCAGCTTCACCAGATCGGCCTGGAGGAGCTGGCCTCCATCGAGGTGGAGCGCCGGGTGATCGCGCGGGACCTCGGTTTCGGCGACGACACGGCGGCTGCCCGCCGCGCATTGCGGGCGGATCCGGCCGCAATTCCGGGATCCATCGAAGAGCTGGTCGACTGCGCCCGATGCCAGATCGAGCGGGCCCTCGCCGCCGCGCCGGAATACTTCGGCCGGTTGCCACAAGCAGGCTGTGAGGTCCGGCCGGTCGAGCCGTTCAAGGAAGCCGACTCGCCGGCCGCCTACTACTATCCGCCGTCCATCGATGGCAGCCGCGGCGGCGTTTACTACGTGAACACCTACGACCTGCCCAGCCGGAGCTACATCGGGCTGGCCTCGATGAGCTTCCACGAGGCGGTTCCGGGCCATCACTTCCAGCTCGCCCTTCAGTCCGAGCATCCGAGCCTGAACGAATTCCGGCGCCTGGGGTCGCGCATGGCCGGCATGGCGTACGTCGAAGGCTGGGGCCTTTACTCCGAGCGCCTGGCCGACGAGATGGGCCTCTATCTCAACCAGTCCGAGCGCTTCGGCATGTTGGACGGCCAGTCGCATCGCGCCGCCCGACTCGTCGTCGACACGGGCATCCACGCGTTCCGCTGGACTCGCGAGCAGTCGATCGCTCAGCTGCTCGAGGCTGGCCTATCTCAGACGGATGCGATCATCGAGACGGACCGTTACATCTGCCTGCCGGCCCAGGCGCTCACATACAAAGTGGGTCAGCGCGAGATCGAGCGGCTCCGGCGCGAAGCTACCGCGGCGCTCGGACCCGCCTTCGATATTCGAGCTTTCCACGATGCGGTTCTGGGCCACGGAACCTTGCCGCTGGCGACCCTCGCCAAAGAGTTGCCGGGCTGGCTGGGTTCGCCGATTTAGTCCGCGGTCTCGGTCGCGGTCGCGGTCTCGGTCTCGGTCGCGGTCTCGGTCGCGGTCGCGGTCTCGGACGCCCTGGTCCGCCCCTGCGCCCTACCTCTTCCCGGCGTGTCTCCGCATCAATCCCGCCAATGCCGCGTGCCCGTTCTCGACGGCCAGATCGATAGACGTCTTGCCGTCATCGCTCTTGCGGGTCGCATCGGCGCCGCGCAGCAGGAGCATGTCCACGATGACCTCGTCGCCATCGCGGGCGGCGATGTGCAGGGCCGTGAAGCCGCCGCGCTGAACTGCGTTGGGCGACGCGCCGAGGGCGAGCAGCAGGCTGGCCGTGTCGCGGTGCTTGGCCGTGACGGCGCTGTGCAGCGGCGTCACGCGCGCCCCGTTGAGCGTGACCGCGTTCGGATCCGCGCCGCGGCCCAGGAGTAGACGCGCCACTTCCAGCTGGCCGAAAACGGCTGCCAGATGGAGACCGGTGTACCCGTCCGGCCCCCGGTCGTCTACGGAGGCCCGGTCGGAGCTGAGCATCGAACGGCAAACGGTGACATTTCCGATGGCAGAGGCGTCGAAGAAGTCCAGGCCGTCCGGGGTCTTGGCCGTCAGCCCCGCCAGCCTCGTCGCCAGCTTGGTGTGGCCGGCATAGGCAGCCGCCAGCACCGGCGAGAGCCCCGCTTCGTCGCGGGCGTGGATCAGCTCTGGGTGTAACCCGAGGGCCGTGTCGACGGCCATGTCGTTGCCTTTGCGGATGGCCTCGAAGAACGCGGCTGCGAATGGTCCCTGGTCCGTCATGCTCCCTCCCTCGCGACTAGGCCGGCGGATTTGCCGCAGCCGATTCGGCTATCTCCCGGAGCGCCTGGGCGAGGCGCTCGATCTCAGCGGGTTCGTTGTAGTGCACAAGACCGACACGGACCATGCCGCCCGACTCAGCTAGGCCGATGGCCCGAATCAGTTCGTAGGCATAGTAATCGCCGTCCCATGTCGCGATTCCCCGTTTCCCCAACTTGACGGCGACTTGCCGGGGTGTGGTGCGGGCGGCGTGAAGGCGAACTCGGCCCGGATTTTCGCCAGGCCGGCGGCAATTCCCGTCGATACAACCTGGGAATTGGGCTCGATTGACACGGAGACTCCAGGGGCCGAGCGGTGGAATTTGTATACCAATGTTGCCCCGACCGTTAGGCGCAGGACCGACGTCGCGGTCGTTCGGAGGCGCGTTGGCCCGGAACTGACGCAGTTTGTTAGGGATTTGCAGGGCTCGGCTGGATGTTGCCGTAGCCACATCGCTCGGAAGTGAGGGAGCCTTTGTGTCACGCAGTTGACACCTTTGGAGCGTGGAGGAAGACTCGCGGAGGGCTTGACTAATCCATAGTAAATATGTAAACATTCCGGCAGTCGTTCCATCTCGCGAGACACAAGAGCCAAACGGCCCAACCCGGACAGGTAGGTAGCGCGAGGGAGTTGAACGGAGCGGTGCAGGGCCGCAGGAGCAGTCTCAGAAACGTCTCACCGGCTCGGGCGCGGTGGGATGAGCAGCCCCCGATGCTGTCGGGAAGCATGCCTGGCTTCCATTCGGAAGATGCCCGATGAGGAGAAGAAATGCTCGACGGGAATGCGGTACGGTCAGTCGATCGCGCTGCGTCTCTCCTGATTGCTCTAGGGGAAACGCAGGGGGAGGCAGGAGTCACCGAGCTCGCACGCCGCCTCGGATTGCACAAGTCGACCGCGTCGCGTTTGCTCGCCACTCTCCAGAAGCGGGGTTTGGTTCAGCAGGACGATGACTCCGGCAAGTACCGCCTGGGCCTCGCAGTTGTGCGGCTCGGCGGTCATGCGGAGCGGTCGCTGGATCTGCGATCCATTGCGCTCTCAGAACTCGAGGGGCTGGCTCGTTCCATCCGCGAGACGACCACGCTCGAGGTTCTGGAGGGCGACAGCGTTCTGACGATTGCCTACTCGGACGCGTCCGGGATGGGCCGCGACAGAACCGGCCGCAACTCTCCGCTCCATGCCACGGCTCCCGGCAAGGTCCTTCTTGCGAACCAGCCGGAGCGCGAGGTCATCCGCCTTTCCAAGATCGGCTTCACGCCGTACACGGCCCATACAATCGTCCGAGTGGATCTCCTCCTCGAGGAGCTGGCACGAGTCCGCAAGCGCGGCTTCGCTACGGCTTTCGGCGAGCACGAGCCCACCGTCAATGCCATCGCAGTGCCGGTCTTCGACCAGCGCTCATCGGTAGTGGCCGCCCTGGAGGTTCGCGCCTCCGGCAACCGCATCACCCCGAGCCGTGTTCCGGAGATCGTCGAGCACGCCCGGGAAGTGGCCGCCCTCATCACCGATCGCATCGGTGGCGTGGTCGCCACTGCCTAGAGTCCCGGGCCCGTTAGTGGGCCACCCAAATCCGAATAGCCTTCCTAGACCCCTCGGCCCCCCTCCCGAGGGGTCGCCTCCCTTCCGGAGGCTGCCGCTCTATCTGCCGAGCCCGGGCTCGGGCCCCGACTTGCAGCCGCCGTGTCGCCGAACCCCGGCCCGCGTTACGCTATCGCCGTGAACCTCAACGACCCAACCATCAGTCTGCCCTGGAACAACACGCCCCTCCATCTCGGCGGTTACATCCAGACCGGTGCCACGGTCCTGGGCATCCTGATCGTGGCCTTCCTCGTGATTCGTCTGGCCCATGTCTTCGTCGGCGGCATCGCCCGAGCGCTGCTGACCCGCGAGAACATCGAAGGCACCGCCGAGGAACTCTCCGCCGCCGAGCTTACGAAGCGCCAGGACACGATCGAGTCTCTTGGCGTAAACGTCATCCGCTTCTTTGTCGTCGTGATCGCCATCCTGATGATCTTGGAGAAGGCCACTACGGTGGATATCGCGCCGGCCATCGCCGGCCTCGGGATCGCCGGCATCGCCATCGGCCTGGGTACGCAGCACCTGGTCCGCGACTATCTGAACGGCGCTCTGATCCTGGTCGAGAACCAGTATGCCAAGGGCGATGTCGTCCGTATCGCCGGCGTCTCCGGAATGGTCGAGGACTTCACCCTTCGCCGCACTACGCTCCGCGACGCGGACGGCACTGTCCACAGCGTGCCCAACGGCGAGATCACCATCGCCTCCAACCTGACGCGCGTCTTCGCTCGGATTAACCAGGACGTCCAGGTCGTCTACGGCACAGATATTGAGAAGGCCACGGCCGTGGTCAACCGAGTCGGGCAGGAAATGGCCGAGGACGCCGAGTCCGGCCCACGGATTCTCGAAGCGCCGCACGTTGACCGTGTCTCCGCCCTGGGCGACTACGGCATCACCCTCAACATCATCGGCACCGTCCGCGCGTCCGAGCAGTGGGCCGTCGGCGGCGAATTGCGCAAGCGCCTCCTGATCGCGTTCCAGCACGAGGGCATCGAGATCCCGCAGGCTCAGCGAGTTATTCTGACTCAGGCCGCGGCGCGCAAAGTCGGACAGGTGCCCCCGGCGGGTCCGGACGCTTCGAAGAGGGGCTGAGAGGCGACGGTAGTACGGCGGGACGCCAACGCCGGCTTGGATCCAGGCGCGCCAGGCTTTCCGGCCGCCAGAGAACCGCCACTCGTTCGCCGTCCGCCGAGCGCAGTCCTAGGCGGCGGTGAGCATTGGGAGCGAGCGCACAGACGTGCGTGAGCGAGCAAGCGGAGGCGCCAACAACGGAATACGCCGGCCAGAACCGCCACGCGATCAAGCTGTTGTCCGACGGTGAGCCAAGGAGCGCAGGAGGCAACGCCGGCATGGAGCCGGGCGCGGCCCGGCTTTCCGGCTGACGGCAGCTTAAGAGGCTCTCATCGAGGGGTTCGTGTTGCGCCCCCCGGAGAAGATCCCCATGAAGCCCTGGCCGGACTTGGCGGCACCGGAGTCGCGGGTCTGCATCAGCTTGTCGCAGAGGACTTCGATGTCTTCGATGACCTTTTCCTTGGGGAAGCGCTCCACCGCGGAGCGGCCTTCGTTGGCGGCGCGGACGAAGAGCATGCCCGCCGACCGAACCTCGGCCAGGGCCGGCATGCCGACGGTTCGTTCCATGTCCGACACGGAGACGCCGCTGTTGGCCCGGTTCACGACCATCGCCAGGCGATCTCGGATCTCCAGCTCGACGGCGACTTCGCGGAACTGAACCGCGGCACGAATGGCGGGAACGTCCGGCGTGACGGGAACGATGATCTTGTCCGCTCGCTCGAAGATGACCTGGTTGAGCGGTCCATAGTCCGGGTGCATATCAACGATGACCCAGTCGTAGACCATGCAGGCGGTGGTGATTGCCTCGGCTACGCGCTTGGGATCGAGGATTTCCGTGTGGAGCGGGCTTTCCGCCATGACCAGAACTGAGACGCCGTTCTGGTGCATGGTCGCGATCTCGGAGAATGGCTCGGTCATGCCGGTATTGAGGTCCTCGGTCCAGGCATCCGCCACGGTCCGGGTATTCTCCATACCGAGCGAGGAGGCGACGTGACCCGTGACCGTGTCGCAGTCCACGAGCAGGACCCGCTGGTTCTTCCGAACCTGCAGCATCGCGGCCACATTGACAGCGATGGTGGTCTTGCCGACGCCACCCTTTGGGTTGAAGACGATGACGATCTGGCCGCGGTGCTCTTCCGAGACGGGGCCACCGATGGCTCCCGGCTCTTGAGCCTGCGGTTCCGAACGCATGATCCCGCTGTCGGTTTCCTCCACCGGGATCTCGGCTCGGATGAGCATCGCCTCAACCCGCCACCGAAGTGATTCGGCGGAGTAGGGGCGCGTGAAATACTCGTCATTGACTCGGGCGTGCCCGGCCAGGCTCATGCGATCCAGCGCGCGAGGGGCCACGACCATCAGGGCCGGGATGTTGCGATCCTCGTCGTGGAGGAGTGCATACATCTCCAGCGTTCGGTCGAAGTCGTTCTCGCCGTCCAGGATGGCGACTCCGATGTCACGGCGCCTGTTCAGCAGTGCTTCGAGGTCGTCGGCGGTCTTGACCTCGACGGGCTCATAGCCAGCCTCATTGAGCTGCAGGCTTACTGCAGCAAGCTCGGCTGGCGGTAGAGCGATTGCGACTGCGGAGTGAGGCACGTGACGGAGTCTCCCTGTGGCATGAGAGCCGTACTGTGAAGGGGGTATTAGCCCTCGGCCTCCGGATCGTGTGCGGATATGTTGAGCACGCCGTCGCGCTCGTTGACCACACGCGCCTGGAAGTTGGGCAGGGTTGGGACAAGTTGGCTGAGTGAGGTGTCAGAGCTGTGTCCGACGGTGAAGATGAACTCACCGTCAGGCCCGGACGAGACGCCGACATTTTTCACGCCGGGAAGACGACCGAGCTGGCGCTTGAAGGTGGCGATGCTGGCGACGCTGACGAGACCGACGACCACAACCTGAGTGGACTCGACGACCGAGGCCTTCGGCGCGGGCGCAGGGGCCGGCGCGACGGGGGTCGGTTCGGGAGCCGGGGTAGGCTCACCGCCGGAGCGCATGATCTGCTCGCGGCGAGCGCGAACATCCGGGGCGAGGCTACCGCGATCCGCTTCCTCGAAGGCGGGCGGATCCGGCATCTGAGAGGCCATGCTCGCGAACATGGTCGGATCGGCTTCCTGGCTCAGGGACTCAAAGAAGCTCGCGACTTCCTGCTCGAAGGCAGTTACGCGCTTTTGGACGCGTTCGATCTCCAACTCGATGGCGGAGTTGTATTCCTGGAGCTCCTGCTCGAGAAGCTCGCGGCGGCGCGAAATCCGCTGCTCTGTCTCGACACGGATGCGCTCCATCTCCGCCTTGGACCAGTCGCGAATCGCGCTGACGTCCGTTTCGGCGGCTTTGCGCAGGGATGCGGCTTCGTCGTCCGTCCGTGCGTGGAGCTTTTCTGTATACGCCTTTGCGTCCTGCTGGCACTGTTCCATCGTGGCCAGCCGCGCCGTCTCGGCGGTCGAACGCATCGCCTGCGTGAGGTCCGCCAGGAACCGGTTCGGATGACGCGCGGCCGTCTCGTTCACGCTCGACTCCCCGTTGTCTAAATAGCCGGGCACCGGCCGGGCGCCGGATACTCCCGATCAGATTATTGCCCCGTTCTTGCTTTCGGACTCCCGGCGTTGTGACTTCGGGGCCGCGCATCATTATCGCGGCTCCGGCGTCTCGCGACGAGGCCTTTTTACCATCGGAATCATGGGCCGGGTGTTGCTCTCGGGCACCCCGCTGGAGGTACCAGGCCAGACCGCCTTACGTACCGCCTTACAGAGCCGCCAAACGGCTCGTTTGGTCGGTTCGCACGAGGGCGAGAGAGCGTCTAGGGGGTCCTGATGATCTCCACCGGTCGGCTCGCCCGAGCTTTCTCGGCCCAGGCACCCAGTACTTTGTCCTTGTGCGGTCTGATGGGGCAGTGTTCATCCCGGTTGCCGGATTCGTCGCAGTAGCCCAGGGCGACGCACTTTGGAGCCAGAAAGCTACCGAGAAATGGGCTTGTGGCGAACACTTCGTGGCGGATCAGCTGGAAGAGGCGGCGGATCTCCCACTGGGCCATGGTGCAGAGGCGCAGGCCGGACATGTGGATCAGGGCTCGCAGATTCGTAGTCATCACGAGGTTCGTGCGTGTGGCGTTGGGGAATACGAAGCGCGCATCCTCGCCCGGAATGCCGGCTTCTACCATTTCGGTGTACAGCTCAAGCGCGCCTTCGACCTGATCCTCGTAGCGCTCCAGGAGCGCGGGATCGGCATCCGCGATCGTGCCGGGCAGCATCGTGGAAGCGCCCTTCTTGTACGAGACGTAGCGCTGGCTCTGCTGGTCGAAGGCGACGCCGGCTCGATGACGGACAAGCTGGTGGCTGAGTGTGCGACTGACTCCGGTAATGGCGAATGTGAATACGACGTGCTCGATTGTGCTGCCGTGGCCGGACTCGATGACCCGGCTGATCAGCTCGCGCTGCTTCTCCGGCGTGATGCGGCCATCGACGGCTCGCTCAAAGATGTCTCCCGGCGCCAGCTCCGAGTAGCACGTGCGGCAGGCCGTGTAGATGAGCGGTACGTAGTAGCGCTCGACGATCTCCCGGTTCGGGAAGATCATCGTGGCCCGCATGCCCAGGTCGCGGCGGCGTGCGACGGCGGGCTTGCCGTCGTCGCTTGGAGTGAGCGGGATTCTTGGGGTAAGGGTGCCGGGCTGGCCCGGAGTGCGGGTGTCTGAGGTCACCGGGTCAGGATAGCGGCTCGGGCAGGCATCGGACGACAGGAGTTCCGCCGGCCGCGCGGCGCGCGACGGGAGACGCCAAGAAGCGCGTCTGTCGAATACGGCTATCTAACCAAGGGTTAGCCATTGACGGCTACCTAGCCTGGACCTAGTCTCCAACGGATGACAGAGAACTCTGGGCTTGTCCTGTTCGGTCATGTGGTTGGGTCACGGCGCGACAGCGTCGGGGCTACGGCCTGGTTACGCGACCTGGTTTCCGAGTTGGACGGCGCCTTCGGGACAGAGCGGTTGGCGCCGTTCGGGTTCACGCAGGGCGATGAGCTGCAGGGCTTGCTGGCCTCGGCCGCGGATCCGTTTGCGGCGGTGTTGCGCGCCGCGCTTGGGCCGGGGAGCAAGAGAATGCGCTGGGTCATCGTGCGCGGCGATGTCGATCCCGACTCAACCGGCGGCAAGGCGCCGGCCACAGAGAGAAGCGGCCCCGCCTTCGTCACGGCGCGTTCCGCCATTGAGGGCGCCAGAACCGGTCACGAGCGCCTCGTCATCCTCACCGGCCGGCCCGAAGTGGACGGTCTCCTCGCAGACCTTGCACCGGCGCTCGTCGACATTCTGGATGGCCTTACGGAAAGACAACGCTCGGTGGCGCGCCTGGCTCTCATCGAGGACCTGCGCCAATCGGAAGTGGCTGACCGACTGAAGGTTCGCCGAGCCACCATCTCAGTCTCATTCAGCCGGGCCCGCGTTCGGCCGCTCCAGAGACTGGTGGCGGGCATGAGGCTCGTCTATTCGGGCGTTGGCCCCGCCCTTGCCGGCGCGGAAGTGCAACGAATGGCCGGGGTCGGCCCGACGTTGTAGTCTGGCCGGACCCACCCGGCCACCCGGCCGAGTCATCGGGGCCAGTGGAGGAGCGCACATGTCCGAGGCCGCCAGGCCCGTCACTGTCCAGTACTTCTACAAGATCCGATGGGGTTTCCAGGACGAGTTTCTCGCGCTATTCGATCGGAACCATTGGCCGCTGCTGAAGGCTCAGCTCGAGTCCGGCCGGCTGCTCGACGTCCGCGCCTATGAGCCGCGTTTTCACGGCGACGGCCGCCAGGACTGGACATTCGAAGTGACCATCACATACAAGGACTGGTCCGCGATGGAGGACCACACGGATCCCGCCATCATGCGCCGCCTATATCCCGACGCGGAGAAGCTCGCCCGCGAGGAGCAGCGCCGCATGGAGTTGCTAGAGGCCCATTGGGACACGCCGCTCGAGGTGCACGCCCTCCCACAGTAGTCTGCTGTCCGCGACTCGTATGGGCGGGCATCGCTAGACTGGGATTGACTCTCCGCAGGCGGAGTTGGGAATCGATGGAACAAAGGCGCCGCGTCGCCGTCGGTATGGCCGCAACGGCCTTCGTGTTGATCGGCATCGGTATTGCCGCGCTGGTCTTCGACGCGGGAGTGTCCGGCGAGGGCAGTCCGACTCTGGCGGTAACCGACACAGGTACTCCGAGGGCGAACAGCCCTTCCGTTGGGGCTTCCCCGTCGCCCCGCGTCTCCGGCCCGATCGGAAGCGGCATCCCCGGTACTCCGTATCCCATCGGCAGCGCGTCGCTGCGGGCCTACAGCGGCCCATCGCAGCACGCCACCGGCTTCGTCGTCAAAGGTGATGGCTTCACCTATCAAGCCGCGGACGGATCGAACATCCCGGTTCAGGAGGTTCCTGGGCTGGAGGTTCGGATCGAAAGGGGCCGGGCCATCTACTATGCCCTGCTCTCGAACCGATACGGGCTTGCGAGCGGGGCCTATGCGGGCGAGTTCATGCCCTTCGTGACGATGGGCCAGACAGACGGTTCAAGTGCGGCAACCGGCGGAGTGGTCTTGACCGGACCCGTCGTGTCGACTCTCACCGCTGACCAATTGGCTTCGATTCAGTCGAACGGCGATCGCTGGATTGTTGCGCTGCCGCTCGATATTCGGACGGCCGGCAAGACAAACGTGGACGTTGCGTTCGACCAGTTTGGGCTGGCCGGCTGGAACAACACGCCCCGTGTGGTCGTGCGGTTCGGCGGCTCCTTGCCGGTAGTGGAAGCGAACCCGTCCAACGGCGGCTTCCACGTCCTGGTCGAGCAGTTGAGTGTGACTTCGTGGCAGGTCATCGATCCGATCCGGCTCAACCTGGCCCCGGGCTTGATCGATCCTACGCACGCTATGAACCAGTTGCTGATCTACGGGAGTGGGGTGCCCAGCGTCAAGCGGGATATCTCCTACGACGGGCGAACTCCGGTAGGCCAGCCGATGCTCTCGGCCTCCAGCGAAGTTAGCGTGTCGCTGGTCGTGGCCGGCAGCCGGGCGGAACTGGGGCCGGACAAGGTGCTCTCCGTGAACAACGTGCCCGTCTTCGTGGCGGTGAACTAGGCACCGGTCATCCCTTTGGACGGTTCCCGTCGGCGCAGAGTCAGACCCCAGGATGATCTCAGCCGTTGCCGCCCTGGCTAGACTTGTCCCCGGTAGCCGGCCCGACAGAGAGGATGGCGATGAACGGCGGATGGCAACAGCGCGATAACCCACGTGACGGCGGCCAGCGCGGCATGCTGACGCTCGGTGTCTTCCTGATTTTGATGGGGATCTTGTTCCTCGTGTCGGAGCAGATCGGCTTTGGCTTGGATCGCTATGGCTGGCCGATGTTCGTGATCGCGCCCGGAGTGCTGCTTCTGGCACTGGGACTCTCGATATCCCATGAGGGCGGGCTTGGTGCGGCCATCCCCGGCGCCATCATCACGTCGGTCGGGTTGATCCTGGCATTCCAGGAAGCGACCGGGGCATACGCGAGCTGGGCCTATGCCTGGGCACTCGTTGCGCCGGGATCAGTCGGCGTTGCATTGGTGCTCTGGGGCGCTCTTCATCGCCGCGGGGATTTCGTCGAGTCGGGTCTTCGGTCGCTCGCGACCGGGCTCGGCCTCTTCATCGTCTTCGGGCTTCTGTTCGAGAACGTGCTCGGTCTGGACGACGGCCGCGCTACCACCGGGCTCCGCGACGCGATGCCGCTCATGGCCGTCGGCCTGGGCGTGGCGATCGTGATCTGGAACCTGCTGCCGAGACGCGCCGGGCGCACCGAACCGGTATCCGGCGAGTGGCTACCGCCGACTCCGCCCACGCAGCCTGCTGGCTGAGTCGCTCCTTCTTGGGGACCGGCTCAGCGCCGACCCCTTGCCCGCGTTGGGTTTGGCCTACTTGACCCGGACCACCTTGTAGTCCAGCGAGCCGGACGGAACCTGAACGTGGATCGTCTCACCGGGGTGGCGGCCCAGCAGCGCCCGCCCGATCGGCGAGGTGAAGCTGATCTTGCCCGCCGCCGCGTCCGCTTCCGCGGAGCCGACGATCGTGAACGTCTCTTCACCGTGGCGATCAGTTTCGATCACGACGGTTGACCCGAGGATGACCTCGGTGCCGCCTTCGTGGCTGGCCTCGATAATCACCGCGTACTTGATCATTTGCTGGAGCTGCTGAACGCGGCCCTCCAGGAAGGACTGCTCCTTGCGCGCGGCGTCATAATCCGCGTTCTCGCTCAGGTCGCCGAGTTCACGAGCGGACTTGATGCGCTGGATGACTTCCGGGCGGCGTTTGTTGGTCAGCTCGTCCAGCTCGAAGTTGAGGGCCGCCAGGCCTTCAACAGTGAGATGGATGGGGGCCATGGCGGGACCGCCCGAGAAGGCGACCTTCGTGGAGCGTCGCACGACCACAGTTTCGATGGCTGACGGTCCGGTTGTTGCCGGCGGCAGCTTTGTCACCTTGCGCGGCGTGGTCTTGCGAACCTTCAGCGGCGGCCGAGCCGGAGTCCTGAAGCTGCTCGTGACCATGTCACTTTCGTTAGCGTCGGGCAGCTGGGTGATCTTGGTGACCTTGACACGCTTCACAGCCTGTTCGTCGTGGAGCGGCGCGGTGAGACCGTGCTCGCGGCCCTTGCCGCCCGGCCGTGTCAGGACCGCATAGGGCATCGCCCCGGCGGCCTTGAGGAACGCCTCAAGCAGCGTGTCTTCGTAGAGCTCGGGATCTGTGACCGGGGCCCACCAGATGCGGACCTTATTCAGGTCGTGAAGCGTCTGGAGCCAGTAGCCGGCGGGCTGGGGGCGTCGCTCGCCCAGCGGAGTCTTGTACATGCCGGCCAGCCGAGCGCCGACCGATTTCTGGCTGGAGCCGATGAAGAGGATCGCCTGCTCCGGGAGCCAGAACTGGGCAAGCCGAGACTGCAGTTCGGCGACGGAGGGGCGCTGGCCATCGAGGCGCAGGTCCGGGGCTCGTGTGAGCCACTCGCGGATTGCGTCCGGGTCGATGGAAACTTTGGGCTGAGGGGCGGGCAACTCGACGATGAATACGCCCGGGCCGGCGCCCGCTACAGGCCGCCCCCATGCGATTGGTCCCTCAACGGGGAGGCCATTGGCGCGAAGCAAATCGCGGCCATTTAGGAGAGGCGCTGGAGAGGATGATGTCGTCACAGTGTGAGTGTAGTGGTCACGCGAGGAAACCGTGCCTTGCCGCAGCCTACATTGTCGAACGGGCGCCTGCCAACGCTCGTTCCTGGATGAAAGAAGGCCCCGGCGAAAGCCGGGGCCTTCGAGTCTCTGGCGGGAGACGAAGCTACTTGAGGAGTGACGGATCCTCTGTCACCGGGATACCCAGCAGTAGAGGGAGGCCCATCCTGTCGGTGTAGATCGGGCGGTAGCGATCGATGTTGTACATCGACGCGATATCGATGGAGCGCGGCTTGGAGTCCGGCGCCGGGAGCGGGGAGTGGCTGTACTTGCCGCCACGGATGGCGACCATGCGGCCGCTGACGCCGTCGGCGACGAGGTTCATGGCCACGTTGGCGAACGTGATTCCGACGATCGAGTCCACCGCGTCCGGATCGCCGGAGCGGAGGTCGTACGTAAGCTCGCTGGCCAGCGTTTCGTGGCCGGATCGGGTCTGGATCGCCGACGCGAGCACTTCGGCGATGTTGGCCTTGTGCTTGTGTCCGAAGGCGTCGGCCGGGCCGTACTCGGTCAGCTCGCCGCCCTCCCAGATCGCACCCTCGGCCGCGATGGCGAAGGAGTACTTGCTGGGGTTGTTCTTCTTGTCCCCGACGAGAAGCTCGACGAGGTGGTCAAGATCGAACTTGTATTCCGGGATAAGGCATCGGCCGCTGGTCACGTAGGCCGTATACAGGGCCGTGAAGCCCGCGTCGCGGCCGAAGATGCGGAAGACGCCGATGCGTTCGTGCGAGCCGAGGGTGGTCCGCTGGCGGTTGATCGCCTCCTTCGCCCGCGTGATCGCGGTGGAGAAGCCGATGCAGTACTCGGTGCCCTGGACGTCGTTGTCCATGGTCTTCGGAACGGCGACGATCTTGACGCCGTTGTCCGCGAGGACCTGGCTGAAGCTCAAGGTGTCGTCGCCACCGATCGGGACCAAGTAGTCCAGACCGAGTTTCTCGATGTTCTCGAGAACCACAGGCGTGAAGTTGTAGACGCCTTCCTTGACCTCGAGTTCCTTGAGGCGCTCCGGGCCGACATGGGCCGGGGTCTTGCCGGCCTTCATCTTGCGGGCGTTGGTGCGCGAGGTGTGGAGCCAGGTGCCGCCGGTGCGATCGATCGAACGGGTGTTGGTTCGATCCAGCTTGACGATGTAGTCCGAGTCCAGATCCGGGCCCGGCTTCATGTGAGTGAGGCCTTCCCAGCCGCGGCGGATGCCGTAGACCTCGTAGCCAAGCTCGGTGGCGCGATAGACGACGCTCTTGATGACAGCATTAAGACCGGGGACGTCGCCGCCGCCGGTGAGGATGCCGATGCGCGGGGTTCGACTCATTCGTACTCCGTCGGTGTTCGGGCGCAGCCGAATGCGGCCGCGGTTTTACTGACCTGTACATCTTAATGCCGCCGAGCGAATCAGCGGTGGTCCGAAGGACATGAAATATGTTGCGCGGGGTCACGTGTGGGTCGGTCGCGCGGCACCGGTCGCGACGGACGAGTGGCGGGAAAGGCTCCCGCGGCGCCCTACGGCTCGAACCGATACCGCAGGAAGAGATCGTCTCCGGCGCGGCGGACGGCAGAGAGACTGGCCCAGCGGCCACGGCCCTGGGCGAAGCTCGTCCCCTCGGTGAACCCGAGGCGTTTGAGGGATGCGTCGCGCCCCAGCACCTGCGGCGCCATCGTGAGGAATAGCTCATCGACGAGGCGGGCCCTTAGCAACTCGCCAAAGAGATGCGGCCCGCCTTCACACAGGGCAAGTCTGGCGCCCGTGGCGCGAATCACTTCGAGGATCGCCCCGGCGGGAACGCGTCCCTCGGAACCCACCGGCGCAACCTGAACATGGGGCGCCAGCTGCATTCCCGCCAGCCGGGCGGCACCGGCCGGCGTGGTGGCGATGATCACCGGCACCTCTTTGATGTTGAGAGCCGTGTGCGTGGCGTCCAAATTGCCGCTGGCGGTGACGATGATCGTGGTCGGCTGAGGGGCAAGCCACATCTCCGAGCGCCAATCCGCGAACTCGCTGCCGAGAGCCGGTTGGATGTGCCCGGCCGTCCAGACGTGCCGCCGGCCGACTCGCATCGTTCCGGCGCCGACTACGACGACATCGGCAAGCGCCCGCAGTAAAGCCATCATCAGCCGATCCGCCTCCGAGAAGCCACTGATCTCGCCGCCCCCGGCGTTGGCTTCGGAGCCGCCCAGGGCCACGACTCCGTCCAGGCTGGACACGAAGTTGGCGATGATCGTCGGCCGGTCGTTCAGAAGAGCGATGATGAGTTCGCCGGCGTATCTGGTCGCGAGCGACGGCGGCAGTTGACCGCCACGCCGATCGACCGGAATCGTGGGCGGTTCCGGCGCCTGCCATAGAGATTCGAGCGGAAGCCCCTCGCTTCGGCCGGCCATGGTCACCTCTGCTGCGGCCCCTTCATGGAGCTCCGCGAGATCGTAACCCCGGCGAACGGCGTCTGGGTAGGGAAGTTGCAGGCGGACCGATACCCGGCGGGCCGTCGACTCGGGCCGACGCCCGCCTGGCCGTCGACTCGGGCCGACGCCCGGCTGGTCGTCGACTCGGTGCCCTCGGTCGATCCGAGCCCACGGCGCGGCGCGGCTGGGCCATCATTGGGACATGCCTAAATCTCCTGCCGGCCCGGCCCACACCCTGGTTGGGGTCGACGTTGGTTCAACCCATATCAAGGCGGTTCTCGTGGATCCGGAGAGCGGCGTTCTTCACGTCGCCCGCCGCGCGACGGACACCCATGCCGTGCGTGGTGGTGGCGCATATCACCGTCCGGCGGAGTTGCTCGCGGCCGTCTCGTCTACGATCGCAGAGTGCGTCTCCGCGGCCCGAGCGGGCGCCCGGCCGCTCCCTTCCGGCATCGGCATCGCCAGCATGGCCGAGGCGGGCTGTCCGGTGGATCGGCGCAAGCAGCCGGTGGGCGAGATCCTTGCCTGGTACGACCCGAGACCGGATCGTCAGGCCGCCTGGCTGGAACGCCGGATCGGGGCGCCGCAGCTCTTTGCCAGGACCGGTCTCCGGCCGGAGGCCAAGTACACGCTGCCAAAGTTGCTTTGGCTCCGCGAGCAAAAAGCCGCCGAGTTCACGCGGCTGAGGCATTGGGCCGGAGTTGCCGAGCTTGTAGGACTGGACTTGACAGGTGAGCTTGCGACTAACGCCTCGCTTGCCTGCCGGACGATGGTTTTCGATGTCACGAAGCGGACATGGTCGTCCGAGCTGCTTGCCTTTGCCAGCCTCGAACCGGATGAGATGCCGCGCGTTATGCCGCTCGGGCAATCGATCGGCGGGCTCACTGCGGCCGCGGCCACTCGACTCGGCCTGCCAAGCGGCACGCCCGTGGCGATCGCCGGTCACGACCATCTGGCCGCGGCATTGGGCGCGGGCGTCACGAAACCGGGCGACGTCCTGGATTCGATGGGTAGCGCCGAGGCCACGCTGCTCGTCACCGAGGTGCCGGCCCTGGCCGAAGACGTGCGCCGGGGCGGGTTCTCAGCCGGCTGCCATGCCCTGGACGGCTTGACCTACGTTGCGGGCGGGCTGCAATCGTCGGGCGCGCTCATCGAATGGTTCATGGCCACATTTCTGGCCGGCCGGCCGGGGGTCGCCGATCCGGGCGACGAGGCCGGTCTGACCGACATCGAGAGCGAGCGGTACGGCCGCTTCATCGAACTGCTCGATCGTGCCGGGCCCGGCCCCGTGGAGCCGGTTGTTCTGCCGTACTTGCGCGGTCGGACGGCGCCTCACCGCGATTCGTCCGCGACACTTGAGATCGAAGGTGTTCGCGAGACGCATACGCTGGCGGATCTGGCGGCAGCCGTGGTTGATGGCGCGGCTTATCACGTCCGGTGGATGCTGGACGAGTTGTCCCGGGTCACGGCCACGCCACTGGACCGGATCAGGCTCACCGGCGGTGGGGCCCGTAACCGACGCTGGGTGGTCGCCAAAGCGGCACTGGGGCCGGGCCGGCTGGAAGTAGTGCGAACGGAGGAAGCGGCCGCGTTCGGGGCGTCGCTGGTGGCCGGCGTCGCCTGCGACGTCTATGGCTCAGTGGCCGAGGCTCTGGCCGCTGCCACGCCATTCGATCGGGTCAGTGTGCCGGCCGCGATCCGGGCGCGCTACGACGCCGCCTACCTCGATCGGTGGCTGCCGACGGCCATGACTCGGCTTCGGCAGAGCGGGCTCTAGGCTCGGAAGACGGCCGCCTCGGAGCGCGCCATCTCCACGAGATTGCCGAGGGCTAGGTTGACGTCCAGGAGGTGTAACCCCCACGTCGCGGTGGATAAACCGGTCACCGACGGTCGCCGGTCGGATGCGCCGTTGGCGCGATCGATCTGGAGCCAGGTCGCTCCGCCGGCGGAGACGCAGTGCCCTGTGTAGAGGTTGGGATAGGCGGTCCAGGTAGTGGTCACCTTGGGCTGGTTAGCCGGCGTGCCGAGAGCAACCATCAGGTCTGTCGGCAGGTAGGTCGAAAGCGGCGCTGTGCCCCCGGCCGGTGCCGCCGGGTTGACGCATACAACCTGGCTCGGAACCGTGGACTTATTGGAGAAGACGTTGATGTTCGAGTCCACTCGCCCGAACGCCGCGTCTGCCGGCGGTGTTTTGTCGAAGCTGGAATAGGCGACGACGCAGCCGGTCTGGGTCGCGGACCCGCACTCCGGAATGTTCTGGAAGTCACCGCCGACCGTCTTGCCGATCGGCACCGTGAGGTTGCCACCCATCAGAAGGGCCGACACGAGCAGCTTGCGCACGGCGGGCTTTGGGTCCACCTCCGCGCGGAGAAGCGCGATAAGCATCATGGCCCCCTGCGAGTGGCCGATGAACACGATGCCTCTGCCGTTGTTGTAGTGGGCCATGTAGTTCTGGAAGGCCGAGTAGATGTCGCCGTATGCGATCAACGCCGTGGCGAGAGTGATCCGGCTGGGTGTCTTGAGCGCCGCGAGGGTTAGTTGCCGGTACATCGGCGCGTAGACGCTGCACGTCTGCGAGAACTGGGCGGCCTGAGCCTGCGCAACCCCGCGTTCCGCTTCGCCGATCACGAGGTCGGAGTTGACCGTGGTTTCGGCACTGATAGTGGGGTAGACGTAGAAGCAGTCGATCGGCGGCTTGGCCGTGGGCGACGCAGTCACCTTGGCCGTGATGCCGTCGGCCGAGATGGAAGTTGCGTCCAGGCTGCCTGCGCAGGGGTTGTTCGCGATTTCCGGTTTGCATAGCCATACGGTTGTGTCCGGCCCGACCGAAGGCTCGGACGTGGCCGGGACGGTCGACTGGGAGGTGGCCGAACCGGCAGGCCGGCTCGAAGTTGAAGTCGAAGTCGCGCCGGACTGAGTGGCCGACCCGCACGCCGCGGCCACCAGAACAACAGTCAGGGCAAGGAGAGGCAGGTGTCTTCGCATCGGGGCATGGTCGCCCCAGGGGCCGCTACCTGTCCAATTCGCCGCGACGATGGAGCAGCGGCCGGTCCGGGTCCTCGTTGGCGATCACCACGTCGGCGGCCCCTTCCGGATGCGCTTCTTCGAAATAGATCTGCTGGCCCGGCACATACCGCGCCGCATATCGCCGGAGCGTCGCCTCCGTCGGCCCAAAGGGGACGGCGTCCCGCTCGGCCGCCCGGCGCTGCGTTTCCTTGAAGGGAACGCTAACGAAAATGGTGAAATTCCACAGATCGGCCAACTCCGGTCGCAGGAGGAAAACGCCGTCGAAGAGGAGGATCGCGTTGGCGCCCGCGGTTTCTATCGGCGCTGCCACAGGCGCGTCCACTCGGTAGTCGAAGACGCGGCGCCGGAACTTCAAGTTGCCGCCCGGCCCCAGCGGGACCAGCAGCGCGGCCCGCAACGCCGGGTAGTCGAACGAGTCGCGGTAGTAGCCCTCCGGCGAATAAGGCCCGCGCGCGATCCGCTCGGCTCGCCGCCGGTGGAAGCCGTCGATCGACGCCCGAATGATCGGCCGTGCCGACCGCTCGAGGATGGGCGCCAGTTCGTCGGCCAGGATCGTCTTGCCGGCGGCGTCCGGCCCATCGATGGCGACTCGCACCGGGTGCGGCCTTTCGACCGCCAGGATCAGCTCGGCCAGTGATTCGAGGCAGCGCGAGCGATCGGGCGTCATGGACCGATTCTACGTGACCCGCTCGGTCGGTCCCGCTCGGGCGGGGCGTGGAGCCTCCTCGTTGGCCGGTTCAGTCACTGGCGAGGGCTATCGGCCATCGAGTGGGCCTCGGGCGGGGCGTGGAGCCTCCTCGTTGGCCGGTTCAGTCACTGGCGAGGGCTATCGGCCATCGAGTGGGCCTCGGGCGGGGCGTGGAGCCTCCTCGTTGGCCGGTTCAGTCACTGGCGAGGGCTATCGGCCATCGAGTGGGCCTCGGGCGGGGCGTGGAGCCTCCTCGTTGGCCGGTTCAGTCACTGGCGAGGGCTATCGGCCATCGAGTGGGCCTCGGGCGGGGCGTGGAGCCTCCTCGTTGGCCGGTTCAGTCACTGGCGAGGGCTATCGGCCATCGAGTGGGCCTCGGGCGGGGCGTGGAGCCTCCTCGTTGGCCGGTTCAGTCACTGGCGAGGGCTATCGGCCATCGAGTGGGCCTCGGGCGGGGCGTGGAGCCTCCTCGTTGGCCGGTTCAGTCACTGGCGAGGGCTATCGGCCATCGAGTGGGCCTCGGGCGGGGCGTGGAGCCTCCTCGTTGGCCGGTTCAGTCACTGGCGAGGGCTATCGGCCATCGAGTGGGCCTCGGGCGGGCGTGGAGCCTCCTCGTTGGCCGGTTCAGTCACTGGCTCGCCCGGACGGGGAGCGGACCGCCGCCGAAGTGCGGCGTAGACTGGCCCCATGAGCTGGTTCGACGACTCCCACAAGATACGAATGCCATCACCCGATGAAGTCTTGCCGGGTCGAGCCCAAGCGATGGCCGTCCCCGCTGCGCACGCCGTCAACGGGGCGCCGGTCAAGCCGCCGTATCCCGACGGCACGCAGATTGTGGAGTTCGGGATGGGCTGTTTCTGGGGCGCGGAGAAGCTGTTCTGGCAGACGCCCGGAGTCGTCTCGACCGCGGTCGGCTATGCCGCCGGCATGACCCCGAACCCAACATACGAAGAGGTCTGTACCGGCCGGACCGGCCACATCGAGGTCGTGCGCGTGATCTTCGACCCCGCGGTCATCTCCTATGGCGAGCTGCTCAAAATGTTTTGGGAGGAGCACGACCCCACGCAGGGAATGCGCCAGGGCGGCGATCAGGGCACGCAATACCGCTCTGCAATCCTCACCCACGGCGACGCTCAGCAGCGCGAAGCCGAAGCGTCGCGCGACGCCTTCCAGGTGCAGCTAGCCGCCGCCGGCATGGGCAAGATCACCACGGCCATCGCCCCCGCCCCGGAGTTCTTCTTCGCCGAGGCGTACCACCAGCAGTATCTGGACAAGAATCCGTCGGGCTATTGTCCCAACCACGCCACGGGCGTCACGCTGCCGGAGGGCTTCTTCAAGTCGGAGGGTTCGGCGGAGCGGGTGGCAGAGGCGGCGAGGGCGATCGAAGAGGCGCGGTGAGGGCCGAGTAGGCTCCGACCTGGCGCCGCTGTTCCGTACCGCGGGCTGAGCTGTTCCGATGCGCGGTTGCCGGGCGCCGCGATTGGCCTCTGCAAAACGCTCGGGGTAGGCTGCTCCAATGCGCCCGTCCCGCGCACCCTCATCGAAGGAGTTCAGGTTGGCCACCGAGGAGATGATCCAGCTCTGGGATCACCTGGAGCAGGAGATGCGGTCGCTCATCGCCGATGCGCCGCTCTCCGAGGATTGTGCCTGCGAGACCAATGAATACCTGACTCACAGCGAGTTCGGTCTGGCGTTGGACATGTTGAGCGCCTGCCTTCGGGACGCCGATGAGCCCATCCGGGCACGATTGCACGCGATCGAGCAATTGATGTATCCGCCGGACTTGGGGTGGTAGCCATGCCGATGGGGACGGCTGCCGGTCCTATCGACGCCTACATCGCCGAGTTCCCGGAGAGGACGCAGAAAGCTCTGGCCGAGATGCGGGCGATCATCAGCGCCGCAGCCCCCGGCGCAACCGAACTCATCAGCTACTCAATGCCAACCTTCGACCTCAACGGCCGCCATCTCGTCCATTTCGCCGGCTACACAAATCACATCGGCCTTTACCCGACCCCCAGTGGCATCGAGGCCTTCGAAGAAGAACTGGCGCCGTACAAGCAGGGCAAGGGGTCGGTGCAATTCCAGCTGGCGCAACCCCTTCCGGCCGATTTGATCCGGCGGATCGTTGAGTTCCGGGCAGAGGAGAACATGAGCCGGGCAGCCAAGAAGTAGCGCACCGAGCGCCAAGTTCCATGGCCGGGCTCCGGAAACCTCGCGACTTGAGTTCCGACTCGCCGCGGCTGAGATCGGGATCATCCTAACGCCGCTGTCAGCGGCTGGACACCACAACTTCGGGCTTTTCGGCCGGCTCGGGGATCGGATCCGTTTCCGGGTCGGCGGTTGCGGTCATCGGCTCGACCGGCTCAGCGGCCGACTCGGAAGTGGTGGCGATTGCCTCGACCGGCTGGCGCTGCGTCTCGGATCGCTCGATCTTCTGGACTACCGGCGCAGTCCCCTTCTTCTCCACCAGCTCATCGAACAACACACGCGAACTGATCACGGCCTGGCGCAGGTCTTCGGTATTCGCCTGCCCCAGGGCGTCACGGAGAGCGATTTCGTGCGCGGCGCGATAGTGCGAGAGGATCTGGGCGTGGTCGACCGACATGTCGGCAGACCGCTGCTCGTAGTCTGTCACCGGATAGCCGCGGGCCGCCATGACCTTCCCGGTCAGAGCGTCCGCATCGCGAACGGCGAGAGACGGGTCGTCAACGAATCTGGCCTGAACCTGCAGCCACTCGCTCGTAAAGGCCTCGCCTTCGTTGGCGGTGAGGTGTCTGATGTGCAGCCCGGCGACGCGGTTCTGGCGGCCCGTAAGCTCGGCCTCGGCCTTGCGGGTACTCCCAGTCTCGGCCACGGTGCGCTCGTACTCAGGCCCGAACTGTTCGCGCAGCTTCTCGCTCCGACGCTGGTCCGCGCTTCGCTGTCGCCTAGAGTAGGACCACGCGGCAACCAAGAGGATCGTTAGGATCGCCGCCACGCCGATGGCAATCAACTCGGTAGTCATCCGGTACTCCTCGCTTGGCATGTCCAGTTTGCCCAATCACGCTACGCGCGAGAGGGTGCCGACGCGAGGATGAAAACCCGGGGTTCAATTGGCCGTCTAGCGTCCCGATCCGCAGAAGAATCGCCGGTCCGCCATCCTTGCCCGGTCGTTCGGACATCGTCGGCTCGTCGCGGGGTCGTGGCTGCTTTATCCGCTTTCGCCGCTCGCCGGCGCTCGTCGCCGCTAGTCGGCGCGTCGGTGCGTGGCGCGATCCTGCGTTGGTCCGGCTGTACCGGACCAACGCAACTTATCCGCCGTCCGATTCCCGAGGGAACCGCCGAGGAAAGGGCGAATCGGGAACCTGGAACTGGAGGTCGGGCGGGTTCCCGCTATCGGTCAGGCGACGGTGCGCTTGGCGCCGGCCGGATAACAGAAGCCGAACTGGCTCGCCTCCTGGGCACCCGAAAAGACGAGAACCTGGTCCGGCGAAACGTGCTCGCAGAGGCCGGCGATCGCGGCCCGAAGCGCCGGGTCTCCGGGCGATTCGGTGTAGCCGAGTGCGAGGCGATCCCACCTGTCGCGGGCCTCGTCATCGGCCAGCGCCAGCAGGTCCCGCATCGACCAGCCCAATCCCGTCGATGGAACTGGCCCGGAATCTGCCCGAACCCCTAAACTGGCGGTCTGGCCAACCGATGACCAGCATGTGCCCATGAGGCGTCGGGTCGACCTGTGCCACTCGGGGGGACCAACCATCGCCATCGATCGAGCGAACAGCCGTATATCGGCCCGATCGGTTGACTTCGGTTCTGGGCTCCCCGTAACTGTCCTTACGGTTGCGAGCCTGTAGATGGCCATCGATCTGAAGGATCTGTCAATTCACGACGAGATGGTTGTCGAGACCGAAATGGACGGCGTCTCGGTTGGGCTGCCGGCCTTCATCACCAATATCCTCGCCGACGAGCTCTGGCTTGCCGTGCGCCTGCCGGATCAGCGACTGGCAGGCCTTGCCGAGGGGCAGCCGGTCCATCTGGCATTTGGCGCCGGCGGCGGGCTGATAGTCGAGAGCGTTTTTCTGCGGCGGCTGGGCAACAACTCGAAACTTGGGATGGAGAAATCGCGGGTCTTCGCGGTCAGGCGGCCTCAGGGTGTTGATACGGTTCAGCGTCGGGCTCACGTGCGGGTGGATTTGGAGAGGACGGTCCGGATCAAGGCCTTCGTCGGGCTTGGGACCGAGCAAATGGGCAACGGCAAGACGATCAACATCGGTGCGGGCGGCGTCCAGTTCGTGACGGATATGCCGCTGGTCTTTGGCGAGCAGCTCCGAATTGCGCTGGTGCTGACCTCCAGGGATATCGTGGTCGTCGGCGGAGCAATCGTGAGGATCGAGGACGGCGACCCGATTCCGGACGCTCCCAGGGCAGGACCCGGCAACTCCGCGCCGAGCAAGTTCTCGAAGGTTGCGGTGCGCTTCGACAAGGTCAGCGAGGCAGACCAGGAGCGGATCACCTGCCACATTCTGACTGCCCAGCGGCAGCGCACTGTACCCACAGGTCTTCCGGCACGGGTTGCCAGGCACGGACCGTTGCCCGTGGGGGATCCGGCCACGCCCGTAGTGTCCACGCCCGAGCCTTCGGACCAGCAGCCGGCATAGTCTCCGGCTATCCGGCTATCCGGCTATCCGGCTATCCGGCTATACAGGAGTGTGGCCAGATCAGACGCCGTCGCTGGGGGTATCAAGATTCGTTTGGAGCCCGCCGGAGATGCCATACCCTCGCCCTTACGTAACCACCAGGTCGCCGGCCGCCACCAAATTGTCTCCAACGGCTGCAGAGAAGTGGTAGGCCCCGGGACCCCAGTTCGGCGTCTTGCTCAGATCGCTGGTGTCGGAGAAGCACGCTACTCCGGTAGTGTACTCGGCCGGGATCGGAGTGGCTGCCACGAAGGTCTGGCCGTTTTTGGTGACGGAAAGGGAAATCTCTTCGCCGGAAGGCATCGGTCTGAACATATAGGTGGCGTATACGGGAGTGGAGGCACCGACCGAAGTCACCTGATGGTCGATCTTGCAGCCGGAGTGCATACCGGCAACCGGGAGATCGGTGGAAAAGATGACTGTTCCGGGATGGCTGGTTGCCGTGCTATAGATCAGTAACCCGGCGGCGACCAATAGAACGACGATGAAGGCCATCGTCAGAGCGCGGCGCAGGCCGCTGTGAGACGGCGGCGCGGGGGCGGCCGACGGGCCTGTCGGAGCCGTCGGCGTGCCGGGCGCCTGGTCGGGAGTGTTGGGGTCCATGCGCGAGCCTCTCTGAGTGGGGCGCGGTCCGAGACGGCCAGCTCGGACACCTATGGTATCCGCCGTCGGTGCTAACGTCGGATGGGCGTCGGATGGGCGCACCGCGGACAAACCGCCGGACTCGGCGAACTGATCACTCAGCTGCGATCGCAAGGAGGACCGGCATGAAGACCGATCTCGACGTCGAGGAACTACGTAGCCGGCTGACTCCTCTGCAGTTCTCCGTGACCCAAGAGGCTGCAACCGAGCAGCCCTTCACCGGCGTCTATTGGGATAATCACGACACCGGGTCCTACCGCTGCGTGGTCTGCCGCGAAGTCCTTTTCGGCTCGACGGAAAAGTACGATTCGCATTGCGGCTGGCCGAGCTTCTTCGACGTCCTGGGCGAGTCGAAGGTCGTCTCGCGCCCGGACAATAGCCTTGATATGCGGCGCACGGAAGTCGTGTGCGCCAACTGCGGCGCCCACCTGGGCCACCTTTTCGACGATGGACCGCGGCCGACGGGCCTGCGCTACTGCATCAACTCCGCTTCTCTGGATTTCGAGAAGTCGGCGGGGGAGTAGGCGGCGTCGGCAATCCTCTCTATCACGCCGTTGCGGCGAGGTGGATCGGAGTTCGCGCCTTCGGGCGCTCCGCTTCCTGACGACTGCCCCCCTTAGACGGGACTGCGTGATTGCCACGCGTCGCGTCTTTTCGATTCGGCGGCGGCCGCGGCGGGGCTTACGATGTGGTTTGCGGCGTCATCGCCGTCTGGCGAAGGAGGGCGAGGAAATGGCCGATCAGGCGGGGACAGTTGCCGGCACGGGTCCACAGCCGGGCGTGGCCGCCCCTCGATCCATGTGGCCGGCCGCAGACGGGACGCCTCTGTACGTGCGGATCTGGCCGGCGATGGGGGAGTCCTGGGCGACCGTGCTGTTGGTCCACGGCATCGGCGAGCACAGCGGCCGCTATGACCGGACCGGATGGCTGCTGGCTCAGGCCGGCCTGGAAGTGCAGTCGTTCGACCTTCGCGGACACGGCCTCTCCGGCGGGCGGCGGGTCTATGTGCGGCGGTGGGACGACTTCCTGGACGATGTCGAATTGCGGATGGCGGCGGCAAGTCGGCCCGGCCTGCCGATGATCCTGTTTGGGCACTCCATGGGCGCGCTCATCGCCCTGACCTATGCCCTCTCAGACCGGCCTGCGCCTGATCTGCTCGTCCTGAGCGCGCCGCCGTTGCGGGCCGCCGTGCCCGCATGGCAACGCGGCCTGGCCCCGATCCTCAGCCGTTTGGCTCCGACTCTGGTCCTAGCCAACCCGATAACCGGCGCCCAGCTGGCCCGTGATCCGGCCGTGGGGATCGCCTACTTCGCCGATCCGCTGGTCCAGCCTCGCTCGACGGCCCGGCTGGGAGACCAGCTCTTCGGAGCGATGAAGCGGGCCCGGGCGCGGATCGGCGAACTTGCGATTCCAACGCTGGTGATCCACGGCGGCGACGATGTGCTCGTGCCGACCGCCGGCAGCGAGCCGCTCGCGGCGGTGCCCGGTGTCGAGCGGAGAGTGCTGCCGAATCTGCGGCACGAGAGCCTGAACGAGCCGGAGGGCCCGGAGGTCGTGGCCGGGATCGTGGATTGGCTCCGGTCGCACGTACCTGCGAGAACTCCGGCCTGAGCGTCGAGATTCGAGCATGCCCGCCGGATAGGTTCGTCGAACTCCTCAAGACTTCCGAGATCGGCTTCTCGGAGGACTTGTCGAACGACATGATCGGCCGGGTCGAGCGCGTCGCAGACAAGGAGCGTTGGTGGGCTCCCTTCGACGGCGATCGTATGGTCGGCACCAGCGGCATCTTCACGATGCATCTGAAGATTCCCGGCGGTGAATTGCCGGCGGGCGGCATCACCTTCGTCACCGTGCTGCCATCGCACCGCAGGCGTGGCTTGATGAGCGGAATGATGCGGCTGATGATCGACGACTGCCGCAATCGCGGCGAGCCGCTGGCGATTCTCTGGGGGGCCGAGGGAGCGATCTACCCGCGTTTCGGGTTCGGTCAGGCCACGTCCTCATTCAACCTGGAGGCCGAGGTTGGGGCGATCAGCTTCACTCGCGATTGGCCGCGCGAGGGCGCCTGCCGGTTGCTGCCGGCTGGGGAGGGGCTGGATCTGGTGATGCCCGTATACGAGGCCGCCAGATCCGGTCGCAGCGGATTCATAGACCGCACGCCGGACTGGTGGGTTGGGGTTCTGCCGCTGGCGGAGAAGGACGCCAAGGGCGGTGAGGCCAGGCGGCTCGTGGTGTACGAGTCGGAGGCCGGCCCGGAGGCGTATGCCGTCTGCAAGACCAAGTCCGAATGGAATGTCCGTGGCCCCGGCGGAACCCTGACCGTTGAGGAGGCGATTGGCTGCACGCCACGTGGCACGCGCGAGATCTGGCGGTATCTCTTGGAGGTGGATCTCATCCGGACGCTCAAGACGTGGCGGATGCCGGCAGACTATCCCCTGTTCACGCTCGTGTCGGAACCGCGCCGTCTCGCGACGACCGTGGGTGATGGGCTCTGGCTCCGGATCGTCGACGTCAAGGCGGCCCTCGAGGGCCGGACCTACGGCCTGGACGGAAATGACGCCGGCCGGCTGACGCTGGATCTTCGCGACGAGTACTGCCCTTGGAACGCGGGTCGCTGGTTGATCCAGGTGGATGGCGGGCGGGCCACGGCCTCCCGGGTGGAAGGCGATGCGGACCTATCGCTCGACGCGAACGATCTCGCAGCGATGTTCCTGGGTGGCACCTCGGCGGCGGCCCTGGCCGACTCCGGAAGAGTTGAGCAGCTACGCCCCGGAGGCCTATCGGCGGCCAATAGCCTCTTCGCGACACCACTCATTCCGTGGTGCCGCAGGAGTTCTAGGTCGCTGGCGCGAACCTGACCGGCTGCTGATTGCCAGACGGTGCGCACACGTCGCACAGGGTCAATCCGTCTTCGATGAGTGCAGCTCTGCGTTGTCCCTGTCCGCCGTGCAGGGATATCACGTGTTTGCAGACTGAGCAGCGGAGCGGTTTCGCGTCCATGCGATTGCCTCTGATCGACATCCTGTCTTACACCCGTTGGCTCGGCCGGGGCAACTACTTGAGTTGCCGGGCGGGCCGGGGTATTTGCCGGAGCGTGTAAACGCTCCTGCGCTTGGTATCGGTCGAATGGGATCGGTCGAGCATGCGGCGTGTGCAGCAAATTGGAGGGTGACCTTCTCCAACATGACAGGCGATCTCGCCGGGGTCATCGTGCTGATGCTCTGGTTCTACCTGAGTTCGTTTGGGCTCGTCTGCGCGGCCGAGATGGCGGCGTTGCTCGTGCGCCTGCGCTCGCCGGAACTACTGCCGAAGGCCGACTGAGGGCGGTTGCGCGTTGGGCCGCGTCGGGCCGGTTTTGCCGGCCCGCGGTTCAGCTATCTGGGGTTGGGCTCGGTGCGGTGGCTGGGGCTTTTGCGGCGACAGGTGCTTTCGGGGCGGACGGGGTCTTTGCCGGGGCTTTTACCGGGGCGGCGGGTGCCTTCGCGACGGGGATGGTCTTTGCCGGGGCTGCCACTTTCGCGTGGGCTGGGGCCTTTGCGGCGGCCGTGGAGGGGGCCGGAGCCGGCGCTGCGACTGGAGCCTGAACCGCGACTGGAGCCGGCGCTGCGACTG
>OCZT010000204.1_pt1 | contig 56988 bp, 34 predicted proteins | sample 1539031 | NCBI WGS metagenome assembly OCZT01 (sample SAMEA3539308, study PRJEB22396) | soil metagenome | biome: tundra; feature: field; material: soil | place: USA | collected 2010-05 | depth 0.15 m
GGCCGCGTTCGGCGGCGAGCAGCGCGGCCGTGATGACGGTGAGCGCAATCAGGTCGGTGAGGGCGAGGCGAACACTGGAAAGCGCCCCGGCGGAAAACAGCACGCCGGCCCAAGCGATCCAGCCGCGGGCGGAGTCGACCGCGAGCAGGCGCCACAGGAGCGCGGCGAGACCCAGCCAAGCCGCGACATTGAGCAGCGAGTAAACATGGACAATCCAGGCGGGGTTGCCCGCCGCGAGCGTCCACGCCAGCAGCGGCGGCAGGATGCGCCGCGCGCGATAGGGCAGGTTGTCCATGGCCGGCGCGAGCTCGGGCGCCGTGAGCGATGGATGGTAGGCGATCTGGGCGTAATAGAGCCCATCGTAGCCGCCGGTGTCGCGGTAAACGAAAACCGGATACTCCCGAAAGGCGGCGATCTTCACGCTGTCATTCGACGCATCGAGCTGCAGGAACGAGGTGAACCCATAGACGGGATGCCAGAATCGCGCGACCAGGGCGAGGAACACGGCGACGGTGATGAGTCCGGCGGTCCGGACGGGCCAACGGCGGGCGACAGCGGGCCCGCTCATCGAGGCGCCTCGGTGGTGGCGGGCCCGGCGAGGCGCCAAATCGTGACATTGCCGGCCTTCCCGACCGAAATCCACTCACCCCCCAGTTGTTCCTGCAACCGCGGCTGTTCGAAGGGAAAGAGTGCGGCGTAAATCGGCCGGTGCAGTGCAGCCGCTGTGTGGCGCAGCAACTCGAAATCGTCCCGTGTGATCTGATCCCATCGCACAATAGCCTGGGTGTTATAATACGTCACCGTGCCACTTAGCTGCATCGTCAGCAAAATAGCTTCAGCTGGCAGGTGTTCGTCCAGCCAGGTGGCGGCGAGCAAGTAGTTGTGCTCGCCCCCGCGGATCCCCGTCACCTCCAGCCGGCGCACGAGCCTGACCTGAGTGGTCAAACTCACCGCCAGCACGGCGGCAGGAACCAGCCACGCCATCTTGCCCGGCAGCCGGTCAGAAAATAGCTGCAGGGCCAGCAGCGCAGCGAGAATCACGGCCGGCAACGCCGGCAGCAGGAAACGCAGATACCACCAGGTTTCACCTGCGCAGAAATAACAGGAATACAGGCCGACGAATGCGGCCAGCCAGGTCGCGAGCAGCAGGACGACGCGGGGTTCCCGGCGAATCAAAGCCGGCAGCCCAACCACAGCGAGAATCGCGACAGGGAACGACAGCAGTTGCGGGATCCACACCGCGAAATGACGCAGATTGCCGCGCAGGAATTCCCAGCCGAAGGCATCGAAAATATTGGTGCCGCTCTGACTGTATCCGGTGGCGATTATCCGGCCATAGACGATGACGTTGTAAGCGCCGAGACAAAGAGCGCCCGGCAAAGCGCCGAGGGCAAATCCGGCCCAGGCGCGCCAGCGTCCGCCCAGCGCCACAGTCACGGGCAGCATGAGCAGCGCGCTGGTCGGGCGCACAAGCACCGCCACGGCCAGCGCAGCGCCCGCCGCGGGCGCCCAAGCCGGTCGCTTGTGCGACCGCAGCGCGCACAAAATGGCGGCCAGGGACCACGTGGTGGCAACGTTGTCGCTCATCGGCTGCAGTGACTGGTAAATCCAGACCGGGCAGCCCCAGAGCAGGGCCACCCCGGCCAGCGACCAGCGGCGCGCGAGACCGAGTTGCCGCCCCAAGGCATAGAGCAGGGCGCCGGCGGCGAGGGCATTGAGCGCGTTCACGACTCGCACGGCTTTCTCGAAGCCGACGACCGCGGCGGCGATCATGTAGTGAATCGGCAGCCCGATCGGGTAAGATGGGACCATGCGACCGGTCTGGGGATCAACAGCGTAACCCAGCGGTTGGTAGAAATAGTAGCTCCACGCGGGCGGAACCAGCCCGGGCACGGTACGCACCTGCTCAGATAACCGTCCGTGGGCAAGGAGTCGCGCGCTGTTGAGATAGCCCGAGGAATCCGAACCCCCGGCATAAGGCGCGCACTTCTCGTAGATAAACCAACCGTAGCCCGCCGCGGCAATGATGACGGCCCACAACACCGCGAGACGGAGAGGGGCGGGTTGGGGCGAGGAGAGGGGTGAATCCATTCTTGCGTCGGGGCCGTGAAGAGAATGCCTTTTTCGCTTTCGTGGCCAACCTTAGACTTTTCCTCCAGCGTTATTCGCGCGTGCCAATTGGCCTGGCCTACGGGGTCACCGTGGTGGCCTTTCTCTGGATCTGCGCGCAATTTTATCTGCCGGGCCAGGGGTTTACCTATCTCATCATATTTGGGGAACGGGAGAACCCGCGATACATCCCCGCGTTGCGCGCGCTCAACCACTACGAGCTGGAAGGGTCGCCGGGCTACGACGCCCAGTATTATGCGCAAATCGCCATGCAGCCGCGGCTCTCCGATCCCGCGCTCAAGCAGGGCGTGGACAACCTGGCGTATCGTGCTCGCCGCATCCTGTTTTGCTGGACGGCCTACGGACTGGCACTGGGCAGCCCGGCGCGGGCGATGCATATTTACGCGGTGCAGAATATCGTGTGCTGGCTGCTGCTGGCGGGACTGCTGCTGCGCTGGTTTCCCACGACGAATTGGGGTAATTTCTTTCGCTGGTTCTGCGTGCTCTTTTCCTTCGGGCTTTGCTTCAGCGTGCGCGGGTCGCTGGTGGACGGGCCAAGCCTCCTGTTGATCGCGATCGCGCTGGCCCTGGCGGAATCCGGCCGGCCCTGGTGGTCGGCCATGGTGCTCGGGGTGTCGGGGCTGGGGAAGGAAACCAATCTGCTCGCGGGAGCCGCGCTCGCCCGGCCGGCCGCCAACACTTGGCGCGCCTGGCTGGCCGTCCTGGGACGCGGACTGATCATAGTCCTGCCGCTGGTGCTCTGGCTGGGCGTCCTGTGGCGCTGGCTCGGCGAGATCGGCGACGCCGGGTTGCGCAATTTTGCGGCGCCCTTCGTCGCCGGCGCGGCGAAGTGGCGCGAGACCCTCGTGCAACTGATGGCGGACAGTTCGGATCCCTTCGCCCGGATGAGCGGTTACATGCTGGTCGCCCTGACCGTGCAGTTTCTTTTTTTCCTGCTCCGGCCGCGCTGGCGGGACGCCTGGTGGCGCGTGGCGGCGGCGTATTCGGTGTTGATGATATTCCTAGGCGAGGCGGTGTGGGAAGGCTACCCGGGGGCGGCCTCCCGCGTCCTGTTGCCCATGACCCTGGCCTTCAACATTCTCGTGCCGCGCGGCTGGAAATGGTGGCTGATGCTGCTGCTGGGCAATCTTACCATCTTGGGCTCGTATGATCCGCTGCGCCCCCCGCCGCGCGAGAGCTACAGTGTCGAGGGGCCGCGCACGCTGCGGATGGCCGTGGACAGCGGCCGCACCGTGACGGCGGTTTTTAACGACAAGTGGTACCCGGCCGAACGTTCCCGGCTGGAATACTGGCGCTGGAGCAAGGGGTCGGCAACCGTGACGCTGCGCAACCCCCAGCCTTTTGCGATTCTTGCCACCGTGTCGTTCAGCCTGCGGTGCAACGACGACCGCAAGGTGGGCTTGTGGCAGGATGACTACGCGCGCTGGGAGCGGACGCTGAAGCGGGGCGAGCTGAAAGTAATCAAAGTGCGCAACATGCGGCTCAAGGCGGGCGACACGCTGTGGAAATTTGAGACCGACGTGCCAGCAATCTATCCGGGCAACAACGACCCCCGGCGGCTCGCATTCAGGCTGAGCGATCTTAACATCGACATTCTCGGGCGGGCCGACGATCTGCCCCCGAAAAAAGCGAAGTAAGGCGCCGGGCCAGTGCGCGCCGGAATCAGAAGCAGGCGATGGCCTCCAGCCGCCGGCGGTAGCGGGCGCCAATGGCTGCCGGTGAGAACCGGGCCTCGATGGCGACGCGGGCGGCGGCGCCGAGCGTGCGGCCGAGCGCGCGGTCGGCCACGAGTCTTTCCATCCACCACGCGGCATGCGCCACGTCGGGCTCGGCCCAGACCTGGCCCTTGCTGTAGGGGCCCCGGCTCTGCACGAGGGTGGTGAGCGTGTAATTGACGGGGCAACCGGTCTGCGCGGTGATGAACTCGGCCGGAGCCGACCAGTCGGTGGAGACGACGGGTTTGCCGAGCGCCATGCATTCGGCGAGTGCGAGACCGAAGCCCTCCGAGCGATGCAGCGACAGGAAGCAATCGCAGGCCGACTCGAGCAGATAAATTTCCTCCCGGGTGAGCGTGCCGGGCAGCAGCACGATGCCTGGCTGATCGCTGATGGCCGCCTGCAGTGCGGAAAAATCGGCCTCGTTGCCGGCGGCATTCTGCACCTTGAGGACCAGGGTGGCGCCCGCGCCGGCCAGGCCGGATCGGCGAAAGGCCTCGATCATCGCCCGCGGATTCTTGCGCTCGGAATACGAATTGAGGTCGTAGAGCGACAGGAAGAGGAACCGGTCGGCCGGCAGCCCAAAATGCGCGCGTCCGTCGCCGGCGGGGCGGGCGACGGAAATCGCATGCGGCATCGTGAAGACCGGCAGCGGTGACTTGGGCGCAATGGCGTTGCGCACGAATTCGCTGGGGCACCAGATTTCGTCGAAATAGCCAAAATTGGGGATCCACGCATCGGGAAACTCGGGCAACTCCCAGGCCCAGTAGGCGATGTTGTATTTGCCGGCGCGAAACGCCCGGCCGTGGTGGTGATCAAGATCACGCGTGGCGGGGGGATCGAGGTGCACCACGTTCACCGGGTATGGATTGTCCGCCTGAAGCCGGGCGGCATAGGTCTGGTCGCCAAGACGATTCTTGCAGTGCAGTTTGAGCGGCACGAGCGCGGCGGGCAGGGCGGCGGCATCGGCGCCGCGCACCATGCAGCGCGCGGATTCACCGACGCCGAGCTCGGCGGTGAGGAAGCCGGCGATGTTGATTCCGAGCCGGGCATGTTTGCGCGCATAGGCGGCGGAATAGGGTGCGAGGCGGATGGAAAAATCGTAGACCACCTCGCCCTCGGCGCTGATGACGGAGATGAGGCGCAACTGGCGGTTCTTCCGCTGGCGGCGAAAGCGCTGCAGCGAGCCGACGCCGGTCAGCCGGCCGATCCAGGCGAGGAAATTAGTCAGCCGGACTCCGGTCAGGCAAAGCGTGATCCTGGACTCGTGACCCGCGGGCTTGGGCGGGACGGTGAGGCGGATTTCAAAGGGACCGGGCGCGAGGTTGCGCAGGCCGCCGGCGCGGACGCCGTCAACCCGACACACGAGACCCGGGGCGGCGGACTCAAGGCCATGGGCGGCGGGATGCGGGCGGATTTCGCCCCGGAGAATCAGGGTCTGGGCGTGCTCGCTCGGAGGCAGGCGGAGTTCCGCTGACTCACGGATCCACGCCGACCCAGGGTCAAATTCGTCAAAATACAGGCCGGCGTAGTGCGAGAAGCGCCAGGTGAAGTCGGCACCGGAGAGAATGGAGCGGGCGGCGCACATGCGGATGGGACGAGAGCGAAAGCCCCCGCGTTTGCCTTGGCAAAGCTATATCCCGCGGTTTCGATGGCGCAGCATGGAAGCCGAGGAATACCGCAAGCTGGCCGGCGTGGAGGATTCAATGTGGTATTTTCGCGCGCTGCACGCGCACGTCTTGCGCGAACTGGCTGCGCGGCTTCCCGCGGGCACCCGGCGAATCCTGGACGCGGGCTGTGGCACGGGAGGACTTATCCGGCGACTTGCGCCGCAGCGTCCGGAGTGGCAGTGGACGGGCGTCGACGTCTCGCCGCTGGCCTGCGAGCTGGCGCGCGCGAGTGGCGTGGGGGACGTGTGCGAGGCCTCGGTGACGGCGCTGCCGTTTCGGGACGGCGAATTCTCCGCGGTGGTTTCGGCGGATGTGCTCTATCACCTAGATGACGACGAAGCCGCGCTGCGGGAGATGGCCCGCGTGCTTCAGCCCGGTGGCATCATCGTGATCAATGTGCCCGCGCACCCGTGGCTGTGGTCCTATCACGATATCGCGGTCCAGGGCCGGCGGCGTTACCGGCGCGCCGAATTGGCGGGTAAACTGTCGCGGGCTGGGTTCACCGCGCAGCGTCTCACGCACTGGAACACGGTGCTGCTGCCGCTGATTGCCGCGCGCCGAAAACTGCTGCCTGCACCGAGGGAGGGCAGCGATGTGAAGCTCGCGCCGCCGTGGATGGAGGCGGCCGGCTCCGGGGTGATGGCGGTGGAGGCGGCCTGGATCCGGCGCGCGACGAACCTGCCGGCGGGAAGTTCAATTTTAGCAGTGGCATGTCGCTAGGTAGATTCCGCGGCACTTTTTATTGCCGGGCGGCGCTGAATCAGGATAGGTTCGTCTCGGTTCATGATTTACATGCTGGTCTCGTTCGGGCTGCTGCTGCACATCCTGATCTGGGGTGTGGGTTTGGCGCTGCTTATCACCCCGCCGCGGTGGCGGATGTTTTGGCCGATCTGGATCGCGCCGTGCGGGGTGGCATTGCAATCCGCCGTGGTGTGGCTGGGCGCGCACACCCCGTTGGCGGGAACCGATGTCTATGCCCGCTGGGTTGAGTGGCTGCCGATCGCGCTGCTCCTTTGGGGTGCGGGACGGCGGGGGTGGATGCAGTGTGCCCGCGAACTCCGCCGATTTGCCGGTTTGGGCGTGCTCATGACCGTCTGTTTACTGGTCCTGACTTTGCCGCTGGCCCGCGCCGCCCGGATGCTGACCACGGTCTCCATCGGCAGTTGTGACGCGGCCGACTACGCGGCTGGCGCCCGCGTTTTTCAGGAGTTCGCCCATGGTGACCGCAGCGGTTTCCTGGGGCTGACCGAGGTTGTGCGGGTGGGTTCGACGGACAATTTTAATGATTTTTGGCTGCGGCTGAATCATTTCACGCCGTCGGCGCTGATCGCCTTCAACGATTCGATCATGGGACTGGCGCCGCATGAAACGACCGGTGTGATCACGGTGGTGTTGCTGGTCCTGGTCCTGCCCATGGTCTACTGGCTGGCCCGCTCCACCGCGGGATTTGGCTGGGGAGCGAGTGGCTGGCTCACTCTGATCTACGCGATCAGCCCGGTCACGGAGTATGCGATTTATAATGTGGCCCCCGGCCAGATTCTGGCCGCCCAGGCGATCGGCTTGCTCACGTGGGCCGGCGTGGCGCTGTGGAAGGACCCGGCTGCGCAGCGCCGGGGCTGGGTCTACGGGGGACTCTTGCTGGTCGGGTTTGGCATCATCTGGGGGGCCTATAATTTCATCGTGATTGTTTGTTTGGTTCCGGTGGTCGCGTGCGTGGGCGGCTGGGCCCTGGGCCGGGCGGAATTTTCCCGGCTGGCCCGCTGGCTGGGCTGGATGCTGGCGCCGCTGGGGCTGAGCGCATTGTTCTTCTATTCGCGGTCGGCCGGTTTGCTGGAGCGGTTTCGGCTGTTCGGGCAGTATAATTTTGGCTGGAAAATCCCCCTGTTGAATCCGGAGGGCTGGCTCGGCATGATCAGTGGCGAGGGGCCGCGCCCATTGGCCGCACTGGAAGGCACCTGGTCGTGGATCCTGGGCGGAGCGACGGTGCTTTTGCTGGTCGGCGCGTGTGTGCTCTCCTTGGTGCGGCGCAGGCGGCAGGCCTGGCTGGTGGCGGCGTTTCTGCTGCCGGTCATGTCGGGCTACGCTTTTCTCGAGTGGCGCGGCATCCGGCTGGGCAACAATGCCAGCTATGACGCCTACAAGCTGTTTTCGGTGTTTTATCCCGTATTGCTCGTCGCGCTGTGTCACTGGCTGCTCTGGCTCCGGGACCGCAGTTCATTGCTGCGCGGCGTGGCCCTCGCGATGATTTTCACGATGACGATAATGAATTTGCGCGCCGCGTATCTTTTTTCCGCGCGCGTGGAGTCGACCCCACTCGTCGTGGACAAGGAACTCCTGGCCGTCCGCGAGATCGAGGGCATGGAACAGGTGAAATCCGTCAACATGCTCGTGCCGGATTTCTGGGCACGGCTCTGGGCCAACGCCCTGATGCTGCGCAAGCCGCAATATTTTCCCACCCACACTTATGAAGGGCGGCTGAATACGCCGCTGAAAGGGGAATGGGACCTTGACGGGGGCCTGTTGCAGGTCCGGGCGCCCGGAGACGACGGCGTGACGATTGGCCGGCGGTTTTCGCTGGTGCGGACCAACAGCCCTTATTTGCTGCGCGCCGAACTGGGCGCAGGCTGGTATGGCACGGAATCATCCCGCGGACGCCAGACGCACTTGTGGAACTGGACCAAGGGCGATGCCGCGCTGGAGCTGTTCAATCCGCAGGACCGCCCGTTGAAAGTCATGCTGCACTTCATGGCGCGAAGCCTGATCAGCCGTGACATCCAGATCTGGGTCGGAGGCATTCCGTTGCGGACGGTGAAGTTGGGGACTGAACTCAAACTGGTGCGGGTGCGGACCATCTACATCCCGCCGGGCAAAGTCACGGTGTGGTTGCGCTCGAGCCTGCCGCCGACGCGGGCGAGCGCCCAGGATGAACGCTTGCTGGGCTTCGCGGCCTATTCGATAGTGGTGGACGTGCGGCCGGATCGGGAAGCGATGGAAGTGGGATTTTAGTCCGACTGAGTCTAGTCAATCCAATCATGCGCCCCCACTCGTCCCACCGCCCGGTTTACGCCGGGAAGCGCGTGCTGATCACCGGGGGAATGGGCTTCATCGGATCCAATCTCGCCCGGGCGCTGGTCGCGCTGGGCGCGAAGGTCTCGATCGTGGACAGCCTGATTCCGGAATATGGCGGCAACCGGGGCAACCTGGCGGGGATTGCGGGCCGCGTGCGCGTGCATGTTGCGGATGTGCGCGACTGGGCCAAGCTGGCGGGGCTCGTGCGCGGGCAGCATTTTTTGTTCAATCTCGCCGGGCAGACCAGCCACATGGACTCGATGGCCGACCCGCAGACCGATCTCGACATCAACTGCCGCGCCCAGCTGGCCATCCTCGAGGCGTGCCGCCGGCACAATCCCGGCATCCGCATCGTCTTTGCCAGCACGCGACAGATTTACGGCCGGCCGGATTATCTGCCGGTCGACGAGAAGCATCCGTTGCGGCCGGTGGACGTGAACGGCATCAACAAGATCGCCGGGGAGTCATTTCACCTCCTGTACTCCCGGGTCTATGGCCTGCGCGCGACGGCGCTGCGGCTCACCAACACGCTGGGACCGGGCATGCGCGTGAAGGACGCGCGCCAGACGTTTGTTGGACTCTGGATCCGGCGCCTCCTCGAGGGGGAGCCATTCGAAGTCTGGGGCGGGGAACAGTTGCGCGATTTCACCTACGTCGACGACGCCGTGGAGGCGTTTCTGCTGGCGGCCGGCCGGCCAGAGGCAGAAGGGGAAGTGTTCAACTTGGGCGGTCCGCCGCCCGTCACGCTGCTGCGGCTCGCGGAATTGCTCATCGAGCTCAATCGCGGCGGTAGTTTCGTGGTGCGCGCGTTTCCGGCGGACCGGCGCAAGATCGACATCGGTGATTTTTATGCGGATGACCGGCGCATCGGGCGCAAACTCGGCTGGCGTCCGCGCACGGACCTGCGCCGCACCCTGGCGCAAACCCTGGCGTACTATCGCAAGGAACTGAGGCATTATGTCTAAGCCGATCCTGAGCGCCGACCCCAAGGCGAGCTACCTGCAACACGCGGACGAGATTCGCGCCGCCATTGACCGCGTGCTGGCGGGAGGCCGCTATATCCTGGGCCCGGAGGTGGAAGCTTTTGAGCGTGAGTTCGCCGCCTACCATGGTGGCGGGCACGCCATTGGCGTGGCCAATGGCACGGACGCACTCGAGCTCGCCTTGCGCGCGTTGGGCATGGGCCCGAGAGACCTCGTGGCGACCGTGGCCAACACCGCCTCGGCGACTGTCGCGGCCATCCAGCAGATCGGCGCGCGTGCGGTCTTTGTGGAAATCGACGCGGCTACGATGGTGATGTCGCCTGCCGCGCTGGAAACGGTGCTCGCGGCGCACGCGGGAAAAGTGAAAGCCGTCGTACCCGTGCATCTCTACGGTCATCCCGCCGCCATGCCGGCGATCGTTGACGTGGCCGGCCGCCACGGGGCGAAGGTGGTCGAGGATTGCGCGCAAGCGCACGGGACGGCGATCTCGGGCCGCAAGACCGGCACCTGGGGCGAGGTGGCGGCGTACAGTTTTTATCCGACCAAGAATCTCGGCGCGCTGGGTGACGGCGGCGCGGTTTTCACGCGCGACGCGGACCTGGCTGCCCGGGTGCAGCTGCTGCGGCAATATGGGTGGCGGACGCGCTATGTGAGCGACATTCCCGGGCGCAACAGCCGACTCGATGAACTGCAGGCGGCGATTCTGCGCATAAAATTGCGGCACCTGGAGGCGGAAAATGCCGTCCGACGCGCGCTGGCGGCGCATTACCTGAAAAATCTCTCTGGCGGTTCGCTCCAGCTGCCGACCACGGCGCCGGGCGCCGAACCGGTCTGGCATCAGTTTGCCGTGCGCTCGTCCCGGCGCGATGCGTTGCAAGCCCATCTCGCCGCGCGCGACATCCATTGTGGCGTGCTCTATCCGGTGCCCATCTACCGGCAGCCGGCCTACGCCGATCCCACGGTGCATCTGGCGGAAACCGAGCAAGCGTGCCGTGAGGTGCTCTGCCTGCCAGTGCATCCGGCGCTCACGACCGGGGACGTTGACAGGGTGGGAGAGGAAATCCTTCGTTGGTTCCGTTCATGAACCCGGCAAGCCCCGCCCTGAGTTTCGTCATTCCGCTTTATAACAGCGCCGAAACACTCGGTGCGGTGGTGCAGGCAATCGACGCGCTCACCGTCGAGGGCGGCCACGAGATCGTGCTCGTGAACGACGGCAGCTCGGACCGGACGGGCGATGTGTGCCGCGACTTCATGCGGACGGCGCGCGTGCCGGTGACCTACCTCGAGCACGCGCGCAATTACGGCGAGCACAATGCCGTACTGACCGGCTGGCGCCATGCGCGGGGGGCGTACGTCGTCAACCTTGACGACGATGGACAGAATCCGCCGGCCGAGGCGGTGCGCCTGTGGCAGCATGCCCGGACCTCCGGCCTCGATGTCGTCTTTGGTCACTACGCGATCAAGCAGCACTCGGCCTGGCGGAATTTCGGGAGCTGGCTGACGACGCGGATGACCGATTGGGCCCTCGAAAAACCGGCCGGGTTTTATCTTTCGAGTTTTCGCTGCGTGACGGCCTTTGTGGCCCGTGAAGTCGCGGTGCACACGGGTCCCTATCCGTACATCGACGGACTGATCCTGCAGGTGACCCAGCGGATCGGCTCGATCGAGGTGCGGCACGAGGAGCGCAAGGCGGGCACCAGCGGCTACACGTTGCGGCGGCTGCTGCGCCTCTGGCTCAGCGCGTGGGTGAATTTTTCGGTTCTGCCGCTGCGGGTGGCCACGGTGCTCGGGCTGGTCATGGCGGTCGCCGGACTGGGCGGGTTCGCGTGGGTCGTGTGGCTGCGCGTCACCAATCAAGGGCCGTCCTTTGGCTGGGGTTCGCTGATGGCGGCGCTGCTGGTGTTCTCCGGCACGCAACTGGTGCTGCTGGGATTGATCGGCGAATACATCGGGCGAACCTTTCTCACCGTGAACAAACGGCCACAGGCGGTCCTGCGCGCGGTGGTCAGGGGCGGACAGGAATAAGGGCGTCAGGTTGGACCCCGCGCGCTGCCCTTTTCCTCCCGGTCGGCACCGGTCTAAAGCACCCAGTGCGGCGGCCGTTTCGCTCCGCCGGACCCGCCGAACATTTCCTCCCAACGCGTCAGCTCGAGGCCGATGGCGGCCTGCATGGCAGCCAGGGCCTTGGCCGGCGGCGTGCGCCGGAGTCCCAGCGCATACAGCCAGATCTGTAATTCGAAGCCATAGCCGTGATCGCCGGGCTCGAGCGGGCTCGATTCAAAGTAGGTGCGGCACCAGCGGCGCGCCGCGCAACGGGCGAGCTCGGCGTGCCAGCGGCGGGTCAGGCGGTAGGCGTTCTCCTCGTCGCTCCGCTTGCGGTTCCGGGAGGCGCTGACGTGATGACGCACGCGGCTGCGGAGCGCGACGGCGTTGATCCGCCCGGCGGCGTGTGCCCGAAAACACAGGTCCACGTCCTCGCAGCCATTGACGTAGCCCTCGTCGAATCCGCCGAGCTGGATCCAGAGCGCCCGCCCGATGAGCGCGCAGGCCCCGGTGAGCGCGTCCACGGGATAAACCGTCGTGAAGAAATGCGAGAACTCGTCGGGCCACGCGCGCTGATGCTCGGGCTTGCCCTTCAGGTTGATGAAGATCCCCGCGTGGTCGATTTTTCCCGTGCGGACGTCGAGCTGCACATTGCCCACGAGGCCGGCGCGGTCGCCGAGCGAGCGGTGGGCGGCCAGCATGGGCTCCAGCCAGCCGGGCGAAAGCACCAGGTCGTTATTCAACAGGGCGAGAAACTTACCGCGGGCCAGCGCCGCGCCGCGGTTGTTGGCCGCGGCATAGCCGAGGTTGCGCTCATTCAGGACGACCCGAAAAGGCGGGTGCAGCGTGGCCAGCCACGCCCGCGTGCCGTCCGTGCTGCCATCGTCAACGAGGATGATCTCGTGCGCGAGATTCGCCGGCAGCGAAGCCTGCAAGTTCGCCACCATGGTCTGGGTCAGGGCCAGGCAATTGTAGAGCGGGATGACAAACGTGACCTGCATCGGGTGGACACAAGGAGGCAGAAAATTTCCCGGGCTCCGACTCAAATCTCCACGCCCCGGCCGCGGGCGAAGACCGCGCGGGGCGCGGTGGCGCTCACTTCTCCGCGGCCATCCGGCGCAGGTACGCGGCGTAACTGGACTTACCGAGTCGAGTGATGTTGGCCTCGAGCTGGGCGCGATCGATCCAGCCCTGATGGTAGGCGATTTCCTCCAGACAGGCGATTTTCAGGCCCTGGCGGTTTTCGATGACGTGCACGAATTGCGCGGCGTCGAGCAGGGAGTCGTGCGTGCCGGTGTCGAGCCAGGCAGTGCCGCGGCCGAAGAGCTCAACGTGCAGCTGGCTGCGGTTGAGATAGAGGCGATTGAGGTCGGTGATCTCGAGTTCGCCGCGGGCGGACGGCTTCAGACTGCGAGCGAGCGGCACGACCTCGGTGTCGTAGAAATATAGGCCGGGTACGGCGTACGAGGATTTGGGCTTCGCCGGCTTTTCCTCGAGGGAGACCACGCGACCGTCCTTGGCAAACTCGACCACGCCGTAGGCCTCGGGGTTGGCGACGTGATAGCCAAAGATGGTGGCGCCGCTGGTGCGGGCGGCGGCCTCCTTGAGTGAGGTCACAAAATCGGCGCCGTAGAAAAGGTTGTCGCCCAGCACGAGCGCGGACGGCTCCTTGCCGGTCAGGAACCCGGTATCGCCCGCGATGTGAAAAGCCTGAGCCAGGCCCTCGGGTTTGGGTTGCGCGGCGTAGCTGAGCGAGAGGCCGAATTGCGCGCCCGTGCCCAGCAGGAGCTTGAACAGCGGCAGATCCTGCGGGGTGGAAATGATGAGCACCTCGCGAATCCCGGCGAGCATCAGCACCGACAGCGGATAATAGATCATCGGCTTGTCGTAGACCGGCATGAGCTGCTTGCTCACAGCGATGGTCAGCGGATAGAGCCGGCTGCCGGAGCCGCCGGCGAGGATGATGCCTTTGCGATGCATGAAAGGTTTATTTCGCGACACCCAGCCGCTCGCGAGCGTATTTCTTCGACGTGATATCCGAGCACCACGCGCGATGGGCGAGATACCAATCGACGGTCTTGGCGATGCCGGTGGCGAAATTCTCGCGCGGCGCCCAGCCCAGCTCGCGCTGGAGCTTGGCGCAGTTGATGGCGTAGCGGCGGTCATGGCCGGGCCGGTCGGCGACGTAGGTGATTTGCAGCGCGTACGATTTGCCGTCGGCGCGCGGCGACTTCCGGTCGAGCAGCGCGCAGATGGTCTGCACGATCTCGATGTTGGGTTTCTCGTTCAGGCCGCCGACATTGTAGGTCTCACCGACCCGGCCCTTCTGGAGCACACTCCAAATGGCGGCGGCGTGGTCCTCGACGTAGAGCCAATCACGGATTTGGCGCCCGTCGCCGTAAACCGGGAGCGATTTACCCTCGAGGGCGTTGAGAATCATCAGCGGGATGAGTTTCTCCGGGAAATGATAAGGACCGTAGTTGTTCGAGCAGTTGGTGGTCAGCGTGGGCAGCTGGTAGGTGTGCTGGTAGGCGCGCACCAGATGGTCGCTGGCGGCCTTGGACGCGGCGTAGGGGCTGTTGGGTGCGAAGGGCGTCTCCTCGGTAAACGCCGGGTCGGACGCGGCGAGCGAGCCATAGACCTCGTCGGTCGAGACGTGGAGGAAACGGAAGCCGGCTTTCTTCGGTTCGGGGAGCTTGGTCCAGTGCAGCCGGGCGGAGTTGAGCAGGCGGAGCGTGCCGACGACGTTGGTCTGGATGAAGGGCTCGGGCGAATCGATCGAGCGATCCACGTGCGACTCGGCGGCAAAGTTCACAATGGCATCGATGGCATGCGCGGCGAGCAGGCGGGGCACCAGGGCGGTGTCGCCGATATCGCCCTGGACGAAGACATAGCGCGGATCGCCGGCGAGGTCGGCGAGGTTGGCGGGATTGCCCGCATAGGTCAGCGCGTCGAGGTTGACAAGCTGGCTCAAGGGCGAGCCTTTTTCGCCGACGCGCTGGCGGATGAAATTGGAGCCGATGAAGCCGCAGCCCCCAGTGACGAGTAGGTTCATGAGGCGGGGGTGGCTTTCTTCCAGCGACGCAGGGCGGATTCGACGGCGGCGTGGACCTCCATGAGATGGATCCCGGTGCTCGCGAGCTTGGCGGAATTCATCACGCAATTCGAACGCGGGGTCTTGGCGGCGACCTTCATGAAGTCGGATTCGCTGGCAAAGAATTCGTAGCTCTTCGGGTTGACGCCGCTGCGTTCGATCAGAGCCACGACCTCGTGCGTGGTGATCTGGCCGGGATTGGTGATGTTGTAGGTGCCGAAGGGCACGCGTTTTTCCCAGCACGCGAACGTGGCGGCGACAAACTCGTCCAGCTGCGAGATGGAATTGGTCGCCGCGAGCAGGCGTGGGTAGCGCATCAGCTTGCTGAGGTAGTTGCGGGAGGTGTCGACCTCGTTGAACGGGATGCGCAGCCGCCAGAGGAAGAGGTTGGGCTGGCCGGCGAGCACTTCCTCGCCGAGCGCCTTCGTGCCGCTGTAGAAGGAGCAGTTGTTCTGGCGAAACGTGAAGTTGGGCGCGTCGGTTTCGGTGAAGCCCGAACCGTCAGGGCGCGCGCCGGTGTAAATGCAGCCGGACGAGACATGGCCCCAAGGCACGCCGGCGGCCGCGCATGCTTCCGCCACGAGACCCGGTAGCACGGCGTTGCCCATCAGGCACTCGCCCTTGTGCAGCTCACAGGCGTCGACATTGGGCTTTCCCGTGTAGCCCGCGGCGTTGATGAGAAACTCAGGCCGATCGCGACGCAGCGCAGCCGTGAGCACGGGCGGGGTGGTGTAGTCGAGTTCGGCGCGGCGCAAGTTACGAAAGGGTATGCCCTTGCGAGTAAGCAAAGCCTGGTAAGCGTGGCCCACATAGCCGGAACCTCCGAGCAGGTAGATCATGGATGAGGGTGCCGACATGCGGCCGAAGAGGCAAATGACCGACAGTTTTTCATCAACGCGAAATTCATCGTTTCCGATAATCGCCGCGGCTGAAATATTTTTCCAGCCAGACATAGGCGCAGATGAAGAAATACCGGCTGCCCATTTCGCTGATCTTGAGCTTGGGCACACCATGCTTCCGGTTCTGCCAGGAAATCGGCACGACGGTCCACGCGTAGCCGCGAACGATCGCCTTGAGCGGAAGTTCGACCGTCAGGTTGAAATGGGGCGACAGGAACGGCCGGCAGCCCTCGATGACGGTGCGGCGATAGGCCTTGAAGGCATTGGTCGTGTCATTGAGCGGGATGTTGAAGCCGATGCGCACGAAAAAATTCGCGACGCGATTGACGAAGAGCTTAACCCGCGGGTAGTCGACGACCTTGCCACCCTTGACGAACCGGCTGCCGAAGACGCATTCCCAGCCCTCGTTGAGCAACCGCCAGTAGCGCACGGCGTCGTCCGGCGAATCGGACGCGTCGGCCATCATGATGGTGCAGGCGTCGCCCCGGATCTGGTTGAGGCCGAACACGACCGCGCGACCGAAGCCGTGCGGCCCGGTATTCTGCACCGGCGCCAGCGTTGGCACGGTCCGCCGCAATTCCTGCAGGACCGGCCACGTGCGGTCCGTGCTGCCGTCGTCGACCACGACGATCTCGTGCGGCACATTTTCCCGGACCAGCGTCTGATACAGTTCCGCCACGGTGTAGGGGAGCGACTCTTCCTCGTTATGCGCGGGGATGACCACGCTGTAGAGCGTGAGCGGGGCAAGCCGGGGAAAAGGAACGGCGGAGGAACGCATGGGAGCGTGGGTCAGGCCGGCTTGCGCGCGATGACAAGAAACTGCCGCCCCTTCACCCACCAGAGCCAGGGCAGCGCGAGATAGAGATGCACGAAGGCCATCGGATACTCCGGCGCGCTGACCATCGTGAAGGGCAGGAAACGGGGCCGGAGCACGTCAATGGTGTAGCCCTCGATCTCCATGGCCTCGCCCAGCGACGTCTCGGTGAGATAGACGTGATGATCGTAGAAGTCCCAGTATTCGCCGTGCAGAAACTTGATATTGGGCCCCAAGGCGATCAATCGACCGCCCGGTTTCAGGCAGCGCAGCGCATGGCGCAGGGTGCGGCTGAGGCATTCCTTGTCGGGCAGATGCTCAAAGAAATTGCTGGTGAAGACCGCGTCGAGGCTGTTGTCGGGCAACGGCCAGTCGGCGGAGCAATCCTGGTGGAGAAACTTGACCTCGGGCCGGAGGTGGCGCGGCGCATCGGGGTTGAGATCCATCGCCCATTTCGTGGCCGCGGGAATATTGTTGATGAACTCGCCATAGCCGCAGCCGAGGTCGAGCACGGTGTCACCCGGCCGGACCCAGCGGCTGAAGAACTTGCGCGTCAGAATCTCCCAGACCCGGTTGCGATACGCCGCGGTGCGGACAAAGCGGCGGTGGTAGATCTTGGAGAGTTCGTGCTGAGTGGGAGCCATGCAACGGGGAGGAGTCAGCGCGGGGCGGAGAGGTCGAGCCAGTCGGGATGATCCTCCGCATGGCGCGCGATTTCCTCAAGGAGGGTGCGAGTGGGCGTGACGGGTTGCCAATGCCAAAGTCGCGCCGCCTTGGCGGAATCAAGCACGATCCACGGAATGTCAAACGACCGCGGCGTGCCGTCCTTGACCACCGCATGCGGCCCGAAGCGTTTTTCGCACCAGTCGCTGAGCTGGCGGAGCGACATGGCCGAGCCGGCGCCGCCGGAAAGATTCACCAGCCGGTCGGCGGCGGCGAGTTGCGGTGCGGCCAGCTGTTGCTCGAGCAGGGGCAGGAGGTCGCGCGGGTGCAGGCAGTCGCGCACCTGGTGACCATGGCCGCCAAAGCCGAGATATTTCAGCGGCCGTTTGCGCCGCCAAGCGTTGATCCAATAGGCGAAGATCCCCTGGTCGGCGCGGCCGAATTGGCCGGCGCCGGCGAGCACCCCGCAGCGGTTGATAAAGACGGGGAAACCAAACGCCCCGCCGTATTCCAGGGCGAGGGCTTCGGACGCGAGCTTGGTGGCGCCGTAGAGGGAGATGGGCGCGGTCGTGGCGAACGTCTCATCGAGACCGGCGGCGGTGAGCCCGGCGGGCAGCGTCGCCTTCGGATCGGGCGCGAAGGCGTGGTGGGCGACGACGACCGGCAGCGCGGCCAGCGGCGCAATGGAGTAGACGCGACTGGTCGAGAGCAGGATGAAGCCGGCCCGGTGGGTCTTGCAGTATTCCAGGATGTTGACGGTGCCGAGGAGGTTGTGGTCCACGAGCTCGCGAGAGCTGGTCCGACCGTCCACCCCGGCCAGCACGCTGGCGTTGGCGGCGGCATCAATCACGAAGTCGGCTGCGGGCAGCGCCGCCATCTCCGCGGCATGGCGCAGGTCCGCGGTGATGACCTTGACGCCGAGGCGCTGGAGCGGCTCGCGGTTGGTCTCGCTGCCCGGACGAATGAAGCTGTCGAAACCCATAACCTGGTGCCCGGCGGCGGCGAGGCTCCCGGCCAGCGTACTTCCGACAAAACCGCAGGTGCCGGTGATGAGAATACGCATGGGCCAGCAGGGAAGCAGACCCCGTTGGTCAGGTGAAGCGGGAAATGACCCGGCGTCCGGTTTGGATCAAGTCTAGGCCCGTGGGGGTGACTCCACTCCGGGTTTGCGGGCGAGGGCAATGATTCCACCGGCGGGCACCAGCCACGGACGCTGGCTCCACGCAAGGGGCAGGATGGCCCGCAACCACCGCAGCACAGCCGTAACTCCGACGACCGGATAGGTGACAAAATGCCGGGTGATGTAGTCCACGCTGAGCATCTTCTTGCCGCCCAGGATGCGAATGTCGGTGAAGCCGGCCTGGACCAGTTGGCGCACAAGCGTCCTCGGCGTGTAATAGTACAGGTGCTCCGCCTTGTATTCCAACCACCGGGAGCCCATCAGCTTCGCCGTCAAGGATTCCAGGTTGGGCGTCACGATCAAAACCCAACCCTGCGGTCGCAACAGATCAAAGACGGTGCGCAGGAACGTCGCGGGCTGACGGACATGTTCAATGACATCGGTCGCGACGCAAAGGTCATACGCCTCCCGCCGGTCCGCCAACATGCTGATCTCGCCACAGGAAATCCGCGCCGAGGCGCCGAGTTTGGCCTGCGCTTTCTTGCAGGAGTGGGCGGAGTAATCAACGCCCTCGACTTGGAAACCCCGTTGCGTGGCGCGCAGAAGAAAATCGCCGTCGCCGCAGCCGATCTCCAGCAATCGGCCGGCCGGCACACCGGCGCGGGCCAGCAGGTCAAGGTAGTGGTCCGCCGTGGCCTGTTTCACCCGGCTGACGCAGGCCTCGGCGCCCGGTCCGGCCCCGAAGAAGCTGTAGGTCGGATGATAGATCTCCATCAATTCCGCCTCACTTGGCTGGGGGTTGAGCAAATGCAGCCGGCAGGTGTCGCAGCAAACCACCGGGTGTCCGGCTGAGCGGCCCGCCGGGGTGAATGACGTGTGGCCGCACAACGGGCAGACCAGGACTGGCACGCGATCGTTCGGGCTGACGGAGGGAGTAGGCGGCATGGCGCTTAGTTGAGCGGGCCGAAGCGGGCCCGGGCCCAGGCGACGAACCAGGTAAGCGGGTCGTAGAACATGCGGATCTTCTTTCCTTCCTCGAACGAGCGCGAATGGTACCGCACGGGAATCTCGATGGGTAGGTAGCCATTCCGGACAAGTTTGATCAGCAGTTCCCAATCGAAATCGAACCGGTTGCACCGGAACGTCAGCCCGGCTAGGCACTCGCGTCGAAAGACTTTATACATGGTGAAGGGATCGCGCAGCCACAGGCCGAGCGATACGTTGATCATCGCCGTGAAGAACCAGTGGGCCGAGTTGAGGATGAATGCCTGGAAGAACTGACTCTTGAACTGGCGGATCGAGAATTGGCCCGGAGTGTGGCGGCAACCGAGGACAAACGCGTGGGTGCCCGCGATGAGGGGCGCGAGCAACACCTCGTAGTCCGCCAGGCTGTACTCAAGGTCCGAGTCCTGAATCAGCACCACGTCGCCGGTCGCCCGGGCCAGGCCGGCGCGGACCGCATGGCCTTTGCCCTGCGGTTTGTCCTCCAGCATGACGGTCACGCCCGGGTGATGCTGATAACCGAGGACGATGTCGCGCGAGCCATCGGTGGAATTGCTCTCGATGATGATGATTTCCAGATCCCAGCCAGCGATCCGCTTCGCCAGGAGCGCGTCGAGTGCCGTCTGTACCGTGTTGCGCTCGTTAAAGACGGGAACCAGGACGGAGAGTTTCGGCTGCGCCGGCAGGGGCGCGAGGGCGGGGCGTTGGCCGTTCGTCACGGGTTGCCTCCGTCAGTGGCCGCGAGCGGGTCCGGAGCCAGCCACCACAGCCAGCTGAAGCCGACAACGAGGAGCAGCAAACCGGCCGCGCTCGCCCGAAGCGCGAGAGTGAAATGCTGCGGCCAGTAGGCGAAAGTGATCTCGTGGCGGCCCGCGGAGTTGATCGCCACGCCCTTGAAGGCATGGTTGACCCGGAAATAGGGCGCCGGTTTTCCATCCACCGTGACCTGGAAATCCTCCGCGTAAAACGTCTCGGTCAGCACGGCCAGCCCGGGCCCAGGCGCATCGATGGTGAAAGTCGTGTTGTTGCTGGTCAGGCGGTAATCAGTCGCGGCCCGGACCGTGCGGCTGTCGAGTTCCGCCGGCAGCGGCGGAGTGTCCGTCTGGTCGTCCTGCCGTGCGGCGAACGGACGGCCGTCGCCTTTGAGGACCTCCTTCGTGAAATCCAGCGCCGTGGCATACGTCGCGAGGCGGTCGGTGAAGAATGCCCGGGGCCACGCCTTGGGGCTCGCATAGATGTCGAGATCGAGTTGCTGGAGCAGTTGGAGTCCCGGGTATTCGCGGGGCGGTTTCGCCGGATCTGCGACATAGTGGGTCACGTTCATCATGTCATGGGCGGGAATGAGGCGCGGCGCATCCTCCACCTTGTTGAACCAGTCCCAGACCCAGACGCGCTGCATGCCAAACTCGATCGCCATTTCCTGATAGTAGCGGTTGCGCAGTGCATCGACGCCGTAGAGGCTTTCCCAGCGCAGGGCGGAATTATAGGAAGGGAATAGCGTCGTGCCCCAGCCGACCACGCGGCCGGGGTCGCCGGGAAGCTGGTCAACATAAGCCACCCCGGGTGAAGGGGCATGCAGGTCGCAGCGCAGGCCGGGGACGAAGGCGTAGTGATTGAAAAAACTCTGGCCGTATTGGCAGTGCCGCCAGAGCAGCAGCGGCAGGCCGATCAGCAGGGCGACCCAGAGAAGACCCGGCTGGGAAGATTGGACGGCCCAGCGCACGCCCACCGGCAGGGCGACCAAGCCGAGGGCCAGCGCGGCGGCATAGCCGTCGAAAAAAGGACTAGTCGCAGATCCGCGGGTCGTCAGGAAAAATGCGGCGAAAAATCCGGCCACCAACACAAAAACCAGACTGAGCCGCGCCCACCAGCCGTCGGTGCGCAAGCGCTTCAGGGCGTCGCGAAACCCAAACCCCGCCAGCACCGCCGCCAGCACCATCAGCGGGCACGAAAAAGTGTCACCCGTATGGTGGATATTGCCGATGAAGGGGATCTTCGCCACGAGCGCCGCCGGCACCAGGCCGAAGGCCAGCACGAAGGGCAGCACGGCCCCGAGCAGGAGGGCGAGGCCGGCGCGGTCTTTGCGCCAGAGGCGGGGGTTGACGAGCCACCAGCCCACGCCGAGCAGCAGGAAGAAGTTGAGCGCGGGGGCGAGGACGGTTTCGTCCACGGTCCCCTGCCGGTAAAACATGTCGTCGAAGAATCCGATGATCTGGCCGAAGGGCAGCGGATGCGCCACGGGCTGATCGTAACCGGTGTAGGAATGCCGCAGCGAAACCAGAAACGATATCCAACCTGGAGCAGAGAGCAGGATGAAAATGACGCCAGCGATGGTTCCCAAGACCAGCAGTCGCCAGCGGCGGCCGCGCGTCTCGGGGAGCAAGACCAGCAGGATCGCGCCCGCCAGGTTCAGGCAGACCATGGCCATGTAGGCTTCCTTCACGGTGCCGCTGGTGAACACCAGCCAATTGGCCGCGACCAGCGCCGCGAGCCATCCCGCCTGCCGGCGCGGGGAGGAGGCGTACACGAGGCCGGTCCAGGCCCAGAGAATCCACGGCGAATAGCACACGCTGAAGTTCGCCGGATGGCCGAGGCGATACGTATAAAAGGCGATGAACGCGCTGCCCAGCGTCACCAGCAACGCCGCCGCCAAATGACGCGTCAGGCGCCAGACGATGAAGCCCAGCCCGGCCGAAAACAACCAGTGCGCGATCAGAAAGCGCACATCCCAGGCCCAGGCCGCGCCGTCGGCGAGAATCGTCAGAAAATTAAACGGATCGCCAAACATGGACTGGCCCTGGCCGAGCAACGGTTCGCCGCAGAGGGAATTTCGATTCCAGAGCGGCCATTCGCCATGCTTCAACAAGGCGTCGTGCTGCAGCATCGGATAGTAGAGATGATTGAAAAGCAGGGCCCCCGTGTCGGAACCCATGGTGTCCGTATACATGTATTCCGTGGCCCCGGGCAGTGTGGGCAACTCGCCATAGAGCATGAGCGAACCGTTGTTCGGCGAAACGAAGCTGCGCCCTTGGAAGAGCACCGGGTGGCACTGCACAGCGACGGCGATCGTCGCCACGAGAGCAATGGTCGTGCGCGGCCGGTTGCGCACCCAGACGCCAAGGACCGCGAACCAACGCTGCAGGCGAGGCGTGAGGACGGGGCAACCCAGGATCAGTCCGAGGATGAACACGGGCACCGCGACCGGCAGGCCCAGCCGCAGCCAGATGCGCTGGCTGGTGGCGAGGTGCAGCGGGTGGGGGATCTCAAGTTCCAGGATGGGATCGCGGGCGTCGGCGTTCGTCTCGACCCGCAGCGTGTCGCCGTGGCGTTCCATCCGGGCGATTTGGGCGAACGCCTTGAAATCGTCGGGTCCGAATTTGCAGACTACGTTGCCGCGATAATCGACGATGCGGGCGTGCGAGAGATAGAAGACTCCGACGCCATCGATGGGGTCGAACCGCAGCGCCTTGAAATCCCCCATGGGCATCATGTAGCGGTAGACCACCGGCCGGCGCTCGATTTTCAGCGGCTGGCGCGAGGAATCGTTCTCATTGTAGCCGCGGCCCAGATCCCAGAACAACTGGGTGGTCCCGGGTGCGGTGGACGTGAGCGTGATATCGAAGAAATAGTAGTCACGCCGCACGACGCTCGTGGTCATGGACGGCAGGGCGGCGGCCACCGCCAGGACCAGGGCCAGTACGGTCGTCCGCCAGTCGAAAAAGGATTTCATCATGCGCCGGCGGGACGTTTGCGCCAGGCGTCCACGATCTGCCGGATCGTGTCCTCCAGCGACTGCGTGATGTCCCAGGCCGGGTAATGCGCGCGCATCTTGCGCAAGTCCGAGTAGTAACAGATGTGGTCACCGGCGCGGTTCTGTTCGACGTAGGTGGACACCTGCGCCTTGCCGGTGAATTTTTCCGTGAGCTTGAACGCCTCGAGAATGGACGTGCTGTTGGGCTTGCCGCCGCCGAGGTTGTAGACCTCGCCGGCGCGCGGCGCGGCGACAAAGGCCGCCATGAAGCGCGCGACGTCGAGCGAATGGATGTTGTCGCGCACCTGCTTGCCCTTGTAGCCAAAGACCTTGTATTCGCGGCCCTCGAGATTGCAGCGCACCAGGTAGCTGAGGAAACCGTGCAGCTCGACGCCGCTGTGGTTGGGGCCGGTGAGACAGCCGCCGCGCAGGGCGCAGGTGGGCAGGTTGAAATAGCGGCCGTATTCCTGCACCATCACATCCGCCGCGACCTTCGACGCGCCGAAGAGCGAGTGCTTGGACTGGTCGATCGTGAAGGTCTCCGCGATGCCGTGCGCGTAGGCCGGGTCGGCGTAGTCCCAGCGCGTCGCGAGCTCCTGCAACGCGATGCGGTTTGGCGCGTCGCCATAGACCTTGTTCGTGCTCATGTGGACGAACGGCGACTCGGGCGCGGCCTGGCGGGCGGCTTCGAGCAGGTTCAGGGTGCCGACGGCGTTGGTGTCAAAATCGTCGAACGGGATGGCCGCGGCCCGGTCGTGACTCGGCTGGGCGGCGGTGTGGACGATGACGGATGGCTTGAGCTGTTTGACGAGAGCCAGCACGCCGGCGCGGTCGCGAATATCGAGCTCGTGGTGAACAAAGCCCTTCAGCTTGCGGGCCAGACGCTGCTGGTTCCAGCGGGTGTCGCCCTGCGGGCCAAAAAAAACGGCGCGCTGGTTGTTGTCGATCCCATGGACCGCGTAACCCTGCGCGGCAAAGTAAGCGCAAACTTCCGAGCCGATGAGGCCCGACGAACCGGTGACGAGGATCAGCTTGGCCATGGGTTAAGGAAAGAGACAGGGGAGTTAACCGTGTTCGAACCAGCGGTGTCCACTCAAAGAGTGCAGGTCAAGTCCCTGTCTGGTCATCCCTTAGCCGTGTCCGTCAAATCGGGCTACCCTCAGGCTGGGACCTTTTGGCTGGCCCGGTCGCGCGGGTGACCGCAACGTGGCCGCCATAGCTTGGGCGGTCGCATCCCTACTTAGTTCGATTCAGAATCACCACGGATTAAAGCGGCCATGGGGTTCTTAATGGTTGACCGGGACAAGTGCCACGAGGCGGGCAAGGCACTGGGGTGTTCAGTCTGATGTAAGCGAGTTAACTTCGAAGGCGAAGGGTTGTAGCTGAGAAGCCGGCCAGTGACGCAAATTCAAAAATAGCTGCGCGTTTGGCACAGTGGCCCGCTCCCCGCTATGGTTTGGCGCGTGGGTTCACTTTCTGCCGCCGCACGACAACGACGCCGTAATCATTCTGCTGACACTACCCGGCGCCACCGACGCGATGGACTGGAGCTGCTGGGGCGTGCCCGAGTTCAAGTGACGCCCACGCGGTCAGGTGACCGCGTCCGGCCGTGGCGCGCCGAGCCAGGCGTCGCAGGCGTCCCAAGCTGTCGCGATGATGAAGATCAGAAGCAGCGGGTAGATGGGTGAAAACGTGGAGACCGCCGTCAACTCAAACGACGTCACTTGCACGGTGGCGTTGAGCAGGAGATCGGCGAACGCTCCGCCCCAGGCCGCGGCGGCCAGGATCATGGCAAACGTGAACTGCCGGGCCCGGACCGATTGGACGAGGCGCACGAGCACGATCAGCTGTGCGACGAAGAAGAGCACGAGCAGCACCGGACGAAGATGGTCACCGATGGACTGGAGGCGCGCAAATTTCTGCTGGTTGAGCTCCTCCTGATTGCGCAGCGGCATTGCCGGCGACAGCACCGACGAGGAGATATTGTCCCGCGTCAGGTCGTGGAACAGCAGGAGTTCGTCGTGATCGCCGATGCTGATCGGGGTGTACGCGCTGAACGCTTTGAAACCGACGACAAAATCGGCGAACTGCAGCAGCGTATGGGCGATGGCGGTGGCCTGGCCCTCCTTCCACCGTGGCAAAAAGCCGCTGCGCCGGGGGTACGCGGGCAGGCGGCCCTGGTCACACGCCAGGTTGATCTCGCGGCCCATGTGCCGGTAGAAACTGAGTGCCTCCCGGGCGTTGTGACAAAAACCCGCGGCCGCCACACTATCGCGCAAGGCCCACGTCAGCCAGCCGCCGCCGATCTGCCGCTCCTCCGCGGGGAGTTTGGTCATCGCCGCAGAGGCACCGGCCCAGCCGCGGCCATAGTCGCCCTCGAGGTAGGGTTGAATCTTCGCAAAGGTCGGGCTGACGGTATACATGGCCTCGCGGGCCTGCCGGGTGACGGGAACATAATCAATTTCGGGGCCGATCTTCACCCGCACCATGGCGCCATAGGCGTCCTGAAAATCCGTGGCGCGAAACTCGACGGTCCCGAACCAGCCGTAATGGCGGTAGTTCTGCCAGGAAACCAACAGGAGTGGCAGCGCGGTGCAGAGCGCGGCGAGACCCAGTGAACCGAGCAGCGTGCGGCCGTCCCGCCGGGTGGAGCGAAAGGCCCACCACGCGGCCGCCCCGGCCAGCAGCAATACGCTCGGGACCATCCACACGCTCTCCTCCCGCGTGAGCCAGAAACAGCCGCAGGACAGTCCCAGAACGATAGCCCACGGCAGTTGACAGCGCAGGCCTTCCTGCCGGCGGCAGTAGAGTGCGACCAATCCCGCAAAGATGGCGATGCCCAGCGGCGTGTAGACCTGCTGGCGGATGATGCGGCCCATCGTGGGCGCCTCGTAGGACATCGGGTTCCAGAGGAGCAGCGAGTAGATGGCGAGCAGGGCCAGGCCCGAGCGAATTGCAGGGCGGCACGCGAAAGTGAACAGCGCGCACGCCCCCGCATATACCAATTGCACGCCCAGTCCGAGCGGGAGGCCGATCCAGTAAAAAAACGCGATCGTAAGCGGATAAAACGGACCCTTGGCGAGTGTCATCTGACTGTAGGCACCCAGCCAATCGCCGCGCACGATAGACTCGGCCATCAGCAAGAAGAGCCGGTCGTCATGCGCCGCCAAGGCGATGGCGTAGACGGGCTGGCCCCGGGTCAGCCACAGCTTGTAGGCCGTGAGTAGAACGCCGATCCAGCACCAGACGCGGAAAGACCTGGGTGAGGCGGCGTTCATGAAATAGGTGGAGAGGCGCTCAATCGGAAAATCCGGGTCAGGCATTGTCTCCGCGCGTATCGAGCCGCAGCACGCCGAGCAGGAAACTGGTCAGGATCATCTGGCAGCCCAGCGCGAGGCACAGTGTGCCTGGGATCACCCAGCGCAGCGTTTGCGCCGGCTGGAGGGAACCAAAGCCGCGTTCGCGCCAGAACCAGAGGGCGCCCGCCCACAACAACGCGCCCGCCAGGATGAGCGCGCCACCCACGACAATCCCGGCCTCCAGGGTCACTTTGCCCAGCCACGACTCAAATTGCGCCTCGTTGGGACGCAGCCCCGCGCGAATGGTGAAATATTTGCTGAGGGCGGCGAAGGACACCGCTTGGAATCCGATCAGGATGCATCCGGCCATGAAGAGCAGCGTGTGCACATCGAGGTACACCCGCCCCAATTGGAGCGGACCCGGCAGCAGGATCGCCCCGAGCAAGGTTCCACCCAGCATCAGGAACAATCCTGGGTAGAAAAACAGCCAGCGCGGGCTGAACAGCAGCATGAATCGCAAATGGCGCCAGCCATCGCGCCAGGGACGCAAATGCGGCGGGCGATCACGGCCGTCGGGCCGCAGCGTCGTGGGCACTTCGGTGACCCGCAGACCGAGCACGATGGATTTGATGACCATTTCGGAGGCAAACTCCATCCCGGTGGTGCGGAGATTCATCCGTCGGTAGGCCTCGACCGAAAATCCGCGGAGCCCGCAATGAAAATCGCCCAACTTGGTTGAGAAAAACAGCCGTCCGATGAAGGACAGCGCCGGGTTGCCGAGATAGCGGTTCTTCCAGGGCATAGCGCCGGGCTGGATGCCACCTTGAAACCGGTTGCCCATGACGAGGTCGCTGCCGGCGCGCAGTTTTTCCACAAAACGGGGCAGGTGGGAGAAATCGTAGCTGCCGTCGGCGTCCCCCATCACGATGTAGCGGCCGCGGGCCGCCGCGATGCCGCCGCGCAACGCGTTGCCGTAACCCCTTGCCGCCACGGTCACCACCCGTGCGCCGAACTGGGCCGCAATGGCGGGCGAGCCGTCGGTGCTGCCGTTGTCTGCGATCACGATCTCGCCGCTGATGCCGGCCTGCGCCATTGCCGCCGACGCTTCGCGAATGCAGGCGGCGAGCGAGCGCGCCTCATTCAGGCAGGGCATCACCAGGGTGATCTCCGGGGTAGTCGAGGCATCGGGCATCGCAGGTCAACTCAAACCGGCCGGCGTGGGGCGGCAACCAGCAAAACGGCGCCGACGTCACGACCCTGGCTCATGACTTCCGGCGGCGGGAATTGAGCACGGTGAAGACACCGAGCAGCGTCGAAGCGAGCGCGATGATGGCCAGCGAATGCTGGCCGACGCGGGTGGATCCCGCCGCGCTAAACTCCAGGGGATTCGGCCACAGAAAAATCAGCCCGGCTGAGCCCACAGCGAGCAGGCCGAACAGCGGGACATGCCACGGATCAGCGGCAAGCACGAGAGGCAGCGTCGGCGATGGCGCGCATCGGCCAGCCAGCCAGAAGCCCAGCAGCAAAACGATGCCTCCGGCCGCCGCCAACTCGGCCCAGGCTGACCGCACGCGGGCTGCGACGTCGCTCAGAAAATCGCCGCGGGCGGGCGAAGAGTCCGGCCGCAGACTGACCGGCAGCAGTTTCACCAGACCGGGATGATCAAGAATTTGCGCGACCAATTCCGGATTGGGGTAAAGCACCTTTCGCACTTCCTCCGAGGAAAGCTGTGAGATGTCCTTGGTGGCGAGATACTGCTGGACCGCGTCGCGCCGGAGCTGCGCCCACCGTTCGCTGCGTTCATGGAAATACTCGGTGTGTCCACGGGTGCTGATCAGCTGCAGGCCCTGCGCGACCGTCGCGAGCCAGACGAGCGTCAGCGCCGTCGCAGCCCAGGCGCGTCCAGCGCGGGCCGCCTGTCCCAGCCGCCAGAGCGCGACACCGTTGGCGGTGACACCCAAGGCGAGCAGGTCGCCATAGCGTGAAACGAAGCCGATCGATCCGCCGCCCCGCCCAAACGCGAATGCCGCGGCCTGGGCCACCGCCCACACCGCGAGCGCGATGACGATGCGGTCAAGGTTTTCCGCATGGGCTTTGCGCCGCAATTGCAGCGCGAGCAGAAACGCCGGCAGGCAGAGCACGACGCAGGCGCCGGGCCACACTGCCGGCCAGCCGAGTTGCAGCAGGAAGTCGGCAATAAATTCCTGTGGCGAATGCGCCGCCAGGGCGAGACTGGTCGCGGGATCCTGTTGCGAGCGCGCACCGACGAGCAGCGCGAGGCCGGCGGCCGCGAGGACGGCGGGAGCAATCCAGCGCCGGCGGTCCGGCGCGCCGGTCCAAAGTGCGGTCAACATCACCGCAGCGGGCGCCGCCCACATGCTGCCATAAGTGAACAACGCCGCCAGGCCCGCCGCTTGGGACCACCACCAACCGGTCGAGCCGGGGGTCCGCGTGAAAGATCCGCGGATGTGCAGAAAAACAAACAGCAACGCCAGCGGCATGTGGGATTGAAACCCCCAGGTGCTGTTCTCCCAGCTAAACGGAAGGCTCCCCAAGACGACGACCAGCAGCGTCAGGCCAAATGCGGGCCAACGCGGCAGCGTCCGCCGCAGCCAGCCCGCGACCACGCCGGCGAAAAGGCCGTGCAGCGCGGCATTGAACGTCATCTGCAGCTGCGGATCCCAGCGTCCGAGCAAGACCACCTGCAGCCAGCTAATCAGACGGGTCCAGGCGGGCACGTGCTCGTTGTGCGGGGCGAAAAACGCCAGCCACGACAGCTTGCCCTCCAACCACGGCACCAGGATCTGGCCGGCCTCGGCATCCCACTGGTCCAGAAACGGGGTCGCGCCGGAATGGAGATGAATCTCCCCCAGGCGGGCCGCAAAGACCACGCCCGCGGCGCCCAGGAACCAAAGCCATGGACCCGCCGCGCCGGCCGGGCTCGGAGACGCTGACGGGGCCGTGTTCATCGCGCGGTGGTTTCCGCCTGGGCGGCGACGCTACTTAATTTCAATGTCAGTCCAGCCGGTCCAGTCCCAGGAATTGTCATTGTAGGGGCCAGGCTTGATTTGCAGGTAGATCCGGCCGCCCGTGATGCCGGTTAACTCGGCCTCGAATTCCTGCAATCCGCGGTCGCGAGTGTAATTCAGCGGATCGAGAAATTTCTGGTAGAGATCAATGCGATCGGCGCCGTTGGACCAGTAAACCACGAATTCTGCGCCATTGGTTTTGCCAAGATTGGTGTAGGCCCCCGGCAGGAAACCAAACCTCCCTCTAATTCTTTTGGCGCCTTTCGGCATATCGAAGGTCATTTCACTCGGAGTTTGCAGGATGGCGACATCGAAGCCATCGATCACGGCCTCGGAGAGCGGGGAATCGGCGTCGTAAGTGATCGGATAGTTTTTGAACATATGAAACTTCTCCGCATAGGAACTGGCGAAGTACTTCTCTCCGGAGGAAGGCGGAGGCAGCTCGGAGAGTTCGTAGGCAAATGAAGCGGAAAAAAACTTTCGATCCTGCGGCCCAATCTCCAAAGCCACGCTATTGACCAGGCGCTTCGACCTGCTGGCGGCAAACTCCATAAAGCTGGAGGGATCGTCAATGAAGGGATTAACAATGAAACCGGTCCGGCCCATCGGCAAGGGCATCAGAAAACTGTGTGTGTTGCCGGCAACGTCCTTTATTTTGACCGTTACTTGCGGGGGCTTATAGAGAAAGCTGCGCAGCGAACCCAAAAGAGAGGGTTTGAGGTCAATTTTCAGCCAGAGTGCGCGGCTGGACAAGGACGTTAGCGTGATGGGTTGATCAACGGCCTGCGTCTCGGAGTGAACTAGCTTGGGCGCGAAGCTGGCGGGGTCGAAGGGTCCAGGGTTCCTTTTCCAGAGTAAAAACCCTCTTTCCATGCGGACAAACTCGTAGCGGTAAACCAGCAACCTCAGCGCCAATGAATCGTCCATGGTCGGCAACCGGCCGTCGATGGTCTGGATCTTGGCGAGCACATATTCCGGCGCGTTTCCGGAGGCATAGAAATCGTAATTCAGCTGCGCGAGCAGTGGCGTGAAGGTCGAATAACTTTGGATCACCGGGCGCGGACGGTAGTGAAAGCGGTTCATGATCGCCACGTTCTGCTCGACACCCAGGACATCGATGGTCGCTTGGCCCACCTGTTCCCGGGTTTGACGAAGATCGGCTCCGATACGCGCGACGGTCAGAGCATCGCGATAGCGCTGCCGGGTATCCTTCCAATAGACAGCCGACTGAATGTTCTCCCAGATTTTGGCCTCCACGTGGCCCAACGCCCCTCGTGTATTTCCCCAGAGCGCGTTTTCTATGGCCCAGATACTCAGCACAATCAGCGCGAGAAACACCCAGCGGTGCAGCCGGCGAAAACGATCGGGGTCATCGAGCAGCGCAGGATAGGCCGTCATGGGGAGCATGGCGCAGAAGAAGAAACCAATCATGTGTCCGTCCGACCGGACAAAACCGTGCTTCCAGTTGAGGTAAATGAAGGCCGCCAGCACCAGCACATTGGCCGTGGCACGGGGCTTGTCGGAATTGAGCTTCAGGTGGCCCACGGCATAGGTGATCATGACCAGCAGCACGACGAGTCCCTTCCATAACGGTGCGATGGGGGAAGGGAATCCCATTGCCCACTGGTAACCCTCGCTGATGGCCCATGAGCCTTGGAAATAGGCGGGAAGATTCAGCAGCTGCTGACTGCACAGCATCCAGATCGCCAGGTAGGTCACGACGTAACCGAGCGCGAGTAACGCGCCTTCGCCCCAGTGTTTCCGCCAAAGACGGTAACCACAGGCCACGAGCACGATGAAAGTGCTCAGCATGAAATCTGTGAACTTGATTTGCGCATAGAGCGCCAGGACTGCGGCAATCAGCGCGGTGCGGTATTTCCAGCGGTCGCTGTTTTTGCGCAGCAATTCAAAGCCCAGAATCGCAATCACCAGCATATGCAGCGCATCCTCGTAGCGAATCGCGAACGCCACGAAGAAACCGAAATAGATGAGCCGGGAATTAATAGTCAGGCGGCGGCCCTGGAGAATGATTACCGCGGCGGAAATTATGGCCAGAACCAGCTGGCCGGCGATCAGGCTCCAGAATTGGATGCCGGAAAAAGTATTGCTCATCACGAAGCCCAACGGTCCGTAAGTGAAAATTACGTCGCGCCCGAACTGCATGCCGTGGTCGAACATATATCCCAGGGCCATGCGCCACGAGGGATCGAGCCCCAATTCCGGTAGCTTGGGAAAGGAGAAAACGCCGGCGAACAGCACAAAATAGAGCGCGCTCCAGCCCAAAGCCCGGCTGATCCGGGCGGGCATTAGTGGCGGAAGAGGGTCAGTGGCCATAAAGTGATGGTTGGCGGAAGAATATGCAGGCGTCTAGCGAGAATTGATGAGCGGGGAATCACCCAAATATGTCCAGCCGGTTGCGGCATTTTCCGCGTTCCTACCGGACCGAGTGAAAGGCTGAATGGGAATCGTTACCCACACCGACCTTCAGGATAAGACAATTCTACGCGCAAAACCCACTATCCGGTTGACGGATTGGCGGGCTCATCCCCCGTCAACCATGCCTCCTGGGCGAGTTCCACATGGTGAGGCAGCACCATGGTGGAATCATAGTAGCGCAGTGCCTTGGAGTAGGCCGTGGGGGTAAGCGACTTCCCACTGCGCTCCTTGGCCAGGCAGGTCCACATCATCTTCGACAGCGCCATGTGGTCACCGGGCGGCACCAGGTAGCCATCCTGACGCTGACCAACCATCTCGGCGATGCCATGGACATCGGTCGTGACCATCGGGGTGCGAAAGGCCATGGCCTCCATCACCACGCGCGGGAATGATTCCTCGTAGCTCGAGCAAACAAACAGGTCGGCGGCGACAAAAAAGTCGAAGACCTCGCGCGTTTCCGGCACGAGGGTGACATTGGTGAGGCCCAGTCGCGTCAAGTCGCGCTGCAGCAGATCAAGGTAGAGGCCCGGCCGGGCGCCCACCATCACGAAGCGGAACTTCCCGTGGTGGCCGAAATGGTGGTTAAAATGATCGATGGCGCGCAGGAAGATGTGCTGGCCCTTGCGTTCGCAAACGGTGCCGATGTTGGCAATTACGATCTCGTCATCGCGCAGGCCGTGCTTATGGCGCAGGCCGGCCCGGGAATTTGCCCGGCGGAACTGCTCGATGGCATCGAGTTGGATCCAGCTGGGTACGATGCGGAAATTGCCGCTGAAGTTGAAGTCCTCATAATAGGCGCGCGTCGCTTGGCAGAGGAAAAACACCCGGGTAGCCTGCGCGAAGCCCTGCGCGACCTGCGGGTGCAGTTCGAGCGCCAGCTTTCGCTCGAAAGAGCGGAACAGGGACGAACTCTCGTGAATATAGAGGAGCGACGGCTTGCCGGCCTGACGCGCCAGGTGCACGCCCCAGAAACTTACCAGGGAATTGCAGACCACGAGGTCGATGTGGCTCCAATCAAACTGGCGGGCGATGCCGGCCAGGCGGGCGTGAAAAGTTTTCTCGTCGGATGAGGCGTAAAGCGACGCAGTATCCACGATGGTGATGGGCACGCCCAAGGCTTCAAAGGCGTCGCGCAACGGGCCGTCCTGCGCCGCGAGCACTTCAAGGTGGAAGCCGGCCTTGCGCGCCATGTAGGTGGCGTACTCGAGCAGGAAAAGCGGCGCACCCTCGAGGTTCAGGTTGTGCGTCAGGAGAAGCAGGCGCAATTTTCCGGCTCGGTTGATCCGCGCGGGCCGGGCGTCGCGGCATTGGATGCGGCCTTGGACCAGTTCAAGGTGCGGGCTGACATACGGGTCGCGGTAGCCGGGGTAACGCCGCACAAACGCAATGTGTTCTGCATTGTCGAACGTAACCCCGCGGGTCGCGCTGCCCCAGTGCATGAGCTTGGCCTGCGGCGTGTAAATAATCCGATGACCCGCGGCCCGCACGCGCAGGCAATAATCCACATCGTTGTACGCCACGCCAAAATCAACCTCATCGAATCCGCCTAGTTCACGATAGAGGGTAGTGCGGGTCATCAGGCACGCGCCAGTGACGGCCGAAACCTCGCGCGCGGCGGCGTGCCATTCTACGGGGGCCTCGGGCTGGGAGACTTTGGCGTAGGGAGTGTCGGCCAGGCCGCCGTGCGGGCCGATGATAATGCCCGTATGATTCAGGGTCTTGTCAGGATAGACCAGCTTGGCTCCGACTGCGCCCACGTCGGATTGGGTGAACCAGGCGGCCATTTCCTCCAGCCAGCCGCGTTCGAGCGCGTTGACGTCGTTGTTCAGGTGCAGCACGAGCGGGGTGTCGAGGTGGGGTAGCGCCAGGTTAACCAGCTGGGAATAATTGAATGGGGCGCTGCGGTCAGCCGGCCGGAGCACCAGGCACATGAGGTCATTGCGGCGTTGGATCGTCTCCAGGTAGCGCACGGCATCCGCATCGCGCGAATGGTCGTCCACAATAATCAGCTTAACATAGCGCCAGTCCACAGTCTCATCGAGCAGCTCGATGCATTCCTGCAGCAGATGCAGTTTGTCGCGCGTGGGGATGACGATCGTGACCTGCCAGCGCGTCAAAATACCCGGCTCTGCCCGCAATTGATGGAAACGCCGCCGGCGAAGATGGGCGGTTTCGGGCAAAAAGGGGGCCGCGATCCGTCCGCGACGTTGCATCGCGTTGGCGAGGGCCTGGCGGGACTGCTCCACGGAGGCATCCGAGGGATCGGTCTCGCGCGGCACGCTGGCGTGGAGGTGATGGCAGACGAGCGGAATGTGCGCGACCCGCCCGGCGTTCAGCTGGTCGCCGAGCCGCAGCAGGAGGTCGAACCAGGGCACAAGGTCGAAATCGGCACGAAATGAGCCCAACTCAACGAACCGCGCGCGCCGCATGACACTCAAATGGCCGGGGAACAGCCCCGAGTCGGCCAGCGTGGGGCTCCAGTCCGGCTTGAAATTGGGTTCGGTCCGCATGCCAGCATCGTCCATCCGGTCCTCATCGGTATAGACCAGTTCCAGCGGCGGGTTGGCGGCGAGATGCTCCGCCACCTCGAGCAGCGCATCGGGCGACAGGCGCGAATGTCCGGGCAGCAGGGCCAGGTGCGTGCCCTGCGCCTGATGGGCGGCGGCATTGAGGGCGCGAACGACATCCATCGGGCCGGTCGCGGATTCCTTTTTCAGGCGGGGGTCTCCGCCGGGGGCTCTGACGTCACCGACAAACCACGCTTCCCACTGCGGGTAAATCTGCGCCCGTAAGGAATCGGCGCAGGCGCGCAATTGCGCCGCGGTGCAGCCGCGCGTGTCCAACAGCACGACGAAACGCGGGCCGGCCGCCGACAGGTTTTTCGCGGATATCTCCAGGATGGCCCGGAGCCGCGGTGTCAACCGGTTCGCCTGCTGCCAGGCGGCGTAAGGTTCCATCCGGGTCTGGGCCAGGTGGGCGAGGGAAGCCGGCGCGAAACGCCGGAAATTTTTGTAGGCTTGCGCACAGGCCTGCCAGAGGCCGACAGGCGAACCGACCCGGATTTTTTGTGCGCGGCAACCGGCGAGGAACAGTCGCACGATGGAGATAAATGCCCCGCGGCTAAACTCCGGCAGCGGCCGCTCCATTTGGTTGCACCCGCGCTGATAGAAGCGGCGGACAAACACGAGATGCCGCGTGCCATCCTCGAGTTCAGCAAAAATCTCCAGGTAGCTCGGGTCACCGGCGTCTTCGTTGATGTCCACCATGCCAAAGAACTGCGAGCGGGCCGCCTGGGGATGGTGCGGGAAAAGTTCCCCGGCCTCGGCGCGCGGGAGGTCGCCGTAATCCAGCTCGTTTTCGGCGAGCGGATGGGTCGTGCCGATCAGACGACGGATGCGCTGTTCCTGATGGATGATCCAGCCTTCGACCTTCAGCTTGCCATACTGGGAGCCGCCGGTGAGCAGCGGGTTTTCAAGCGCGCCGAAAAAGGGCGGGTTGGGCAGCGTATCGAGGGTCACGGCCGCCGATTCCAAGGCGAGTTGCCGCGCGAGCGGCCGCTGGTCGGCAGCCGGGTCGGCGCGCCGGGCCTGGAGGAGTTTTCGCAACTGGTCGGGCACCACCCCGGTGCGCAACTGCGCTCCCGGTCGCGGACCGCGCTCGACTTGGATTTTGGTCTGCCAGATTTCGACCCAGCGGTCGCCGGTCTCCAGCAGCTCAAGCCGGAGTCGCCGTGCGCCCCGGGGCGGACTCACCCGCAGGGAAAATCCCGCATGGGGCAGGCCGAAGTAACCGCGATGCTGGCGCTCGATGGCTTCGCGCGGCAGACCGAAGATGCCCAGGTACGGCACGCCGTCGATCACGGCCCGCACATCGGAAAACGATCCGCCTACTTTTGAGACGAACCAGCCGCTGATCCAGACCGGCTCGCCCGTGAAGACCCACGACTTGGGCTCTTCAATGTCAAATATATAGACGTCGTTTTCGTTCACGTTGCGAACGAACAAGCTAGGCGGAGCCGGTCGTGCAGCGCAAGCATGGGCACGGCTCAACGTGCAGCCGACACCATGCCCTCCAGTGCTGCCTGCCAACGGGTCAGCAAAGGCAACAGAGCGTGATGAGCCAACACCCGGCGCTGCGCAGCATCGGCCCGGCGGCGGGCGGCGGAGGGATTCGCCGCCAAGTCAGCCAGCGCATGCGCCAGCGCCAGCGGATTGCCGGCGGCGAGGTAGGCCACTTCGTGCGAAGCGAAGATCTCTCGGAGCACCGGTGATTCGGTGGTGATCACGGGCAGGCCGATGGCCGCCGCATCGAGCAACGCCCGCACCGGATGGCGGGAAAAAGCCGGACAGAGACAGCCCGCGGCGGCGGCCAGTCCGACCGGTTCGATCGCCAGGAGCGCCGGCTGGGTCAACACCGCATCACGCACAAACAATTGCTCCTCGAGGCTGTCCCGCAGATCGGTGATCACCAGCCGGTGTAGCGCGGCGAATTCCTGATGATGGCGCGCCAGCCAGTCTGCGGCCTGCAGGACCATCATCGCACCTTGTTCGGCCGTGCCGCGAACCGGAGCAACCAGCAGGTGCCGCGAGCCAGGTTCGTCTGGCCGGCGGGCGGTCAGGTCCGCACTGTGCCAATGCGGAATGAGTGCCGCCGGCACGCCGGCAAAACGGGCGGAGTTGATTCGCTCCACGGATTGTGAGGCAAAAACCAGCGCGCTGGCCGTGCCCCCGAGGTGGGGAATATCGTCCGGCAGCGAAGTCGGGCTCTCGGTCGAGCAATCAAACAGCACGGGCAATTGATTTTGCCGGCCGAGCTGACCGGCCCAGTGGCATTCCGGATCGAACACCGCGACTGCGTCCAGGTGCCTGAGCCAGATCTGACGGCCGAGTGTCGCCAGCGCATGTTCGGCCGCAGCCGGGGTTTGGGCGGAAAACAGTGGCTGGGGGTTTAAGAGTTGGACGGTGATGCCGATGGACTCGAACGCGGCGCGAAGCGGGCCGTCCGCGGTGGTGACCAGCCTCACTCCCCAGCGTGATCCTGCCGTCAGATGGCGCGCGACATCCAGGGCCCGCAGGGTGCTGTCGTCTCGCTGCAGGTTAAGCGTACAAAGCAGCAGCCGGCGGGGACGTCCCGAGGGCAGCACCGGCAAGGCGGCGGGTGAGATGTCGGGCCGAGCCACCGGTGGGGTCAGGTTAACCGCCGGGGATGGAACCGTCGTGATTCGCTGGGTCAGGCACAGATGCACGGAGCCATCCGCCAGTTCGGCATAAATCCGCAAACAGGCGGGCTGGCTCGAGGTCAGCGGCAGATCAGTCGCGCCGCGGAGGCGGGCGTGCCGCGCCTGCAGGAGCGCCGGCACTTTCGCGGCGAGTGCGTCATCGGTCACGCCGTGTTCGAGCTGGTTAAACACGAGCAGGCCGGTCGTGGCCCACACGGTTTTGATTTTTTGGGTGTCGTGCAGCAGCCAGCCGAAAATTTTTGCGCGTCCATTTTCCAGGGTAACGTCTGCCCGCGGTTCGTCGAGGTGGCCGTGAAACGGCAGGTGCGTTCCGCGCAGGGTCCAGCTGCCTTCGGGCCGGGACTCGAGCCGGCCCGCTTCGCGCGGGCTGGATGCACCGTCAGGGGCGACGGTCACGCCGAGCGTCTGCAGCCCGTGCCAGGCACCGAACTCATCCTGGCCTTCGATGGCTATTTCCGCGCCGCCATCGGGCAGGGGCACACCGATCACGAACTCCGCCGGCAGCCACGCCCGCGGGGATTTGAAATACGCAGCTAGATCGGTGCGCGGCAGGCCGAGCACACCGAGATGAACCTGCCCGGCGCGGCAAGCGCGCACGTCACAGAAATCGTGGCCGGGCCGGCCCACGATCCAACCGCGCAACCACAGGACGGGACCACGCACGCGGGCACCAGGGGCGGGCCATTCGAGGTGGTGGAAGCAGACCGGGCTGGGGTGCATGGTTCAACGGCGCGAAGCGGCAGCCTCGCGGGCGAGGGCGACGTGTTGCGGGAGGGATTGATCCACGTGAAAGCGGCGCAGGATGGCGGCGCGCGCACGGTCGGCCCGGCGGGTGTCGCCGGCGAAGTGGGCGGCCAGCGCCTGTTTCATGGCATTCCCCAGCTGATACCGGTCGCCGGGCGGAATCAGCCACGCTTCGTCGCTCGCGAGCATCTCCGGAATGCCGTTGACGCTGGTCGTGATGATGGGGAGTCGGAACGCGGCGGACTCGAGCAGGACACGCGGGAACGATTCCTCGAAGCTCGTGCAAACAAAGATGTCGGCCAGCTGGTAAAAATCGTAGATCTCGCCGGTCTCGGGGATGAACACGGCCTGGTCCAGCCCGTGCAGCGCCACGTCCTGTTTCAACGCGTCGAGGTAGGTCCCCTCGCGCGCGCCCACCATGACGTACTGGATCTTGCGCCCGGGGTAGGTGAGACGCAGCTCTTCCCGGAGGAGTTCGATGGCGCGGATGAAGATGTGCTGGCCCTTGCGTTCGCAGATCGAGCCGATGTTAACGAACAGCGCGGCGTCGGGATCCAGCCCGTGTTTGCGGCGCAGGGCCGCTTTGTCATGCGCCGCGGCAAAGGCGTCAATGCGCGCGACGTCGACCCAGCTGGGCAGCAGGCGGAAATTCTTCCGGTCATCGAGATAGTCGAACACCTGGCGCGTGGCCTCAGCGGTGAAGACGACGCGCGACGCGGAGCGAAAGGCCTCCTCGATCACGGGAAACAGCGCTGGCGGCACAATCGGCCCGAAGAAGCGGCGGATGGACGAGCTTTCATGCACGTAGAGCAGCGAGGGTTTGCGCGCCGCGCTGGCCAGATGCACGGCCCAGAAGGAGACCATGGTGCTGGCGATGACGAGGTCGGTGCCAGGCCAGTCGATCGCGCGCGTGGCGGACGCCAGCGCACGGTCAAAGGCGGCGGGTGAGACGGCGGCGAACGCGGCCGACACGTCGAGCACGTCGATCGGCATGCCGGCGGCGGCGAAGACGGCGCGCATCGGGCCATCCTGGGGAGAGATGACGCGCACGCTGACGCCGGGTTGCCCGGCGAGAAAACGCCCGAGCTCGAAAATGAACCACGGGGCGCCTTCGAAATTCAGATTGTGCGTCGCCAGCAGCACGCGGAGGGGGCCGGATCCGGCCGCGACGGCCGGGGGAGCCGTGTTGGGCCGATGCCGGCGGTGACGGGCGGGAGCTTCGGCGCGATATTGCCGCCAGGCGTCGCGGACGGCGGCCACGAGTCCGGACCGCTTGCCGGCGGGGAGCGCGTGGCGACGGGCGGCCCGATGCAAGGCCCAGACCGCCCGCGCAAAGGTGAGCCGGGAAAGCGGTGGCAACGGAATATCAGCGCCGGCGACGATGCGTGGCGCGAACCGCTGGGCGAAGACCAGGTGCTTCTCGCCGTCTTCAAGCTCGGCAAAGATCTTCAGCAAGGCCGGGGTGCTTTGGTTGGCCGGCAGGTCCACATGGCCGACAAACTGCGAGTGCTCGCGCCCCGGGAGATCGGCGAAAATGCTGCCGATGTCCGGTCGCGCAATGCCGTGGAGCAGCGTCGATTCCTGCACGGCGTCGACCAGGGCCGTGATGTGTTTGATTTTCGCGGTGCGATGCGCGAGCCAGCCGGTGACGGACAAACGGCCATAGCGCAGCCAGCCGGTGTCGCGCGGCTCCTCGAGGGCGCCGTGGAACGGGGGATTGGGCAGCGAGTTGAGCGGTTCGGCCAAGGCCGCGGAGATGACCTCGTCAGCCAAGGCGGCGATCGCCTGTCCCGGACGTTGGGTCTGCAAACGCAGGAGCTCCGGCACGATTCTCTCCAAGCGCACCTCCAGGGGTGCCATCACGGGAGCGGGCGGCGCATTCTCGTCCACGGTGACGGCGGTGCGGAAGAATTCGCGCCAATGGCCGCCGGGGTCCCGGGCTTCCAGCCGCAGTTCACTCACCCCCCGGTGTGGCTCCAGTTGCACGACGAAGCCGGAGTAGGGCGGGCCCGGGCGCCCGAGGAATTTCTCATCCAACCCCGGCCGGGGCAGGCCGTGGATTCCGAGAATGGGCCTTCCGTCCAGCCACGCCCGCAGGTCGGTGGCGAAGCCGTGCTCGCCCGCCCAGATCCAGCCGGCGATCCATGACTTGCCCGGCGGAAAATGCCAGTTGGCGGGATGGATCTCGACGGCAAATTGCCAGCCGGTTGGTTCAGGCATGGCTCAAACTTGACCGGCGGCCACGGCGCTGGCGAGCGCGGCATGTCGCGGCAGGACGATGTCGGCGGAGAACCGGGCCTCGACCCGGGCGCGGGCCCGCGCCGCCAGGTCCCGACCGATTTCCGGAGAGCTGAGCAACCGCGCGATGGCCTCCGCCCAGGCGGTGGTGTGGCCGGGAGGAACGAGCGTCGCCTCGAGACCATCGCGGGTGAGTTCGCTGATCCCGGGAATCGCGGACGCCAGCAGCGGGATGCCGCAAGCCATGGCCTCCATGACGACCCGGGGGGAGGATTCTTCGTAGCTGGAGCACACGGTCAGGTCGGCTGCGCCGTAGTAAGGCAGATAATCCGGCGTCTCAGGATGCACCGCCAGATTCGGGATGGCCAAATCTGCCAGTACCTCCCGCAACAAGTCGTCGAAGGGCGCGTGCCGCCCTCCCAGCAGAATGAAACGGGTTCGAGCGGCGAGAGCCGGGTACCGCTGCCGGAACAGGTCCACGGCGCGTGAGAAACTAATCTGGCCCTTGCGGTCGCACACCGTGCCCACGTTGGTGACCAGAAATTCATCCGGCTGCAGGCCGAAACGGGCGCGCAGGGCATCGCGGGAATGGCTGGCGCGCCAGCGGTCGATCCGACGGACATCGACCCATCCCGGGGTCAGCACCGCGTTGACCGGCTGGCCAGACCCGGTGTGGCAAAGCCGGGTGGCATCGCTGGTGAAAGAGACGGCGTCAGCGAGAACCAACGCCTCCTCGATCAACGCCAGGACCGAGGGATGCACGCTTTCTTTGTAGAAGATGGCGGGGCTGGTGCTCTCGTGCACGTAGTAGAGGACACGACGGCCCGCGGCCTTCGCCGCGTGCACCGCCCAAAACGTGGTGAAGGTATTGCCGATGACCAGGTCGGCGGCCCCAAAATCGAAGGCGCGGCCCAGCGCAGCGAGGGCGGCCTGAGCGGCGGCGGCGCTGCCGGCCCGGAACACGGGCGCAGGGTCGAGGATGACGACACGGGCGCCACAGGCGGCGAATTGCCCGCGCAGCACGCCGTCGGAAGCACTCACGACCGTCAGGGCCGCGCCGTCGGCGGCGAGGTGGCGGGCCAGATCGAGCAGGAAGAGCGGGGCGCCCTCGAGATTGAGATTGTGGCTGGCAAAAATCACCCGGGCCGGCGGACGGGCGACCGCAGTGGAGGTTGGTGGGACGACCGGCGCGCGCTTCGGAGCCTTGCTAGTGGCGGCGGTCCGGGTAAAACCAGCCTTCAGCCGCTCCAAGACGAGCCGCTGTTCGGCGTCCTCGATGAAGCTGATCCGGCGGGACTGGAGCGCGCCACGCCACGCGGCGAGTGCCGCGTCAAAGTCAGCGGCAGTCGCCCCCGCGTACGGATATTTTTCCACTTCCGAATCATGCCGCCGCGTGGTCCGGACCTGCGCGAGGTGCAGCCCACCATCGGAAGCTTGGGCGTAGATCCGCACGGCGACGGGATTGGGCAGCTGGGACGGCACGTCAACGTAGCCCTCATAGCCGGAAACCCCCGCACTGGGATACTGCGGAAAGTGGGGCATCAGGTTGGGGGTCGCCCGGCCCAGCTTGAGTGGCAGCAGCGCCTGCAGGTCGGCCGTGACCCACAGGCGTTGAATCTTGTCCGTAGTGTGAAACAAATAGCCGACCACGGGCATGAGGCCGAAACGGCTGGCATTCACCACAGAGGGCTCGTCCGCATACCCGATGAAGGGGAGGGGCGGCGGCAGCAGGTCGTGAACCGGGGGGAGATCGTCCACGAGTTCCTCCGCGAGGGTCCGCCACGACACGCCGGGCCGGGCGCGGCGCGTCCGCAGGATGAGATCGAGCGCCCGGCTAAAGTCATGCCAGCGCAGGGTGTGGGCCGTCGGAGCGGGAGGCGAATGCGCCACCGGACCTTTCACCTCGTAGGCGACGCGCTCGAACGGGGACCAGCGACCCTCCAATTCCAGAACCTCGAGCTCGATCTCCACGACTCCCGCGGGCAGTTCCACCGCGACATAGAACTCCGCGAGGGCGTAGGCCCGGCGGGTCTGGAAATAGGCGGCGAGGTCGGCGCGCGGCCGGCCGTGGATCCCGGGAAAAATCCGGCCGCCCACCCGGGCGCGGACATCAACGAAGTGGCCGCCGGGTTTGGGCCACACCCAGCCGCGCAGCATCTGGCGGCCCGGGGGCAGAGTCGAACCCGCGGCGGGTGATTCCAGCTGGGAAAAACTGAAGGAGGTCTCGTGCATCCGGGGCGCGTTCAGCCGAGCCAGGCCTCGCGGATCATCTGCAGGTGTTGCGGCAGGGCGCGGGCCTGATGGTAGTTGCGGGCGGCGCGGGCGTGGGCCATCGAGAGCATCTTTTGATTGCCGGCGAAATGGTCGGCGAGCGCTTTCTTCAGCGCGGCGGCCAGCTTGAACGGATCGCCCGCGGGCACGAGCCACGCCTCGTCGGTGTTGGTCACCATCTCCGGGATGCCGTTGACGTCGGTGCTGACGATGCGATTGCCGAAGACCATCGCCTCTAGCAGCACGCGGGGGAAGGATTCCTCGAAACTCGTGCAGACCAGGATGTCGGCCAGCCGGTAGAAATCGTAGATCTCGCCGGTCTCCGGGAAGATTTTCACGTCGTGCAGGCCCATGAGCTGGATGTCCTCCTGGAGCGTCTCCATGTAAAGTCCCTCCCGGGCGCCGACCATCACCCACTGGATTTTTCGTCCGGGATAAAGCGCGGGCAGTTCCTTCTCCAGGAGATCGATGCTGCGGATATAGATGTGCTGGCCCTTGCGCTCGCAGACGGAGCCGATGTTGACGACGACGACTGCGTCGGGATCGAGCCCGTGCTTGCGGCGCAGGGCGGCCGGGTCGTGCTCGGCGGCAAATTTTTCGATGCGGGCGAAATCCACCCAGCTGGGCAGCAGGCGGAAATTATCGCCGGTGTTGAGCTCCTCGAAGAAGCTGCGCGTGGCCTGCGCGGTGAAGACGACGCGGGTGGCGAGCCGGAAAGCCCCGGCCACGGTGTCGTGCATCAGCGGCGGCAGCAGCGGCTGGAAGAAACGCTTCACCGCGTTGCTTTCGTGAATGTAGAACGCGGAGGATTTGCCGAGGTGCGCCGCGAGGTGAATGCCCCAGAACGTGAGCATGGTGTTGCAGATGAAGACATCGACGTCGTCCCACGGACGTGACGCGGCGAATTTTTTCACCGCCGCGGCGAATTCCCCGGGTGACTTCGCCCCCATGAACCCGGAGTCGTCCCAGATCTCGACCTTGAGGCCGAGCTGCTCGTAGCGGGCGCGCAGCGGACCGTCCTGCGGCGAGGCGATGGTGACGGCGACGCCCGGTTGCTCGGCGAGGAAGCGGGCGAGCTCGAAGATGAAAATCGGCGCGCCCTCGAAGTTGAGGTTCTGGGTGACCACGAGGGCGCGGAATGGCCGTGCCGTCTGCGCATAGCGCTGGTGGTAGGGATTGAGCGGCAGGTGGCGCGGCGGGAAATCGAGCGCCTCGCTGAGGTGAGGGTCGCGGTAGCCGCCATGGCGCTCGAGGTAGGCGACATGCTCGCGCTCGGCGTAGGTGTTGCCCCGCGTGGCGCTGCCGACGTGGCGAAGGACAGCCGACGGCGAGTAGACGGTGCGGAAACCGGCCGCCTGGGCCCGCAAGCAGTAATCCACATCGTTGTACGCGACCTGGAGTTTTTCCTCGTCGAAACCACCGAGCTGGCGGTAGAGGTCGGTGCGGGTGAGCAGGCACGCGCCGGTGACGGCGGCGACATTGCGCGCGGCGTGGGGCAGGAAAAGATGGCCGAGATCATCGGCGGGCTCTTTTTCAAACAATCCGTGCGCGAGTCCATCCCGCCGGCTGAGGGCAATGCCGGCATGGTTGATCGTGCCATCGGGGTAGAGCAGCTTGGCGCCGACGACGCCGACGCCGGGCACGGTGAGCCAGCCGGCCATGTCCTCGAGCCAACCGGGGGCGAGCGCCTCGACGTCGTTATTGAGATGGAGCACGAGCGGGGTGTCGGCGCGCGCGGTGCCCAAGTTGACGAGCCGCGAGTAATTAAAACCGCCGGGCGAGGCGGGGGCGTGGATGACTTCGCAGCGCAGATCGGTTCGGTCCGGCAAAGTCTGCAGAAAGGCGACGGCATCGGCCTCGTCCGAGTTGTCATCCACCACGACGATCTTCACGCACTCGCGCGGGGTCGTGCGGGCCAGTGAGGCGAGGCAGGTGCGGAGCAGGTCCGTGTGGTTCTTGGTGGGGATGACAATCGTGACGGGATTTTCCCGCAGGATCGCGGGGTCCCATTTCAGCTGGTAGAGACAGAGCGCATAGTCCTTGGCGAGCGGTGGCAGCACCGGCTCCGCGCGCAGCCCGCGCCGCTTCACCGCCTCGGCGATGCCCCGGCGGGCGGCATCGAACAGGTAATTTTTCTGGTCGCCGCGGGTGGCGGTGCTCGCCGCATGGGCGCGCCAGTGATAGCCGATGAACGGCACATGGATGACGTCGGCAGCCGGCACGAGTTCCCAGCAGCGCAGGAAAAGATCGATGTCCTGCGCGCCGTTAAACTCGGGGCGGAGCCGGCCGGCTTTTTCCACGAGGTCGCGGCGGATGACGGTGAGGTGATGCGTGTAGTTGTGCGTGAGCGCCATCTCGGGGCTCCAGCCGCCCTTGAACTGGGGATCAAAGCGGCGGCCGGTGTCGTCAATCTTGTCCTCGTCGGTGTAGAGGTAGCCGGCGGAGGGATGGCGGGCGATCGCCTGCGCCACGTGCAGCAGGGCGTCGTGCGGCAGCAGGTCATCGTGGTCGAGGAGGGCGACAAATTCGCCGGTGGCCACGTCGAGCGCGGAGTTGGTGGCGCGGGCGATATGTCCGTTCTCCTTCCGGAAGACAGGCTTGATGCGCGCATCGGCCCGCGCGGCCTCCTCCAGCAGGCGGCGGACGTGCGGCTGCGGCGAAGCGTCGTCCGCGATGCAAAGTTCCCAGCGGGGATAAATCTGCTGCCGCAGGCTATCGAGCAGCTCGCGCAGATAGCTCTCGGGGGTGTTGTAAGCCGGGACGACGACGCTAAAAAGCGGCGCGCCGGCCTGTACGAGGGCGGCGGCGTCCTGCTCGAGCACGGCCCGGAGGCGCGGGGTGAGGCGGTTGTGCCAGCTCCAGCGCGTGTACGGATCCTGATCGCGGCGGCGCACGATCGCGGCGGGAACCGTGGCGGCCACGCCGCGGCTCATGGTCGAGGCGAGGTGCTGTTGCAGCCGGGCGATCTCGGCGCGGGATTCCTTCCAGCTGTCAAAGCGGAACCGGCCCAGCAGCGCGCCGCGCAGGAAGGCGGCCGCAACCTTGCAGAAAAACATCCGGCGATAAACCGGGATGGGGCCGGCATGCTCGTCACGCCGGTCGAGGTACATGCGGCGCGCGAAGGCGAGGGGGCGGGTGCCATCGCCGGTCTCGGCGAAAATTTTCAGGTTGGCCGGGCTTGGCGTGTCCGGCCGGATGTCCACCAGGCCGTAGTAGCCGGACTTCAGCGCATTGGCGTGGTCGGTGCGGTGAGCGGCGACGTCCGGGCGGTCCTTCGGGTAAACGAGGCGGTTTTCCGTGAGCACACCCGTGGTGGCGCTGAGCTGGCGGATTTCCCGGCCGGCGCTGAAGATCCAGCCGGTGAGGCGGAACTTGCCGTAGCCGGCGTTGATCCAGAAACCCGGGTTTTCGATGAAACCGAGAAAACGTTCGCCGATGACGACATCGCTGGTCGGAATGAGCACATCGCGCAGCACGGCATCGGTTTCCCGGCACAGCTCGGACCATGGGGCGCGATGGAAATGGCGGTAGAGATGGGACAGCGTCTGGTAAACGACCGCGGCCCGGAGGATGCGCGGCGGTTTTTTTGCGGCCGCCGGCAACGCGGAGGTATCGAGCGCGGTGCGGAAAAATTCCCGCCACTCCCGGCCATCATGGTATTCGAGTGCGAGCTCGCGGGCGCCGCGCCAGACTTGCACGCGCTGGCTGAAGCCGGTGCGGAGGGCCGGGATGCCCCCGCCGAATGCCGCCTGGGTGTCGGGCCGGTCGAGGCCGTAAATCCCGAGAAAGACGCGTCCGTCCACCCGCGCCCGGACGTCCACGCAGACGGCGGTTTCGCCCGGATAGAGCCAGCCGGTGACCTCGATGCCAGCGACCTCCGGCCGCCAGGTGGCGGGACTGTCGACGTGGAAAAGCGGCGTGGCAGGTGCGGTCATGAAATAGGCTGGAAATTAAGCGGTGGCAGCACCGCGCGAGTAAAGCCTGTTTCGGTTGGGAGACGATGGATTAAACGGGCTGGCCAGTTCCGGCGGATTACTTTGCCTTGCCCCCATGGGAATCCCCTCCGCCCCGCGCCCGCCGTCTCGCAGTGAATCCTGGCTGGCGCTGGCCGTTTTCGCCGGTTGCCTGGCTTTTCATTTCGGCGGGGCCATGGTGGGCTGGCAGAGCAAGAATCTGCCAGGCGTCGAATACCGGCAGGCGCAGACCGCGCTCTCGGCGCATTTCATCAAGCTGGAGGACAATTTTTCCCTGACCTACCCGACGCCGGTGCTGGGCAAGCCTTGGTCCATCCCGCTGGAATTTCCGCTTTATCAGTGGACGGTGGTGGTGGTGAGCCGGGGCACGGGACTGGGCTTGGTCAAAGCCGGGAGGGCCGTGAGCATGGCCTGCTTCTATCTGATGTTGCCGGCGATTTATCTGCTGCTCGCGCGGTGGCGGGTGGCACCCGGTCACCGCTGGCTCGTACTGGCGGTGGTGGTGACGTGCCCGCTCTATGTCTTCTATTCGCGGGCATTCCTGATCGAGACGATGGCGCTGATGTTCAGTCTGTGGTTCTGGGTGGCGTTCGAACGGGCGGTGACGGAACGCAGTCGCGGCTGGCTGGCGCTGGCGATTGTGGCCGGCACCGGGGCGGGGCTGGTCAAGGTGACGACTTTCCTGCTCTACCTGCTGCCGGTGGCGCTCTGGGTGCTGGTCCGGCTGTGGCGCAGCCGGGCGGTGGGTCGCTGGCGGGGTGAGCTGGCCTGGATGGCCGGGGCGGTGGCGATCCCCTTCGCGGCGACGCTCTGGTGGCTGCATTTTTCCGACGCGGTGAAGTCGCTCAACCCCAGCGCGCAATTTCTCCGCTCGGACAACCTGGTGGGATTCACGATTGGCGCGCCGGCCACGCGGTTTTCAGCGGAGCTGTGGGCGCTCAAGGGCCGGATTATCGCCGACCAGCTGAGCTGGCTCCCGTTGCTGGCCGGGTGCGCCGTCCTAGCGCTGCTGGGCGCGCGACACCGCTGGCGCGAGATCGTCCTGTGCCTGGGAGTTTTCACCGCGGCGCTGGTGGCTTTTCCCATCCTGTATGCCTATCATGAGTATTATTACATCGCGAATGCGGTGCCGCTGATGCTCGCGCTGGGATTGGTGCTGGTGGCGCTAGCGGAATCGGCGCGGCCGCGCTGGGTGGTGGCGCTGGCGGTGGTCATGGTGGCGGGCGGGCAGATTTACGGGTATTTTGACCGGTATTACCCCGCGCAGAGCGGCATCAGCTATGGCGGAGACGGTCTCTCGCAGTCCCTCCATTCACTCACGCAGACTGATGAAGTCATCATCGTCACGGGACAGGACTGGAACTCCATGACGCCGTTCTATGCGCAACGCCGGGCGCTGATGCTGACGGAGGAAGCCGAGCGCCACCCCGCGCAGATGGAGGCGGCGTTGACGGGCCTGGCGGGTGAAAAGATCGGCGCCTTGGCGGTGACCGGCTCGCTGGAAAGCAGAGCGTGGCTGATTTCGCGCGCGGTCGCGCTGGGTCTGGAACCCACGCCACTTTATTTCTGGCGGGACGTCGCGGTGTTTTTGCCGGCAGCTCGGCGCGCGGGGAATGTGCGGAAGCTGGAGGAACAGTCGTTCCTGGAAGTCCGCTTTGCCCCGGGGGTAGAACCGCAGCACGAGCAACCGGCGAATGGATGGTATCAAGTCGGGACCCTGTGGCGGAGCCAGTATGCGAAGTTTGCGGGAATGAAGCCCAAGCCGGTGCGGTTTTTCAGCACCTTCGGGCTGGCGCTGGAGCGAGCCGGAGGGCGCATGGATTTTGGCACGCACCCGGTGACGCGGCTGGTGTTCGCGCTGCCAGCCGGGCGCCATGTGTTGCGCACGACGGTGAAATTTTCGCCGGACGCCTATCGGGCCGACTTGCCGGAGGATTTCAAGACGGATGGCGTGGAAATCACGCTGGCCGCGCTGGGCCCGGGGGATGAACGGCGCGTGCTGGACACGCGGCTGATGGACCCGCGCCGACGCGAGGAGGACCGGGGCCGGAAACCCTTGCGGATTGAATTCACCCTGCCGGAGGCAGGCGAAGTGGAGCTGTTCATCGGCCCCGGGCCGAATGGCCGGGACACCCGCGACTGGGTCGTGCTGGGCCGGCTGGTGATCGACTGACGCGGGTCAGTGGATATTGATGTGCCGCCAATAACCCCAGTCACAGGCGATGTTATCGGCCGGCCCCGGGTAGATTGCAAAGACGAGCGGCCCCGACACGGGCCCGATGGCGTCGAGTGCGATTGACTGCGGCCCGCGATCGGCCGGATGCAGCACCGGATTCAGGTTGCGCTGGTAGAGCAGACGGCGCCCGCCCGAGGGCAGGAGTTCGAAAATGACCACGTCGACGCCGTCGGTGGGAATGGGCGCAGTGTAGGCGCCATCATTCAGCCCGACGATGGCCTCGATTTTCGTCGCGCCGGCGGGCGCGTGGAAATGGAGTTCGGAAGGGGCGTTGGCAAAGATCGTGGTCTGGCCCTTGAGCTGGGCCACATCGACGGTCCAGGGATTGAAAACCGCGTAGGGCGCCGGTGACGCGACCTCGGTATATGTGGTGGGATCGACTTTTTGGTAGTGCAGTCGCGGGTCGGCACGTTCTGGCGGGTTGGAAAAATCCAGTTCAACGCCCGGATAGGAAAAACGATCCGCCAATTTCGGTTGCAGCGAGGGAATCGCGGCCGCCGGGAGGTAGAGATCACCATCGGGACTCTTCGCCACGGGCGTGGAGGACAAGTTCAGCAGTCGGGTGCGCCATTGAATAAAAATGGGGTCATGCTTGTGGGGCCCTTGGATCACCATCGCGGACACCTGCTCCGGACGCAGTTTCGCCAGGACCGCCAGCAACATGTCCGCGTTTTCCTCCCGCCCACTCGGCACGAGGATGGCCCGGCGCTGCGCATAATAGGGAATCAGCGTGTTCCAATCCCAGCCATGGACCAGCACGACGCCATCCTCGGGCATGGCCAGCCGGATAATTTTCATCAGCGGTGGCGGTGGGTTTGGCTGGGAGCGGAGAGTGATGGCGTAGTAGCGGTTAAAATTGACCGCCTGCAGGCCAACAAACGCCAGCAGCAGCAGGGTCTTGACGGTGGCGCACAGTCGCGGCGTCTCCAGGATTCCCGCCAACACAATGCCGGCTGCGGCCGCGGCAAAAAAAGCCGAGGGGAAATAATAGTATTCGTGTATGAAGTAGAGATTGGAAAAAAACAGCGGGCCAATCAGGAAGCCGGCTGCGCAGAGCAGGGCCGCCCGCCGGTAGCGCGCCGCAATTACTAGGAGACCCGCGGCGAGCAGGAGCAGCATCCAGCCGGACAGGACACCGACAGAGAGCTCATGGCCGACCTGGCGCCAAAAAACAGGATCCCATCGCTGCGCCAGCGTGCCGTAGAGCCATCCTCGAAGGTTCGCCGAGGTGAGCATGTCCGCAAACGGGTTGGCGCGCTTGACGGCATCGCTGAACGCGATCCACCACACGCCGGCCGCGAGGGCGAGGATTGCGGGCAGCGCCGAGGCGATCGTGAGACGAAGCAGGCTGGGCGAAGACGGATCCGTCGGGCGGCGGGCGGCCAACCAGAGCCGGTACAAAGTGTAGACCACCGCCACGACGCCGAAGAGGGCGAAGGTGGTGATCTTGACCAGCGCGGCGAGGACCCCCAGGACGGCGGTTGCGGCGGTCCAGCGCCAGTCCGGGCGCCGCAGGTTGCGGACCTGGGCATACAAAAACCAGACCGCCAGCGTGCACGCGTAGGATTCAATCATGAAGGTCCGGGAGTAAAACAGGCAGACGGGTGCGATCAGCACCGCCGCCGGGACCAGCAGGCGGCGGCGGGGGTCACGTTCCACCAGGCCGGCGAGTCCGTAGACCGCGGGCAGCGCCAGCAGAAAAAAAGCGATGCCGACCAGCCGGGCCGCCGAGACCAGCGACAGGCCCGTGACCTGAGTCAGCCGCGCTACCAGCCACTGATAGAGCGGAAATTCGTGCGGGACCGACCACGGCGGCCCAAAAATCGGCAGCGGGTAGGCCAGATGAAACCCTTCCTGCTGCATCCAGTAGGCCGTGAGTGCGGTTTGGGTTTGCCGGAACTGATAGCGATCCAGCAGGGAGGCATCCCACGCCCGGGTCATCACCCAGAGGGCGGCGGCGAGCAGCAGTGCGACCAGCAAAGGGCTGAACCAGCGCCGGGCGGCGAGGTTGCCCAGCAGCCGGTCAGAACGAAGCGGCCTAAGCATCGGCGGATTTTCCATGGCCGGGGTAACCGGCGGCGGCGCGGCGGATGCCCTCGTCGAGGCTCACCAGCGGCCTCCAGCCGGTGGCGGCGACGAGGCGCGCATTGTCGAGGCGGCTGTCGTGCACATCCCAGTCAAGCGCGGGCCGGGGCTGCAGCGGAACGCGCCTGCCCGTGTGTTTTTCGACGAGGCCAATGACCTCGCTGACGGAATGCGATTCGCCGGCGCTCAAGTTGTACGTGCCCTTGAGCCGCCGGGCCAGCACGAGCTCCAGCGCAGACAGGAAATCCGTGTAATGCAGGAAATCTTTTCGCGCACTGCCATCACCCCACAACGTGAGCGGCTGGTCCTCGATGGCGCAGCGCAAGGCGTGCGGGATCAGCCCCTGGGCGCGATTCTTCGGCACGGGATAGCCATAGGGATTCGAGATGCGCAGGATGGTGCAGGCCAGCCCGTGATAGCCGGCGTAGGTCGCGATGAGTTCCTCGGCGGCGCGCTTGGCCCGCCCGTAACTGCCAATGGGCAGGCAGGCATCCGCCTCGATATTGGCCCGGCCCGGGGCGTTGCCGTAAACCGCCCCGCCGGAAGAGAAGAAGACAAAATGCAGCCGCTTGGTTTTCGGCGAAGCGGCGATGGCCTCGAGGAGATTTTTCAGCAACGGCAGGTCATGCTTTTCCTCGGCGCCTGGTTCCTGCTCGGAGGTGGCGGGCAGGGTGCTCCAGGCCAGGTGGAGCAGCGCGCCGGCTTCACCCAGCGCGCCGGGCTCGGTCAGCCCGGCCAACGGGAGAAAGCCATCGCCACCCTGGCGCGAAAAAAGCGCCACTTCATTGGCGGGGGAGCGGAAATGCTCGGCGATGAGCGAGGCCAGGCGGCCCCGTCCGCCGGTGACGATCAGTCGTGAGGGTGTCAGCTCAGGCATGAACTACGACGGTGCCAGCGAGAGATAGAATTTGGCAAGCGCCGCCGCGCTGCGCCGCCAACTGAAATGTTTCTCCCCAAAGGCGACCGCGCCACGGCCGAGCTTTTCGGCCAGGGCCGGGTCGGCGCGCAGCGCGCGCACCGCGTTGGCGATGCCCGCCGCATCGGCCCGATCGAGCACATAGGCATCGGTGCCATGGCGGACCAGCGTGCCAAGGTTGGTGCGCGGCAGCACAACCGGTCGGCCGAGGGCAAAAAATTCCGGCAGCTTCGAGGGAAAACGGTAGTCGTTGAACGCATCCGGCTCGCCCGGCTGTACAAAAATATCGGCCAGCGCCATCAGTGGCGGCAGGTGCCGGTGATGCAGGATCTGGCCGAGGTTGAGCACGAAAGGCGCGGCCGCGGCGGCCAGTTCACTGGGAAAATCCACGCGGTCGAGCCCGGTGCGGATCAGGGTCACGGGCTGACCGGAGCGGTTGAGCTCGACCACCGCACGGTAGAGTTCCCGCACTTCGGCGGCGTTGGCCACATGGACATTGCCGTGATAGAAAAGCACGGTCTCGCCGGGTGCGACGTCGAGCACCCGGCGGAAAGCATCCGGCCGCGGCCGCGGATAAAAATGCCTGGCGTCGGCCGCCGGCGAGAGCGTGACGCAGGTTTTTCCGACGGGGACAAATTCGCAGAGCCGCTCGGTGATGACCGTGATGCCGTTGGCGGCGGCGAGAAAGGCGCGACTGCGGTGCGGATGGGAAAGATCGGGCGGCACCAGCCGGTCGAGTTCGGCGTCGCTGAGCCGGTCGAGCGAGGCAAAATCGCGCGCGAGCGAGAGGGCGAGGAGCTGTTGTTCGTTGTCCTCCAGGTGCACGATGACCCGCGACTGATGACGCTTGCGCACCTTCTCCGTGAGGACGCGCACGTTTTCCCGAGTGGTCCATGCGTGGATGACATCCGGACCCCGGCCATCAGGAAAACCCACACCGTTCTCAGCCTCGGCAAAAGTGAGTCCCCGAAACGCCGGCCGATCATGATGGGCGAGCGTACCCAAGTCATGGGGTACGGCGACGTCGCAGGCGTGCCCAGCGGCGGCGAGTTCGTTGGCCAGGGCGGCGACATGGAGCGCACTATTGGAGGCGAAGCTGCCGTGGAGGACGAAGAGCACGTTGAGCGACCGGGCCGTTCGGACCGGGGCCGGCAGGGTGGGTGGTCGCGATGAGCCGGGCATGTCCAAGCCCACCCGGGGCACGGTGAGATCCAGCTCCGCCGGATGATTCTCATCGGTCGCCACGCTGAACACGACCTTGGTCGGCGCGATGGCGATCCGTCCGCTGGCCAGCCGGGCCCGCACGCGAACCGGGCCGTGTCCGGCCAGCAGAAAATCCCGACTCCTGAAACCGGTGCGGCCGGCGTATGACGTGCCCGGGAAAAGTCCGGGCACATCCTTGCGCGGCAGGCCGGTGTCGCAGGGCAATTCCCGGTGCCCATAGCGCAAGGTGAGTTCCGCGACGGGCTCATCCGTGTCGAGGGCCCAGCCGCCGACCTTCACCCGGTCCCGCAGGATGCCATGACTGATCGGCTCGTCGATCACCGCGGCAAAAGGCAGGGGCTCCACCGCGAGCGTGAGCTGCTTGAACACCTGCCATGTGCCATCGCCGCGCTGAGCCTCAAAAGAGCCGAGATAGACTCCGGCCGGCAGTCGCCCGGAAAGAACAAAGCCGCAAAGCGCCGCAGCGGAATGAGCCGGAAATTGATTCGGGACGTCCGCACGCATGGTCCGTCTGGTCAGTGGGACAATGTCAGCGCCTGCCACCAGCCGAACGGCAGGAGGATCGGGCAGGTCTTCGGCGAGGCACCAGCCTCCGATGGTTACTTCGCCGGCGTGACCGCGCAGAGGGCACGGCGACTCAATTTCGCCATGGATTCGAAGCACGGGAGAAGAGCTCATGGCTTCTTACTGCCGAATACCCGCCCGAGCGCACGGAGCCACGCGGTCCACCGCCAACTGCGAGACGACTTCAAGGCGCGGACTTCGGCGTCGAGCTGATCGATGCGCTGTTGGCGGGCGACATTGCTGGCGGTAACCTCACGGAGCTGGGATTCAAGTTTCTCCTGGGTTTCCTGGAGTTGGCGGAGCTGGGTGGCGAGTGCGGAGGAAGTTTGTCGTTCCTGGCTCAGCGCCTGCTCAATTGTCGTCAACTGATGGCGGGTATTCTCAAGCGCCTCGTTGGTCACGTGCTGGACGTGTCGGAGGTGTTCGAACTGGTGTTGAAGGTCGGCGCGGGTTTTCTCGGAATGGGCGGCTTCGTCCAGTTTTTGATCGGCCAGGGACTGCGCGGCTTCGAGGAGCTTTCCCGTATCGGCGAGGCGCGAACCCGTTTCATCGCGGGCGTCTTCCAACTCCATGATGCGCACCTGCGCCAAAATCAGCTGCTGGCGCACACGGAGGAGAATCTCGGCCGGATCCGGGTGGGCGGGCTTCATGACTGGCGCACCATCAAGTCGCGCCAGCGCGGGATGTGAAGTCTATTGTCGCCGTCCGGTTCAGGAGCCAGCCCACCCGCCCATTGAACTATGGGCAATATTACGGGTTGCCTGACATTCGCATTTACTGAGCCCCATCCGGGCTCCCACGACCAATGGTCCTACGGGATTCAAACTTAATGCGTGATCAACCAGCTGGTGGAGATGACGCCGAGGGACACGTCGGAGCTGATGGTGGTGCCGTTCATCAGCCAGATGGCGCGTTCACCGGTGACCGTATTCGTCCGGAGGATATCGGCCTTGCCGTCGCCATTGAAATCTCCCGTGCCGCTGATGGCCCAGTCGGTGGAGAGCCCGCTGAGGACCGCGCCGGTGGCGATGGTGGTGCCGTTCATCAGCCAGATGGCGCGGTCACCCGTAGCGGTGTTGGTCAGCACGATGTCGCTCTTGCCGTCGCCGTCGAAGTCGCCGCAGCCGCTGATGGCCCAATTGGTGGAGATTGTCCCGAGGACCACGCCGGTGCTGATGGTGGTGCCGTTCATCAGCCAGATGGCGCGTGCGCCTGTCGCCAAATTGCTTAGGACGATGTCGCTCTTGCCGTCGCCGTCGAAGTCACCGATGCCGGAGCAAACCCAGCTGTTGGAGAGCGTGCCGAGGACCACGCCGGTCTTGATGGTGGTGCCATTCATCAGCCAGATGGCGCGGTCGCCCGTGGCAAGGTTGCTTAGGAGGATGTCGCTCTTGCCGTCACCGTCGAAGTCGCCGCAGCCGACGATGAACCAGTTGGTGTCAAGGGTGCCAAGGACGACGCCGCTGATGATGGTCGCGCCGTTCATCAGCCAGATGGCACGGTCACCGGTGACCGTGTTGGTCAGGACGATGTCGGTCTTGCCATCGCCATTAAAGTCGCCGGTACCGACGATGGCCCAGTTGGGGGAGATAACTCCGATGGACGGGTTGCTGCCGATGGCCGCGCCGTTCATCAGCCAGAGGGCGCGCTCACCCGTAGAGGTATTGGACACGACGACATCGCTCTTGCCATCGCCGTTGACGTCGCCGAGAACCCCGGCGGCGCTGATGGCGACGGGGAAAAGTAAACCAACGGCCAGGGCGAGCAATGTCGCTGCGCGACTTGAAAGGGTAGACGAAACGGTTTTCATACCCTCCTCGCAGACCCCGGGCTTGGCTAGCTGTTCAGGGTGATAGTGTAAGCGCGCCTGTTCTCAGGGTTTCCCTCACCCCCTGCATGAGGTTTCCCGATTTTCCAGCCAAAGCGAAAGCGGCTTAATTGTCGGTTTGCAGGCGAAGTCTATTGTCATCCATTCAGTTAGGGGATCGGTGTATCCGGCAGTTGCTTATCTTGTTTGCTTGGCGGTCCTGATGAGAAAGAGTGGAGTTAAAGTACGACCTTGGGTCCCAAGCCCTATGCTCATGTATCGCGGACGGTTTATGACTTATCGTGCTAGTCACAGCCCTATATCACGTCCTCGGCCCGTGCTAATGAGGTGATTCATCCGGAAGTCCAGTCATGGCAGGGTTTCAAGTCGCGCTTTCGCAGGGGTGAGTTGACCACGGCCAATCCCTGAGCGAAAGCTGCCCGAGGATCCGCCGGCTATCCCGCGAACGAGGGGCAGATCACTGACTCGAACTCAAAGCTAATAGGCCGCGCCCGTCGAACCTTTCAAGAGGGTCTTCGGGGCATAGAGTAGATCGGCAGAGAGGTGATCCTGGCGTTGATCATGGTTTGCTCCGCTAATGTGGAGCATCCTTGGCATCGGCCGATCCAGCGACTGAGTAGCTCTTTCCGCGACGGGAAATAAAACGGTTCTGATCGATCGGACAGGGCCGGAAAGGTAACGACCTTGTTACGGTCGATTGCTTTTACCGGCCAGCAGGTTGTGAAGATATTGCCGTAAGCGAAGACCGGCCAATTGCCCACAGGCAGCCTTGGCCGGTATCCGTGCCAGCTATCCATGCGTTTATCCCGCCCGCTCTTTCAGCCATGACATATTCCTGGGTGCCGATCGTGAACTTTTCGCTTTGGCCTGCCACCAACCCGGCGACCGCACCTTCCAAGGGCAACCATTGGTTTTTAATTGTCCTGGTCGGGCTCGTGCAACCTCGCCACGCGCGGGCGGAAGATTCCGTTAGCGTCAAATATCAGGATTATTACCGCGAAGCTGACGGACGCATCGCCGTCCAGGTGCGCTCGGCGTTGTTCGAACAGGACCTGGGAACGTCCATGCACGTCAAGGTCATGGGCATCATGGATTCCATCGCTGGGGCGACGCCGGATGGCGAACCTGCCCCCACGCCCGGCGGGCAAGTGCCGCTCGCCAGCATGGTCGAGGAGCGGAAGGCTTGGACGCTGGATTTTTCCCGGCAGTTTGGCGGGGTCAATATCTCGGCGGGCATGGCGAACAGCCGGGAGCGCGACTATGTTTCGCACGGTTGGTCGTTGAACAAGCTGACTGATTTCAACAGCAAGAACACGTCACTGGTGGTCGGGCTCGCGGGCACCGATGATGACATCAAGGTTTATTTTCAGGTGCCGCGGACCAAGAAGCGGACGCTCGATATGCTGGTGGGGATAAATCAACTACTGAATCCGCTCACGTCCGTCACGTTCGACGTCACTTACAGCCAGGCGAACGGCTACCTGAGCGACCCCTACAAGCTGGTCCAAAAGAACACGGAGGTGTTTCCAGGCATCTTCCTGCTGCGCACGTCCAGCGAAAACCAGCCTGACCACCGCAACCGGTGGATCGCCTTGGCGTCGATCAACCGGGCCATTCCCAACCTGAATGGGGCACTGGAAGCCAGCTACCGTTTTCACACGGACGATTTCGGGATGATCACCCGTACTCTCAGTCTCGATTGGTATCAGAAGATCGGACCCAAGTTCATGCTGCGCCCCTTCATTCGTTTCTTCAACCAGAGCGCGGCCGATTTCAATGCCGTTTCGCTCACCGGCTCATCCATTGTCCCGACCTCACGACCCTCCGGCCATGCCCCCTTTTATTCCGCCGACTACCGGCTGTCGAAACTCGACACGCTGGACTATGGGCTAAAGGTATTGAAAGACTGGCTGGACGGAGTGCGGCTGTTCCTGGATCGCGAATGCAATTGC